>Ga0307425_1001705_pt1 | contig 12853 bp, 10 predicted proteins | sample SalMarWE160330MG_FD_202152 | JGI IMG/M metagenome (GOLD analysis project Ga0307425, IMG submission 202152) | Salt marsh sediment microbial communities from the Plum Island Ecosystem LTER, Massachusetts, United States - WE1603-30 | ecosystem: Environmental > Aquatic > Marine > Intertidal zone >... | reverse complement strand
TCGTGCCGTCTTTTCTTATAATTACCCAGTCAAAGCCCTTGTCAGGCTTTCCGGTCGTATATACTGTGTTGAAAGTTTGAAATAGTCTCTTTGCGTCTTTTTCATTTGTGTACTGCCGGTTGTTCATGCCCATTAATTCATCATTTGAATATCCAAGAATTTCACATAATGAATCATTAAAAAATGTCAAGTTTCCAGCGATATCAACTTCGAAGTAGCCATCTTCTATACTTTCGAGGATGGTTCGGTATTTCTCTTCACTCTCCCGCAGCGCCTCTTCGGCCTGTTTTCGTTCCGTTATATCCCGCATGATGGCCAGGACTGCAGGTCTGTTCCTGAATCGAATAACGCTTGATGCGATTTCTACAAATCTCCGTTCCCCATCCGTTCTCCCAATGCGGACCGTGTGTGGATTGGGCACACTGCCGCCCCCCAGAAGAGTGTTGTAGTGCTTAAGGACCATTTTCCGGTCTTCCGGCGCCATGATATCAAGAAAGTCTCTGGGCTCTGAATCAGTTGAAGGCCGGCCGATCAGATCGCGACATGCCGGATTTCCAAAAACCATTTTTCCATCTTGTATCACCAGAATACAATCGTTTGCGAATTCGGTGATCACACGATATTTTTCTTCCGCCGCTATTTCCAAGTAGCTGTTAAATACAACCCAGAGAACGACCATAGCAAATCCCAGGAACCCGTATTCCATGACATATTGAAAAGTGGGGATCCCCAGGGAGGCCAGACCATCATGAATACCCAGCAGAAGCCAAAAGCCCATCCCTACCAGATAAGTGACCCGGTGCTTCGGGTCGGTCCCTTTCTGTTTTATCCAGACTATCATCGCGTTCACGCCGGCTATGGCCGCATAAAGCACGAACACGGGACCAAGGGGTCCCAGGGCCGGTTCAATATAGGGGGACTCTAAACCAATAAAGTTCCGCGTGGTGAAACTTTCAGCCACGACATAATTGGTGAACCATAGGAGGATTAAAATAAGACCATGGCAGACGCCGGCTACCGGATGGTATCGTTTGCTTTCAATGCCAAGATAGGAAAAAGTAAAGCCATACAGACAGTGGATCAAACAGATAATGGCCGTATACTCCAACAGGCCGGAAAATCGGTTAAGGGGTCCCTCCGGCGTATTGTATTCAAGGAAAACGCCGACCGAATAGAGTAAGGCTGAAAACGAAATGGCTGCGCTCCAGGCGTACCATGTGAATTGAGGCTTTCTGAAAAAGAAAATAGTCTGCAAGATCAGCATGAGCAGGGCCAATACCGCTACCGATAATGATCCGGCCGACTGAAGTATGATGTTTTCAGATAACATGATTTGTAGTTACCGAGATTTAAACTTACAGATCGTCGAGGGCTTTATATCTGCAGCAAGAAAAAGACAAAAATCACCGTATCGACACTTTAGGCGTTTAAGGTTTCGTGCATGATACTTCACCCGGACACCGGCCAAATCCACACAAGGTTGCCAGAACAATTGTTCACTTTATTCATTATATCAAACTTTGCCGTTTCATATAGCTATATCTTCACAACGCTTTTAGATAAATTCTAATTCCCAATATTTTATTTGCTCATCAGCTCTTGAATAATATCTAATAGGTCTTGCGGAGGTTGGAGGAGCTCAGGGTTTCTCTTATCAAGAACGTTCTTCATGCGCTCTTCAATATAGCTGTTGAAATCGTGAGTAATTACGTAGAAACGCTCTTCACGGATTGCGTCAAGTACTTGGCGACCGACTTCTTTAGGATCAAGACCCCTCTCTATCCAGATTTCATACGCCCTTAGAAAAAGAGCTTCCTGCTCAGTCAACTCCGGGGGAGGAGGCACCGAATCTGGCCTATTTCGTTGTGAAGAGTTAAAAATATCTGTGCTGACATTACCGGGACATAAAACACTTATCCCTACTTTTGAGCCACGCGTTTTAAGCTCCAGATGTATAGACTCAGATAAAGCGACAACCGCATGTTTACTCACACCATACGGGATGCTAATCAGATTCATGATGAGGCCTGCCAGAGATGAAGTATTCACGATATGCGCTTCAGTATTCTGCTCCAGCATAATCGGCATGAAAGTGTGGATGCCATGGATTACGCCCATCAGATTAACACCGAGAATCCATTTCCAGGCTTCCAAAGGTGCTTCCCAGCTACTACGTGTGCCATAACCTACTCCGGCATTGTTGCACAGCACATTGAGAGACCCAAAAGTATCAAGTGTCTTTCGTGCGAGTCTCTCGACTTGTTCAGGTTGGGATACATCGGTGGTCACTTCAAGCACGTTAGCACCAGAGTCTCTGAATGATTTAACGGTACTCCTTAGTTTTTCTTCATCAATGTCGGCTAAAACCACTTTCATGCCAGATGCCACAAAATTCTCCACCATTCCTCTTCCGATACCACTTGCAGCTCCAGTAACGACTGCTACTCGATCTTTGAATTCCTTCATGGTTCCCTCCTTCCCACTGGTAATTTTCCGAAAGAAAGCCTTACTTTCGCTGTCTTCCTGCTGGATAATTTATCAGAATTCATTTTTTGAAAAGGCTGCTTTACTTTGAGGTTTAGGCTCCAAACAGAACTGATATCATTCCACTACCGGCTTCATTCCCTATGACTCATATTTGTCTTACTTCAAGCCAGCCTTGCTCAAGGCGTTGATAAAGCGTTCCTTGTCTGCCCCCTTGTAATTAAAATAACCGCTCTTAGATATATCCTCCAAGGTGATTTTGGGATTTATTCTTAGAACCTCTGCGGCTTGAGCACAGGCCTCTTCCATACGGCCTGACAAGCTGTAAGATGCTGTCAAACCAATGTGCCCATATACATATTCAGGCCAGAGACTGATCCCTTTCTTAAATGCTGCGATCGCCTCCCTATACTGCCCCATCATATGATATGGAGTCCCTAAACACCAATAGAACATGGCAGTGGATGTTTGCCCTCCAGGGCCTCTTTCCTCGAGACTTACTGCCTTTTTTGCCATCGAAAGAGCTTCCTCATACTTGCCTTCGAAGGTTAGAGCTACTGACAACCATTGGCAAACTTCAGCATTTTCAGGGTCGCGACTGAGTGCTTCGCGCAGCAATGTTATTGCTTCCTCAGGCTGTCCAATCCCAAGGCGGGCAACGGATAAGCGGCCTGAGTACCAACCTGGAGGGTTCGGGTTAAGGCTCAAAGCCTTTTCAAGCATCCCAACGGCTTCCTCCGGCTTGCCGGAGGCAATAAAGGCAGCCCCTAAAAGGGCATGTGCAGCAGCTTTCTTAGGTTCACGACTGACTAATTTCTTAAATACCGCAATAGCCTCCTCATTCTGGCCCATCATGAAATAGGACAAGCCCAATGGCTGCAGGTACCAGCTTGGGGGTTTGGGATCTGTACGTATCGCCTTCTTAAAGAACTTTATAGCTTCCTTGAACCTGCCCAATTTGTAAAGACTAAACCCATAGAGGGCATTTATAATAGAGTTGGCTGGATCGAGAGATAGGGCTTTTTTTTGCGCTGCCATAGCCTTTTCAAATTGCCCTGTTTGAGCATATACATTGGCTAAAACCATGTAGGCCCCGACGGACTGTTCATCAAGGGAGAGAGCTTTGTTTGCCAGTTCTACCGCCTTCTCATATGATTTCGCAGGCGTTTTGGTCCATCCAAAAAAGGGTTCATTGTGATAAGTCCAAGCCAAGAGTACATATGCGTTGGCATAATTGGGGTCCAATGCAATAGCCTCACCATATAACCGTTGGGCTATCCCATTATCATCCTTAGTATGGCGACGCACATAAGATATTCCCTTCATGGTCTTCAGATGCGCTTCGAGGTTGGCTGTGCCTTTACCGTAAATACGGGCAGTATCGCCCTGTGTCAGTTTAACCTGCAAGGCCGTGATGACGTTTTTCGTGATATCATCCTGGAGCTCAAACAGGTCTTTCAGATCCCGGTCGTAGCGTTCTGACCATAGGTGATTCCCTGTCTTGGCATCAATGAGCTGGGCTGTGATCCGCAGTTTGTCTCCCGATTTCTGAACACTCCCCTCCACGACATACCGCACACCCAGTTCCTCGCTCACCTGCTGCACCTTCACGGGCTTTCCTTTGTAGGTAAAGACCGAATTACGGGCAATCACCAGCATCCGTGGTATTTTGGACAGAGCCGTGATGATTTGTTCAGTGATCCCGTCACTCAGGTAGTCTTCCTTAGGGTCACCGCTGATGTTGGCAAAAGGGAGGACTGCGATGGAGGGCTCATCGGACACGGGTGGGGGTGTTTCTTGAGGTGACTCAGGAGCGGGGGTTTGTTCAGAGGCAACCTCTGCTGGAGGTGGAGCAGGACGTAAGTAAAAGTGCCAGGCAGCCAAGACTCCGGCTCCCAAAATCAGGACAGCGGCTATTGCTACAACGACATTACGCCATGTTTTCCCTACAGCCCTTTTCGCTTTTACAACCCTGTGGGCTGCAGCTCCCGGATAAGATATAACACGATAGACTCTAACGGGCTTGTCAATACTCTTGACCTCTTGTTCCCCGAGATACTCATATTCCAGCCCGATCTTGTTCTCTATGGCGTCATATACTGTCCCAGATATGGAGATTCCCCCAGCCTCGGCAAGACTCTCGATTCGAGCGGCGATGTTCACACCGTCTCCGTAAATCCGGTCTCCTTCTTGAAGGACATCGCCGAGGTTGATCCCGATCCGGAACTGCATCCGACGATTTTCTGGTAAATTAGTGTTTCGCTCGGCCAGCTCGCGTTGGATTTCGACACCGCAATTCACGGCATCCACCACACTGGTGAATTCAGCCAGGATATTATCTCCAGGGGAGTCCACCACTCGGCCCCGGTATTCCTGAATAAGATGAGTCATGGCCGTACGATAGGAGGTAATCGTTTGGACGGTCGCTTCCTCATCATCTCTCATGAGGCGGCTGTAACCCTCCACATCAGCACTGAAAATGGCAGAAAGTCTTCGCGTCAGATCCGTTGTGTTCATAGGACCACTTTTTGGCAAGATTTACTGCGGTGGTGAGAGGTTGAATGGTTGGTTGGATCTTAACCGATGTAATGACAAAAAACCCTTTGTGTCAAGGAAAATCGGGGCTTACGTCAATCTCCTTAAAATAGACGGCTTTGGCCTTGAGAATGAAAACAATATGGTCAGGTTTTCTTGGGCATCTGACAGTACTCTAATGTGAAGATTTCGTGCATTATGTTGCGAGCAGATCTAACCCCCCGAAAACAGTGAGATTCTGACATCTGCCGTGAGATATCCCAAATAAATAAGAAAAGCAATAGGTTATCACGCATTCCAACCAACCTGTCTCTGCGACTGACAACATAATATTTATACGCTTTCCGTACCTCTCCGTCAAGGGCTGTCGGTTATCTGCCCCTGTTAGAGACTATCCAGCCACTGCATTAAATCCCCCTCATTTTCCCAATGAAGTAATTCCTCTATCTTTGAATCGTCTGTCAGGACCGATTGCATATGCCTGATGAACCGCTTTTGGATATGTCGCCTTCGGTTGAGATCCAATTGCAAGTAAATGACAGTAGACTGTATAGTGTCATGGCCCAGATGATTTTTGATGTCCGTGATGGTATGGCCACTATAGAGCATATCAATTGCACGTGAATGACGGAAACTGTGAACGGGATTGATATTCTTGAGGCGTTTGGAAGGGAGGGCCTTTTCGAGATACTTTTTGCAGATGCGATAGATGCCATGGCGAGTGAGTTCCTCCCCCCGTTGATTGATAAAGAGCCGGTCTTGATATGGCGGTTGTGGGGAGATACGATATTTTCTGATATAGAGCTGAAGCAGATGACAGGGCTTGGGCTCAAGCTTTATAAGCCGGAAGCGATTCCCCTTTCCCAGAATAGCCAGAGTCATTTTTTGAGGGTCAAAATAATCCAAATTCAGCGTTGTCATTTCGGTGGCCCTGGCCCCGGAATCATAGAGCAGATGAAGGAGCGCATAATCCCTGAACCCCTCTTTCGTCCTCAGGTCAACTGCATCAAAAACCTGCAAGATCTCATCCTGATAAAGAAACCCGATGAGGGGCTTCTGAGCCCGCTTCTGGGGGATATTGAGGATAGTATCTGCCACCTCTTGTTGTTCCGGATATTTAAAGCGGATCATTTTGGCAAAGGACTTGAGGGCCGCAAGCCGGTGATTGCGGGTCTTGACCAGGTTCCTTCGCTCTTGCTGAAGGTCTTCAAGAAAAGCAATGATTAACTCCGATGAGAGATGCTCCACCCTGAGTGATCTGATTTTGATGCCATAAAACCTGGCTGAAAAGGGCAGAAAAAGCCTGAAAGCATCCCGATAAGCCTGAACCGTATGCTCACTGACCCCCTTGATATGAGGGAGGTATTGATCGAAGAACTGACGAATGCAGGGGGCTAATTTCATTCTTTCTTTTCCTGCCAAAGAGAAAAGTCTACCAGTTGTTTACGGCTGATAGCGTCTGTGACCCTGAGGTATACGCTGGTATATTTATATTCGCTGTGGCCCATATAAGCCGCCAATACGGGAAGGGCGTGCTGAGGATTCTCTCCCCTCTTTCTAATTTTCAGCAGGGTATAGACTGCAAATGAATGCCTCAATGAATGTGGCGTGGGTTGAAGAAAGTTCACATTGCCGATCACCCGCTTGGGTTGATCAAGGCCGATCTCTTTTACCGCTTGATGGAACAGGAATCGGACCTGGTTATCTGTCAGAGGTCTTTGATCTGTACGGATCAGGAGAAAGGGGCTCTTGTCATGAGGCAGTATGGATTCTCGAACAGAGAGATAGTTTTCTATCTCGGAAACAACATCTTTTGGTATGGGGATCAGTCTGTCTTTACAAAATTTAGTCTTTTCAATGTAAAGGGTGCGATCATCCCGGCGATAGTGGTGACGCTGTAGCCTTAGGGGTTCTGATATTCTCATACCGCATCGGGCCAAAAGAGAAACGGTAACATAAAAAGCCAGATCCTTCAGGAAACGATGTTTTGTTTTCCGTATCCTTTTGCAAATGGCCTCCAATAACTGATCGGTCTGCTCGGGAGAAAAGATAAAGGGTACAATGGTGTTCTTCTTAAGTAGCGGAAAATCCTGAAGGGGATTTTCCTTTATGTGACCCTGTCGTATCAGGAATTGGAAGAAGTTGCGTGTTGCCCAGATATTGGCATTAACAGAGTTTTTCTCCAATTTGATATGGCTTCTCATATCAAGGAAAAAGCCGGGTTGAAACGAGTGCCAGCCGGCATTTTTCTCCATCACGTATCGATCAAAAAGGAGAAGATGATATCTTATTGTCTTCAGGGAATATCCCAGCGTTTCACGGTAAGCTAAGAACTCATCTAATTTTGGCGCCAGGAAGCTTTCAAAGGGTTTCATTGAACAGGACCTTTCTCATTCGTTCGGTGTCGATGTAAAGATATCTTTGGGTGCATTGAATGTTGTGGTGCCCCATCATTTCTTTGATCTCATAAATGGTTCGTCCCATTGCCAACAGGTTTTGAGCATAGGTATGCCTGAGCCAGTAGGCCGAGGAAGAAAGACCTGTCTTTTTCATAGCTTTTCCTATGGCACCGGCTACTGTCCCGGGCCGAACAGGCGAATGGGGTCTATAATAGGTCACAAAGATGTGCCTGTACTCTGTTTTAGGCCTGGCCTTAAAAACATAGGCAGCGATGGCCTTAACGGTCTGTTTGGGCAAAGGGAGTATGGTCGGAGTCGTGGTCTTTCTTTCCTTGATAGTGAGTTCTCCTCTGGTAAAGGAGACATGGTCGAGGGTGATTCTGCTGATTTCCTTGGGCCTGAGGCCAAGGGAGTAACCCAGGTGGATCATGGCATACGTCCGGATATCAACAGAAGTCACAAGCTTCAGGTTTGAAAATAGTTTTTGCACCTCCTGGGGCCTCAAGAATTTGGGCGGCTTTATCTGGGCAAATAGTGGTGGACCTATGAGCAAGGGGGCGAGGTCTTTCTTGATGATCTTTTTTTCAGCATACAAATACTTCAAGAATCCTCGCAGAAGCGAGCGGTAAATCCGACGTGTTGTCTTCGCTACCTTGAACTCCCCCATAAGTGCATCAAGGTGTTCTACTTTTAAAGCGGCAAGGCTCAGTTTATGGTTTTCAAGATAGTCATGTAAGGAGGCCAGCACTCTTCTTATGCTGGTAATCTGCTTTCGAGAGATTTCCCGGGTATGTTCGAGATAGAGAAAATATTGCTCATAAATGTCGGGCAGTTTAACCTGATAGTTTGGGGTCTTTAAAGATCCCTCAAGATAATCCTTCTGGTGCCCCGAAAGACCGGACATATTTTTGAGTTCCTCGTTCATCGCAGTGCCTCCCGGATCTTTTTCATATGCTGAGAGCTCAGACAATCGAAGTAATCCATAGAGGCTTGTCCTAACCTCCTCATGTCCTCATCTCCCACTTTAAATCTCCCCAATGGATTGCTGGATAAGATCCCGGATCTCTGACCTTCGATGCGATTGGGACGATAGTTTCACTTCCTTTTGAGTCGGCTTTCCGGGCAAATCGAGCACCTGAAAGAGGGTGCCATCAAAGGCGACGAGATCCTTTTTAATCAGGGCATCCCTCGCTTCAATGTACTCGTCAACAGTGATTTGCAGTAAAGTGCAAATAGCATCATAGGAGTAAAAGGACAGCCCGTTTCGATCTGAAGCCAGGACAAGGAAAAGGTAGAGAAGGATTTCCGTATGACTCAAGGAGGCCAAAAAGCCATTGGTTAGGAAGCGATGAGGGATAAAGCTAAAACCTCCCTCAATGCGTCTGATCCGGTTGGGGACAAGGATCTTTTTCTTGATCATGATCGACTCCTTTCTGCCTCCACTCTGATGTGGGGTTTGCAGTGAGGGGCACGAATCCATCAAACGACCTGAAACCAACCATCACCAGCCGCTCTTTTTAATTTTCATGCCGATTCGTCCCCCATGGAGCCAATCTACGATCTTTAAAGGGGGGGGTCAGTCCCCGTTTTGTGTTGAAACGGATTATCTTTTATTTTTTTTGATCCAGGCAGGGAACCAAAGCCTAAAGGAGGCGGTAGGGCATGGAGAAATGGAGTGGCATGTTGACGGAGTTCTGGAAGAACATGGGTCGTGGAAAGTGCACAACGAAAAGATGACAAGGTCGGATCACAGGCCGAAAACATGGAAGGAATAAGCCCGATCAACATCGTTAAGGCCATTCGGATTGGAAGGATCCTCCGTCTAACCCATCGAAGGGCGCCAGGGAGAAAGATATCTAGGCGAATCCTTTCAACAGCATCTTCCTGCGAGGGTGATCTTTCGACTTCTGCTATGACCTCTTCCACTTGTTTCAATGTTCCCGGTAAATGTGCAGACAAACAATCCGGAAGAAAACTGAACGTCTGACGCCCTATTCGGCAGTACCACCTGGCTATTTTCGTTCCTTCCGGATATTTTCTACTGTATGTGCCGTTTTTGCCAAATCCACACCCCCCTTCCGGGTGGGTAGGGCAATAATCAAGTTTTGCCTCTTTCCAGGCTTCCCTTTCAACGTACTCCTCTGCAGATAAATCTGTGGCAAATCGCAGCTGCATGATAACGCCGTTGCCCCAAATAGAAAATTATGAGAACATTGCATTATGGCGAAGATAGGTCGAAATGCACCATGCCCTTGCGGCAGTGGTAAAAAGTATAAAAAGTGTTGTCTCTCTCCACGACAAAAGAAAAGACCCTCCCCCGCCAAAAAACAGCGGTTCATCCCTGTCTACACAGAGCTTGATCAACTGTCAAATAGCGTCGTAGATCTCATAAAAGAGAACAAATTAGATGAAGCAGAAGCCGTATCCCGAGAACTTCTGACCGAATACCCCGACCAGATCGATGGTTTTAATCGGTTGGCCATGGTCTATGAAGCACGGGGAGAAAAAGGAAAGGCGGCAGAGTTCTATCTAAAAGCCTACCGTTTTGCACTTTCAAATGAAGGTTTTGACCAGGACTCTGCAGACTGGTTCTTGTCGGAGGCTAAACGGATGGAATCTGAAAATAATATGGAATAAAAAAAATTAAATGGATTCCTTACAAAAGGAATCTGGGGAATAAAATGGAAGGAACCAAATACTCACAACATAACCAGACTAACAACATAACGTGCATTAAGTCAGCATCGCACATCGGCTAAAACTATACAAGACTGATGTAAGTTTCACCTTTTACCTGTAACATCAAACAGATGGATGATAGCGGTATTCTTCAATGGCTTGGTGAAGGTTTGGTTTCAGGCAAATAACGAAAAGCTCAGCCGCGGCGATTAGCCGTCGGCTGGAGTGTTGGGCTTTACACTATCTCTGGTTCGCTAAAACCACAGATGTTTCCATTTGTCGCTCTGGAATTGACCAGTAATTACTGAGAAGGCGATTCTTCTCTTCCTCTGACACCAAGGTATATCCGCTTTTTTCGTAAAATGAGATCGCCCATAAAGAGGCTGCCCAAGTACCAATAAGGATGGGTTTCTCTGCCATGCTCTCCAAATGCAGGAGCAGCTTTGTCCCGATCCCCATTTTTTGATCTTGCGTCCGAACGTAGGAATGGCGAATGAGCGTAACGTCGTCTTTGTCCTGAATCCCCATGACCCCAAGAAGCTGTCCATCGCGCTCCAAGCCCCAGAAAACAACACCATCCTCAATTTCACTCATTAGTTCTTCAAAGGGCATGTATGGTTCATTCCAACGATCTTCTGGTATAACTCCTTTATACGCTTGAGCAGAATTATTGATGATCTCAAATATAGTATTGAAATCAGATTCTTTACACCGTCGTATCATCTTTATCTCCTGTTCAACGGTGAAGTAACCGGGCGGGTACGCGGGACGTCCATTTGTAAGTAAATAACGCATACAACTACCTGATGTTAGGCGATTTTTTGTTACTTCGTTAACCGTTGTCTGTCTTGATTCATCCCCGTATCCTTATCCAATATGTTTCACATAATGCAGTTTCTCGGAGCCGCAAAAATAATAAACCCCGCTCTCCATCTAATCAGAGTAACGGGGTTTTTGGGCGACCGTGGACCATTTCAAATCCTCTTTCCCTCTTTTGGTGTTGAAAGAAGAAACTTGGTTCGGAAATACTGCTGACTGTTGTTTATGCCCAACTCCTCTAAAAGTCAATGGAAACTGTGCCCGTTAATTAGTGCCTGCGCCGTGACATGCAGGTGTCATAATAGACGGTTTTGTCAGATACGGCCCTCCAATTTCGGATTTTGGGTTGCGGATTGCGGATTTCATGTTTTCGAGACCATTATAACAGATGGATTTGACAGATCCGGTCACAACTGAAGAACTTTCCAAAAAATTTTGCATTCTTTTTGATTGAATCCAGATTGATTGTCTTTTTATGGCTATGACGAGTGGTGGGGAGGGTCATAGTAAGGATGGCCAAACTTTGTGTGCCCCATAAGTACCATCAGGATATCTCAAACATTCAGCACCACCGAAAAGCTGCTATATCTGCCATTTTCAGTAGAATATCTCTTTGCCCGTGAAGATACCAATACGGGTTCGGAGGACTACAGCTTCAGAAATTGTATGATCATACCGAACGCACCTTTGAGAAATGACTTTGAGCTCTGAACCCCAAACCTGTGATCGCCTTCGGTTTGTCTCGGGGATAGGCAGACATTCCTCGACAATATTGTCGGTCTGCTGCACTGATTGTCGAATCCTGTGTTGATTCATTGTTATATAAATAATTGGTTTTGTTGTTAAAGTGATTTTGGCACATTCCTTGCGTTAATACCTGGGAAGACGGCTTTATCATAAATACAAATGAAACTTTAGTTCCATAGTACTCGATATAAGATGTAGAGTACAAGATGTTGTCACGGATGGCTATCACACCGGAAAGTAGCGGAAAACAAGGTGCTGTGAATCAGAGAATGTATCATAGTGCCAGACAGCCGCAGGCTTCATATGGAATGAGGGTCATCTTCCACAGGTAACTGAAGACAGAGGAGGTATGACAATGAATCAGCGATTGATCAGACGTATATACATGTTCGCTGTCCTGGCGTTGCTGGGAATGGGGCTTAGTTCCGTCCGCGATTTGGCCGCCCAGGAAGCCGCACCGGGTGTTGAAACAGGAGTCGATGTGCTCACGTACGGACCCATACACGAGGCATTTGCCGAAACCGTCGCGTTCGATCCTGAAGCAGGCATCGTTGTTCCAAAAGCGCCGCCCGATGCAATTGATGAGATTCCCCCGGAACAGAAACCCGAGGGCGATGTGGAGTGGATTCCAGGCTACTGGGCCTGGGATGATGACCGAAGCGATTTCATTTGGGTCAGCGGAATCTGGCGGGTTATTCCACCGGCTCGGCAATGGATCCCGGGATATTGGGTCAAGTCCGAAGGAGGCTTTCAATGGATTTCAGGCTATTGGGCCGCCGAAAACCAAAGAGATACGGCATACCTGCCCGAACCCCCCGAATCGGTTGAAGTGGGTCCCAATGTCACTTCGCCCTCACCGGACTATACTTGGATCCCCGGTTGTTGGGTATGGTCCTATGGACGGTATGCCTGGCGTCCCGGTTATTGGGCGGTCATGCGGCCGGACTGGGTCTGGGTGCCCGCCCATTACGTGTGGACACCTCGGGGCTATGTCTTTGTCGGGGGCTACTGGGATTTCGCTGTCACCAATCGAGGCGTGCTGTTTGCACCGGTTTCCTTCGGCATTGGTGTGACCGTGGCACATGGCTTCTATTTCACGCCATCGTTTATGATTGACCTGAGGGTTTTTTCCGACTGTCTCTTCTTGCGTCCACGGTATCACCACTACTATTTTGGTGACTATTATGCCT
>Ga0307425_1001704_pt1 | contig 12866 bp, 8 predicted proteins | sample SalMarWE160330MG_FD_202152 | JGI IMG/M metagenome (GOLD analysis project Ga0307425, IMG submission 202152) | Salt marsh sediment microbial communities from the Plum Island Ecosystem LTER, Massachusetts, United States - WE1603-30 | ecosystem: Environmental > Aquatic > Marine > Intertidal zone >... | reverse complement strand
ATTGCTCAAAGTGGAAAGATAAATATCCAGCATGCCGGATAGAATATCCCGATACGATTCAATGGTGTCGATGATCTGAATCGTATGATCGTAAATATCCCTGAAAAATAAACTGGTGGATTCATTGATCAGGGAAGATTCCCCTTTTACCAGGCTGTTGATCAATTCCCGAATCGGCCAGATTTGCTTGCGCAGATATATCATCTCTCGTTTCATCTCGTGAAGGGTTTGCAGGGTCTCGGGGCTGGGATTTTCAAGCAAATCCTCTTCAAGAGCCTCAATGTTTTCACCCAACTTTTCAAGGATTAAAAAGTAGTTATCCACAATGGCATCGATCAGAGCATAGGCCAGGTAATCGCATCCTGCTTTGCGAATTCGGGTTTTGGGCTTGCGGATTCTTTCTCTGACGGTCTTGAAAACATCGCCCTGGATTTCCTGGAAAGAAATCAGAAAATTGGGTCCTAAAACCAGGCTGAACTGCTCAGAGGTGATTTTTTCGGAGTTTTCGTTGTAATGCAGCATTTTTAAAACGACAAAAATAAGATCTTCAAATTCCTCGGTTTTGGGGCGCTGGCCGGTATTTACAATATCTTCCAGAACCAGCGGATGGATATTAAAATGCTGGCCGACTTTTTCGATGATGTCTAATTGATGCAAGCCGTCGATGTTGATCCAGGTCACCGTGGGTACATCTTTAAGCGGAAACGCCTCTTCAATGCCGTCAAGCACTTTTTCTTGGAGATGTTCCTCATCATAGTCAATAAGGGTCATTCGGGTTTCATCTACCTTTTGTTCGCCAATATGAATCAGCGTTCCCGGAGATGCCCCTGCCTTCCTAAGTTGTTTTTTAATAAATCTCGGCATTGCTTAATTCCTTTTCCACTATTAATAGATCAGGATTCCTCACCTTTTATCATCATCAGTTTAAGCTGGCGTTTGTCGTCGTTGGCCATATAGATGGTTCGGGATGGAAACGCGAAATCGACATCTTCGGCTTCAAACCGACGCATGATCTCAAGACAGGTTTTTTGCTGCCATGCTTGATAATCCCAGTAATTGGGCGGATGATACCAGACAACCACCATGATATTGAGACTCCAGTCGTTGAAGCCGTTAAAAAACACTCGTGGCGGAAAATCTTCCTGCATTCCTTCATGGTTTTCAAGAATTTCCCTGATGATTTGAACGGCTTTTTCCACCTTGTCAGGGGGAGTATCATAGGTGATCCCGATATTGGTTAACCACCGGATATGGGGCCGTTCGCCGATGTTTTCCACAGAAGAGTTCACCAACTTCTCATTGGGAATGGTCACCAAATGACCGGTAAGTGTTCGTATCTGGGTACTCCTGAAGCCGACGTTTTCAACGGTCCCGTCATATTTGTCAATGGTGATCCGCTGGCCCACCTGAAACGGCTTGTCGAAAAGAATGGTGAGCGTTCCGAAAAAGTTGGCGATGGAATCCTTGGCAGCCAAAGCCACGGCCAGACCGCCGATGCCCAAAGAAGCAAGCAGGGGACCGATTTTCAGTCCGGTGAGATTTTGAATAATAATAATGCCGCCGATAACAATAATGAACAGACGAAGGGTTTTGCCGACAATGGGAACCAGCATGTCGTCGATGGTGCTTTCGGTAGCGGCCGCCCATTTTTTTAGGTACACGTCCAAAATCCCGATTAAAAGGAGAATGAACCAGAAAAGGGCGATGATCCCGCCGATATCAGCCGCCTTTTGCGCCACGCTGTGAACCAGATTGCTTCCGTCAGATGCTACAAAATGGATATATAGGGGCGAAAGGGCGCCATAGATACCATAAGACCAGATAAAAAGGGAAAGCGGCCGGGTAAGCGCCTCAAGAAAATGCTTTCGCCATGCAACAATCTCTTCTTCGGCCGGCATTTTTCGAATGGCTGAATTGATCAGCCATCGAATCAGCCGCTCCACCATGACCACCAGAAAGGTCAACAATAGACAAAAGAGCAGTTTGAGCCAGGTGATTCCGGCGAAAATTTCAACTTCAATCCACTTGCCGATTTTTAAAGAAGCCGAACGACTGAATTTGTCGATTTGCTGTCCAATTCTTTCACCGGCTTTGTCCACGGCTTTTTCTTTTGGGGTGTGGGTGTCGTTCTTTTCGGCCTCAACCTGAGGAGAATCGATCTTGTTTTCGCTTGTCTGGGCAGTCTGGGGTGGAACAGATTCCCCAAGACTTCCCCCCTTTGTAACGGGATTGGCTAAAGGATTTCCGGATGACAGTACCCAGAAAATAACGCTGAAGTAAAGCAAGGCTCTTAAAACCGACGTCAACTTAGAATACATTTTTACACCACTTGGAATTAAGGTTGTTCAACATTAAAGCGGCTTTTGGGTGAGTGGTTTCAACCGATGTTGGTCTTTTTTAACAAGTATAGCCCAAAATTTTTAAATGTCAATTTTAATGAGGGGGCACCCATTCCATTTATTGGGTTGACTGAACGAGAGGTGAAGAATAATATAACATGTAACAAAAGTGTTCATTAAGCTTAGAATGTCCTTAAATATCAAGAGAAAAGAGAAAGCATGTCGGCAAAACTCAATTTTCAGAGAAAATTTTCAGCATTGCTGGTTTACGGCAGGCCGCCACTTGTTTTTGGTGGAATGCTTTGCGCCTTTGCGGTCATGTGGACCCGCAACCCGATGCTCTACACTGTGGGGGTGATGCTGCTTTTTGTTTCAATGTGCTTTGATCTGATTGACGGGTGGCTGGCCACCCGTTTTCAGTTGCACTCCACATTGGCGCATCTTGCCGACCGGGTCATGGACAAGATTGTCTATTCGACCATTTTTCCGCTGGTGGCGGTGGGGGCCATGTGGCGTCTTCTTTTTACCTCGGTTGCCGGCACCAAGGCTGAATTGCTGCACAGCATTTTTGTCTTAATACTTTGCGTAACGGTTCTGATCCGAGATAATTTTGCTTATTTTATGCGTTTTTTTGCCATGCGTACAGGACCGGATCCGGAAGTAAAAGAGTTTACACGGCTCAGAACCATTGTGGCGGCGCCGGTCGGCACGATCTTGTACGCGCATGCTTTTTTTGTAACCGGTGGGCCGGATTTCAAGATTTATACCTGGATTTCCTGGCTGGGGAATCTTCCCTTGCGTGTTTTGTTTTTAATCGAGATCATCTTCTTGATCATCAATTTTGGATCTATCGCTGCATATTGTCGGAAATACGGGACCTATTTCCTGGACGAGATCTGTGATGAGGATGAACAATTGCGGCGGAACATTTTGTCTTTTTTCCCAAACACATTAACCATCATGAACGCAATGATGGGACTTTTGGCCGTCCTTTTTGCGTATCAGGATCGTTTTCGTGAGGCCTATCTTTGTTTGATCGGCGCTGCTATTTTCGACAAACTCGACGGTGCCCTGGCACGAAAACTGGGCTTGACAGAACCCCTTCCCGAACAGGAACGGACACCTCGGGTCAGCTTTGGCGGCATTCTTGATGACATTGCCGATGCCGTCAGTTTCTGTATTGTCCCGGCCTGGATATTTTATTTATCTTTCACAGATACATCTGATCCCGTGATCCGGCAACTTCCCATTGAATGGATTGCATTACTCTATGCATTTATGGGGGGCGCCCGGCTGGTTTACTTTACCTTTGACCGCACCCCTGTTCCCGGATTTTTTAAAGGCATGCCGACGCCGGCAGCAGCATTACTGGTCGCCGCCCCATTGATTATGTTCAACCAGGCTGTTGCAGGATCTATGGAATGGGCTCGCCACTGGGGTGTTTTCTGCTTCGGTTTAATGATTTTTACAGCGATCTTAATGAATCTTTATCCCATTCGCTATCTGCATCTCGGCCGTTTTATGGACAAGCATTTTTGGTTTGGTCGCCTGAATATGATATTGCTGATTATTTCCATATTTACACCTTATTTGGGATATGTAGCGTTAACGTATATGTTTCTTTATGTCCTTTCACCCTTGGTAACCCGACGCATCCTGTTGAAACAAAAATAGACGGGCTGTTGCAAAATCTTAGATAATGACGTCAGGGTTTCAACACGTCCAAACATCGATTTTTTTTTAGAACGGAGAACATATGGCAATTATCGATGCCAAGACCCAAAACCATCAAAATGAAGGTAAACTGGGAACCTTTTCCGGTGTTTTTACGCCCAGCGTTTTAACCATTCTAGGCATCATTCTATTTTTGCGATTGGGCTATGTGGTGGGCAGCGCAGGATTTGGAAGGGCCTTAATCATTATCGCCATCGCCAATTCGATTTCGGTTCTGACGAGTATATCTTTGTCAGCAATTGCCACCAATATTAAAGTCAAGGGGGGCGGCGATTATTACTTGATTTCAAGGACCCTTGGCTCGGAATTCGGCGGCGCCATTGGTTTGGTTCTTTTTTTAGCGCAATCGGTTTCCATCGCTTTTTACTGTATTGGATTCGGTGAAGCCATGACGGTGCTGCTACCAGAAAATATATTTGCCAATCCCAGGATTATCGCGGTGTTAGCCATGTCTTTATTGTTTATCTTTGCCTGGCTGGGTGCTGACTGGGCGACCCGTTTCCAGTATCTCGTTATGGTGCTTTTAGTGGGTGCGCTGTTGTCTTTTTTTATTGGCGGTATTCCACGCTGGGAGCTTTCGACAATGATAGAAAACTGGAAACCTCCAGCCGAAAGCCTCGATATATGGGTATTGTTTGCCATCTTTTTTCCGGCGGTGACAGGTTTTACCCAGGGCGTGAGCATGTCAGGAGATCTGAAGGACCCCGGGAGGAGCTTGCCGATGGGAACTTTTATGGCGGTGGGCATCTCGATTTTCGTTTATTTTGGTGCTGCCATTTTGTTTGCCGGTGTTCTTCCCAAGGAGATATTGATCCAGGATTACAACGCAATGAAACGGGTGGCACGTTTTAACTTTCTGATTGATGCTGGCGTCGTGGCCGCCACATTATCATCGGCAATGGCCTCTTTTTTGGGGGCACCGAGGATCTTGCAGTCTCTTTCCAAAGATCGGATATTTCCCATTCTACTGCTGTTTTCCAAAGGGGATGGCCCTTTAGATAATCCACGGCGTGCGGTGCTGTTGTCGGCGGCCATCGCCCTTGGAACCATTGGTTTAGGGCAACTGAATCTCATCGCTCGTGTCGTATCCATGTTTTTTCTTATTTCCTATGGTCTGCTCAATTACGCAACATTTTACGAAGCGCGGACCGCGAGCCCCTCTTTTCGTCCGAAGTTCAAATGGTTTGACATGCGTCTCAGCCTCTTGGGCTTTCTGGCCTGTCTTCTGGTGATGATGGCCATTGATTTTAAAATCGGACTGATTGCCGTTTCCATATTGTTTGCCATCTTTCAGTATCTCAAACGAACAAGCGGTCCGGCGAGATGGGCCGACAGTCGTCGTTCCTACTACTTACAGCGTGCCAGAGAGAATCTTTTAAATGCTAATATCGAGCCGGAACATGATCGAGACTGGCGTCCCCAGATCCTCGCTTTTTCCAAGTATGCTGAAAGGCGGCCCGGGTTGCTGCGCTTTGCCTCATGGATCGAGGGAAAAAGCGGGCTGACAACCGTTGTCAAAATTTTAGAAGGAGAAGGGCTCAAGATGTTGAAACTCCAAGAGGAAAGCGAATCAGAACTCCGGTCGGATATCGCCGAGCATGGTTTTCCGGCGTTTCCGCTTGTGGTTTTTGCTCCGGATCTCGATATTGCCTTAAATACCCTGATCCAGTCCACCGGTGTCGGACCGCTGAAAGCCAACACCATCCTGCTGAACTGGCTGGACCCTGAATCGGTAATCACAAACGACCAAAGAGAAATCAACCTTGGACGAAATTTGAGAGCGGCGTATCGTCTGGGGCGAAATATTGTGGTTCTGGATGCCGATGAAGATAAATGGAATACGCTTGAAAATATTCCTGATGAAGATCGGCGGATTGATGTGTGGTGGTTAAATGATGCCTCCAGTCGTCTGATGCTGCTGCTCGGTTATTTAATCACCCGCAGCGAACCCTGGAACGCGGCCAAAATCCGTGTGCTGGCTGCCAATTATGATGTGGATACGTCGGAAAATATAGCGGATTTGAAAAACAATCTTGAAGAAGCGAGAATCGAGGCTGAACCGATAATTGTCACAGATGCTGATATAAATAAACTTTCGGAATATTCAGCGGACGCTGCTGTGGTCTTTTTGCCGTTTCGGCTTCAAGGTGATCAAATTACCTGTTCGATTGATGGGCCTATAGAAAAACTTTTGTTTCGTCTGCCAGTCACAGCTTTTGTTTTGGCAGCCGAGGACATTGTACTGGATGCCGAACCTGAAGAGGGAGCAGCCGGCGAAATGGCGGTAGCCATGGATGCGCTTGACGATGCTGAGAAAATAGCCGGTGAAGCCGAAAAGGAAGCAGCCAAAACTCGAGAGATCGCCGAATCCACCAGAGAAAAGCTGGTCGAACTGGAGAGCAAGCCGATTTCGGAAGAAGAAAAAGACCGATTATTAAAATTGAGATCAGAGGCAGATCAGGCGGATAAGGAGGCAGAAAAGGCCTTTCGCAAGGCAGCCAAGGTAAAGGCCAAACTTGAAGATGCCATGAAAAAAGCTAAAGACTTTAAGCCGGATATAGATAAAAAGGAATTAGAAAATCCATAGATGTTCAGGTCGTTCGCATTCGGTTTTCAAGAGAAACACACCGTCACTTCACTACACTGAAATCAAATGAATTTGACCTGCACAGGTATTTTTTCAATTGTTAATTCCTCTTTCATGCAACCTGCTCTGTGATTCAATAAAAAGGAAGCTTGACGGATAAATGCAAAGTGTCATATTTGATGAATTCGTAAAAATTGCGAATGATTTAGTATTTAACCTAAGCGTTACATCCGAATATGGCTAAAAGCCTTTGGAGCAGCGGGCCGAGATAAACTTTTTTAGGTGAGGAAATTATGGAACATTTTTTTGCTTTTCTGGAGAAAATATCCAAGACATCCGGTATCAAGGCGGTATACATTCATCTGGCATTCAAGACGCTGGCGGCTATTGCCGGCACCTATCTCATCTGGATAATTTTAAAACGTATTCTGGTTTCTTTTGAGAAAAAGACCCAAAAAAACAATTTTCTTAAAATCAATATCGAGATTTTCAGGGTTGTTCGCAAGGCGCTTTTCTATGGTTTGATACTTGTCACCGGCACCTATCTCATCAGACTTTTCGATGTTTTGCTTTTGGAAAAAATCTTTCACGCAATTGTGATCATACTCCTGGCATCTCCAGCCAAAGATTTTTTGTTAATCCTGCTGGGATACTTCGAAAAAAATATCATCGACAAAACAAAAACCAAAGTCGATGATATCATTTTCGACCTTGTCAATAAATTTTCCGGGGCGATCATTTATGCTACTGCTTTTGTTCTGGCGCTGGATATTCTGGGTATCAATGTCATGCCGTTTATTGCAGGTGCTGGTGTGGCCGGTATTGCCATTGGTTTTGCCGCCAAAGACACCTTGTCCAACCTTATTGCCGGTGTGCTTTTGATTATCGATCGACCCTTTGAAGTGGGCGACCGAATTGAAGTGTGGAGTGCCCCGGCAGGAAGTGCTTCCTGGGGAGATGTCATCGATATCGGTCTTAGGGCTACTAAAATCAAGACGACGGATAATATTGTGATCATTATTCCCAATAATGAAATCATGAAGCGAGATATCGTCAATTACACCATTATTTCAACAAAAATCAGAGTTCGTATTAACGTAGGCGTCGCATATGATGCGGATATTGAAAAAGCAAAGGACTTAATCATAAATGTAGCAACATCCGTGGACTGGATTTCAAAAACACCGGCCCCAAAGGTTGTGGTAAGAAACTTCGGAGAATCGTCGGTGGATCTTCAGCTCAGGGTGTGGATTGATGATGCCAGAAAGCGCATGGACACCATTTCCCATGTCACCGACAAAATCAAAGCAGTGTTTGATGAACAAGGTGTTGAGATACCGTATCCGAAACGGGACATTACCATCATCCATCGGCAGGCACCGGAATTCGATACCCGGCAACCGGTATCGAATGATAAAACTTCTTGATTTTGAATGATATTCAAGTTATTAAATAAAGTTTAAATTTGAATTCCCCGCTGCAAGCAGCGGAGAATTCAAATAAAGTATAAGATCCTTTTTAAAGCGAAAGTGCGATGCCACGGCATAGAAGGCTGTGGTAAAAATTCTGAAATACCCCGTAGCTTATTGAATTGAAGCACAAATTCTGCTTTCGGGGCAGCGGAGGTAGGAATTTTTAATCTTTCGATGAATAGATCCCGTTCCGCTTTCAGCGGGGCGGGAGTTTCATAAAATCGTTACACGATTTTATTTTTAAATTTTATTCTTATGAAACTTACAATAAACGAAGTTGCCCAGAGCCTGCGTCTTCCGGTAAGCACCGTGGAGCGATGGATTCGTCAGGGCAGGATACCCATACAAAAAACCGGAAATGATTATCTGTTTAATGAATCGACTCTGGAAAAATGGGCTGCGATGTATAAGCTCCCGTTTGCACTTCCTGAAAAAGTGAATACAACACCCCGGCAGGCAAAAATGGAAAATCTTCTGCCTTCAATGAAACGGGGTGGTCTTTTATATGATATAAAGGGAGATGATGTTGAAACGGTGTTGAAAAACGCTGTTGAAAACATCCATTATTTATCCAGTAGCATCAAAGAAATACTTTATACAAACTTGCTTGAAAGGGAACATTTGACATCAACAGGTATCGGTAAAGGGGTGGCCATCCCCCATCCCCATGATCCTTTAAAGGATATGATAAAAAACTCTATAATATCAACCTGTTTTCTTGAGAAACCCATAGATTTCAAAGCCGTTGACGGTAGACCGGTGTTTGTTATGTTCATCCTTTTAAGTTCGTCAACGAAAATCCATCTCCATCTTCTTTCAAGGCTTTCTTTTTGTATCCGTGAAAACGCATTTGTGGAATTTTTGAAAACAACCCCTGATTCAACAGCGTTTTTTTCAAACATTGTCGACTTCGAAAACCGACTCTAAAAGGAGAGCATTATTAGGTATTGGAAAAAATGCGCATTTTAACATCGTGGCGCTACCCAGGAAACTGGCCGATTTTCCGATTTGATGATCGACTTCTGCTCATATTGATGGCCGCCATCGTGGGGAATTTTTCCGGTCTGGCTTCGGTGGTGCTCAATCGGAGCCTTGTGATGATGTCAGAGTGGCTCCATCATCTCCGTCATTACTGGTGGGTATTTCTTCTCCCAGCCGCCGGTGCCGCCCTTTCTTCGCTATTTCTGGAAAAAGTCGTCAACGAAGGTGCCGGACACGGTGTTCCGGAAGTGATTTACAGCGTATCCCGTTACGGAGGTCTTTTGAGGTTCCGCTCGAGTTTTTCCAGACTGATATCGAGTTGCCTGACCATCGGCAGCGGCGGGTCGGCGGGCCCTGAAGCCCCTGTTGTGATCAGTGGTGCGGCCATTGGTTCAAATATCGCCAAATATTTTTCCTTAAACGACCGGCAGCGGGTGACTCTGGTGGGTTGCGGTGCCGCCGGTGCCATATCTTCCATCTTCAATGCCCCGATTGCGGGGATGGTTTTTGCCGTTGAAGTTATCGTGGGTGAATGGAAATCGGTCAATATCGTCCCCATTGCCATTGCTTCGGTTGCCGGTACGGAAATTAGTCGTCTTCTTCAAGGAAATCAGATCACGTTCAGCCATCACCTCTTCAATATCGATCTATTAAATATCTTTGCCTGTCTCGGTTTAGCCGTTCTGTCTGCAACGGCATCCATTCTCCTTACACGCATGCTAAGATCCATGCATACGGTATCACACAAAGTTTCAGCTCCGATATGGATTCGGGCCGCCATGGGCGGATGCGCGGTGGGCATCATCGGCCTTTTTCTTCCTGTGGTGTTGGGGGAAGGCTATCACACGGTCAAAATTCTGATCGAAGGGGAATACGGCCAGGTGCTTGCCGTTGTGGCACTGGCGTCATTTGCCAAAATTGCCGCTACTGCGTTGACCCTGGGCTGGGGAGGTTCCGGCGGTATATTCGCCCCCTGCCTGGTTATCGGGAGCCTTATCGGGGTGACCTATCATCATCTTCTTGCACTGTTCTGGCCGTCCGCATCATGGGTCAATGAAGGATATTATGCACTCCTGGGAATGGCGGGACTCATCAGCGGCATGCTTCAGGCGCCGCTGACCGGAATTTTTCTCATCATCGAAATTACCGGGGGATGGGAAGTCATTCTTCCTTTAATTATGGTGTCAGCATTTACGACCACGCTCTGCCATTATTTCGAGCCGGCATCCTATTATCTGAAGGATCTTGTGGAACACGGACACTTGTTGAGACCCGGTACCGATGCCCGGGTTTTGTCCGATCTAAACGTGCCGGAACTTATTGAAAAGGATTGTATTATCGTCAATCAGAATATGCTGTTGAGGGATTTTGTTACCATTATTAAGAAATCCCACCGGAACTATTTCCCGGTGGAAGATGAAAAAACCGGAAAGTTTCTGGGGATTATCCATTTGGATGATATTCGGCAGTACCTGTTTGATCCGGTGATGTATGATGCTGTTTTTTTAGGACAAATCATGAATACAAAGGTAGAAGTGGCTCATCCGGATGATGACTTGTTGGATGTTGTTCGTAAAATGGATATGAAAGGCTTGTATTCCATGCCGGTGGTGGTAAACAATAGGTTTATCGGACTTATTTCCAAAGCGACCATCCTGGATCAATATCGTAAGGAGCTTATGGTGCAGACCAGTCACTAAATGGGATGAAAAAATAATAAAAGGAGATCCTAATGGAAAACCGACTGCTTCATATTTTTAGAAATAATCCCTTTGGAAGAGAAACGCTGCTGCAATCGATCTACTTTTGCAACAAGGTCGGGGCGTCTCCGGTGATATATATTCCCAAAACCACAAAATTTTTAATGTATTTTGACAACGACGTGGTCCAGGTTGATCTTGACAAATCTTATCTTACCTCCCCGGAAACCGCTATAAAAAATGCTACCGAGCTGGTAGAACAGGCAGGGATGAATGCACGTTTTTTTGATCCAAAGCACTTTACGGCTTCAACGCTGCCGGACATACACACGAACTTTGATTATATGTGCTGCCCCAGAAGCATCAGCGACATGTCTTCGAAAATCGGTCTCGGATACATCGGTCCTCGGGTGAGACGGATCGTAAAGGCCGCCAGATTTCCGGTGTTAATCACAAGCCCTGCTTTTAAACCCTGGAAAAGCATCACGGTATTTTTCGGGGGATCAGTCAATGCGGTCAAAGCGCTCCGACTGGGATTTCATGTGGCCCGGTCTTCCGGTATGTCGATAGATGTTTTCACGCAGACAGGTAAATATTCAGAGGAAGATTGCATGAATATGATTAAAGAAAGAAATCTTGAAAAAGAAAAAGATCTTTATATCAATGAGTGGCATTTTTTTGAGAACAATAATTTTGAAGATAATCTCTACGAGGTTCCCCATGATGCGCTCGTAATTTTGGGTGCATACGGCCATGGTGTCATCAAGGACATTTTATTTGGAAGCAAGTTGGAAAAGATACAGTCAACGATCTCCAACAACCTGTTGGTTGCAGGTCCCAATTATACGACAATTCTTTAATTGATGACAAAAACCCATATTCTTGTTATCCATCACGGCGCACTGGGTGATGTTGTCTCCACCTTCCCGGCACTTTTAAGACTTAAAAAATCATACGGTTCCATAGCCATTATCTGTCAAAGCACCATTGGACAACTTGCCCAACAGCTCGATATTGTAGATAAATATTTTTCTTTAGAGGCAGCGTCCTTTGCAACCCTCTATTCGGGTCATATCGATCCGATTGTAAAAAATATTCTGCTCTCTTATCATAAAATCATTCTTTTTTCCCGTTCCCGGTCGCTTGAAAAAACGCTGGTTTCAATTTCGGGAAAAGAAGTTTATCGTATACTTCCCCGTCCGGATTTGGGTCAAAGGATTCATATCACTCGACACATTTTATCGAATCTTGTCAGGTACAGGCTCCTTGAAGAATCGGATAAAGACACCCGTAGGACATTGTCCTTATCCATTTATGTGGATCGGAGAACCCCTCAATATGACCCGTCAAGAATAATGATCCATCCCGGATCCGGAAGCCGAAAAAAATGCTGGCCGATTTTCAATTTTGTCAAAGTTGCTTCATCGATGGACGCAAACGGCCAACAGCCTGAGTTTATATTCGGTCCGGCAGAATATGATCTGTACGATATTTTGATGCAGTCTAAAAATCTTAGCGCAAATGTTCATAAAATAGAAAAGTTGACAGAACTGGTCGAACTTCTCAAAACCGGTGGTGGTTTTATTGGAAACGATTCAGGAGTCAGCCATTTGGCTGCATTTATAGGCCTTCCGGTTGTGGCCGTTTTCGGCCCTTCTGATCCTAAAACATGGCAACCAATGGGCCGAGCCGTAAAAGTTGTTCGACCTGACCTTGAATGCAGTCCCTGTTTTGAAACAAAAACGGCTGGGTGTGAAGAAATTGAATGTTTTAACAGAATATCTCCGGAGGACGTTTTGGCGGCGTTTTACGGACTGGTCCGCTAAGGCAGTATTTGTTTTTCTCTGAAAACTCCTTATTGCCTGGTCTTCAGGCAATCATATACATCTATAATCATTTCTTCTGAAATTTTAGACAGTGCCTGACTCATGGCTTCTGCCACTGCTTTGGGCTTTTTCTGCTGACAAATTTCTGCTTTTCGATATGTTTTCTGAAATAAAATCCTGTTTTTGATATCTTTTTGGTCTTTCTCATTTAAAATAATGCTGACAGT
>Ga0307425_1001701_pt1 | contig 12878 bp, 11 predicted proteins | sample SalMarWE160330MG_FD_202152 | JGI IMG/M metagenome (GOLD analysis project Ga0307425, IMG submission 202152) | Salt marsh sediment microbial communities from the Plum Island Ecosystem LTER, Massachusetts, United States - WE1603-30 | ecosystem: Environmental > Aquatic > Marine > Intertidal zone >... | reverse complement strand
GGTGAGGCCGAGGGAGGCGAGGTCGTGCGCCAGATTGCGGGTGCGCTTCAGGTAGTACTCGGAAGCCTTGCGCGTGCCGACCACGGCAATCTTGTCCGGCAGCAGCGGCGCCACCTGCCCGCGGGCATACAACACCGGCGGCGGCGAGCTTATCACCGAAAGCGACTCGGGGTAGCCCGGGTGGCCCAGGCCCAGGAGGAAAATGTCCTTCTCTATGAGTTGCCGGGCGAAGGCGGTGGGGTCAAAGCCCGCGCGGAATTCCTCAAAGCGGTCGCGCAAGCCGCCGCTGACGCCGGTGACATCCAGCCATTCGGCGGGCGCGGCTTCCCAGGCGTTCTCGTAGCCGCCGAAGACTGTGCGCAGCTCCGCCAGCAGCGCGGCTCCGACGCCGGAGATTTGCGACAGCGCGGCCTGGAAGAGCAGTTCGGATTCGGCGGGCATAGCGGGATTAAGTAGCACAGGGCGCGGGAGTTGGCAAATGACGGTCTATAATCCTCCAATGGAACGACCAGGAGGAATGCTCGCAGCCGCGGCGCTGGCCGCGGTGGTTCTGATACTCACTGCAACGTTTCCCGCGGCCGCCGAAGCGCCGCTGTGGACCCGCGACCCGGTGGTGCTGCGCAGCGGTGAAGGCTGGTGGCGACTGGGCGGGGCATATGTCTGGGTGGGCAAGGGCGCGCGGCGATACCGGCTGCCAGTGGGCGAGCTGAGATGCGGATTGGGTGGTGTCGCGGAAGCGTTCGCCGTGCTGGACTTCGGCGAGGCTATCCGCAGCGGCGAGGGCGGTGCGTGGGATGTGGAGCATTTCTCCGTGGGCACGAAGATACTGCTGCACGACCGCCAGGGCGACGGCTGGCCGGACGCGGGGGTGGCGTTTGAAGTCAGCGTCCCTTCCAGCCATGCCACGCGGGGAGTCGGCGTGGATGCGACGGATTTCCACGCGCGGCTGTTGCTGGGGGAAGACTATGGAAAGACGCGTGCAGTAGTGAACCTTGGCGTCGGCATACTGGAGAAGACCAACCGGCTGTGGGGGCAGGATGATTCGTTTGAGTACGGGGTAAGCCTAACGCGTCCGGCAGGGCCGCATGGCGAGCTGATGGCGGAAGTGCGGGGGCACACCTACACCGACCGGCGTCCTGGCGAGCTGTTCGGCCTGGCGGGCTACCGCCACGAGTTGCCGGGAGGCGATAGATGGGACCTGTATCTTATCGCGGGATTGGACGATCAGGCGGAAAACCTGGAAGCGGGCTTTGGCTACACCTTCGCCTTCCCAATGTACCACCGGCGGGAAGGTGTAGAGGCGGAAGATGCGCCCTCACCGGTTGAGCAGATGGAGGAGTTGCTGGCGGGAGAACTTGCGCACCTGAATGAGGGCGACAAGGAGGCGTTGCGGAAGTTCGCCCGCGGGCTGGAGGAGTGCGGCGGCTAGTCGCCTTCCACCAGCTTGACGTCCGCGCCAAGCGAGGAGAGCTTACCCGCGAAGTCCTCGTAGCCGCGGTAAATCTGGTAGGCGTTGTCCACCACCGTTTCATCCGGCACCGCCAGCGCCGCCAGAGTGAGCGCCGCGCCACCCCGCAGGTCGGTAGCGGCCACCTTGGCACCGTGCAGCTTCTGCGGGCCGGTGATGCGGGCGCAGTTGCCGTCCACCCGGATAGCGCCGCCGAGCTTCTCCATCTCGGGCACGTACTGAAAGCGGTCGGTGAAGCGAGTGTCGCGCAGGGAGGAGGTGCCTTCGGCAAACAGCGCCAGTGACGCAAAGATGGGCTGCATATCGGAATTGACGCCGGGGCAGGGCGCGGTCTCCAGCTCGAAGGCGGTGAGTGGACCGGAGCGCTTGACATATACTTCGCCCCCCCATTCAAACACCTGGACGCCCGCGCTTTCCAGCACGCTCAGATCCCCGGTGGAGAGCGACAGGTCAGCGTTGGTTATTCTGATCTCGCCGCCGGTAAGTCCCGCCGCAACCATGTAGGTAGTGCCTTCGTGCCGGTCGGACATAATGGTGAAGTCCACCGGATGGTTGAGCGGCTTACTTCCCTCCACCGTTATCTCGCGGTTTCCGAGTTTGATGTCCGCGCCCATCTCGGTGAGGAAACGGCAGAACTCCACGATCTCCGGCCGGGTGTTGGCGTTGCGGATGGTCGTACGGCCTTTGGCGCCGGTGGCGGCCAGCACGATGTTCTCGGTGCCGGAAGTGGTGGGCAGGTAGAACTCCACATTCTTGCCGACCAGGCCTGATGCGCTGGCGACGATAGAATCCTCATTGTGCTGGATGTTCGCGCCCAGCTCGCTGAGCCCGAGCAGATGAAGGTCAAACTTGCGCTCGCCGATGCGGCAGCCGCCGGGCAGGGGAAGCTCCACTTCGCCGCGCCGCAGCAGGCCAATAGACAGGAGCAGCAGCGAGCTGCGGATGCGGCAGGCCAAGTCGCGCGGAATCTCCCCGACAAGCTCTGATGGATGGTACTTCACTACGCTGGCGGCGGGGTCGACCTCGATCCCTGCGCCCAGCGCCCGCAGCAGCTCCAAGGTGACCTTGATGTCGTTGAGGCCGAGGGGAACGTTGCGCAGGGTGACTTCGGCGTCCGCCAGCAGCGCGCCGAACAGCACCGGCAGCGCTTCGTTCTTGGCGCCGCTCAGCGTAACAACGCCCGCAAGCGGCTTCCCTCCATGTATTACGAGCTTCGGCATAGTCCGCACCTGTACCGCGCGGTTGCGCGGTGAAAATATAGCACAGCTTCGCCTCCCTCACTCCGATGGAGGCTTAACCACTGATCCGGGTGCCTTCTTGAACAGGTCGCGATACAGCCGTACGTCGCTCCGGCGGAACAGCAAGATGTCGCGCAGCCGCGTGCCCGTCAGGTGGATGAACAGGATGGTGACGATGATGCTGCTTATCACGTAGCCAGCGACATTGCCCCAGGCCGCGCCCGCCGCACCCATTGAAGGGACCAGCAGGAAGCATACGCCTATGTTGCACGCCAAACCGGCAGCGGCGGTGGCGGACACGCGAAGTGGATGGCCACGGGCGACGATATCGTAACTGAGCATCCGGTAGATGGAGAAGACGACCACGCCGGGCAGCAGGATGAGGAACGGCAGCACCGACGGGGCAAAGGCCTTGCCGAACAACAGCGGCACCAGCACCGGCGCTGTTAACCCCAGCGCAACGGCGGCAATGAAGGTTAAGAGGAAAACATTGCGCGACGCAATAGGTGTAAGGGCGTCGGCATCTTCCGTTCGCGAGCTGGCGGCTTTGGAGAACAGCACCAGGCCGAAGGAGTTAGGGACGAACAGCAGCACCTCGGACACGTTCAGCGCGATGGAGAACTGGCCCACCGCAGCGTCGGTGTGGTAGTAGCGCAGGATGTACAGGCTCGCGCGGTAGGACAAAAAGGCCACGAGGAGAACCAGGTGAGCCTTGATGCCGTAGGAGAGGAGGCTGCGAATCTCCAGCCAGCCGAAGTTCCACGACGGCCGGAGAACCTGCACTATCCAGTAGACACCCACGATTGCCGCAAGCGTCCGGGCGATTATTTCGGCCAGCACCACGCCGGTGACGCTGCGTTCGTATACCACCAGAATAATGAACAGAGAGCTTAGAAAGACAATGCGGACGAGTATCGTCAGAAGGTTGTACTGGAGTATGCGATTCAGGGCCAGGAAGATGTACTCGGCGTAGCGCGACGACAGCGTGAGGGGAAGAGCCGCGAGGATGAAGTAGAGCAGCCACAGTGGAATGTCGGAGAAGAACAGCGGATACAGGTAGGGGACTAGCAGCCAGTACGCAGTGCCAAAAACGACAACCAGGGCGCCGAACAAGGCGAGGGCGGCGCCGAAGACCTTCTGGGGGTCGAGCAGCTTCTTGCCAACGTAGTAGGTGAGCGCCGTGGGAATCCCCAGCGCAGCAAGATCAATGACGATGGTGACGGTGAGGATGATCAGGCTGACCTGGCCCTTGCCTTCGGGGCCGAGGAACCGCGCAACCAGAATGTTAGCGCCGAAAGCCGCAGCATAGACCGCGACGCGGCTGGCCATCGTGCCGATTACCTGGCGGGAGTAACTCATCGCGCCGACTCCGGCGAGAGGACGCGCCGATGCAGGCGAAAAGCGGGAACCCGGCGGGCGGCCATCAGCCGAGATGCCTCCGGTACCAGTCCATCGCGCGTTCCAGCCCGGTGCGGATACCAAAGCGCGGCTGATAGCCGAGCAGCCGGCGGGCACTGGAGGTGTCGGCCAGCGAGTCCTTTACGTCGCCGGGCCGGGAATCGGTGTACTGGGGTTCGGCGGAGGCGCCCAGCAGGTCGCGGATGGTCTCAAACACCGTTTGCACCGTGACCTGTTCGCCGTAGGCGATGTTGAAGACCTCACCGAGGGCTTCGGCGGGCGCGCTGCACGCTAGCAGATTGGCCTGCACGCAGTCTTCTATAAAGGTGAAGTCGCGGGTCTGCTGGCCGTCGCCGTAGATTACCGCCGGCTCGCCGTGAAGCAGCGCGCGGGTGAAGCGCGGGATAACCGCGGCGTAAGTTGATTCGGGGTCCTGGCGCGGGCCGTAGATGTTGAAGTAGCGCAGAACGACCGTAGGCAGTCCGTAGACGCGGAAGAACACCTGGCAGTAGTGCTCCTGGGTGAGCTTGGACACCGCGTAGGGTGAAAGCGGGCGGGGCGTCATCGTCTCCACCTTGGGCAGTGTGGGCGTGTCGCCGTAAACGCTGCTGCTGCCGGCGCAGACGAAGCGCTCCACCCCCGCCTCCCTGGCCGCTACCAGCAGGCTTACAGTGCCGGTGACATTGGCGTGGTTGGTGGCCGCCGGGTCTTCCACCGAACGGGGAACGCTGCCGAGCGCGGCCTGGTGCAGGACGAACTCAACGCCGTCAACCGCGCGGTTGCACACGCCCGGGTCGCACACCGTGTCCTGAATGAAGTCTATGTCGGGGAGGAAAGCCTGGAGGTTCTCCCGGCGCCCGGTGGAGAGGTCGTCCACCACCCGCACTGAGTGCCCTGCTTTCAGCAGGTGTACAGCGAGATTGGAGCCGATGAAGCCCGCCCCCCCGGTTACTAGAAAGCGCGCCATATTCTATTGTCTCAGGGCTGAGACAGTGCTATTCTAGCACACGCAATTCCCCCGGTGGTTCTTGTGAACACAACGGCCACATCTGCTAGTGACCGAATTCACAGCTGGGGCAGGAGGTCTGGGTATGAACATCTCGGTCCCCAAAGAACGGCAATCTGATGAGCACCGCGTAGGCCTGACGCCTACAGGTGCAAGGGTGCTTATTGACGCCGGTCACAAAGTTTACTGCGAGCGGGGCTGCGGACTTGACGCGGGGTACGCGGACAAGGAGTACGCCGACAGCGGCGCAACCGTGGTCTTTTCCCGCGAAGAGGTGTACGGCCGGGGCGACATCGTCTGCGGCATCAAGGCGCCAGGCACCGAGGACTACGACATGTTGCGCGAGGGACAAATCATCGGCGGGTTTCTGCACCTGCTGGTGGCCCCGCGGGCGCTGACCGACGTTCTGGTGGACAAGAAGATCACGACACTCTGCTATGAGGAGATGACCGAAGACGGGTTTGCCCCGTTGCTCTCCCCCGCGAGCGAGATCGGCGGCCGGATGATGCCCCAAATCGCCGCCAGGTATATGGAGACCAGCGAAGGCGGGCGGGGCAAGCTGCTGATGGGGACGCCCGGCGTGCCCGCAGCGGTGGTGGCCATCGTCGGCGGCGGCTTTTTCGGCTACCACGCGGCGCTGACCTTCCTGCATGCAGGCGCGAATGTGCTGGTGCTGGATACTGACTTCCGCAAGCTCCAGCGGCTTGACCGCGACTTCGGCGGGCATATCAACACCCTCATCAGCACCGAGAACGCTATCGCCAAGGTGCTGACCTTTGCCGATGTCATCATCTCGGCGGTGCACCGCTACGGCGAAGTGGCGCCCAAGATCATCACCCGTGAGATGCTCAAGACCATGATTCCGCGCTCGCTGTTCATTGACGTGTCCATTGACCAGGGCGGGACGGCCGAAACCAGCCGCCCCACCACCTTGCACAACCCGGTATATGTGGTGGACGAGATTCTGCATTACTGCGTCCCCAATGTCACGAGCAATGTCGCCCGCACCGCCTCGCGGGCGCATACCATCGGACTCTGCCCCATCCTCCTGAAGCTAGGGAAAGCCGAAGACTCCCTCAAGATGATCGAGGGCAAAGAGATTTTCCGCACCGGCGCATTCATCGTGGAAGGCAAGGTCGTGCAGGAGCACCTGCGCGAGCTGCACCATGAGAAGCGCGGCCGGGGCCGCAAGGAGGATAAACGCTGATGTTTTCGTGGTCCCAGAAGTACAAGGACAAAGTCGTACCGGTGGAGGAGGCGCTCTCCATCATCAAGTCCGGCATGCGCGTATACATCCATCCAGGGGCGGCCACGCCCAAGGTGCTGGTGGAGCATCTGGCGGACATCAAGGACCGGGTGGAGAATGTGGAAGTAGTACACATTCTCACATTCGGCGAGAGCCCCTACGCCGAGCCGGAGATGGAAGGGCACTTCCGCCACAACGCGCTCTTCAGCGGCGGAAATGTGCGGAAGGCGATTAATGAAGGGCGGGCGGACTGGATGTCAGTGTTCCTGTACGAAATCCCCAAGCTGTTTTACGAAGGCTTCCTGCCGCTGGACGTGTCGCTGGTGCAGCTTTCGCCGCCGGACGAGCACGGCTTTTGCAGCCTTGGCGTGGGCGTGGATATGACTATGGCGGCCGTCCGGTCGTCCAAGCACGTTATCGGGGAAATTAACCCCCGCATGCCCCGCGTGCTGGGAGACTCATTCATCCACATCAGCAAGCTGGACCGTATCGTGGAAGTGGACCATCCGCTTTACGAGTACCATGCGGGCGACATTGACGACGTGTCGCGTGAAATCGGCCGGCGCATCGCCGAGCGTATTGAGGATGGAAGCACGTTGCAGATGGGCATCGGCGCCATCCCGGACGCGGTGCTGTTCTTCCTCGGCGAGAAGCGCGACCTGGGCATCCACACGGAGATGTTCAGCGACGGCGCAATGAAGCTGATGGAGGAAGGGGTTATCACCGGCGACAAGAAGAGCATCCACAAGGGCAAGGTCGTTTGCTGCTTCCTCATGGGCAGCGAGCGGCTTTACGAATATGTGGACAACAACCCGTTTATTGAAGCCCATCCGGTGGAGTACACCAACGACCCCTTTGTCATCGCCCAGAACGACAAGATGGTGGCGTTGAACTCGTGCCTCTCCATTGACCTCACGGGGCAGGTGAATTCCGACTCTATCGGCATGAACATCTACTCCGGCTTCGGCGGCCAGTTGGACTTCATCCGGGGCGCGGCGCGCAGCAAGGGCGGCCTTCCGGTCATTGCGATGCCCTCCACCGCCATGAAAGGGAAAGCCTCCCGCGTCGTGGGCACGCTGGCGCCGGGCGCGGGCGTCACCGACACACGAGCGGACGTGCGCTGGATTTGCACCGAGTACGGAATGGTCAACCTGTTCGGGCTCAACCGCCGGCAGCGGGCCAAGGCGCTGATTGAGCTGGCGCACCCGGACTTCCGCGAGGAGTTGCAGGAGTTCGCCATCAAGAACCGCTATATCTAGAGTGCGGCACTTGTGCATCACCGGCGGTTGGGCTAAGCTAGTGCGCGCCAGGAGCGCATTATGACCGAGCCGCTTGATTTCAGCCGCATCCGCCAATATCCCCTGAAGGAGCGCAAGAACCTCGTGCGCGCCGAGATGTTCGGCCAGCCACTGCTGCCGGATGGCCAGTATGTGGAGTTTCTGGACTCGCTACCGGACATCCTGCGGGCGAAGGACCTCAAAGAAGTGGTTGAACGCACGGTGGCGGCTTCGCTGGGCGGCAAGGAGATTCTGCTTGCCATCGGCGCCCATCAGATCAAGATCGGTATGACGCCGTTCATCCGGCGGCTGATGGACGAGCGGCTGGTGACGGCGGTGGCGATGAACGGCGCGGGCATCATCCACGATACGGAACTCGCGCTCATCGGGGAAACCAGCGAGGATGTGGCCGAGGCCATCCAAGACGGCAGCTTCGGGATGGCGCGGGAGACCGCGGAGTTCATCAACGAGGCAATCGTTCAGGGCGCGAGGGACGAAACCGGCCTGGGAGCGGCGGTGGGACACAAGATTGCGCAGGCGGAGCTGCCCTTCCGGCAGCACTCGCTGGCTCATTACTGCCACGAGAAAGGCGTGCCGCTCACCGTACATGTAGCCTACGGCACCGACATTATCCACATGCACCCCAGCGCGGACGGAGCGCTGACCGGCAAAGCCACCGAGATTGACTTCCGCAAGCTCGCGGCGGTGGTCGCGAAGCTGGAGGGCGGAGTCGTAATGAACGTGGGCTCGGCGGTGATACTGCCGGAGGTCTTTCTCAAGTGCCTATCCGCCGCCCGTAACCTGGGGCACACCGTCCGCAACTTTACCGCGGTGAACCTGGATATGATTCAGCACTACCGCCCGCACGAGAATGTGGTGCGCCGCCCGACCCTGCCGGAGGGCCGGGGGTACGCGTTGACGGGCAACCTGGAGATACTCTTCCCGCTGCTCACTTACTGCCTGCTGGACGCCAAGCACGCACGCGGCGGGTAGCGACGTTTCCCATGGAAGTAATCGCTGCAAGCGGTCTTACTTACGCCTCACGCCACCGCGGAAACAGCCGCCGTCCGCTCATTTTGGACGGCGTCAGCCTCGCGCTGGGCGAGCGCGAAGTGCTCGGGCTGCTGGGGCCCTCGGGCAGCGGCAAGTCCACCCTGCTGCGGATACTGTGCCGCCTGATTGAGCCGGATAGCGGCACGGTCGCTTTCCACGGGCAGGATTGGAACGCCATCAATGTACTGGAGTACCGGAAGAAGGTGTGCCTGATACCGCAGGTGCCGGTGGCGCTTCCCGGCACCGTCGCCGAGAACTTCCGCTTCGTCCACCGGATCGCGGGGCAATCCACCGTAGCACCGCCGGCGGAGGAGCTGCTGGCGCAGGTGGGGCTTCCCGCGCATTATGCCGACGAGCGCGCAGCGGAGCTGTCAGTGGGCGAGCTGCAGCGGGTGGCTCTCGCGCGGGCGCTGCTGCTTAAGCCGGAAGTGCTGCTGCTGGACGAGCCAACGTCGGCGCTGGATGTGGACAACGCGGCGCGCATCATCGCGCTGGTGCAGAGCGTCTGCGCCAGCGGCGGCTACAGCGCGGTGATGACCAGCCATGTGCCGGAGTACTTGCGCATCGCCCACCGGACGGTCAAGCTGGACGCGGGGAGGCTCTCCGATGCCGCCTGAGGGCTACATCACCGTTAGCTGGCTGCAGGTGGGGTACGCGGGGGGCTTTCTTCTAGTCGCCATCGCCATCTCGTTCTTCCTGCGGTTGGGCGTGGAAGGCGGCATCGTGCTCGGCGGCGTGCGCACCTTCTTGCAGCTTCTGTTGCTGGGATATGTGCTGGATTATGTGTTTGCCGTGCAGAATGCCTGGCTGACCTCGCTGATATTCCTGGCGATGATCATCGCCGGCGCCGCCAACGCTTACTTCATCGCCACGCCCCGGAATGCACGCACTTTTTATGTGTTCACCGGCGTGCTGAGCGGGGTATTCGTGCTGGTTGCGCTACCCATCGGCAAGTGGATAGTGGTGGCGAAACCGTGGTACCACCCGCAGTACATTATCCCCTTCGGCGGAATGCTCATCGGCAACGCCGTCACCGCCGGATTGCTGGCGCAGCGCAGCCTGCACAAATCGCTGAGGGACAACCGGCTGGTGGTGGAGACGAAACTCGCGCTGGGGGCAAGTTCGCTCAAGGCCGCCTACACCGAGCTGACCGAGGCGGTAAAGACCGCGATGCTGCCAACGGTCACATCCATGATGATGGTGGGGCTGGTGCATATCCCCGGCATCTTCGGCGGACAGGTGCTGGCGGGAGTGCCGGCGATGGAGGCGGCGAAGTACCAGACGGTGGTGATGTACATGCTGGCGGCGGGGGCGGCGCTGACCGCGATGGCGATAGTGTTTCTACGGCTGAAGGAGTTCTTTACCGCACGGCACCAGCTGCGTTATGATAAGCTCACCGGTGAATCGTAGTGAGCACTGAGCGGACAACCAGACTGGTGATCATCCCGCTGGAGAACATCGTCTTTTTTCCCGAGACGTTTCTTGATTTGAAGGTCGCCGACCGGCGCGCCGAAGAGCTGCTGCGCCAGGCTTACGAGAACCAGGAAAACGTGGGGCTGTTTCTGGCGAAGCTGGAGGTGCTCACGCAGCTGCCCACCGGCTTTGAGAAAATCGGCACCTTCGGCCGGGTGGTGGCGTTTGACCCGAAACCGGGAAAGCCTACCGAGGTAACGCTACAGGGGCGATTCCGCGGGCGCATCCGGCAGATCATCCAGCTTGAGCCCTACCCCACGGCGGACATCACCGTGCTGACCGACCACCTGCACGTTTCGTCCACCGACGAGTTCAAGCATATTCTGGAGGATCTGATAGACCTCGTGCAGCTCTTCAAGCCGGAAGAGGACCGCCGGGGCATTGAGCTGCCCAGCCCGGAGGGCTGGCGCAAGCTGTTCGGGATGCTGGTGAACTCGGTGGCGTCGTTCCTGCCGTCAAAGCCGCACAAGAAGCAGGAGTGGTTGGTGCAGGACGACCTGGTAGCTCGTTACCGTATGGTACGGGAGGAGCTGGTGAAGATGTGGCAGTTCAACCGGCTGATGGACATTATTCCGCCGCCGCCGGAAGACGCGCATCTGAACTAGCCGCCGTTCTCCGAGCGGCTCCACTCGTTTTCCTTCACACCAGCGAGGTGATTAGCATAGCGGGCGAGTACGAATAGCAGGTCGGACAGGCGGTTGAGGTACATGAGCACCACCCCGCGCAAGGGCTCCTCTTCGTTCAGGCGCACCACGCAGCGCTCGGCGCGGCGGCAGATAGTACGCGCGAGATGAAGCAAGGCAGCTGCGCTGGTTCCTCCGGGGATGATGAAGGACTTCAGCTTGGGCAGCCGTGCGTCAACCGAGTCTATGGTGCGCTCCAAGTAGGAGATGTCTTCGCCGGCGATGCCACCGGCAACTGCGCCCTGGTACTCCGGCGCAGCGGCAATCTCCGCGCCCAGGCTGAACAGCCTCCGTTGCAGCGTTTGAAGCACGAGGGCTGTCTCTTCGTCGGAGGTGAAAGAAAGCGCCGCACCCAGCGCGGCGTTCAGCTCGTCAATGGTGCCGTAGGCTTCAACTCGCAGGTGTGCCTTGCTGACCTTGCCGCCACCGAGCAGCGAGGTCCGGCCCTCATCCCCCGCGCCGGTGTAAAGCTTCGGCACTAGCTTCCCCCGGGGCTCCCCGTGAAGTTGTAGCCGATGTAGCTGACGTCGGCCTCGTTGATGACGCCGTCAAGGTTGGGGTCAAGATACTGGTGGTAGGAAGCGTCACCCAGTTTGTCCCCAAAGCGCTGGCGAATCTTCTGGATGTCCAGGTCGTCCACGAAGCCGTCGCCGTTGGTGTCGCCCCGCAAGGAGAGCACATCGAACACCAGCATACCGAGGGCAGCCTCCTGGAAGCGGTAAGCCTTGGCGGTCAGGTAATAGGTGCCGTTGCGGAACTCCGCTGGATCCAGTGTATAGGAGAAGTCGGGCCCGAAGGCATCGGTGTAGACGGGTTGGCTGGAGCCGCCGAGGTAGAACTCTACGCGTGAAGCCTGCTGGACGCCGTCCGCCCGGATGGCCACCACGGTCGGCTCGGTCAGCGTGGAGTTCGGCGCCGGGTAAAGGAATTCAATCTGGAGGGGGTCAAGGATTCCCACGGCGAAGCTCTGGCTCCACAGCGTACCGCGCCGGACGCGCAGCGCGGAGGCATCGCGGTTGTATTCGCCGATGGGCGTGGTGAAGACAATCTCGTAATTATCCCAGGACACGATGAAGTCCAAGGGGATGGCGACGGCTGGCAGCGGGTCAACCTCGGAGGTGTCCACAACGAAAAGAGTGCCGTCGCTGCCGTCACCCAGATTCATCCCGGTCACAGAGACCTTGGCGGATGAGCCGGGTACGAGGAAGCGCGGCACCGCCTCGCCGATATAGGGGTCAACCGAGAAAGGCACGCCGTTGGTGTCCTCGGCGCTGAACACTGCGTGGATTTCGCCGGAGCTGTCAATGGCGGGAGGGACGCGCACGACAATCTCGTCGAAATCGCCGTCAACAATGGTGTAGGACACGATGAGCTCGGAGTCAAACTCCACCAGATACCCACCGGGAAACACGAGCCCGTCACCGGGGCCGGGAGTCGCGGGGAAGTTCTCGCCCCGGACGGTTACCTCTTCGTCAAAGTAGGCGTGGCCGGGAAGCACATTCTTCAAGTACGGGTTCAGTACCGTGAAGTCCTCGTCGGTCTGGGCCACGGTGCTGGAGATCACCACGCAAATCGGGCCGGTTATCGCGTCCCCGGGGACGGTGCAGACGATGTAATCCTGCGCCCACTCGTCAACCGCCGCTTCCACTGCCTGCAAGGAGTCGGTGGTGAAGGTTACGTGGTCGGTCGCTAAATCGTAGATGCCGAAGTTGGCGCCGGCCAGCGTGACCTGGTCCCCGTAGTAGCCGGACTCAGGGTCGAAGCCGGTGACGGAGTGAGTTGAGATGATAATGGAAAGCTGGTTGCTCAGGTCGCTTTCTTCGTCATATACATCGACGACTGACAGCCGGTAGTAGTAGGTCTGGCCTATGGCGGGGTAGAACTCGTCGTAGAAAATGACTGAAGCGCCGCTCGGAGGCTGGGAGATCGTGCTGCCGCCGTTCACCCGCAGCGCGGGATTCGCCGTAGTAATGGGCTGAGTGTCGCGGTAGAGATAGTAGCCGATGGCCAGCGGGTCGGTTGCGCGCGTCCAGGTC
>Ga0307425_1001699_pt1 | contig 12881 bp, 12 predicted proteins | sample SalMarWE160330MG_FD_202152 | JGI IMG/M metagenome (GOLD analysis project Ga0307425, IMG submission 202152) | Salt marsh sediment microbial communities from the Plum Island Ecosystem LTER, Massachusetts, United States - WE1603-30 | ecosystem: Environmental > Aquatic > Marine > Intertidal zone >... | reverse complement strand
ATCATGTTTCATGGTGAACCAGTAACGGTCGGAATTGGGCCGTAAAACGCCGTCACCTGAATATCCCCATTTCTCTGAACCCGGAGAGCCGTCATCCACCTGTCTGTCATCTAAAAAATCGTACATCAGGGTCCCTTTTGACTGTTCATCCAAAATATAACGGTATTCAAGGCCCAGCTTTTCTCCACGATTGCTCATATAGTGAGCATAAAATGTTGCATCCGAGCTCTCATTAATGGCCCAGAAAAACGGCTGGAGATATTCACTCCCTCTACGGTCTGAATAACCGACCTGGGGTGCCAGTAAACCGGTTTGGCGTTTCAGCTTTAAGGGAAATACAAGATACGGGGTATAGAGCACAGGAACCTTCTTTGCCCAAAGTGCCGCATGTTTCACGGTACCGTATCCTTCCACGGTAACCTTGAAATTTCTACCGGTAATTTTCCATGCCGGCGAATCACCGTCACATGTCGAAACAGTGGCTTTTTCTGCAGTATATGAATCTTTACCGACTTTTTGTATTTTATCTCCTTTGATATAAAAATGGTTTTCATCAATAAATATGGTTCCGTTATAAATGGTTCCTGTTTCTGTATTCAGGTTCATTTCCATGCCGGTGCCGGTGATGATGTTTTCTCCCACGGTCATCACCACATGACCTTTAGCCAAAACGTCCATGGTGTTCTGATTAAAACGAACATAATCGGCATTGAGACTTTTATCTTTTTTGGTGATGTTTACGTTCCCTTTTCCAATATAGACTTTCGCCTGATCGTCGAAATTCATCTCATCGGCAACAATATGCCACGGCACACTCGCGTCGTCTTGAAATGGGTTGGGTTGACCTTTTGCTGAAACAGGGTTTAAAACCAGAGTCAGGATGAACAGGACCAAACCGAGTCCAGGGACAGTTTTACAGATTCGAGCGGGACACAACACTTTAGATTTTTTTAAGGAACAAAGGGCGGCGGCAACAGAAAATACTGCAACACCAATGCAGGTGGGAATCTTGCTGTAGTGTTCAACACATTTTTTCAGCAAAATTCGCGGGTTTTGCAATTGGCTCATATTAACGTCTCGGAAATTCTACAATTGTATCCGCCTCGGCAGAGAAAAATTCGGAGCAGAAACTAATCCATCTCAATAACATCTTGAATAAGAATAAAATATCAAGTATAAATGCCATTTTAATTAAAAAATTTCAAGATATAGTTCCAAAGTTCTAAAATGCTTTTATTTTTTAAAAGATTTTCCGTGAATAAATTCGAATTACGAAATTTGAAACAAATAAAAATTTAATCATACATGAAGCTCCTTTGAAACCAATTTGTTTCACAAGCTAAAATAGCACGAATTCTCGAATGGCCAAAATTCAAAACAGAAGATGAATATTTTATTGACCAATGATGACGGCATATATGCGGACGGGCTCTGGGCGCTGTATGACAAGCTTATTTCCCGCCATGATGTAACCGTCGTTGCACCTGATCGAGAACGGAGCGCCGTGGGGCACGGCATCACCCTTCATCAACCGCTTCGAACCTCAAAGCTCACCGTTAATAACGGATGTCAGGGATATGCCGTGGACGGAACACCGGTTGACTGCATCAAAATCGGTCTCATGGAGATCCTCAAGATGAAACCCGATATGGTGATCTCGGGAATTAATCCCGGTGCAAACGTCGGGATCAATATCAACTATTCCGGAACGGTGGCTGCTGCTAAAGAAGCAACGCTATACGAGGTGCCGGCAATTTCTGTTTCCATACAGGGACGTAAGACGTCAGCTTATGATTATGCGGCGCTCTTTACCGCCACATTGGCTGAAAATGTTTATGAGAAAGGGCTCCCTCTTGGAACGTTTTTAAATGTAAACATACCGGACATACCCAAAAACAAGATACAAGGGGTTCGGATCAGCCGTCAGGAAACAGCGCTTTATAACGAGTTTGTTGAAAAAAGGGTCGATCCCCGAAATCGAACATATTACTGGCATGGGACCGATGGGCAAATATCCTTTAAAACCCCTGAAAGTGACGACACTGCACTTAACGAAAATTTTATATCCATCACACCCATTCAATGCGATGCCACCGATTATGCCATGATCGAAGAGCTAAAGGGCTGGAATATTGAGGGTTTCAAAGCATAACACATTGAGCAGTTCAAAATATATCTGACTTATTTTAACGATATGCTGTCTTTGAAATCCAGGCAGAAAAAGTTACAAGTGACTAAAGTGAGCTAAAGTGAACTTAAGTTAAGGATGATAAAAAATGATTTTATTTAAATGACAGCGCATTGGCGCTTCCTTAACTTCCCCGTTTAATACGGGATAAATAGGCACTTTTGAGAAAGCTTACAGAGGTATGTTGAATGAAGAAACAATTTATTTCAGATATCAGGGCCGGTGATCGGGTGGATGACATCTTTGTGTTGTCCGAAAAGATTTTGTCCCAGAAAAAGGATGGCAACAATTTTTTAAATATCACCCTTTCCGATAAAACCGGCACAATAAAGGGAGTGGTGTGGGATCATGTGGATCAGATCGCCGCCGGCGTGACATCCGGGGATTTTGTCCATGTAAACGGCGGTGTCACTGAATACAGGGGGACCTTTCAGGTTGTCATAAAAAAAATGGAGCACTTTTCACCGGACAGGATCGATCCTTCCGATTTTTTGCCGCAAACCTCCCGAGACATCGAGGGCATGTTTGAACGGCTCGTGAAACGCACGGATTCCATAACCACCGATTATCTCAAAGCGCTGATTGACGCTTTCTTTAAAGACAAGGAATTTGTGAATAAATTCAAAACCGCACCAGCGGCAAAAAAAATGCACCACGCCTATATCGGCGGCCTGTTGGAACACACCCTTTCAATGACGAGTCTGGCGGATAAAATTGCAGGGCATTACAGCGGCGTCGATCGAGACCTTCTGCTATCCGGCGCAATCCTTCATGATATCGGGAAAATCGATGAGTTTGAATATCAATTCAAGATCGACTATTCCGATAAAGGCCGGCTGCTGAACCATATTGTGATTGGACTCAAAATGGTGGATGAAAAGCTCTCAGAAATCAAACATTTTCCAGAAGACCGGATGCTTTTGCTCAAGCATATGATTGTCAGTCATCATGGAACCCGGGAGTTCGGCTCACCCGAACCGCCCAAAACCATCGAGGCTGTTTTACTCAATTATATTGACGAAATCGACTCCAAGGTCAACGCCATCCGTGATTTCATCGCCTCAGAGGACCCTGATGAAACCTGGACGTCTTATCATCGATTGCTGGAACGTCATTTTTATAAAGGGAAAAAAGTGCCTAAAGTGATCTAAAATGATCTAAAGTGCCTAAAGTTAAAGATGTAAATTTTATTCCATAAAATTAAGGTTTAAAATATAAAATTCTAATCAAATACAAAGGCCATTATTAGATTGAGCGAGTCAGTTGGTCAGAGACGCTTTCAGACGTTTAATCGGAAAAGAAATATCTATTAAAATGATAGAATACCTTAACCCTGGCCCAGACCGATCACCAACACTCTATACTCAAAAAGTCATGTCTGTAACAGAGCATAGGTCAGATCAAAATACAAACGATTCGCACCAGGGCGGGCTTTAGTTCACTTTAGGCACTTCAAACTTTAGGCACTTATATTGTTATGTTTATCTCTTTTGAAGGAATAGAAGGATCGGGTAAGACCACCCATGCAAAGCATACGGTGAGGTTTCTTCAGGACAAAGGCCATGACTGTGTCATCACAAGGGAGCCGGGCGGAACACGCATCGGGGAAAAGATTCGGGCCATTCTCCTGGACCCTTTGAGCAAAGACATGGATCCGTTGACGGAACTCTTGTTGTATACGGCGGATCGGGCCCAGCATATCAAAGAATATATTCTTCCGTTATTGTCCGACGGCAAGATGGTCCTGTGTGATCGCTATTATGACGCCACCATAGCTTATCAGGGATTTGCAAGAGGGCTGAATATTCAACTGATCGAAAACATGCACACACTGTTATTCGAAAATTTAAAACCCAACATTACCCTCCTTCTTGATCTGCCGCCGGAAATCGGTCTTAAGCGGGCCTGGAAACAGATCAATAATGGAAATCGGATCAGTGAGGAGACCCGGTTTGAAGAAGAAAGGCTCTCTTTTCACACAAGGGTTCGAAAAGGATATCTCGAACTTGCCCGCCTTGAGCCCCAACGGTTTCGCATCATTGATGCATCAAAGGATGAGCATGAAGTTCGAGAGGAGATTTTCAAAATTTTGGATGCAGAAATCAATAACCACACCTAAAAAGTGTGGTATGATGTTGATTCTAAAAGGGGCTCAAAGCCGTACAAGTTAAAAGTGTCTAAAGTGATCTAAAGTGCCTAAAGTTATGGTGTCGCTTTCAGCCGTCGTAGCCATGGGCAACTATGGCGAAGTCGGCTCGCTCCGATGTTTTTATATAATTGACAGAATTCCTTAACTTTAGCTCACTTTAAACTCTTGTCCGCCGATGCACTGTGGCGGGTTAGTTCACTTCAAACTTTTGCAGCGATTCTTCAGGCAGAGCCAAAGAACTCTGACCTGGACCAAAGGACCAAGTTTTTCAGGGCAAAATAAAACGGGACATCAATATAATGACATTTTCTATTCTTAACACCATCGGCAATACGCCCCTTGTTGAAATCAGGCATCTCAACCCAAATCCGAATGTAAAGATACTGGCAAAGCTGGAATATATGAACCCGGGCGGCTCCATCAAGGACCGGGCCGCAATGTATATGATCGAAAATGGGGAGAAATCCGGTGAACTGACCCCAGACAAAACCGTGATCGAGGCTACCAGCGGAAATACGGGCATCGGGCTGGCACTGGTGTGTGCCGTAAAGGGATATAAACTTTTATTGACCATGTCTGATGCAGCCAGTGTCGAACGCCAGAAAATTCTAAAGGCGCGGGGGGCGGATATTTTGCTGACCCCGGGGCATCTGGGAACCGACGGCGCCATTGAAGAGGTCTATCGACTGGCCCGGGAAAATCCCGACACCTATTTTATGGCCGATCAGTTCAACAACCCCGCAAACTGGCAGGCCCACTATTTTGGAACCGGTCCTGAGATCTGGGAACAGACCCATGGGAAGGTGACCATGGTGGTGGCCACTTTAGGGACCAGCGGAACCCTCATGGGGCTTACCCGGCGGATGAAAGAATATCATCCGGACATCCGCATCGTGGGGGTCGAGCCGTATCTGGGGCATAAAATCCAGGGTCTGAAAAATATGAAAGAGGCCTATCAACCGGAAATATTTGAAAAGAAACTTTTAGATGAAATCGTAAATATCGACGATGAAGACGCCTTTGAAATGACCCGGCGTCTGGCAAAAGAAGAAGGGATCTTTGTGGGGATGAGCAGCGGCGCCGCCATGGTGATCGCTCAAAAGAAAGCCGAAGAAATAACCGACGGCACCATTGTGGTGATTTTTCCGGACGGCGGAGAACGGTATCTCAGCACCACGCTTTTTGCGGTGAAGGAAAAAGTCACTCTGAATCTTTTCAATACCATGAGCCGGAGCAAAGAGCCGTTTGAACCGCTTTTACCGGGCAAGGTCTCCATGTATTCCTGCGGGCCCACGGCTAACGCAAAATTGCACCTGGGACAATGCCGGCGTTTTATCTTTTCGGATCTTTTGTGCCGCTATCTTGAATTCCGGGGATATGAAGTCACACACATTATGAACATCACCGATCTGGACGACAAAACCATCGAAGGATCAGAAAAGGCAGGGTTGAATTTAGCAGAATTCACCACACAACATATCGATTCCTTTAAAGAAGATCTAAAAATTCTGAACATCAAGCCTGCCTCAAAGTACCCCAAAGCCAGCGAGCATGTCGGCGATATGGTGTCGCTGTCTGAAAAACTGGTGAAAAAGGGGGTTGCCTATGAAAAGTTGAGATCCTTGTATTTCGATATCTCCCGCTTTTCCGATTACGGTCGCCTGTCAGGGGTTGATCTCAACAAAATCAGGCTGGGCGCCACCGTGGATCTGGATGAATATGAAAAGGACAATCCCAGAGATTTTACGTTGTTAAAACGATCCAAGCTCTCAGAGTTGAAACGGGGGATTTTCACCAAGACCGACTGGGGAAACATTCGTCCATCCTGGCATATTCAGTGTACGGCCATGGCCATGAAATATCTTGGGGAAACCTATGATATTCATACCAGCAGCCGTGAGCTGGTTTTTCCCCATCACGAAAACGAAATCGCCATTGCCGGGGCGGTGACCGGAAAACCCCTTGCCAGGTATTGGGTGCACTGCGACCGGGTGCTTGTTCACGGAAAAATAATAGACGAGCAAGGGGCCGGAGAAACCCTGTCGGACCTGACGGACATGGGTTACACCGGAAGGGAGATCAGATACTGGCTCATTTCCGGCCATTATCGAAAACCGATCACCTTTTCCAAAGAGCGGCTCGAAGATGAAAAACGCTCTCTAAAACGGCTCGATTCCTGCACCAATTCGCTCATTCACCTGAAACCGGGCGGATCGCCCTACCCTGAACTGGATCAGTTGCTGTACGATATCAAGCAGGGGTTTGTCAGTGCCATGGATGATGACCTGAACATATCGGCGGCCATGGCGTCCATATTTAAAAATATCAAGAAAGTAAACATTCTGGTTCTTGAAAACAAACTGGATACCAACGATGCGTCGAAAATTTTAGATGCATTTCGCAACCTGGATGCAGTGCTGAAAATCTTTGATTTTGAAGATGCCTATGATGATCCCAAGGTGCAGCGTCTCATCAAAGAAAGAGAGCAGGCCCGGCTTGAAAAAGACTGGGAACTTGCCGATAAAATCCGGGATCGGCTCAAGGCCAAGGGGATTACCATTAAAGATCAAAAAGTGGTTTTAAATCCATAAATGGCCCTTTTTCGGATGATCGATATCTTAAATATAAGTTAATGAACCTTGGAGACCTTTGAAAAATGAAACCTATATACTTCCCCTTCACCTATATTCCCAAATCCGTGGGAAAAGCTTTGGCCGCCTGCTTCCGTCAGACAGCGGTGTATCAGATCTCCGACACAAAAATACCGGATGACATGCAAGAACTGTCGCAAGACGGCATTCTTGACATACGCATTCCAGTGGAAGCTAACGGCGAATTTCTCGATAAAGTTCTCAAAGACTATCGCGGCTGGATGAATACCCATCAGGGAATGGAAACCGCTGTTTTAAAAACCATGGCCGATAAAATTCCATTTTTTGATGAAAGCGCTTCTTCACAGATCCGGGCGGATCTCAAAAAAACCACAAAGCAAATCCCAGCACAAGAAAAACCTGATCTTATGTTCTATGCCAAACTATTTCTTCACATGGCACAGGAATTCGATCTTCAAAAAAACATGTTGGATCAGAATCTGGTGGATATCGAAGCCATGGAAGAAGACTTCATGAAAAACCTCAAAGGAGAAGATGACAACGATCAGTCCCGGGCCACTTTGCGCATGGTACTGGAAAGAGACGATCCAGGCCATCATATGACAAAAGAGCGGATAAATGCCTGGGCATCTCTTATGCTGAAGGACCCACAGACCTCCGGACTGTTTATCACCACCAGCCGGGCCGTGGTGGAACACCTCATCGACATTGTGCCTGAAGCAGAAAAGGTGATCTATTTCGATGCGATTCCCATGGGTGTGGATGAAGATGAAACACTCTCAAGCTGGAAGGATGGTCTCAGGAAGATCCTTGAAAAGCTGGCCTTTGAAAACTGGCCTGTGCCAATAAATGACATGGCGAATCCCCCTGAAATCCTTGGAAGTGAAAAAAGCGTTTCTTTAACGATCTACATTGTTCCAAACAAAACCCCCCATGAATATTTTGCAGACTTTGTTGAAACCGATGTGTTTCAAGATGAAATTGCAAAAACGGATACACGGTTTAAAAACACCCTCTTCGGGCTTGTTGAAAAGAGCAGTTGATCAACGGTTATTTCTGATTCCTAACCGCACAAAAAATAACCTTATTGAAAAACATTGGTTGTCATTACTGTTTCTCTTGACTTAACGCTTGACGTTAATAACGAGATGCGTTATCGTTTTATAATGATAAAAACTTTTCGAGATAAAGAGACTGAAAAAATATTTAACAGACATTTCTCGAAAAAATTCCCGGCAGATCTTCAGCATCAGGCGCGTAGAAAACTGATAATGTTAGATGCGGCACCTGAACTCAATGCCTTACGCATTCCACCGGGTAACCGGCTGGAAGTTCTGAAAGGAAATCGAAGAGGGCAACACAGCATTCGCATCAACGACCAATGGAGAGTGTGTTTCAATTGGAAAAAAGGAGATGCATATCATGTTGAAATTACGGATTATCATTAGGAGGTCACTATGATAGAAAAAAAACTTCCTCCCATCCACCCCGGTGAGATCTTGAATGAGGAATTTTTAAAACCGATGCAAATTAGTCAATATCGACTTGCTAAAGATATCAGCGTGCCGCCAAGGCGCATCAACGAAATTGTACACGGTAAAAGATCAATTAGCGCGGATACGGCACTCCGTTTGGGAAAATTTTTTGGCATTTCACCCCAGTTTTGGCTAAACCTTCAAACCAGATATGATCTTGAGATTACTGAAGATCTGCTTAGAGATCGTCTTGACAAGGAAGTGCATGCTTTTAATGTAGGTGCGGTTTAATTTAATCCAGATGGAACGAGACCTACAACTCCAAATCCAGGATTTTTTTAATAAATTTATATCTCAACTATACAGGCGTTACGAAAATGCATCTGAATTCAGTAAAGTGCATAATAAATCAGACACATAAAATATTTCTCCTATTTTGTTTACGATCAATTAGGGTTACACTCAAACGCGCCGGGTACATTCTCGGTATTTTTTCTGTTATGATAGTGATAGGTTGCGCCGCAGGGATTTCCCAACAGTCGCGATCAAAGGTGACGTTCACCGGGACGTTCTCGGCACTGCAAAAGACGCCGGATGCCTATAAGGACGAGGTCATCATGCTCGGTGGCAGGATTATAGAAACTAAAGCCACATCTCCCCTATCCGAACTCATCGTCCTGCAACTTGCCCTTGGCTCCAGTGGTCAGCCCGTAGATCCCGATCAATCCGAGGGTCGCTTTATTGTCCGATCCAAGCAACTCCTTGATCCTGCTGTCTACCAAAAAGATATGTTGCTCACTGTAGTGGGAACACTCAAAGGGAGCAAGGTTGAGTCTATTGGTGGTTTCGAATACACCTATCCCCTTGTGGAACTCATTGAGATCAAGCTTTGGCCAAAGGGAATGCAAACCCAACCGCAGTTTTATTTTGGCATCGGAGTGGGCACCTCATTTTAAGACTGACCTCTGACCTCTATCTGTTGTTCTCTAACCCCCGACGCCTGTTGGAGCGAAGCGGACTTGTCCGCCTGTGCTCTGTGTCGGAAATCCCGTCCAACGGGGTCGAAACGAAGCGTAGATCCCGTTATCGGGGCCCCGTTAAATTCTTCGAAGAAGACAAGCTAAGTTTACCCCGTGAAACCTGTCTGTATTTGTTTAACTGGGGCGAATTTAACCGGGGACCTCTGATAGATCCCCGTATGCACAGAAAACTGTGCACCACTGCACATTTTTCTGTGCACTCAATCCGTTCACATTCATAAAGTCCTTCCCGAAAAAAAGAATCCTTATAAATTTATCGTATCGATTGTTATCTTTAAGCCTAAGTTATTAAAGGTTTTTTTGTCATCTTTCAAAGTTTTAATTGCAGGCTACGAAAAGAAATATAAATTTGGCATAAAAATTGATGTTAAATTTATGATGGGCTTGAAGTCGAAGCTACAACGAAACCTCTCGATGCTTTGATATCTAACGAAAAGCTCGCTTAATAAGAAATAATAAGCTATATTCACCCTTGACATAAGGTTATAATTGGTTATAATTGCCATGAATGAAGTCAAATGGAGTAAAAAGGCAAAAAGATAGTTGGCAAAAGTTCCAATTAAATACCGTACGGCAATCACCGATGCAACTCGAGCTCTCGTCAACTTCCCTGAATGCAAGAATGTCAAGCCTTTGAAGAACCATATATATGACTTCCGTTTGCGTGTTGGTCGTTACAGAGTCTTTTTCGATTTTGACGGCCAGATAAAGATAATTGCAATCCAGGAGGTTAAAAAACGCGATGAACGTACTTACTGAACCGCAAATAATAAAGCAGGACGACAAACCTGCCTTTGCAGTCATCCCCTGGGATGTTTATCAGGAGCTTGTCAAAAACTATGTTCCTGATGAATCTGATGTGTGGTTTCCCCAGGAAGTCGTTGAAGCAAATGTTGTCAGAGGCGATAGCTTACTTAAAGCTTGGCGTGAATATCTTGGTCTGACGCAGACTGAAGTTGCCAAGCGAGCAGGGATGAGTCAACCGGCATATGCAAAACTTGAAAAGCCTGATGCAAATCCAAGAACAGCAACGCTTCGTAAGCTTGCTAAAGCGCTTGGAATATCTCTTGAGCATTTAACTGACTAATCTCTGACTCCTGGTCCCCGATTTTGGATTGATGATTATATTTTGATAACGTTATATGAAGAAAAGGAAATACAAAAAAGATGGCGCGCATTCTTATCATAGACGATGAAGCCATGATACGAGATCTGCTCGTAAAGATATTAGAGCGCGAAGGATACGAAACAATAACTGCATCTGGCGGAAAAGATGGAATAAAGATCCATCGGGAGAATCCGGCAGATCTCATCATCACCGATCTCATTATGCCGGAAAAGGACGGTATAGAGACTATTATGGAACTTCGTCGGGATTTCCAGGATGTCAAGATCATTGCCATGTCCGGAGGCGGGAAGATTGATCCCGAGACATACCTTCAAATAGCCAAGACCATAGGCGCCATAAAAACCATTGCCAAGCCCTTTGATCTAAGAGAGTTATTGAAAACAGTTCAGGAGCTTTTGGAATAAGTATAAGAATCGGGAGGCAAATCCTGACACCTGCTTGCCCCGTTAAATTCTTCGAAGAAGACGAGCGTAGCGAATTTAACTGGGGACATCTGATCCCCAACGCCTGTCGAAGCGAAGCGTACTTGTCCGCCTATGCCGTGTGGCGGAGATCCCGATTATCGGGAACGCCGGAATTGGGCAAAAGGGGGTGTTTTTCACAGGTCTCTCCATACCTGAACCACTAAGTGCACAGTTTTATGTGCATGCATGCCCATAAAACTGTGCATTTCAAACATATAAAATTTAAAACAAAACGCAGAAATATTGGTCATTAGAAATCCAGCGGACTTCTGGCCTCTTTGATTGTCCGGCTTTGGATCGTATGGGTATAGATCATAGTCGTCCTTATGTCGCTGTGCCCCAAAAGCTGCTGAACCGTTCGGATATCGTAGTTGGCCAGCAATAGATGGCTGGCAAAACTGTGGCGAAACGTATGGGCGGATGCGCGCTTCGGGATCTTCGCTCTTTTGACGGCCCCTTTTATGGCCTTCTGGACATGGGTGTGGTGAAGATGATAACGCCTGTATTCTTTTGTATCCGGAACAAAAGTCAAGGTCTTGCCGGGAAAAAACCACTGCCAGACCAATTCCCTTGGCGCGTTTTTATATTTTTTTTCCAGTAGGCCGACAAGAAACGTACCGGCATAACCCGCTTCGAGATCTTTTTGGTGAAGTGTAATAACCGATTCAAGTTGGAATTTGAGTTCCGGAAGGATCGTTTCCGGCAGGGGAACTGTTCGGTCCTTTTTCCCCTTCCCGTCATGAACGGTCAAGATTCTGGTGTCGAAGTTGATGTCCTGAACACGAAGTCGGAGACATTCCGAAAGGCGAAGCCCGCAGCCGTACAAAAGCTTAACGACCAAATTGTAAGGATACCTAAGTCGCGTAATAATCGCGTCAACCTCTTCCCGAGATAGGACTGCCGGGATATAAGGTTTTCGCTTGGCCCTGGGGATGCCCTTTATATCGCCGAATTCATTTTTAAGAACGTGCCGATAAAAAAACAAAAGGGCGTTAAAGGCCTGATTCTGGCTGGATGCTGATACCTTCCGCTTGACAGCCAAATAGGTCAAAAAGTCCTTTACATCTTTTGAGGATAACAATTGAGGATCTTTGCTCTTTGTAAAGCCCTGCAATTGTCTGATCCATCCTCTGTAAGCCTCCAATGTCTTGGGGGAATAGTGCCGTAATTTAATTTCTGATATTAAACCACGGTAAACATGGCTCCAATCGGCATTGGTCGATTTTAATTCGGTTTTTTTTGTTGAAATATTCTCATTTTTATTCTTTAATGTCTGTGTCTTACCCTGATCAGTCTTCTTTATTTGATAGAACATGGAAACGGCATCTAATGCCTGTTTCCGTTGTTGCTCGGTCTGGTTCTTGTCCTTCAGTTTTTGAATAAAAGGCGCAAGGCTTTCCTTACTTGACGGTTCGTAATGATATTTAAGACAAAAATCCAGATAATACCGTAACCATTTTCTGTAATAAAAATGGGCTGCCAGAGCCACGCCTTTTTTAATAAGTGCTGCGTCATAAAGGATCTTGGTTTCAGCGGGGATAGGTTTCATGAAGTTATATCCTTTTCTGTATAACATTCATATTCGGAGTTATGCAGTTAGGAAATCATAAAATATATCAAAACTATTTGTCAAGGTTTTAATTTCTGAAAGTTATACAGAAACTATCTACTAACTGGTTATGTTTGAGGAAAAAATATGAGATATCTATTTCTGTCGGTAACGTTGCTTAACTTAACAAGGGCATCTACAACGACCGTGCTATTTTTTTGTCTTTTTTAAACTATCTACCAGCTTTAAACCTTCAAGTATTTAACATGGTAAGT
>Ga0307425_1001697_pt1 | contig 12894 bp, 8 predicted proteins | sample SalMarWE160330MG_FD_202152 | JGI IMG/M metagenome (GOLD analysis project Ga0307425, IMG submission 202152) | Salt marsh sediment microbial communities from the Plum Island Ecosystem LTER, Massachusetts, United States - WE1603-30 | ecosystem: Environmental > Aquatic > Marine > Intertidal zone >... | reverse complement strand
ACAGCAGAGAGATCCTGGTCCCGGCGGAACGGCTCATCCCCTCCGGTGATGATAAGCCCCTGGCCATAGCCAATTACATCTGGTCGGAACAGGGCGACAAACTGCTCATCTTCACCAATACAGCCCGGGTCTGGCGGCAAAATACCCGCGGCGACTACTGGGTGCTCAACCTCAAGAACTGGGATCTCAAGAAACTGGGGGGAGACGCCGAGCCTTCCACCCTGATGTTCGCCAAGTTTTCTCCGGACGGCGGCAGGGTCGCCTATGTGATAAAGAACAATATCTATGTGGAGGACCTCTCCGGCCGCGGCATCACCCAGCTGACCTTCGACGGATCGGACACCATCATCAACGGCACCTTCGACTGGGTCTACGAGGAGGAGTTCGGCGACCGGGACGGCTTCCGCTGGAGTCCGGACGGTAAGTACATCGCCTACTGGCGCCTGGACGCTTCCGGCGTGGGCATCTTCTCCATGATCAACAATACCGACTCTCTCTATCCCCGGGTTATTCAGTTCCAGTATCCCAAAGTCGGCACTACCAACTCCTCCTGCCGGGTGGGAGTGGTCCCTGCGGCCGGCGGTGCAACCGTCTGGATGCAGGTGCCCGGCGATACCCGCGACAATTACATCGCCCGCATGGAGTGGGCCGCCAATTCCAAAGAACTGATGATCCAGCATCTCAACCGCTATCAGAATAGGAACGAGATCATGTTCTGCGACGCGAAAAGGGGCAAGGTGCGCACCGTCTTTACCGACAAGGACGACGCCTGGACCGAGGTCTGTGACGATGTCCGCTGGCTCAAAGACAAACGGTATTTTACCTGGGTCAGCGAACAGGACGGCTGGAGGCATGTCTACCTCATCGACCGTGAGACCGGCAAGAGCCGTCTGGTAACACCGGGCAACTATGATGTCATCTCAGTGGAGTGCATCGATGTGAACGGCGGCTATATCTATTTCATCGCCTCTCCTGATAATCCCACCCAGCGGTATCTCTACCGGGTGCGGTTGAAGGGAGGCTCTCCCCAGAGACTCACCCCAACGGACATGCCCGGTCAGCACTCCTATCAGATCTCTCCGGACGGCCGCTGGGCCATCCACTCCTACTCCTCGGCCAACCGGGTTCCGCAAACCGGCCTGGTGAGCCTGCCCAGGCACAAGCGCCTGAGCCTTCTGGTGGAAAACAAGGGATTAGAGGAAACCGTGGCCGCCCTCAAGAAAAAGCCGGTGGAATTTTTCCGGGTCAATATTGGCGAGGCACAGCTGGACGGCATGATGATCAAACCCTACAATTTCGATCCATCCAAAAAATATCCGGTCCTCTTCTATGTGTACAGCGAACCGGCCGGACAGACTGTGGTGGATCGCTGGGGCGGCTCCACCTATCTCTGGCATGTGATGCTGAGCCAGGAGGGCTACATCGTGATCAGTGTGGACAACCGGGGAACCCCCAGCCCCCGCGGCAGAGCCTGGCGCAAGTCCATCTATAAAAAGATCGGCCAGCTCAATCCTGCCGACCAGGCCGCCGCCGTACGGGTAATCCGGGAATGGAGCTTCGTGGATCCCGACCGTATCGGTGTCTGGGGCTGGAGCGGCGGCGGCTCGGCTACTCTTAACGCCATGCTCCAGTATCCGGATCTCTATAAAACCGGTATGTCGGTGGCTCCGGTGCCGGATCAGCACCTCTATGACACCATTTACCAGGAACGCTACATGGGGCTGCCCCAGGATGATGATGAACCTTTCATCAAGGGATCGCCCATCACTTACGCCAAAAATCTCAAGGGCAACCTGCTCATCGTGCACGGCACCGGCGATGATAATGTACACTATCAGGGCACGGAACGGCTTATCAATGAACTGGTGAAATATAACAAGCCCTTCACAATGATGGCCTATCCGAACCGCTCCCACGGTATCTACGAAGGGCCCGGCACGACCCTGCATTTGAGGGAACTTCTTACCCGCTATCTGCGTACAAATCTTCCGGCCGGCCCGCGCTAGTCAGGGAATGCACGCAGGTGAACCGTATTTGGAGGGTGCGGCGTGAGGGAAATAATTGTGGCATGTATATTGCATATTTCCCGTAACGAAAAGGGTCCGATAGAAAAAACAGTACGTTAAGAGGGTCGATGTTAAAGAAATTTGCTTATAAGCTTCACAATCTGGACAGATCGCTCTGTTTGAGGATTTCAGGGTGGAATGGACGCAAGACACTGGACAGGATCATGTACGCCTTTTCCCATATCGGGTATGGGTATCTCTATCCGGTGGTGTTCCTTTTCACCGCCATCTTCGACCGGGTAAACTCCCGTCCCCTGCTGCAGTCAGGGGGGCTGGCCTTTCTTATCGAGATGAGCAGTCAGACAATTCTGAAAAAGAAAGCGAAGCGCCGCCGGCCCATTATCTCTCTGCCCCAGGTGAAATCTCTTATGAAGGCTCCGGACCAATTCAGCTTCCCTTCCGGACACGCTGCCGGCGCCTTCATGATGGCGACGCTGTTCAACTATTTCTATCCCTCACTGGCCGTCCCCCTCTACGGGACGGCCTCAGTGATCGGATTTTCCCGTGTCTATAACGGAGTGCACTATCCCAGCGATGTCCTGGCTGGTACCTGTCTGGGTATCTTTTCAGCCCGCATCGGGCTTATATTCATGGCCTGACCCGGATTAATAGTACAGATTAAACCCCTCCCCGGCCGTTTCAATGAATGATCGGCAGACTAACGCGGGAGGGGTATTTCTTTGAGTGGTAGATCCGCTGCCGGGCCGTAACGTAGCCGGTTTCGGTCTCGTTATGGCCTCCCGTGTTCAAATTGCGGGAGAATAAGGGGAAGAGCGCCGATGATATTTCCACCCGGATACGGTGGCCCTTCTTGAAGGTAATGCCGGTATGCCACATATCGATCCGATATTGGTAGATCCGGCCCTTCTCCAGAAATACTTCCCTGTCCGTACCTTCCCGGAAGCGGGCCCGGGCCACTCCTTTAACGAGCTGAAAAACCTCCCCTTTCTCGTCCACATCCGTGAGGCTGACAAACCAGTCCGTATCCCGGGCATCGGAGGAAGCGTAGAGAAATGCCGCTACCGGCCCGGCCACCGTCAAGCTGCTGTCCAGAGGTGAAGTCTGAAATACCAGGATATCCCGGCGCTCATCGGTTACCCGGTTATGAAAGGCGATCCTTCTTTGCATCAATTCATCCTGATTGACCCCTTCGGCCTTGTCTTTTTCGATCTCATCTTTGCTCTCGAAATAATACTCCGGCGAAGGAGTGGGATCCCCGGGATCATAGCTGTACTGGTCGAATTCTTTGCCCTCTGCCGGAGCGGACCAGAGCAGCGTGCCGTCTCCCCGGCTGGTATTGGCCCCCTCACGGCTGGACAGGAAGACATCCGTAAAATCTGTCTCGGGCAGCGGATAGCTGTCCCCCGTGAGCCAGCGGTTAGAGAACATATCGTAGAGCATTACCCGCGGCTCTTCCATAATGCCGTTCTTCTTTCCTTTGAGCCAGTAGTCGAACCATTTTAAAAAACGGATCTGCAAATCGAGGGCGGCTTCGCTGCCCAGCACTTTAGTGCCCAGAACCGTGGTGGATTGATTGGTATGCCCCCAGGGGCCGACGATCATCTTCAGGTTTTTATTTCCGGATTTCTTCAGGGCCAGATAATTGAGCTTCGTCCCGATGCCGTCACCGTCGAACCAGCCGGACTGCAAAAATACCGGGATGGTAACCTGTTTCAGCTTTTCCATGAAATTGGCCCGCTGCCAGTAGCTCCCGTTTATATAGTTTTTTATCCAGGCCCGCCAATAGGGATTCTCTCCTCCCAGCACCTTTTTATCAAGATCGATCACGGGCAGGCTTTTCAGAACTTTTTCGTAGTCCTGTTGGTTGATCTCGCTCAGGGTCCGCCCGGAAAGATCGCCGGTGGCCTTGCTCTCCAGCACTTCGGCCCACCAGAGTGATCCCAGCAGGAAGAAGGCGCCGTATTCATAGGGAATATTATAAAAAGGATCGGGAGGCGCCACCTGGGGGATGATTGTGGTGAGATGAGGCGGCATCTGAGCCGCGGCCCAGAGCTGTACCCACCCCACATAGGAGCCGCCGATCATGCCGACTTTGCCGCTGCTCCAGGGCTGACCGGCCAGCCATTCGATTGTGTCATAGCCGTCCTCCGCCTCGTTCAGGAATGGTTCCCAGCTGCCTTCCGAGCTGAAACGACCGCGGCAGTCCTGGATGACACAGACGTAGCCCCGCCGGGCCCAGTACTCGCCGTCCAGCTGCTGCATCTCCTTTTTATAGGGCGTCCGGATAAGGATCACCGGACATTTTGCCGTATCTGGACTGGGATGATAAACGTCAGCAGCCAGATGCACTCCATCCCGCATGGGAATCATCACTTTCTCCACCGATACCTCGAATTTCGGTTGAGAGACAGAGAGATCCTCCATCCTGGCGCCAAGCAGATCTTCGAATCCCTCCCGGACAAAGACGGCGTACTGCACCGGCACATCCATCATGCAGACACGGGAAGTGTGATCGGCCCAGATATGAACGACAATCCCCATTACCGTCATATCATAAAGGGAAAACTTGATTTTATCCTCCCCAACCGCTGCGATGCGGGTGCCCTTATATTCCAGGGAAAAGTCACTCATCATACTGGGGAAGATAAAGCGGCGGAAATTCTGCTTGCCGCCAGCTTTATGATCATACCGTTTAATGAATAATGATTCGAAGTAGGGCCCGTAGTTGTCATACAGAGAGCAGCCCGGATCAAATGTAATCCGGTACTCCTTACCCCTCACCGTATAGACGGCGAGGCTGTCCTGACGCTCCACTGCAATCGTATCCGTGGGGGTCTGCAGCAAGCCCGAATGCCAGGAGCCGTCCGCATCCAGATGAAGCGTCAGATTATTGCGCACCGACTGTCCCGCCAGGGTTATCAGAAAGGAACGGCGGTAGACACCCTGGTTGTCGATAGAATAGGTGATTCGGCCGATCTGCGTCTCGTTTTTATAGAGCTTGAAAGCTCCGGTTTCTTCTTTCAGCTGAGCCTGGCTCAATCCCAGGCAGAGTAGTGTAAGGATGATAATGGTACAAATACCCGCCCGTTTCATGCTGTCTCCTTCCGCCGGCAAAACCGGCCCGCTCCGGGATCACGGTGATCCCGGATTGATGGTAATGATACTCTGTTTGGGAGGTATGATTCTATTCGTCTTCCGTAATCACGGCTGTCCCGTACGCCAGCAGCTCCGCAGCCGCGCTCATTACCATAGAGGTGGAAAAATGAACACAGATGATGCCGTTGGCCCCCAGCCGTTGTGCGTCTTCTGTCATCCGGTCGATGGCCTGCTCCCTGGACTCAGCCATGAGCTTGGTGTATTCACTGATTTCGCCGCCGACCATGTTCTTCAATGCGGCCAGAATGTCGGTGCCCAGATGCCGGGCCCGGATGGTGTTGCCTCTCACCATCCCCAGGGTCTTCACTACCTTTTTCCCGGCGATCCCTTCAGACGTGGTTATGATCATCGCTCGACTCCCTTATACTTATCCACCTTGTAGGTTGCTACTCTCTCACGGATGACAAAGGCCAGGAGCACGAAAAACCCTATGATGAGGGCACCAATGGCCAAGCGTGATAAAAGTGGTTCACTGCTGTCACGGAAAGCTTCTGCCAGTCCGTAGACCACCAGAGTGAGCCAGCCGGCAAGCATCAACAGCATTCCGGACAGTTTTATCCCGCGGCTGTAGGGGCTCTTCCAGAGGTTCCGGAGGACGTCATCCGCAGGTTCACTGAAGGCCACGCCGCCGATGAGCTCCCCGGTTCGTACCAGTTCATCATACTCCCGGCGGCAGGAAGGGCAGCCGCGCAGGTGCTCGTGGATTCGTTGTGATTCCTCCTGGGTCAGTTCCTGGTCCACCAGGCCCCCCAGCAGGTTTTTGTATTCTTCACAGTCCGACATGTTTTTCACTCCTTTCCAGACCGGTTCAATCTTTCATATTCGGTCTTGAATCTCTTCCTGGCGTGATAGAGACGGCTCATCACCGTGCCCCGGGGAATGGCCAGAATCGAGGCGATTTCATTGTAACAAAGTCCCTGCATGTATTTCATGCAGAGAATTTCCCGGGATTCAGGAGGCAGGGTTTTGATGGCCCGCCAGACGTGCGCCTTCTCCTCATTTTCTTCCATGAGGGAAGCGGGATTCTCACTGGTCCTGCCGCCCTCCTTCAGCTTCATTTGCTGCGACCGGTATGTCGTTGCCGTCTTCTGGCGGCTGAGCATATTAAGGCAGCAATTGCGCAGGATGCGGTAAAACCAGGGGTAAAAATTATCCAGCTGCTGCAGGCGGGGCATGGCCTGAAAGGCCCGTGCAAAGGATTCCTGACAGGCATCAGCCGCATCCTCATCGTTCCGCATTAAAGCGCGGGCGTGAAAGAGGGCTTCACGGCTGTACTTGTTCACCAGAAATTCGAATCCTATGGGATCACGATGTTTCAGACACAGGGTAATAGCGGTTTGTTCATTCATATTTTTTCTCCGGACATGATAATAACCGGTGAGGCGGGGAAATATTCAAAAAACCGCTAATAATAATACTGGATGGAATGATAATCCGCCAGGTTCTCACCACGCTTTTTCATCTCCTTTAGATATTCATGTATGGATACATCGGTAGACATTATGAAAAGCGAATTAGTGGAATCAGCTCCTCCGGGCTATTCGCCGATTATCTCTCTCAGTTCCGCGATGATCTCCAGGGCCTGCAGCGGCGTAAGCTGGTTCACGTCGATGGATTTCAGCCGTTCCAGCACCTTTTGTTCCTCTTTACTGAAAAGATTGAGCTGCGGTTCCGCCGCTAGCAGCGTCTTTTCTTTGGAGAGCGCCAGCCTGGGTGTCTCGTGGGGAGTAAGCTCGTTCTCTTCCAGATTACGGAGGACCTCCTTGGCCCGCTTAATAACGGCGGCCGGCAGGCCGGCCAGTTTGGCCACCTGAATGCCGTAGGAATGGTCACAGCCCCCGAGCACGATCTTGCGCAGAAAGACGATATGGTCGCCCCACTCCTTCACCGCCACATTAAAGTTTTTCACCCGTTCCATGATCAGGGCCAGCTCGGTCAGTTCGTGGTAGTGGGTGGCGAAGAGCGTCTTGGCCGCCACACTCTTTTCCGTGTGCAGATATTCGGCCACGGACCAGGCGATGGAGAGTCCGTCGAAGGTTGAGGTGCCGCGGCCGATCTCGTCCAGGAGGATCAGGCTCTTGGGTGTGGCGTTGTTGAGAATATTGGCCGTCTCGTTCATCTCCACCAGGAAGGTGGATTCCCCTCCGGCGAGATTGTCATGGGCCCCCACCCGGGTGAAAATGCGGTCCACGATGCCGATGGTTGCCTCCGCAGCCGGGACGAAGCTGCCGATCTGAGCCATGAGCACGATCAGGCCCACCTGTCTGATGAAGGTGGACTTGCCGGCCATATTGGGCCCGGTGATGATCAGAATCTGATTATCGTCATTGGACATCTCAACATCGTTGGGAATGAATGGTTCCCCCGGCGGCAGGAGCCGCTCCACCACCGGGTGCCTGCCGTCTTTGATGCTGATGATGTTTTTTTTCGTCAGCCGCGGTTTAACGTACCGGTTCCGTTCGGCCGCTTCCGTTAAAGAGAGAAGGCTGTCGAGGATTCCGGTGAGACAGCCGTCCTCTTGGATTGCGGCGGAGAAGCCGGCCACATAATCCCGCAACTCTTCGAAGAGCCGCCGTTCCAGCTCAGCCATCTTCTCCTCGGCCCGCAGTATCTTCTCCTCCTCTTCCTTGAGAGCGGGGGTGATGAACCGTTCCGCGTTCACCAGGGTCTGTTTGCGGATATAATCATCCGGAATCTTGGACAGGTGCGGTTTGGTCACTTCCAGATAGTAACCGAAGACCTTGTTATAGCCGACTTTGAGGGAAGGGATGCCGGTGCGTTCCCGTTCACTGGTCTGCAGACGGGCGATCCACTCCTTGCCGGAACCGGCCAGATCCCGTAGTTCATCAAGCTCCGCGTTATACCCGGAGCGGATGACTCCTCCCTCGCTAAACACCGCCGGAGGATCGTCCACCAGGGCATGTTCCAGGGCGTCGCACACCTTTGGGCACTCATCAAGCCCGTCCCTGATCTCCCGGATGATTTTCTGTTTGAAGGAGGCCAGGGTGGCTTTGATCCCGGGGATGATCCCCAGGAAGCGACCCAGGGCTCCCAGATCCCGCGGAGTGGCCCTGCGGGTGACCGTACGGGTAAGCAGCCGTTCCAGATCTCCCATGTTACCCAGACCGTCAGCCAGTTTTTCCCGCTCCTGGCGTTCGGCTAGCAGTTCTTCCACCCCGTCCAGACGCCGGGAGATGGTTTCAGCCTGCAGCAGGGGCCTTTGCAGCCAGGCCGCCAAGGTCCTGCCTCCCATGGGTGTGCGGGTGTGATCCAGAACCTGCAGCAGCGTCCCGGACCGGCCGTCGCCGCTGAGCGGCTGCAGGATTTCCAGGTTGCGGCGGGTGGCCGCGTCCAGGTTCATGAAATCGCCGTCCCTGTAAGGGAGCAGCCTGCGGATATGGGAAAGATCCGTCTTCTGGGTCTCCTGGAGATAGTGAAGCACTGCTCCGGCCGCCGCCAGACCTGCTGTGAGATCCTGGCAGCCGAATCCTTTCAGCGAGGCGGTCTTGAAATGGCGCGTCAGAATTTCGTATCCGTAATCACTGCTGAAGATCCAGTCATCCAGTTTGGTCAGGATCATACCGTCCAGGGTCGTCTTCCATTTATCCGGGAAGAGGGAGTATTGACCTTCCGGCAACAGTAGTTCCGCCGGCCCTACCGCCTGAAGCTCCTCGGGCAGATGTTCTTCCGCGATCTCGGTGACCCGGAAGTCTCCGGTGGAAACATCCGCGGAAGCAAGCCCCGTCACGTCCTCATTTCGCCACAGTGCGGCCACATAATTATTGCGCTTGGTCTCCAGCAGTCCTTCCTCCAGTACCGTCCCTGGAGTGACGACCTGGACCACTTCCCGTTTCACGACTCCCTTGGCCAGTTTGGGATCTTCCACCTGCTCACAGATCGCCACCCGGTAGCCGGCCTTGATCATCTTGGCCAGATAGCCGTCCAGGGCATGATAGGGAAATCCGGCCAAAGGAACCGGTCCCGCCTTTCCGTGCCCCCGGGAAGTGAGGGTAATCCCCAGCACCCGGGCTCCGGTCTTGGCGTCCTCGTTGAACATCTCATAGAAATCACCCATGCGGAAAAAGAGGATCGTGTCCGGATAATCGGCCTTCACCGCCATATACTGGCGCATGAGGGGCGTTTCAACTGATGATTCCTTTGGGGAAGCGCTCATACTGAAAAATAATCATCCGGTGAGAGAAATCCAAATTGTTTACCAGAAAGCCGCCGTTTCTTGTCTTTTTTTTCGCCTCAACTCCTTCCCGGAATGGTTCCACCGCATACCGTCCGTCTCCTCCGATCTTCTCAGGAAGATGCGGCCCGGCCTTCACTTGTAGATTCATAGGATAGGTATGGTCCAGTCTGTATACTATTCCCCAGTCATTGGTGACAATTATCCAGTCACCCGAAAAAAATGACCTATTTTATCCTGGCAATTTCCCTGATTTAGCTATAAATTATTCCTGCGCGACTATCTGGTATGGCTTTTGTGGGTGTTGTGCTATAACGATATCCGGAGAAAGAGGAGCGACAGCACTTCTCCGGATGAATGGTGGACCAAGTGAAAGAGGTTCATGATGAAAGCAATTGATCCAGTCTGCGGTATGAAGGTAGACTCAGAAAAAGTGGCGGCCCAAATGAGCCATGGGGGCCAAACATATTACTTCTGCAGCACGGCCTGCCGAGACCGTTTCGAAGCAGATCCTGATACCTATACCGGCGGAGGCGAAAGCTGCCCCCTGCCGCCGGCGGATGACGGGACCGGCGCCCAGACCCTGCGCATTGACGGCATGCACTGCGCCAGCTGTGTGGCCAACGTGGAGAAATCTCTCAAGGCCCTTGCCGGAGTACAACAGGCACATGCCAACCTGGCCACCGAAACTGCCCGTATCGAGTACAAAGGCCACAAGCCCTCCAGAGACGAGATTAAAAAAGCAGTGGAAGGCGCCGGTTTCACCCTGCGGGATCAGGGGATCACCCGCACCCTGCGGGTCGAAGGCATGCACTGCGCCAGCTGCTCCTCCCTGGTGGAAAAAACGCTTTTAGGTTTGGACGGCGTCTACAGCGCCCCGGTCAATTTGGCTACTGAAACGGTGCGGCTGACCTATGACCCCTCACTTATATCAGAATCGGAGCTCATTCGCGCCGTGGACCGAGCCGGCTACACCCTAGTCATCCCCCGGGAAGAAGACGCCCAGGTGGTGGAAGACGAGCTGGAGCGGGATCAGCGGAAGATCGACACGGCCAGGCGCCGCCTCATTCAGGTCTGGGCCCTGACCATTCCTATAATTCTTTGGATGATACCGGAAATGTTTTTCGGCTACACCGTGGGAGGGACCGTTATCTACACAGCCGGCATGTTCCTGCTTGCAATGGCGGTCCTGATTATTCCGGGGCGTCCTACCCTGGTGAGCGCCGGTAAATCGGCTGCTCATCTCTCCCCTAATATGGACGTACTCATCACCATGGGAACCCTGGCGGCCGTAGCCACAGGAGTGGCGGCTCTGCTCAATCTTGCCGGCATCCTGCCGCTCTTTAAGAATTTTACCGGAGTGGGCGCCATGATCATGGCCTTCCACCTCACCGGCCGTTATATTGAAACCCGTTCCAAGGGGCGGGCCTCCCAGGCGATAAAAAAACTCCTCACCCTGGAGGCCAAGGAGGCGCACCTGCTGAAGGATGGGAAGGAAATCAGCGTCCCGGTGCACCGGCTCAGCGTGGACGACATTGTTGTGGTCCGGCCGGGTGAGAAGATCCCCACCGACGGCGTGGTGGTTGAAGGCGCCAGCAGTGTTGATGAATCTCTGGTGACCGGTGAATCCATGCCGGTGGAGAAAAATAAGGGGGATGACGTAATCGGCGCGACCATGAACAAACAGGGGTTGCTGAAGGTCAAGGCGACCAGAGTGGGCAAGGAGACGTTTCTAAGCCAGGTCATCCGGCTGGTAGAAGAGGCCCAGGGATCCAAGGTGCCGATCCAGGCCTTCGCGGACCGGGTTACCGCGGTGTTCGTTCCCGTGGTTATCGGCCTGGCCCTGGCCACTCTGCTGGCCTGGCTCTCCTTTCCGGCCTTCTTCGGCTCCATCATCCGCTCCGCCGCTGCCTATATCCCCTGGGTCAATCCGGATCTCCCCCCGTCGGCGCTGGCTCTCTTCGCCTTCATCGCCGTACTGGTCATCGCCTGCCCCTGCGCCCTGGGGCTGGCCACCCCCACGGCGCTCATGGTGGGATCGGGCAAAGGCGCCGAGAATGGCATCCTCATCCGCAAGGGCGCGGCCATCCAGATCATGAAGGACGTCAGTACCATAGTACTGGACAAGACCGGAACCATTACCCAGGGCCGTCCGACCGTTACCAATATCCACACAGCCGGACCGTTCACCGAAAAGGACCTCATCACCCTGACCGCTGCGGCGGAAAGCGGTTCTGAACATCCCCTGGGACAGGCGATCGTGGAGTACGCCGGAATCCGCAGCATCTCTCTCCCCCCGGTGGAAGAATTTCAGGCGGTCAGCGGCAAGGGAATAACGGCTCGGGTGGAGAAGCGAACCGTTCTGGCCGGAAACGGTCAGTTTCTGGAAGACAATAATGTCGCCATTCCCGCCGAAAGTCTGAAAAAGAAAAATGGACTGGAAGCGGAAGCCAGGAGTGTGGTGCTGGTGGCGGTGGACGGAAGTTTCGCCGGCATGCTGGCTGTAGCCGACCAGATCAAGGAAGACAGCGCGAAAGCCATCGCTGCGTTGAAATCCTTCGGCCTTACTCCGGTAATGATCACCGGGGACAATGAACAGACCGCCCGGGCCGTGGCCCGCAGAGTCGGCATCGAAACGGTCCTGGCGGGCGTATTGCCGGGCCGTAAAGCCGCCGAGATAAAAAAACTGCAGGAAAACGGCGAGATCGTAGCCATGGTCGGAGACGGGATCAACGACGCTCCCGCTCTCACCCAGGCGGATATCGGCATTGCCATCGGCACCGGAACCGATGTAGCCATCGAATCCGGTGACATCGTTCTGGTGCAGGGAAGTCTGAGTAGCGTTGTCAAAGCGGTGCGACTCAGCCGGGCCACCTTCCGCAAGATACGGCAGAATCTCTTCTGGGCTTTTTTCTACAATCTCATTATGGTGCCCTTGGCTCTTCTGGGACTGATGCATCCGTTGTTGGCGGAAATCGCCATGGCTTTCAGCTCCATTACCGTGGTGGGCAACAGCCGCCGACTGCAGAAAGTCCGGTTGGAAGAATAGGAAATTCCGCCGTTCCTGCGGTGAAAACCCTTTCACGACGGCTACTTTTTTTATATATTAGGCAATAGCATCCTGCGTCAGAATACGATGATTTCACCCTGCTTTCAAACTCTGAACCTGTCAAATAGGAGCACGCTATGGCTGGATTCGTCGGCACCAAATGGGCCACCCGACAGCTTCGTCTGCTGTTGAAATCGGACAAGCTTGAAATCCTGTCCAAGGATGAACCCGTCCCTTCGATCTCCCGCTCGGTTCACTACGGACTCTTTCTCGCCTTCGAAGGCATCCGGTATTTCGTCAAGGAACAGCCCGGCGGAAAACTGGAGATCACCTTTCTCAACCTCTACAAAAACCTGGAACGGCTGCGGCGATCCGTTTCCTTCAACCTCGGTTCCACTCAACAGGACCTGGTTCCCGCGCGAGAAAGACTGATGGAATCCTTTTCCGTCTATTTCTCCAACCCGGGAATG
>Ga0307425_1001695_pt1 | contig 12906 bp, 8 predicted proteins | sample SalMarWE160330MG_FD_202152 | JGI IMG/M metagenome (GOLD analysis project Ga0307425, IMG submission 202152) | Salt marsh sediment microbial communities from the Plum Island Ecosystem LTER, Massachusetts, United States - WE1603-30 | ecosystem: Environmental > Aquatic > Marine > Intertidal zone >... | reverse complement strand
ATATACTGTATAGAAGGGACCGGGCCTACCGGACCACCCATCGGGGAAGTCAAAAAAATGGACCTGTTAGTAGCCGGCAAAGATATGATGGCCGTTGACAATGTTTGCGTGCAGATCATGGGTTTTGGTATTAACGAAATAAAGCACCTCAGAGCTATCCCCGGCATCCAGGTGATAGGAGAAAAAATTGAAGCGGTTCGATCCAAGTTCAAACGGCCCATGAACTTTTTCAAACGGGACCACTTTGTACTTCACATGGACGAGAAAGCCTGTACCATGTGCACGGTCTCCGTTTACAAGGCCCTTTCTAAAATCCTGTATACCCCGCAGTTAAGAGAACAGTTGGAGAGCAGGAAAGATCTGAGGGAGATTACCATCATTTTGGGGCCTATGGATGCCCCAGCCGAGCTGGGTACGAAAACACTTTGTCTCGGTGACTGCGCCACCAAAACCGCGCGAAAGGCTGGACTGCCAATCATCAAGGGGTGCCACCCGGATTACCGGGAACTGGTAAATTTTTTATTCCCCGGGACATATATAGACGTTCATAGCCCGGCCGAAAAGAGGTACTCATAAAAGCTCCCCTCTGTCTGCGGAGCCGCCAGGCTGAGTTCATCTTTTATTTTCTTTACCTCTGCACAATAGCGAGCGAAAAATTCGCACAGGCAGCAATACGAATTTTGTGAATGAAATCTTGACCGGCCTACGCCACAGCCTTTGCCCAATTTTGCAAAGCCAGCCAGAGCAACTCTTCTAATCTTTTGATATTCCGATTTTTACCCGCCTTCGCAGAAAGCCCTGTCCGGAAGAGACTGTGTCACAATCTCTTCCGGTCATTGCGAGCGACCAAAGGGAGCGCTGGGAGCTTCACTTTTTCAGTGGAATTCCCAACAGGGTCTTGGCCAATTTTATCTTTTTGTCCAAGTTTCCCTCTCTGAATATCATAATTCTCTGGGCCTGGGGTGATCCTGCACCGTGCATAGATTCCACCAGGGCCGTGCCCCCTGTCATGGCCTCAATAAGCCTGGAAATCTTCATTCGATGTTCAGTGGGAACGCCTTCTACACCCGAAAAATACTTTTTTACAAGGTGCCCCACTTCTTCACTTTCAAGGTCATACTGACTCGGCAGCGTTGCCAGAAAACCGCCTGCCAAATCAACGGCCAGCCGGGCCACCTCAAAATGCAACCGCGTCACGTTCTGCTTACACACATTTGCCAGCATGGTGTCTACCATATAGGCACCCGATTCCGTCGACCAGCCCTCAGCCGAGCACGCTATGGAAGAACTGTAAAGGGTCTCGCACAAATGAATCATCTCTGTGACCTTATCCCTTACGTGAGAAGACTTGGCCGTTCCCTGAATCAAGGTCAAATAACTCACAGCCCCTATAAGAACATCTATGAGACCTGTTTTGCAGGCACCATAATTAGCCCTATGGTGAGCTGCGAAGCGGTAGACGAGAGATCCTGTGAATTCGGTCTCTCCGTTCATAAAAATTCTGTCCTGAGGCACAAAGACGTCCTCAAAGACAATAACGGCTTCTCCACCTACTGCTCCGAATGTGGGTTTGCCGGAATCAATTCGCTCTCTCCTATCACGCCGGTCATCACTTGCCTGACGGCCGAATATCATTGTTACCCCAGGGGCATCTACAGGTACTGAACAGGAAACTGCATAGTCCCTTGAAGGTTCTTTCATTGCTGCTGTCGGCATTATCAGAATCTCATGGGAGTTTACACCGCCGGTCATATGCAGTTTGGCACCTCGAATAATAATCCCATCGTCCCGCTGTTCCGTTACATGCACGTACTGGTCGGGGTCCGGCTGATCAACCGGACTCTTTGATCGGTCGCCTTTTGGATCGGTCATGGCACCAACAACCATAAGGTTTTTATCTTGAATATATGTTAGCCAATCCTTAAAACGCCCAAAATAATCCGTTCCCCTTTTTTGATCAATCTCGTAGGCCACGGAATACACCGCATTGATGCCATCGAGGCCCACACACCTTTGAAAACAGGTGCCGGTCTTTTGACCAAGGACCCTGAGAAGCTTGACCTTTTTGATGAGATCCTCAATATTCTGATGCACATGGGTAAAACGGCTAATTTCCCTGCCGGTTAAATGAGAAGTGGCGACCGCAAGATCTCGATACTCTCTGTCACTTGCAAGGGCATAGGTCATGGCTGCCGCACGGACATGAGGAGCAGTAGCCGGATGTCGCGTAACGTCGTTGATTTTTTCTCCTTTATAGTAAACGACCGGGTTTATTTTCCTAAGACTTTCTATGTATTCTGCCCCGTTTTTGATATCCATGACTAACTCCTTTCTTTATGAAATCTGCGCTATTTCATGTCACTTAAAAAAATAAATATTTCCCTTGAACTTTTTTGATTGGCTGGCACATACTTAGAATTCGATTCCCTTTCTCGCCTTCAGCCCTTTATTGTAAGGATGTTTGATCTCATCTATGACAGATACGAGGTCAGCACGCTCAATTAGCTCCTTCGGGCAATTTCTTCCGGTAATAACTAATTCGAGATTGTCTGGTTTTTTTTCTAATAGATCAACCACCCGCATCAAGGGTATCAGATTGAAATCAACAGCCACATTGATCTCATCTAAAATTAATATATCGTAATTACCCTTTTCTACGAGTTCTTCGGCCTTCTCAATTGCTTCATTGGCCTGCTCAAAATCAATAGGTGACGGATTTTTGGGATCAATCAGCTCCGTTGTTCCATAGCGAAAAAGATCAATCCCAAGCTTTTCAAGACTTTTCACTTCTCCATAATTCCATATCTTCATAAAATGAAGAATACCAACTTTAAACCCGTGACCGGCAGCCCTCATAGCCAGGCCAAGGGCTGCGGTCGTCTTTCCCTTGCCACTTCCGGTATAAATCTGTATCAGACCGAAATTGGTATTTTTTTCCATTGAGTACCCTTTTTTAAAATTTAATTATTTATACTGATTTTATTTCTTAATCCATTAGAAAAACCCTGTCAATCAGAGGAAATTAAGAATGATCTGTTTTTTCCTTGCCTCTGAGTATGCAAATGGAGAAAATAATTGGTTATAGCTTTATATTGATTGCAAAATGCCTTGGAAACGGAGAAAAGATTGCTGAAACAGGGATTAGTCCAGGTATATACAGGAAAGACAGAGCAAAGAAATCTTGCCCATATTGGTCTTAGTCTCAGGGCCACAGGTCAGAATCTGAATACGTATATGATGTGCTTTCTACCACACCCATATTTAGATGCGCAGAAAAGGGCCCTTTCCTTTTTAAAGCCTAACTTGGTTTTTGAACAGTTACCTATCACATACATTCCGTCCCATGAAAATCCGTCTCCAGAAAATGCAGCTGCTATCAACAAATCCTTTAAAAATATACAGGACATGATTTCCAATAGCCGCTTTGATATCTTCATTCTTGAAGACATTAATCATGTGGTTGATATGGGCATTATCCCTGCAAGTAGTATAATCGACCTTATGAAGGAAAAACCAGCTAATGTGGAATTAGTATTAACCGGCTGCAATGCAAAGGATGAGATTATCGAACAGGCTGATCTTGTAACCGAAATGGTTGAACACAAGCATGAAGAAGCGACCTGGAAAATTGACGGTAGTAATCAGGATGGATGCGTTGGAGTAGTTACCGGAAACGGTAAAGGAAAGACCACCTATTGTCTCGGGAGGGCAATGCTCTTTGCCGCCAATGGAATCCCGTCGACAGTATTGCAGTTCATAAAATCTCCCCAGGCCTATGGAGAGGTTATTGCCACTGAAAGATTCCCGAATCTTGAGATTAGGAGTATGGGCGAAGGTTTTATCCTTGGACCCTCTGAGCCATCAAAAATACACAAAGATGCTGCAAGAGAAGCTTGGGAGGCATGTCTTAAAGAAATATTTTCTCTAAAACACCGATTAATTGTCCTTGATGAAATCAATATCGCAACGCAGTTCAACCTAGTTCATCCTGACAGGGTAAAAGAAATGATGTTCTTGAAACCAAAAAATCTACATGTAATTTTAAGCGGTCGGAATGCCCATACCGAGATGAAAGAACATGCATCGGTTGTAATTGAGATGAGGGAGATTAAGCACCCGTTTAATAGAGGGATTCAGGCCAGAAGAGGAATTGAATTTTAGGGTTTGCGCTGCCTGATACTGATTTCCTATTCAGTTTTTTTGACGGCATAAATCAATACAATTCCCAGCGCGGCCATGATCGTATTTATCACAAATGCGTAGTCATAGTTGCCCGTATTGTCCCGAAGCATTCCGCTCACCCAGTGAACCAGTATTGCACCCAAACCGTAAAGGGGTGTCCACGCCCCGATCACGGTTCCCATAACCTTTATTGAAAAGTAGTCACCGGCACAGGCGCCATACAAGGGAAATGTCACTCCATAAAAAACTGCCACGATCCCGACAAATATATAAAGCATAACCCAGGAACTTCCGCTTAACAGAATCCCCAGCAGACATGCTGCAATAAATGAGTTGGATATGATAAGGGTTCTTCTCCGGCCAAGGTAATCGGACAACGGCAGGATAGTTAATACACCCACAATCTGACATACCCCATGTATTGTGGCCAAAAAACTTGCCTTGGAAAGTGGCAAGCCCATCTGGTACCTGGCATAATCCACCATGAAGGTTGTTATTCCATATAGACTGTATGCTATGCAAAAATATGACAACCCTATAAGCCAAAATGTCTTTCCTCTGAGCACTCCAGAAAAACTGATATCTTCGGAGTAAGTTACAGCCTCCTGCCCATTAAGGGGAGCAGGCTCTTTCTGTCCCCAGGGCAGATACCCCGCCCTTTCCGGCTCACTTCTCAATAACAGGCCGTTTACTGCTACCATCACCAATGCCCCGGCCCCCAAGAAAAACCACGAATATCGCCAGTTATAATGACTGACAATCCATGGAAAGAACACCCCCATGCTGGCAAAACCCAATCCATACCCCGCGGAAAGGATTCCTAAGGCCAGGCCTCTCCGGTTTTGAGCAAACCAGCGCTGCACTACCGTAATGACGGGCGTCCACATGCCCGTGGCCCCGATCCCCACGACTGCATAAAATAAACACGCTGGAAAGAGCCCCCTAACCGATCCCATAAGGATGACTCCACCTCCAAGGATCAAGGAACAAATTGAAATAATCCATCGGGCACCAAGCCGATCCGTAAGAAAACCGGTCAGAGGTGTTAACAAAATATAGGAAAACATATAGGCATTATAGATAGACCCACCTGCCGTTCGGCTAAGGCCCAGATCTCTGATCATCTCCGGAAGTACAACGCCATAACCCAGGCGGACGGAATAGTTGACAAAGAGATTGGCGAAGCAGACTGCAAGGATCACCCATGCCCAATGAATATGCGTTTTCGTTCCCATTAATCGATCCTCTTTCAATTTAACTAGGAGGCTGTCGGAAAACCCCATCTACTGCGTTATTCTCATCCCTCGTCATTGCGGCGTGCCTCTAAGTACGCCTCATTCCTCGGGATTTCGGATGCCTTGTATCTGGAGATTTTCCATCAGTCTCCAACAGGAGCGGTTCCCCGACAGGCTCCTAGCGATTCCTTAAAAAATTCCTGACGGATGCTTTCCGCCATAGAATAACAGAAGGGCCTTCGGGTAGGAGTATATGCCATCAAGGAAACCGGGTCAATTTTTTGTTCAAAATAAACGGGCTATTGACATCCCATATCCTGTTTGATTATTTCTTTACCCATGAATATCTCCTCCCTGCCTTTAACCGAAACATTCAAAAATTTCCTGCCCCTTAAAAAATATTTTCTGCAGAACCGCTGGCCACTTGTCTTTGGGCTTATGAGTCTGCTCACTGTTGACTTTCTGCAACTCCTAATCCCTCTTGTCATCAAAAGAGCCATTGATCTTTTGACGGTAAAAACCGCCACCGCGCATATCCTTTTCAAACAGGGCCTAACCATTGTGGGAATTGCCTTGATGATTGCACTCTTTCGCTATATATGGCGCCATCTCATATTAGGTCACTCAAAGAAAGTTGAAGAAGGACTGAGAAACCAGTTGTATTCGCATCTGCAGACCCTGTCCCTTTCTTTCTTTCAAAGGAAAAGAACTGGCGACCTCATGGCCAGGGCCATTAATGATATAAACGGGATCCGCATGGCTGCCGGTATGGGCCTCGTGGCCCTTACCGATGGAGCAGTACTGGGCATGGCCGCCATCGGTTTCATGATGTCTATTAATGTGAAACTAACCCTCATCTCCCTTATACCGGCTCCTTTCATTGTGTTGGGCACCAAGATTCTCACACGCCGTATGTCATTGGGGTTTGAAACGGTCCAAAAGACTTTTTCCGATTTAACAGAGCGGGTTCGGGAGGCTTTTTCCGGAATAAGGGTTATAAAATCCTACAACCGCGAAAATTGGGAATATAAGAGAATCCAACATGTGGGCAGGAGATATATCTCTGAAAACATGCGGCTGGCCAAAACCCTTGCCTTTTTTTTCCCCATGATGGCGATCTTTACAAATACCGGCCTGGCTATTGTCATCTGGATCGGTGGTCGCCTGACAATAATGGGAAACATTACCACAGGCGACTTTGTTGCCTTTACCGCCTACCTGAATCTCCTTACCTGGCCCATGATGGCCATGGGTTGGGTTGCCAATCTGATTCAGAGGGGCTCTGCCTCCATGCGCCGCATTAACGACATCCTTGAAGAAGTCCCGGAAATCAAAGATTCGCCGCAACTACAGGACATGGCTAGCATCGTTGGCGGAATCGAAATCAAAGACCTGACAATTAGATACCCCGGGCAAGCCGAAAATGCACTGAAAGATATAGGTTTTAAAATAGATGCAGGTGAAACTGTGGCTTTGGTTGGGCGGGTTGGATCCGGCAAGACTACACTTTTGCATACAATCCCGCGTCTTCTGGAAATACCACCCGCAACTCTGTTCATAGACGGCAGAGACATCCGGCAAATTCCTCTTAAAACGCTGAGAAAAAACATCGGCTTTGTGACTCAGGACGTCTTCATATTTTCGGATACCGTCCGAAACAACGTCCTTTTCGGCAGGAGCAATGTATCCCAGGAAGAACTTTATGCCGCCTTACGCGCCGCCGATATTCTTGAATACATCCAGCACCTTGAAAAAGGGTTGGATACCATTCTCGGTGAACGCGGGATAACCCTTTCAGGAGGCCAAAGGCAGAGGCTGACCATTGCCCGCGCACTTATTGCCGACCCTCCTATTTTGATCATGGATGATGCACTTTCCATGGTAGATACACTCACAGAACAAAGGATTCTGAACCAGGTTCTCCAATTGCGGCAAAACAAGACTAGCCTGATTGTCTCCCATAGGATTTCAACTATTAGCAGAGCGGAAAGGATTCTGGTGCTTGATCGTGGTGAACTGGTGGAGGAGGGGATCCACGAAACACTTATGGCAAAAAAAGGTGTTTACGCTACCCTCTATGAAAAACAGCTGGTTGCACAGCAACTCGAAAAGGGAATCAATGCGGACTGAAGAACAGTGCCATGCGGAGGCTTTAGTAACAACGTGGACCAGTAAAAAATTATAAATCCAGCTGGATACAAGGCGGATAGGGCATGGGGGTCTCTTTTCAAAAATTGCATTTAGACTTCTGCCGAAAGAGTCGAACGCCCCCATTCCCGCAAATAGACGGCCCAGAGCAGATATTGAAGCCAAACGCCACGACAAAGAGTCCCTTCTGGGGCTGTTAACCGCTGAAATTCCTGGCCTCACAAACGTTCCATAAAAGGTCAGCCTATGACGCTTTTGAAAAGAGGCCCCCATGCCCCTGCTTTTACTATATAATGGAGTCTCAATTCCTAAGGCGAAGGTGTGGCACTCTTCGAAAGGACGCATCTTTCGGATAAAAACCCTCTGCCCTGTGCCGCGGCCAGAGTCGTGGGCTGCATTACACCGACCCAATGGAACCCCAATCCTTTCGGTCCACGCAGGCCGCAGGGAGGGCCGCTTGCAGCGTAGGACTAGATGCGGACTGAAGAAGAGTGCCATTCCGAGCCGTTTGACCGGCAGTACTAACTAGTATCACCCCACCCAAAGGGCGGGGCTTATTCCCCAGTAACGTGAGGCAGACTTCTATGTTTGGCGACTATGGATATATGGAAGAAGGCGAACTTGGCAAGCCTTATAACTTCAAGCTATTAAATAGACTTGCAGGGTATGCCTTGCCCTATAAAAAGACCATTGCTACCGCGCTTTTTCTGACCATCCTGATCACCGTTTTTGACCTGGCCATTCCTTACCTTTCCAAAATTGCCATTGACCGCTACATCCTTTCATCCTGGTATTTTGTAGATATTAACAAACTGACGGCTTCGGAAGCGCAGCACATTTTTAGCAGATATGGTCAACTTCTGGATAAGAGTAGGGATGGGTCTCTATGCGCCATTTCTCATCTGGATATGAAAAAGATAGATCCCGCAGATCTTTTTGCGTACAAGGACCGTCAAATTTTTTCTTCGGACAGATTTTATAGAGCCCCATCAGATGTTAACCAAGGGATTATAACCGGGTTGGCGGAAAAATCCATACATATAATGGCCGATGATTCCTTTCTGATTCCATATGATCAGCTCAATAGACTCCCTAAGGAAGACATATTAAAAATAAGAGCCGGGGACATCCGCGGTTTGGCCGTTGTGGGAGGTATATTTTTCATTCTTCTCATCTTGTCATTTGGCCTAAGTTACGGGCAATACTATCTGCTCGAATTCACGGGACAACACGTTATGCAGGATATCCGGCTTAAGCTCTTCGACAGAATGCAGTCACAGGCCGTACGTTTTTTTGACAGAAATCCTGTCGGCCGTCTGGTCACAAGGGCAACCAATGATATTGAAAACCTAAATGAGATGTTTAAATCGGTCCTTATAACGCTCTTCAAGGATTTATTTCTCCTGACCGGTATTCTGGTTGTCCTTCTGTTCCTGAACTGGCGTCTGGCCCTGGTGTCTTTCGCACTTCTCCCGTTAATATTCGGACTAACTTTATTGTTCAGCACAATGGCGAGAGAGATCTTCAGAGAACTCAGAACCACCGTTGCTAAAATAAATGCCTTTCTTCAAGAACGCATTACCGGGATGCGCGTGGTGCAACTCTTTGTCAGAGAAAAATTCCAGATGGACGCATTTTCCCAGATAAACCATGAAAACTATATTGCAGGCATGAAACAGATACGTGTATTTGCAGTATTCATGCCGGTCATGGAGTTATTATCGTCCTTTGCCGTTGCCCTCATAATCTGGTATGGGGGAGGGAAGGTCGTTGAAGAACAGCTGACCCTGGGATCTCTGGTCGCCTTTATCAGTTATATACAGATGTTCTTCAAGCCGATCAGGGATATCTCTGAGAAATACAACATCATGCAATCGGCCATGGCTTCTACTGAACGTATATTCGAATTCATGGACTACAGAGAAGAAATCCCTGAGCCTAAAGCCCCCTTAGCTCCTTCAAAAGTTGAGGGCCGTTTGACATTTAAGCAGGTTTCTTTTGCTTATGAAAAGGACCATCCGGTACTACACGATGTCTCTTTTGAGGTAAAGCCAGGGGAAACAGTCGCCATTGTCGGTCCGACAGGGTCCGGTAAGACCACCCTTGTAAACCTAATACAGCGCTTCTATGATCCGGATGAGGGTTTGATATTACTGGATGGAATTGACCTCAGAAAATGGCCCAAGAATGAACTCCGAAGACAGATAAGTCTATGTATGCAGGACGTGTTTATCTTTGCTGGAAACCTGGGAGAAAATATTTCCCTTGGTCACAAAGATATGAACGCCACGGCTGTTGAAAAAGCCGCCAAAGATTCCAACGCCTTTCTATTTATACAGCGGCTCGAAAACGGCTTTCACCAGGAGATCGGTGAAGGGGGGTCTACCCTTTCGACAGGCGAGCGGCAGCTTCTTTCTTTTGCAAGGGCCTTGGCCCCTGACCCCCGCTTGCTCATACTCGATGAAGCTACATCAAGCGTGGACCCGGAAACCGAAAGGACGATCCGCAAGGCCATTTCACAGATGGCCGCCGAAAGAACAACCGTTATTGTAGCCCACAGGCTATCAACTATAAAAAATGCCGACCGGATCCTGGTCATACACCATGGTCGGATAGTTGAACAGGGAACCCACGAGGAGCTTATAACTCTGGGAGGTATCTATTATAAGTTGAACAAGCTGAGGGAAGAATAGAAAAGGGGAGTATTATTTTCGCTCAATGAATCGACGATACCCCACCATTCTGGAAAGCACATTAACGGCATTCTCAGGAGTCTGGTAAAAGACCCCGCTGTATCTCTTTCCCGATATCGGACGAACAGTCCCCTCGCCTGTGTTTGCCAAGGAGACTCCAAGTACCGGCTTATCGTAGATCTCCATTAATTCCACCATTCTGGTGATGTATCTTTTTTCATATTCCTGGCTGAGGGCCTCTATCTGTTCCAGGAATTCCGAGGGAATTGAAGTATCAACCCTGCGGGTAGATTGGGTATTCAGACGAACAAGCTCCATACGGCCCACAATGCCAAGGCTTATCACCGCATCGATTCCTTCCCATTTCAAAAGCTCTTCCACCGCCACTATGGGAACATCAAGGTCTCTGGTTCCTACCAGATCGACCGGGTTGCCTTTACTCCAGAACGGTGGCAAGTACCTGCCGATAGTTTCAACTATACTCCCCGGAATATCAGGCACAACAAGTCCTCTCGTATTGCACTCGTCAGCGGTCACCACTCCCCATCCCCCACCTAAGGTAACAATCCCTACCCGGTTTCCTTTTGGCAGGGGGAGGGAGGAAAAGCCCGCCGATAGATCCAGAAGCTCCCAGGGTACTGCTACATCCAAAAGCCCCGCCTGATAGCATGCGGCCCTGAACACTGAATCCTCTCCGCTCATGGAGCCCGTATGGGAAAGCGCAGCAATGCGTCCCGCTTCAGTCCGGCCCCCCTTTAAAACAATCAGAGGCTTTTTCTTATTTATCCGCTTGGCCACCTCCAAAAAATGTCTGCCGTCTGCCACACTCTCTAAATATAGGATGATAATGTTCGTATTGGCCTCTTGCTCCATATATTCCAGATAATCAGTACATGTGAACATAGCCTCATTACCCGATCCAACAAACACAGAAACACCTATCCCCTGTTGCTCGGCCCAGTGTATAAGCTGGAGGCCCAGGTTTCCCGATTGTGATACAAAGGCCACAGATCCCTTTCTTGGCCTTGTGTGCGATCCGGTAGCGAAAAGGCTGACATAAGGACAGATTATACCCATAGTATTTGGGCCAACAAGCGTTATACCTTCTTCCCGGCAGATGTTTACAATACGTCTCTCCAGTTCCTTCCCTTCTTCATCAGTCTCGCTGAATCCGGAGGTGATCAACACTACCCCCTTCACTCCCTTTTCGCCGCACTCCTCAAGAATTCCGGGGACAGTACTGGCCGGTGTTGTAATAAAGGCCAGGTCAACCGAGTCCGGAGTATCCAGGACACTCCTGTATACGGGAAGACCGCATATCACCTTGTCCTTGGGGTTCACAGGAAATACCTTTCCTCGAAAATCCCCCGCCACAATATTGCTGGTTATCAACTGTCCCCATTTTCCAAAGGTTGAAGATGCACCTACAATCGCAACTGATTTGGGATTGAAAACAGCATTCATATCTTTAACTTTATTTTTTTCTTTTGCTGAATTATTAACTGCGTTTCCCATTCTTAATAGATACCTTTCCCCATTTCTTTTCCTGCTCCAGGGTATAGTTCGCTAAGGCTTTATATTAGAAAGTGTGGGATACTATCACAATTCTCCCTTTTATCAAATGAGAACTTAGGATAAATAATGTTTTTCCAGAATTCCACCCGTTTCACGAATTTCATAATCTATCTTGAAATTAACTTGATATTGTATCAAATCATTTCATAACATTGGAACCTGAAAGCCAACATCTTTCGGAGCTACATTTTTTGAAAAGATACCAGGATTTCAATACATATCTGCAAAAAATATTCGGGGAACGGGTTCAAAAAATATCCCTTGATGCGGGATTGGGATGCCCTAATCGGGATGGGACCATTTCCCGCGACGGCTGTATTTTCTGTGATCCACGCGGCTCAGGAACAGGCGCATTCTTAAATCATGGTCTTTCCATCAATGAACAGATTATCAAGTCACAAAGCTATATCCGGAAACGTTACAAGGCCCAAAAATTCATTGCCTACTTCCAGTCCTTTACCAATACCTATGCAACCACCTCAAAGCTGAAATCCCTTTACGATCAGGCGTTGAACCACAAGGACATGGTAGGTCTGTCAGTGGCTACAAGGCCCGATTGTGTGGACGTGGACGTGCTGACGCTGTTGCGATCCTATCAAAAAGACCATCTTGTCTGGGTTGAATACGGTCTCCAATCTGCCCATGATTCAACCCTGAGAAAAATTAACCGTGGCCATGATGTGGCCTGTTTTGAAAACAGTGTCAACCTCACACATGATTACGGGTTGAACATATGTGCCCATATCATCCTAGGCCTGCCAGGCGAAGACCGGAAAATGATGTTGCAAACGGCTCGTTTCCTATCTAACATGCCCATCCGGGGGATAAAAATCCATCTCCTCTATGTTGTTGAAAAAACTCCGCTGGCCGAGCTTTATAAAAAAGGTGAATTTCGGTGCCTTGAACGTGAAGAGTACGTAGACCTGGTGGTTGACTTCCTTGAACTCCTCCGCCCGGATATGATTGTACAGAGGTTGACCGGTGATCCAATCAAATCGGAACTGGTGGCCCCTTTATGGGCTATGGAAAAACCAAAAAACCTAAGACTTATCCATGAGACGCTCGAAAGGAGG
>Ga0307425_1001694_pt1 | contig 12910 bp, 10 predicted proteins | sample SalMarWE160330MG_FD_202152 | JGI IMG/M metagenome (GOLD analysis project Ga0307425, IMG submission 202152) | Salt marsh sediment microbial communities from the Plum Island Ecosystem LTER, Massachusetts, United States - WE1603-30 | ecosystem: Environmental > Aquatic > Marine > Intertidal zone >... | reverse complement strand
GTTCGAGTTGCAGGATGGCGTCGCGCATGTCTACCTGAAAGGAACTTGTGCCCCCGACGGCCTCGTCTATACCATTGCGGATGCGCTCAAAGTGAACCTGAAGCAATTTGATGAGATCAGCTATGTGAAACTTTACGACCAGAATGGAGACACCCAGTCCCCTGATGGTCTGAGTGATTCTATTCCCACCTGTTTGAAACCATGAGCCTTGGCACCATGCCAGTCACCAGTGGGCTTATTCCGCCTTTTGCATGGCCTTTTTGAAATTTTCAAGGGCCGGGATGGGGGTTGGGTCCACTCCATAGGCAATGGCCAGGTAATACGCCACATAATCCCCAAACAAGACCAGGGTCCACATATGCGAAAGGGGATGCTCCCCGCGGGCTCTGACAAAATCTGTCCCCAGACCTTCGAGCATGAATGCCTGGCGGGTGAGGTCGGACCGCAGGCGGTTTCGTGGGTGATCGGAAGACGAGTTCAGGAAAAGGGTCATGCTGTGCGCGTTAAGCGTGTTTTCCGGAAATGCCAGCCCCTGCAATGTATTGTGATCCGCTTCGGGCAGGATTTCGAATTGCGCACTTGCCTTGGCGATTTCATTGATCTGCCCTTTCCAGCGGCGGGCGACCGGTGCCAGAGCTCCTGAAGCCACGATGGTTACAATACGCCCCATCAATTGGCCGGCATAGCGTTTGGCCGGGTTTTGGGCAACCGGCACTTCTGGAGGTAAATGCTCCTGGAGGGAGCGCATGGCCTGTACTGCCATTTGAATGGCATCCGTTTGATCCGGTACCAGCCCCAACCGGACGAGCAGCGCCAGCAACAATCCAAAGGAATAGCCGACCGCCGCTCGTGGTTGCCCAGCGTGTACGAATTTCCAGAAAGGGAGCTGGTAGCTCCCGGCCAGTTCGCCCAGCTTGCCCCCGCGGCTGATCACCACGATCCTGCAGTTGCGCTCCTGCGCTTGCTGAAAACTGCTGAGGGTCTCCTCGGTATTGCCTGAGTGGGACGAACAGACTACCAGGGTGGCCGGGCCGCTGGCAAAGCCGGGCAGATCATAGTCTCGATGGATCAAGACCGGGAGCGAGCACAACGGTTGCGTGAATGCCGCCACCAGGTCTGCGCCGATCGCTGACCCGCCCATGCGACCACGATATTTTTCAGGCCCTTCCAGTCTGGCAAGGGGAAACCCTGGCCCAACTCCCAGGCCTGTTGCAATTGCTCTGGCAGGCCGCTGATATGGCCGAGCATGTCCTGGGGGTCTAGCCGGTGGAATTCTTTTAGATCGTCGAGATTCATGCGCTTGGGGTTTGAGTTTCGTCCTCGTTTTTGTACAACAGGTCCAGGCCAATGTTCAATAGTTGCGAGATGCCGCGCAAGACCAGAAAGTAAAATACGCCGACGAGTGGGTCCATAAAGACCTGGGTGGCAAAGATGGAAATCCGTTCGAACAGGCCGGTCGGCAGGCTAAGTACCACCTGCGACCAGTTCGTGAGGATCGAATAGGCCTGGTTGAGGAAACCGATCAAGGCAAAGACCAGGATCGTGTAGGCGACAATGTTGGTCCATAGGGTGATGCGCGTAACCGCCTTCTCATCATGGAACATCAGAACTTCTTTCTCTTCGGTCATTGGCTTTCCTTCCTGGAAATGAGATCTTCCTAGTCACAGATTTCTCATTGTACTTGATAAGTGGGGAGAAGAGGGCGCGATTCATACAATCCTGAAACCGCTCAGGCCCCTGGCCGGGTATTCGAGGAAGGTCGGAAGCCGCACAAATTCGGTGGCATTCTGCGATACCAACTTGATGGATGAGTATGGCTCGCGATACGAGTCGTAGCCGATGACTTGTAAAGCCGTCACCGATAAGTCCGCATGTGCTCTCTGATAAACCGGTTGGCGCGTCGCTCAGGTTTTGCGAGCACTCCGTTGGAAGCCCGCTACCGGTCCGCGGCAGGAATTTCTGGCTGGTTTGATCACAATTTTAGGCTAGTTCGATCGATAAATTAGCCTAAAACGGTTCACAAATTAGCCTAAAACTACAAACGAATTAGCCTAAAACTACAAACGAATTAGCCTAAAATTGCAACGAAATTAGCCTAAAATCTGAACCGATTTCGCCTAAAATCAATACCAGCGCTAGATGTCTGCAAAAAGGTTAACACTTCTCTTATGCCTTGTGAATAATTTGCCGATGCAGCTTTGTTATAATCATTCAACGTATTGTGTTGAAAAAGGATAATCTACTAATGATGCGATTTGACCGTTTTACAGAGAGAGCACAGGAGGCCGCACAGCGAGCTGCGGAAATCATCCAGCGCTACGGCCATAACCAGATCGATACCGAACACATCCTGCTGGCCCTGATCGAACAGCCAGGCGGGGTGATCCCTCAAATTCTAGAAAAACTGAACGTCAGCGCACCTGCACTCATCGAGCGGCTGGATGCGACCCTCAAAGCCAGTCCCAAGGCCAATATCTTTGGCGGAGGGGCAGGCCAGATCTTCATCACGCCGCGCGTCAAGCGCATTGTGGACCTGGCGAACGAAGAAGCCAACCGCCTGAAGGATGAATACATCTCGACCGAGCATATTTTCCTGGCGATCCTGACCGAGCGCAACACCCCGGCGGCGCGCATCCTTGAATCTGCAGGTCTGACGCGCGACCGCGTACACGATGCCATCCAGGAATTGCGCGGCGGGCAGCGTGTAACCGATCCGCAGGCTGAAGCCCGGTACCGCACGCTGGAGAAATACTCACGCGATATGACGCAGATGGCCCGCGAGGGCAAGCTGGACCCGGTCATCGGCCGGGATACCGAAATCCTGCGTCTCATCCAGATCCTTTCGCGCCGCACCAAGAACAACCCGGTGCTGATCGGCGAGGCCGGCGTTGGCAAGACTGCCATCGTGGAAGGCCTGGCGCAAAAGATCGCCAATAACGATATCCCGGAAATATTGACAGGTAAGAAGGTCATTGCGTTGGATTTGAGCGGCATGATCGCAGGATCGCGCTTTCGCGGCGAGTTTGAAGAACGTCTGAAGTCCGCCATCGAGGAGGTGCAGCGCTCGCAGGGTGAGATCATCCTGATGATCGACGAACTGCACACCGTGGTGGGCGCCGGCGCAGCGCAGGGCGCGATGGATGCCAGCAACATGCTCAAGCCGGCCCTGGCGCGCGGCGAGTTGCAGTGCATTGGCGCCACCACCCTGGACGAGTACCACAAACATATTGAGAAGGACGCCGCACTGGAACGTCGTTTTGCTCCGATTTATGTCGAAGAACCCAGCGTAGACGATACCATCCTGATGCTGCAGGGCTTGCGCGACCGTTACGAGGCCCATCACAAGGTCCATTTTTCGGATGAAGCCCTGGTGGCCGCGGCGCGCCTGGCAGACCGCTATGTCACCGACCGGCATTTGCCGGACAAGGCCATCGACTTGATGGATGAAGCCGCCGCCAAGTTGCGCGTGGCATTGTATTCGATGCCTGACGATCTCAAGTTAATGAAGACGGAGATCGAGAAACTGCGTGCGGAGGAAGAACAGGCCGGCCTGGAGCGAGATTACGAACGCGCTGCCCAAAAGAAGGCCGAGCGCATTCGCTTGGAAGAAGAGTTCAACCAGAAGCGTGACAAGTGGGAATCCGAGCACCAGCTGGATGAAGTTGTGGACGTCGACGATATTGCTGAAGTGGTCCATCAATGGACGGGCATCCCGCTCAGCCAGATGATGGAAAGCGAGGCCGAGAAGTTGCTGCACATGGAAGAACGCCTGCATGAGCGCATCATCGGGCAGGACGAGGCTATTCACGCGGTGTCGGACGCCATCCGACGCGGCCGCTCGGGCCTGAAAGATCCCTCACGGCCGATTGGTTCGTTCATCTTCATCGGCCCTTCAGGCGTCGGGAAGACCGAGTTGGCCAAGGCCCTGGCCTGGTTCATGTTCGACGATGAGGAAGCCCTTGTGCGGATCGATATGTCTGAATACCGGGAGCAACACACTGTCTCTCGTTTGTTTGGTGCGCCCCCAGGCTACGTGGGGTACGAAGAAGGCGGCCAGTTGACGGAAGCCGTGCGCCGCCGTCCATATCGCGTACTGTTGTTCGATGAGATCGAGAAGGCCCACCCCGAAGTATGGAACGCGCTGCTGCAAATCCTGGACGACGGACGTATGACCGACGGGCAGGGCAACGTGGTGGACTTCCGCAACACGGTGTTGATCATGACCTCCAATTTGGGAACCGAATATGTTCGGAAAGGCGGCACCCTGGGGTTCTTGCAGCAAAAAGCGGACGATGAAGAAAGGGAGTCGCACGACAAGATCGAAAAAGCGCTCAAGGGCGCTTTCCGGCCTGAGTTTCTCAACCGCATTGACGAGATCATCATGTTCTCCCCGCTAAGCATCGACGAAATGAAGGAAATCGTGGCACTTCAGATGAAGGAAGTGCAAGAACGCTTGAGCGAGCACAACATCCATGTCGAACTGACGGATGCAGCGATCAGCTGGCTGGCCAAAGAAGGGTACGATCCGGCCTTCGGCGCGCGGCCTCTGCAACGCGCGATCCAAAAATTTGTAGAGAGCCCTCTATCCGTAGAATTACTGGAGGGTAAGTATAAAGATGGCGCCACTGTGCTGGTGGACGCGGACGAGGAAGCAAATAAACTGGTCTTCCAAACCGGCCACCCGGTAGCCAAATCAAAACAACCGGTGGATGCATGACCTTCAATCGGGCGGGAGTACTCCCGCCCGATTGTTTTAATCAGTTTCTTAATCGTATATCGCCAGAAATCGAGTAAGATTGTGGGAATTGATGGAGGCTTTGATGGAAAAACCTAAGAATTCAACTGGAATTGTAATTGCAATCGTTTTGGTAGTCTTGTGTTGTTGCGTCTTGATCCTGGTGGCAGTGGGTGTAGTGGGCTACGAGTATTACCAGCAGATCGCTGCGTTCCCTGGCGCCCCCAGTATATCTTTGGGCCCGCCCACCTCGACCCCGGAGGTGGCCGTCACACGCCCACCCATGGAAGACGTGCCGACGGATACACTGGAGACCCTGAAATCCGCCATTGTTCCGGAGAACAACCCGCGGGAATTAGCCTGCCGCCTGGAAGGAAAGTGCGATATCCCCGAGACGTTGCCCCCACCTGCCGGTCCGCGCCAGGTAAACGAGAAGGACCAGTTTTGGGTCACCAACGTAGAAACCAATGAAAATTTCCGGGTGGACGCAACCCTGCAATATGTCACGCCGCATGTCTACTTCTGGGTGCAGGATGGGGTCAAGGTGGATGAAACAGAGATGAAGGATCTGGTAGATGCCTTCGAAAATAAGATCTACCCCACCGACCGTGAGTTCTTTGGGAGCGAATGGAGCCCCGGTATTGACGGGGATGTCCATATTTACATCCTTTACGCCCGTGGCCTGGGCTTCTCCATTGCCGGATACTTCTCTTCCGCCGACGAAGTCCCTCCTCAGGCGCATGAGTATTCCAATGCACACGAGATGTTCCTGTTCAATGCGGACAACACGGACCTGGGTGATGAATTCACTTACGGGGTGCTCGCGCACGAGTTCCAGCATATGATCCACTGGGCCCAGGACCGCAATGAATCCTCTTACCTGAACGAGGGCTTTTCAGAAGTGGCTGCATTCCTGAACAACTACGATGTCGGTGGCTTCGACTGGTTGTACAGCACCAATCCGGATCTGCAACTCAACGATTGGCCTAATGACCCAAGTGCCACCACGCCGCATTACGGGGCCGGATTCCTGTATTTGACCTATTTCCTTGATCGTTTTGGAGAAGACGCCACCAAAGCGCTGGTCAAGGACCCTGAGAACGGCCTTGACAGCGTGGATAACGTGCTGCGTCAGATCGCGGCAACGGACCCCCAGAATGGCCAGGCGATCGGCGCGGACGACCTGTTCATGGATTGGGTAGTGACCAATTACCTGCTGGATGAAACCATCGGAGATGGGCGCTATACGTACCATAATTATCCGGACGCCCCGCAGACCTCCGCGACCGAAGAGGTCAACACATGCCCGAGTGGTCCAATAGGGCGGACGGTCAAGCAGTACGGGGTCGATTACATCCAGATCAATTGTAGCGGAGATTACACCCTGCGGTTTGAAGGTTCGACGATCGCGCGCCTGCTCCCTGAAAATGCTTACTCCGGGTCTTACGCCTTCTGGTCCAACAAAGGCGACGAGTCGGATATGACCCTGACGCGGGAGCTTGATCTCACCGGGGTCACTGGCCCGATCGACTTCTCATTCCGCACCTGGTATGACCTGGAAGAGGACTACGACTACCTTTACTTTGAGGTTTCTGAAGACGGCGAACTGTGGCAGATCGTCACGACTCCTTCTGGGACGGCGGATGATCCCTCTGGCAACTCCTATGGGTGGGCATATAACGGCGTCACAGACGGATGGATCCAGGAAAGCATTGATCTCTCACAATACGCAGGGAAGAAAATCTTTGTGCGGTTCGAATATGTGACCGACGCCGCGGTCAATGGAGAGGGTATGTTGATCGACGATGTCAGCGTGGATGCCATTGGCTACTTCAGCGACTTTGAATCCGGCGAGGATGACTGGGTGACAGATGGTTTCGTGCGCGTGCAAAATGCCCTACCGCAGACCTTTCGGCTGGCATTGATCAAAGAGGGAACCGCCACAACCGTAGAGACGATCAAACTCAATGGGGACCAGACGGTTGAGATTCCGATTTCACTCGGCGGGAATGTGGATAACGCCACGCTCGTGGTGAGTGGCACAACGCGCTTCACGCGCGAAGAGGCCAGCTATTCGATTGAGATAAAATAGAGTACGCTTGAAAAGGGTAAGCGCCCCTGAGAGATCAGGGGCGCTTTTCGTACACATACCTTTGCGGTCGCGGCTTGCGATTGCAATGCGGCCAATTCATGGCGCTTCAAACATAATTAAAGACCGGCAGCTGCCTTCAGCGCCTGCGCCTTATCGGTGCGCTCCCAGGGAAACTCGATGTCATCGCGACCGAAATGGCCATAGGCGGCGGTTTTTTGATAGATCGGTCTGCGCAGGTCCAGATCGCGGATGATGGCGCCGGGGCGCAGGTCAAAGTGCTGGGTGATCAGGTCAGCGATCTTGTCATCCGGGACCTTTCCAGTCCCAAAGGTTTCCACATTAACGGACAGCGGGTGCGCCACGCCGATGGCGTAGGCTACCTGGATCTCGCAGCGGTCTGCCAGACCGGCCGCCACCACGTTCTTGGCTGCCCAGCGCGCCGCGTAAGCAGCCGAGCGGTCGACCTTCGTGGGGTCTTTACCGGAGAAGGCGCCTCCGCCGTGGCGACCCATGCCGCCGTAGGTGTCGACGATGATCTTGCGGCCGGTCACGCCGGCATCTCCCAGCGGGCCGCCGATCACAAACCGCCCGGTGGGATTGATGAAGACCTTCAGATCGTCGTCCACCATCTTCTTGGGAAGGGAGGGCGTGATGATGTGTTTGAGGATTTCCTTGCGGATGTCTTCTTGAGAGATCTCTGGCGCATGTTGTGTGGAGACCAGCACCGTGTCGATGCGTTTGGGCTTGCCATAAGCGTATTCGACCGTGACCTGACTCTTACCATCTGGGCGTAACCATTCCAAGGTACCATCCTTTCGGACTTCGCTCAGGCGGCGGGTCAGCTTGTGTGCCAGGAAGATCGGCATCGGCATCAGCGTGGGCGTTTCGTTGCAGGCGTATCCAAACATCATGCCCTGGTCGCCTGCCCCGATGGCATCCAGTTCTGCATCCTCTCCGCCTTTGGCTTCGAGTGACTTGCTGACTCCCATATCAATATCCGGGCTCTGGCTGGCGATGGCAGATAAGACACCGCAGGTGTTGCCATCAAAACCTTTTTTGGCGCGATCGTACCCAATTTCTATGACCACTTTTCGAACAAGATCATCAAAATTGACGAACGCTTGTGTGGTAATTTCGCCCAGCAGCATCACATAGCCGGTTTTTGTAGCGGTTTCACAGGCGACACGCGAAAACGGATCTTGCTCCAGACAGGCATCCAGCACGGCATCGCTGATCTGGTCGCACATCTTATCGGGGTGACCTTCCGTGACTGATTCAGAAGTGAACATCAGTTTTTGGGAGGTCATGAAGGTTGTACTCATACGTTTGCACCTCTTTGAAATAAATTTGCCCCTTCAGGTCGAAAGGGCAAATCACATGCAAATTTGGCTGCCCTCTCATCTTCCAGAACCTCCGCCTGCCGGAATTAGCACCGATTTTAGCTTTTGGCATTTCGTGATCAGCTACAGGCTGAAAACGGATCATTTACCGCTAATCGGTTGCTGAGGCTTCACAGGGCCGGTCCCTCCGCCTCTCTGGATAAGAGTGCCGTTTGGGGCTATTCGATTGTGGCGCGATGATACCATAGGGGCTGTTAACCGTCAAATCTAAAAAGCCGCCGGATGTGCCCGGCGGCTTGGAAGGGGGAAAGGCGTCCGCTAATCAGCTGCGCAACGGAACCCGATCTTGGGAGAGGTTTCCCCGACGTACTCGTGGGAATCCAGATCGGCGTTGAAATCCGGACCCAGCAAGGAGGAGCGTTTGGAGACGCGCACATAGGTTTCCGGGTCCTGGTAGGTGCCGCCCCGTAGCACGCGCTTGAAGTAATTGTTGCGCGCCGTTGGGCCGGGAGGGTTGGCATTGATCGAGGCTGTATAGTAATTGCCATCGTAATAGTCGTTGACCCATTCGGCCACATTGCCGGCCATGTCCAGGATGCCGAAATAACTGGCTCCGGCCGGGAAACTGCCAACACGGGTGGTATCACCGACAAAGAAGTTGATGTTGGCTCGGGAAGAATCGGCTCGCTCGTCTCCCCAGGGGTAGGTCCGGAAGTCATTACCGCGGGCGGCTCGCTCCCATTCTGCTTCAGTTGGCAGACGGCGGCCCGCCCACTGGCAATAAGCGGCTGCGTCTCCCCACCCCACGTAAATGACCGGATAATCTGCGAATTCGGCGTTGTTGAAGTAAGAAGGACGGGTCTCCGACCTAAAGGCCTGCGGAATATTGCAGGCGCCGGCCTGGGCGCAAAGCGCATACATGGCGTTCGTAACCTCTACCTTATCCATCCAGAACCCGTGCATGCTGACTTTACGGACGGGTTTCTCGTCAGCTTCGGCATTGGCGTCCAGACCACCCATCTGGAAGGGGCCCTCCGGGATGTAAACCTGGATCATGCCGTCGGCGTTCGCCACGCGCTCCGCGCCAGCCTCCACGTTGCCTTTGGCTGGTTCGACGGTGGGGTTGAGTAGCGCGGGAGTGGCGGTTGGGCCCGCGGTTGGGAATGCGATGGCAGTTGGTTCAGCCGGGCCTCCCCCCAACTGGCAGGCGGTACTTAGTAAGGCGATGGCCAGTACGATCGGTAACAATTTTTTCATAGCGAACCTCCTAAAATTTATTCACCAAGAGTATACGCGTCTACGGACGTTTGCTGTATCACCCATTGGTAATATACCGGTGCTATTTTGTGACATCTTGTTACCAATTCAGGGAAATCTTGTATATAATAAGAAGAAGTCATCTCAGTTTCAAAGGGTGCCTCGCTATGCTCACTCCTCCTTCGACCCCGCAAGCCAACTTAAGAGTCTTTGTGGTTTGCGACCAAACCGATACGGCTCCCATCTGGGGCTACATCATTCGAGAAAAAGGGTTGGTCGCAATCTTGGAGACTTCCGTACAACGTGCGATGGACCGCGCTGTGGAAGATGTCCCCGATTTGATCATCATTGATGTGAATGCTTCCCACAAAGAGCGTATTGCCCTGTGCGAGAAGTTCCGAGCTCTAAGCGCCAGTCCGATATTGTTATTCTTGCCTGCCAACAACGAGGCGGAGATGTTGGAGGCGTACAGTACGGGTGTGGATGAATGCGTGGTGAAACCCATCAGCCCGTCCATCTTCCTGGCGAAGATTGTGGCTTGGTCTCGCCGAAACTGGTCGGAACCCATGTCGCCTCGCCGCACCAAGAAATTACAGCTTGATCCCTCCCACCGTTCCGCCATCGGTGAGAAGGGGGAGGAAATCCGACTGACGAATCTGGAATTTCGCCTGTTGCACCTGCTGATGAGCAGACCCGGGTATGTATTCAAGGGAGAGGATATCATCCAGACGGTATGGGGCAATCAGCGCGAAAACGACCAGTCATTGCTCAAGAACATGGTCTACCGTTTGCGCAAGAAGTTGGAGGAAGAAGCGGGGGAGACAAACCTGATCCAGACCTGGCCTGGCGGCTACAGTTTTCAGGAAGATTAGGGAAGTCAGGGCTGGCAATCGAACGCACCGGCCGCCCTGAGCAGACCAGCGAGGAAGTCCTACAGTTTTGATCTAGTGTTCTGTTTGCTCGACACAACGGAATCCGACTTTAGAGGAGTGCTCGCCAGTTCGGTCCGGCTCGTCGAATGGGGCAAGGGGGTTGGGTCCCTGTGCAGAACCGCGTTTCGAAACACGCAGATTGATCCATTCGTCCTGGTAGGAACCGCCCCGGATGACGCGGCGGCTGGTAGCGCTTTTCTCCGGTCCTGTGGGATTGATGGCAGGCGCAATACTGTAGTACTGGAGATTGAATAAATCACTGACCCATTCCCACACATTTCCGGCCATATCCAGCGCTCCAAAGGGGCTGGCGCCGGCAGCATATGAACCGGCGCGGCTGGTATCGCCAACCAAACGGTCATAATTGGCATAGATTTCACTGGGAGGTTCATCACCCCAGGGAAATGTGCGGAAGTCGTCGCCACGCGCGGCGCGCTCCCATTCCGCTTCGGTAGGCAGGCGGCGTCCAGCCCAGGCACAGTAGGTGTTGGCTTGCTCCCAGGTGACCTGCACCACCGGGTAATCCTTATAGTTCTCCTCATTGAAGTAGGAGAGGCGTTTTTCGGAGGCCCAACTGGCGGGCAGCTGGCACGCGCCCGCCTGTACGCACAACAGATACATGGCGTTGGTCACTTCGAGTTGATCGATCCAGAATTCTGCGAGCGTAACAGAGTGGACGGGTAGCTCATCGTCTTCTGCGTGCACGTCCATGCCTCCCATGCGTACCTGGCCTGCCGGGACATAGACCTGTGGCATGCCATCGATGGGTGAAATCTGCTGGGTTGGTGCCTTTGTTCGTTCTGCGCCATCCGGTTGGGTGGCGGGTTGCATAGCCACCACCGTTGGAGTATTCGCAGGCGGTAGAGCAGGCGCGGTTTGAATGGGATGCACGGCTTCCGGCGTGCCGGGCGAACAGGCGGCCAGCAAGATCGTACAGCTACCAAAGAAGGAGAACAATCTCATGGCGTTACATAGTCCAGAGCGGTGCGGGCGTCGACATAAGCTGCGCCGTTGATGGAAAGCGCTTTCTGCCAGGCAGCCCGGGCGCCTTTGAAGTCGTTCTGGCGGTAGAGTCCCCATCCGTACCAGAGCCAGGCCTCCTCAGACATGTCGGTGATGCCGCGTGCGTAGTCGGTCAGCACCAGCAGGTCCTCGATGCGGTTGGATTGGAAATACGCGATAAAAGGCCCAAACTGGTAGCGGAACATGCGTAAGGGCAGCCCGATCTCCCTGGATTTGTCGTATGCCAGGGCTGCCTCTTCATATCGCTCGAAGTACACCAGGTTACTGCCCAGATTGAACCAGGCAAAAGCGTCGTCAGAATCTGCCATGGTGGCGGCCTGGGCCTGTTCCAGCGCGCGCTGGCGATTGGCATCCGGGTCCCAGTCGACACCTAGCAAGGATTTGACTTCTTCTTCGTCCTGCGGAAAGAACAGCACCATATAAAGGTTGTTGAAAGCTTCCCACTCCGCCTGGAGCTGTTCGTAAGGGACGGTTAAATTGGGGCCATGATAGGAGTCTTGCACGGTAAGGGTCTGGCTGGCATCGTCATAGCCGGTCAATAGCAGATAATGCGCCGCCCAAAGGTCATCCGTGGGCCCCAGCGCGTCATTTGGATCCAGACCGGTGACGCTTTCCACAATCACCGGGTAGTGCACTGCCAGCAGGCGTTTGAGGGTCAGTAAATCGCCGGCCACGCGATACTGGACATTCAACCAGCCGGCATTCGTGCGAACGTAGTAAGCCATTTCCTCAGGATTGACATTGCGATCCTGTAAGACCGGTTTGATCAGTTCAGCGATCTGCTCCTGATCCCCTTCCCAGCCGTACAGGTGTAAGGCCATCGAAAGTGTAGCCGGCCCGCAATTGTTGGGGGTCTGTTGTTCGTAGGGTGGGCTGGTCAGGGTGACCTGCGCCGGAAGCGGAGTGCTGATGGGGGTGGACGTAAAAGCCGGTTGCGTCCTTTCAACCGGGATGGTCGGGGTGGCCAGCGTTGAAGTGGGTGGTGGTGTCACGGGCAGGGCGGTGGGTACCGGACCAGGTGGGTTGAACATATTACTCGTGTAGATCATAAATTTCTCGATGCGCCACGAGGCCGCGTAGCGCACCGCCGGGATTTGCCACAGGACGACCGCCAACAGAGCCAGGCCTGCGGCTGCCATTGTGACGATCCTTGCCTTTTTTGACATGCGGGAAAGTGTATCACTTAATCCTGAGAACGGATTAATCTTCAGCTTTTTGAAACTGCTCCCAGGCTCTGACTTTTTCGAACAATCCGTCCAGGGGTTTCAGATCCTCCACCGGGACAGCCAGGTTCCTGGTTCTGGTCTTATGGTATTGCACTACCCGGCTGCCGGGTTGGATCAAGCGGGCACGGCGGCGGAACTCTTCATAGGGGATGTACCCGACCAGGATCAGCTCTGTTCCATATACCCAAAGGTTGCCCCAGGTGTATGGATCAATGAGGTAAGTCTTGCCAATCTGTGCACTGTGCAGCCCGATGCGAGCGCCAGGTAGTTGGTCGATATGAAGCGCCGAAAGTGAATAAAAGGGC
>Ga0307425_1001693_pt1 | contig 12914 bp, 15 predicted proteins | sample SalMarWE160330MG_FD_202152 | JGI IMG/M metagenome (GOLD analysis project Ga0307425, IMG submission 202152) | Salt marsh sediment microbial communities from the Plum Island Ecosystem LTER, Massachusetts, United States - WE1603-30 | ecosystem: Environmental > Aquatic > Marine > Intertidal zone >... | reverse complement strand
GGGCTTCTGCATCATTCGTACGGCCAACATTCCAGAAGAACGGTCCATCTAGTCCACAGATTGGACATTTGCCTCTCTCTTGATGAGAAGCAACATCGCCTAACAGAAAGCCTTCAAACACTGTCCCAGTGCTATCAAGATGGAATAAGCACATGTGACCGGGTTCATCATCACCCACGAAGTCATATGTTCCGTCATCGTTGAGAGAAATAAGTTCGAAGGATAACATGAGAGGTGACACATTGTGATAAGGTCCTGCGTGCGTACACTGTACTGCGAAAGAAACCTTGCTCTCTGAGGAAGCATATCCGCCAATAGCAAGCACTTCCTTAGCTCCTTTCTCTTGAAGTGTTTCAATAATATCATCTACAACAGGTTCATAGATCTTCTCACCAGCAAGAAGTGTAATGACCTTTTCAGGCGCTTCATAATCTTTAGCATCCTTCATTGCTTTAAAGAATCGATTTCTGAGGAAACTGGGCATTCCTGTAAATCCATTTGCGTTAAAGGAACCTGCAATCTCCACAAGTTTGTCACTTGGAATTGCTCCACCGCCACTAGTAGCTATGTAGAACTTCGACATTTGTCTTAACCCTAGATTGACAGCATGCCACCCAAGGTGAGGAGCGTATGGAAACAAGTTCATACTACTCATTTCCCAACCTTTCTGAACCCAAGGATCAACGGGTAGTTGTCCAGCTTTCACACAATTCTTAGCTAATAGTTCCCAATCATATCGGGTCAAGAAGACAGGAGATGGCAGCCCTGATGCACGACCTGAACTAAGCCAGAATTGTAAAGGTGCAAATTGATGTTTTGCACGTTCTGCTAGTCGGTCCATTGCACCTGTCTTTCCAATTCCAAGTTTTACTTTTGCACCATTGTTTCGAATGAACTTGGCCAATTCAGTATGACCAGACTCATTTGAATACTTCATGAGGTTACTAATTGACTCAGAGGCTTCTCTAGGCTGTCCATCCACTTCAGAGGGATTAATTACAAATTTCGGAATGTTATCTTTGTAATCAATTTTCTTGACGAGTGGAATATTATATTTCGCCCAATCTTCAATACAAGTAATATTGAAGGGATCAATGTTATTGTCCTTGAAGAGACGTCTATAATACGCATGATTTGGCCAGACTTGATAGCGAATGAAAGCCCGGAACTTCTTATCCTGCATCTCTTTGATTTCTCTGTGATTTGTGCGTTTGAGTTCTTGGAATGTGAAAGTAGTCTTGACCATTTAACAATCTCCGATGATATAATCAACAAATCGTGGGATTTTAATCCAACATAATAGTGTTGCGAACTCGTTACTAGGAAATACACGCCTTTAAGATGACGTTGTAGAAAGTCATAATAGTTCAAATCATAGAGAACAATTAGCTCAGTTTGAGTTGTCATGGAGTGTATCAACATTGTCAGGAGTCGACGATAAACTACAGAAAGGCATTATAGAATTAGACAAGGGAAATGACAAGAAGGCTTTTAGCTTATTCAAGGAAACTTTTGAGGATAGGCAAGAGATGCTTTTGAAGAAAGTCCAAGATAATCCAAAATCTCCAACACTTATGTTGGATGCACTCTATATGATTCATGCTTTAGTTTGGTTACGAGTAGCAGAAGCTGGGAAGGATAAGAAGCATAGCGTCGAGCTTCTTGGAAAAGCAGTTGGCACCGTGGAATCTGCCAGGTCAGCTCTGGGTCCACTTGTCACAGGGCTTGCACAGTGGGCTAAGGAGAAGAATATTACTCAGGTCCGCAATAAAGCTCTGGGACTCCTAGCTGCAACTAAAGATCTTGAAGACATGGCAAAGAAGGCACTCGAAACAAGCCGTAAGATGGATAGATGAATCACCTTTCATTCATATGTCGTGCCCACTTTTCAGCTGGAAATCGCTCTTCCATAATTTTCAATTCTGACAATATGCTAGTTTCTAAATCTATATTGTAATGATTCGCAAGTTGGGCAAAGAGATTGAACACTTGAGCGAATTCGCGATGAAGCTCATTCTTATCCGGTGCTTCATGCCCTAGTCCTACCACTTTGTATCCCTCATCAACTGTGATATGACGTGATACCTCACCGAGTTCTTCTATCAGATGTGCGAATACAAGTGATGCAGGAAATTTCTCCCAGCCGCGAGCTCTATCAAAGGCATCCAGTTTTTCTTGTATTTCCTTCAAATGCATTTAGATCATCCTCTTCATGATTAGCAATACCTGTGCACGCGCCTGATCAAGTGCCACTGTTGGTGGGTTCTCCATAGGTCCAAGTGGCGTAGATTCAGGTAAGGGTTCTCCACCGAGGAACATTGCTTCACTTACCATATTCATCATTTCGACGGGTGGAAGATCTGCACATACAAGTTTAGTTCCGACTTTTACATTAGGGAGATTTGTGATTATTTTCCAAATCCGTGATCCATCAGTACAACGACAAGCCGTGAGATTCTTTGAGTCAGGTACAGGTTGAGTTTGACTTATCTCCACTGCGAGAATATCAACTGCTCGACCTGGTTCATCATCATAGGTTCTTAGTTTTCGTTGAAACCCGTTTACAATGCGGAAGGAGTAATAGGTTTCAGCAAGGGTGAGTGTATCCTTTGTGGTTGTAGCAGTATAACCGGTGGATTTCATTGCATCATCAAGTTTCTGTCTAAATCCTGCAAGACTTGATACAATCTTAATTGTAGCTTCAAGGTCTGCAACCTGATCAGGTGGAAGATATGAGTATTTTACCTCATACATTAAACTTCCAGCTTGTTGCAGAATTTCAACGAGCTTCGAGTATTCAATATGAAACCTCAACTTACGATTGTTGACTATTTCATTCAACCTGCGAAGAGCATCTTCCAAAACTATGATCCTAGCATCCTTTGCAGTATCCAAAAAATTCACCAATATTGCAGAAGTTTGTACTATTGATAAACCTCACCACTGCAATAGGAGGCCACACGAAGTTCTATAAAGACACGTGCAGTATTCGACAATACCACAGCAGGAGGAGATATGTGCCTTGATTCAAGCTGTCTATATATTAGTGGCCGATAGCGGTTTGTGCGTACTTGATCGGAAGTACGGAGAAGCGGATATGGACCCGAATCTAATTAGTGGGTTCCTAACTGCTTTGATTCAGTTCGGTCGTGAACTAAGTGATGGCAATCGGGTACATGTTATTGATTTTGGAGTATTCGATATATGTTTATCACTTAAGGACAATGTAATTGTTGCAGCTACCGTCGACAAAGTTGATGATGGCAATGCTGCGATGGCAGTCTTGGCTGAAGTCAACAACTCCTTTTCAGCCGACTTTGGTTGCATGCTTGCTGATTGGGATGGTAATCTAGAACCATTCGAATCCTTCTACCAGAAGTTAGATACTATCACCAAGAATGGTCGAGCCTCTGAAACAAAAATCGTAGTCCCAATGCTGAAAGGCAAAGTTTCACCAATGTTAGTTAGACTTGGTCAAATGGCCCAAGAAACCTATGATGTAGCAAAGATGTGCAATGGAAAATTGACAGTACGTGATATTGCAGATCAGTTAGGGCATCATCTGAAAGAAGTTCAGAAATCACTCAATACACTTGAAGATATGAGAATACTCGAATGGAAAGAAATTGGCTGATGCAAATTCACTTCATTCACTCATTATTATCTAGAATCATCTGCATTCTTGAAAGTCAACGTTTTGCTAGCCTGTCTGACCCCATTCATTGCCTGTTGCTATCAAAATCAAACCTATGACAATTAATCCGGGTGCAATCACACCGGGTATTGCTACTGAATTCTGGAATAGTACTTCTGCCATCGGATACCGAATAGAATGAATCACTCGACCTGCAAAGAGTATCAAGAAACCTAAGCCTAGGAGCAGGTTGGATCTCCGTAATTTCCCTCCAGACTGCCATGCAAGATACCAGAAGAGTAACGGGATAAATAGCGCATAGACAGCACCAGCTCCACCGGATAAGAGTCCTCTGGAAGTTGTATCAAGTGGTATGAAGCCTAATATTACAGCGATGACTACAGCTGGGACTGCAAATGCTATCTCAGCCCACCGCTTTCCGAATATCATGAACCCAGCTGTTGCAGATAGAGTTGCTAGAGCGAGCCACTGAATAAATGACCCAGCCATTAGCCAGAAAGGATCTGTTCCCAAGAGAGGCGTAAGTCCCTCAGCTAAACTTCGTGGATCAGCATAGAAATCGCCTACAAAGTAGAAACAGCGGCCAATAGCGAGCAGAAGGAAGAACATAGCCATAGCAAACTGGAATGGATTCCTAGTATTCCTCCATCTAAAGAATAGCAAGAAAATGAATAGGAAAAAGTAATACCCTACAACGAGAAACCACAATCCCGCATGTACTTCTCGTATTATCATATCAATAGTTTGCATCATGGAAATCGCTCCATCCTAATCCTTCTAATTAAAATTAGATTGCGCGCCAACAAATAAAGCTATTCCGCGGCACTTCTTCTAGCGCTATACGCCCAGACAATCCCTATATTCGCTCTTGATGCTCATAATGATGGTGTTAGATGACTTTGGGACCTACTTGGAAACTAGTCAACGGTGATTCGAGCATTGACGAGTTCATTGACATACGACGAATCGTAGGAAATCAAGTAATCAGAGCATATCTTCTCGATGATATTATGGATACTCATAGAATGAAAAAGATACCAGGAAAAATGCGAGGCCCAAAAAATGAATTCAAAGACTTTGCAAAATTCCTGATTATCAAAATTAAGAATGGCGATTTAGAATGCAAAATACTTGCAGAAGCAGGAGTGTATGAGAATCTGAGAATAGTTGGTACAGACTCTGAAGAACTTGCAAAAAAGACACGGGATGAGGTGATCAAGACTTTCACTGACGCACTCGAAAATCCCGAACTGAACGATACTAAACTGATACTTAGTAGTGATTCAGAAGTTAGATGAAATTGAGCGGAGGGTAATATCATGTTCGAACGATATGCTAAATGTCCTATTTGTGATAAAAGAACTGTACTCAGAGTCCCTCCAGACGTCATAAAGAAGGCAAAACGGTTTCCATACACAGTGAAAGTAAAACATGAAGATCATTACTTCTACATCAATCTGGATAGTCAAGCATGGATTACGGACATCTTGCACCCGGAACTCGTTGAATGATTCATCCAATATACATGTCAGATGGGTTTTCATCGTCAGTATCTACTTTTGATTTCTTGGCAATTTCTTTTCTTGCCCATTCAATAAATTCAGTGACCTTGTCAATTTGTGGTGTCATTATATCGAGATCTACTCTGATACCAACCAAATCCACTATTTTTCCTAGAATTGCCTTTGCAGCTCGATAGTCTCCTTTGATAACTCCAAGAGTTTCTCCAAGAATACAAGCACTATCCATGTTGTACATAGACGCCGCCCATGCAGGTATGACTCCATTTGCACCAACGATAGCTCCTTCCTCTGTAATTACGGTATGTGGAGAGTCTGAAATCAATGCCAGCAATTTCTCAGAATTTGCGGAAACGTAGATCCGAGGTTCGTTAGGATAACATTTGAAATACTCTGCATAATCCTGTTCGTATGCTGCAAGAGAATACAGAATTGTAACACCCAACTTTTCAAATTCCATTGCTACAAAATCAGCATATTCATACACACCTGAACTTGTAGATGGTTGATAATCAGCAGTAAGGAATAAGAGGTCATGAGGTTCATCTGGTGCAGCCCTATACAGATGAATGGTAGTCTTTGGGATTCTGGCAATTCCCTGACTCACAAGAACTCGTGGTGGAAAATCTTTACTGAAAAGATCCATGAAATGTTCTGCACGAAGAATTTGAGATAAGGTTTCTATTGCAATTTTCCCCACATTAGCTATTCCAGGAAGTGCAACAATTGCGACAGGAGATTTGAGTGATTCTTCCCCCACCTCCATGAACTTACGTGCATACATGCTTAATCATTATCAGTGAACCCATTTGGCCCTATCGGTTAAAGTCGATAGAATCGCTTTGAGTTTGTTGTAGTCATATCAGCTATTTTCTCGATTGGTTGATCAAGAACTTGGCCCAGAGATTCGCAGCCGTATTGAATATTAGCAGGTTCATTTCGCTCTGATGTAGGAGAGAGGTATGGACCATCAGTTTCGAGTAGGATCTGTTCCAAGGGGAGTATTTCAGCAGATCGTACTCTATTTCTATACTTGGAGAAATTCGCAGGTAGCGAAATGTACCATCCATTGTCAGCAACTCTTTTTGCGACTTCTGGACCGCCATCAAAACAGTGCATAAGGACATCACCGGAGAATTGGGACTCGAGCATTTCAGTGGCACGAGCTTCTGCTTTTCGTGAATGAATTACTATTGGCAAGTTTAATTCTGTAGCCAATTCTATGAATTTTGAGAATATTGGTTCTTGGGCGTCTCTTGCTCGAAGTTCTTTCACCCAATGATAATCAAGGCCAACCTCACCAACTGCAACAATATTGGTTGAATATTTCCTTGTTAAAGCGATTATTTGATCAGCCTCATCCATAGTAACCTGTGATACAGAGCATCCTGCAGAATGAGAGATGAAATCTTTGTGTTTCTTCAAAATGCCCAGAGTTCTCCTGAAGGATCCAGGACTGATAGAGGAAGTCACTATTCCTACCAGACCTGCATCTTGAGCTCGTTGAATGACTCTATCCCGATCATTCTTGAAATGTCGCATATCAATATGGGTATGAGCGTCAAACAGTTGCATGGAAATATGCTCCAAGTATTACATCTAGACGAGACTCCTTTAATTATCGATTGTTATGGACTCTAGTTGATACCGACTATGTCAGACGATATTAACGCACGCTTACGTGAGAAAACTATGCTAATTGCTTCACTAAACCAGAAAATGGAAGCACTTCAAGCTCAGGTCAGTGGCTCTCAGAAAAGGGCAAATCAACTAGGATCACAGGTGAGCGAATTACAACAAAGTCTAACACAAAAGGATTCCGAGATACAGATGCTTGAAACACAACTACTTCGTACAAAAGAAGCATTGGATTCTGTTGGAAAAGAGATGAAGGGGATCAAAGCTGAACAGACTCATCTACTTGCGAAGAAACAACCTCAAGCATTTGGAGTATCTGTAAAAGATGAGCTAACTCTTGCCGAAATGACAATAGACAGATTGAAAGAAGACTTGAAGCAATTCTCACAGGCAGCAACAGCAGTTCTCAATCAAGAAGCGGGAGCTCTTGATGAACTGAAAAAGGTCCTAATAGAAGTTGGAGACCCGAAATATCGTATTTTGAATATAGTACTTGCAAAGAAATCTATTAGGATAGAGGAGATTGCCTCAATCTTGGTCATTGACATGACTGAAGCTCTCAAACATGTTGAAACTTTACAAGCTGCAGGTGAGGTTCAAATTCGTGATGGAAATACTGTTTTTCTAGCACAAAAGTATCTCGAACTGAAAGTCCCGAAAGATGTATGGTTCTCATTGGAGCCATCTGAAATTTTCCAAGAATTAGAAGAATTCGTTAAGAAAACTGATGATACATCAAGTATTGTAAATGCTCTGGAAACCGCCGTTGAGATAATCGAACAAAAACTTGCTAGGAGTGGAGCATTAATTTTCGAGATGCGTAAGACTTCAGATGCGTGGAAAAAACAACCTGGAAAAGTTGAAGAACTCCAATACACAATCAAAGACTGGAAAGGTCGCGCTCAGGCTCTTGGTTAGTCTTTCTTTGTATCATCGCTATCTTCTTTGATGGCTGCTCGAACGTATGAGCCAAAATCAGAAGTTTCCCCGTCTCGTTGTACACGAATCTTTGGACCCTCGCCTTTAATCTGCCGCTCTATATACATGACATCTAGTTGCTTAACAGTCTGACGGACTCCTCTATACACAATCAAGTAGAGGATGATTTCTTGTACACGATTTCCTATGGGTGGTTCAGTTTTCTTAAGACCTTCAAGATAGGCAGTTGCCTCAGGATCAAGAAAACGCTTGAGTAATTTCTCGCGCTCATTACCGACTTTCTCTTTTTGCTCACGTGATTCTTGCATTTTCTTCTCACGTTTCATAAGCTCAGCCATTTTTTTCCTTCTAATCATAGCAAGATCAGTATCGTCATCGGTCAACGGAGATACCTCAAGGTTTTTCGGCTTTTATAGAATAGTTAAAGGTAACGATACAGCGAGAGTGGGTTTTTTAACCTACGCGCAGATGAAGCAAGTAGAAGTCTGGAGTGTTTCAAGTTGTCTAAAGCTAAAAATTGCACATGGTTAGGTGTGAACGACGATGGAAAAGATATGTGCAGACTTCGGGGGCAAAAACTACCAAACATGGAAGTTTCTTCAAAGTGCACAATAATAGATTTGGCGACAATCTGTGCGGATGCATATAGTTCCCTCTCTAGGGGAGTAGAAGCAATAGAGAAGAACAGTACGGATGCTTTTCCATGGCTTATCGAATCAGCGACACAATTTGAAAACCTTGGTGAAATAGACAATGCGATAATGGCATATATGAAATCCATTTACTTCGCTAACAAGAATGACTTAGCAGAGAAGGCATATGATTTCTTCAGAGCTGCTAGAACAGCTTACGAGAACGGACTAGTGAATAACGACCCTTCACTCAAAGACCAAGCTATCAAAGATAATCTATCTAAAGCAGGTAGTGCAATAATTGACAGAATGCGCAAGATAAGTGGGAAAACAGATCTTACTGATATGCAAACTGAGCTCAAAGCAGCTGTGCTTGGAGGCGTTTCTCTTAAAAAAGCTCAAGAAATTGAACCTAGCTTCCCAAGAGACCTCATTATCAGTCATGGTAGGTCTCTCTACGAGAAGAAAGGCCTCGAGTACAAGGATGGAGCAAAGTCATACATTAAATCGGGTATGATAAAGAATGCAGTCATTCTATCCTGTATGGGTGCCCTGTCAGATCTAATGCTTGGGAATCCAAAAGAGGGAATGGCCTATCTTACAGAAGTTGCTTCTACGACTGGAAATACTCAAGTTTTCAATGAGCATCCTTGTTTTGAGTGGACTAAGCTGGTTTTCAAAGCATTAATCAGTAGAGATCAAAATCTAATGGTTACAGTGAATAAGCGCTTCCTTGAGATTCCTTGGTCATTTAAGGATGATAGAGAATTTGCTCGACGAGTTATGGAATCAGTAGAAAGAAGGATTACTGCTTGATTCTCATTTTTGCTATAAAGAACCCGCTTGTGTTATGTTTATGTGGAAACAACCTTCTGACATATTTAGAACATTTGAATTTAGGATACCCACGGTTTCCATAGGGATACGGTTCTAATAATTCGATTTCATGACGTTCCATTGCTGAATCAATCTGAGACTCTCCTTCATGAGGAAGAATAGAGCATGTTGAGAAGACGAGTTCTGTACCAGGTCTATCACGATATGCAGTGAGAATTCCATCAAGTATCTTGTTCTGGATAGTCATCAAAGTAAATAGTGTTTCTTTGTTCAATCGCCATTTGAAAGAGGGGTATGTTTGAAGAATACCTGTTGATGTACAAGGGGCATCAATCAGAATCCGGTCAGCATCGTGGACCACTGGTTTTGTAGCATCGGCTTGAAGCCATTCTACATATGAAGCATTAAGAATTCGAGCTCTTTCTTGTGCAGCTCGCACACGCTCTTCATACATATCAGTGGCAACAATCTCCCCCTGACCATGCATTAATTCTGCAATGAGCTGTGTCTTCATTCCCGGAGCTGCACACGAGTCCCATACTTTCTCACCAGGTTGAGGGTCAAGAGATTTCACAACAAGTACACTTGCTAAATCCTGGATGAGGATATGACCTTCATGGAAATCTTGTGATTGCACGACTCGTTCTATACCTTGAATTACTCGGGAGACAAGGGGTAGGTCTCTTACTTGCTCGAGTTGAATATCAGAAATGGAATATAGATTGACTGCACTATCTTTGTGAAGAAGATTAGGTCGTAAGTAATAGGAACGTTTCTGATTATTCGCTTTTAGGAGTTCAACAGTTTCTTCCATTGAAAGATTGTCAAGTAGGGTCTGGACGATAAATGTTGGATGAGAATACCTGAGACTTAGTTGATTTACTTTAGGCATCTTCAGAAAAGCTGTATCCAAATCAAGTGTGATTATTTTTCTCATCTTCTTCTCGTAACGTTTTATGTCATCATAATCTGAAGTGAAGTTCTCAATATCAGAGTTGAGCCATTTTGTTTCATAGAGAAAAAGACGTAGAGCATTTCTAATATCCATACTCAGATCCTGAATCTTTTTTCTACCGATTGCCTTTGTAAGCAGATAATCCAAAGTATTTCTATACCTGATGACCGAGAGAGCAAGTGATTGAATATGAATCTGAGAATCAATTGAATCAGGCGATGTAGTTTGTATCTCACGTAGCAGAGTCTTCATCGAGGTCGAAGAGGTTTCAAATCGATTTAGAGCTTCAATGGTTTCAGCTCTAACTGATAATTTCTGATTCATTGTATGCGTATCATGTATACTAGTATTGTTCAATCTTGTTATACATTAGATGACTTCTGCATCAGGTCCAGTGTGTACATATTTCATTCGAGTAAGCATTGTTGTGAAATACTTGCCACCAATGATTCCGGAATCTTTGTACCCACCAAGATGAGGGAGATACGGATCATAGTAAACATGGTCGTCACTAGTTCCCACCCCAGCAGTTTCAATCTCCTTTACCCACTTCTGTCGTATTTTGATATCGTCTGAGATAACAGTGGACCTCAAACCAAACCGAGATTGATTTGCTATCGATATAGCTTCTTCCACACTTTTCACAGGATACACGGGCAAGGCAGGAGCGAAAACCTCCTCGGTCATCAAACGCATGTTGAGTTTCACATTGGTCACAATTGTAGGTTTGTAGAAAATTCCTGCAGGGTCTCGTTCTTCCAGATAGTTAGTACGATAACCTCCAGTCTCAATTTTAGCACCTTTGGCTACAGCATCTTGCATCTGATCAATGAGAAGGTAAAGAGCTGTGAATCCAACCGGTGAGAGGGTTACTTCAGGGTCAGATGGTAGACCCGCTTTGAGCTTCTGAGCTTCTTCATTAAGCAATGGAATAAAATCATCATATAGGGTATTTTGCACTAGAAGGCGTTTGATTGCCATGCAGGCTTGTCCACTACCCAAGAAACGTCCACGGACAACAACCTCTGCAGCCTTCTGCAAGTCAACATCATTGCCCCACACAAAACAAGGATCGCTACCTGCAAGTTCGGGAGCCATTTGTACACCTTTACCAGCAGCTTCTGACCAGAGTTTTAATCCCACGTCACTATCACCATACCACACAAGTGCACTCACACGTGGATCGTTCATGAATCGGTTCATCATTTGTTTACCACCACCAGTCAGGACTTGAAGAATTGACGATGGTAAACCACTCCTGATGAAGCTCTTCAGAAAGATATTCGACAAATGAATTGTACTTAAAGGAACTTTGCCAGGAGGTTTGAGTAATGTGGAATTCCCTGCGAGGATTGAAGAGGTGATACTAAAGATTCCAAGTGCAATGGGAGCATTATAAGGTGTAAAGAGAGCAGCTACACCATATGGTTCACGGAATCTGAAAGATTTTCCCCCATCTAAACCAGGTTCCTCAACTATATCTAGAAATTTCCCCCATTCGTCAACAGATTTTCGATAATCACTCCACGCGCCGAGGTCCCACGCCCATTTCAAAATTTTAATAGGCGTTCCTTCCTTAACGGAAATTTCGCTAACAGACTTCCAAGATTTCTTATATTCAATACTCGCCTGATAAAGTGCATCTGCTCGTTCATCAAGAGTCAATCCCATGTCATGTATCTTGAATGGATTGTAGAGTTTCCCATGATCTCGGACTCCTGCAGAGATAGCTCTTTCTATATCCTCTTCACGAGAGATGGAAACTTTCGCATAAGCAACCTCGTCTATCTCATCCCCAGTGTATTTGGGGACTCCGTGATGTGTACGATAATCTCTCAGAAATCGCATTTCAGGAGAATTACTTGGTATCATTGATGGTATTTTGGAGAACACAAATCTAGAGAAAGATGATGCACTCTGAATTTGTAGAGCAATGGCAAGTCCAGGGTCTTGGGTCACCTTTTCCATATCGGGAAAAATAGTGTACTTCCCAGTATCTACTTCCTCGCCATCAACAAGAATAGGGAAAACTTCCATGATAAATCCTCGAGCTAATTAAGCGACGCCTCGGCAATGTATCCCATCTAAAGGTCTTTCGGAGTAGCCTCAACATCTGAATCCAATGGACGTTCATACATTTGTACAAGCATTCCTTCATCTTGCTCATATGGTTCACCCCATGGAAGAAATCCGAATTTCTTCATCAACCGTTCTCCAACTTGTTGGCCAACGAGGATATTGCAATAATTACGTTGGCACCCATGTTTTCTCCCATATTCTGCAAATTGTAAGTACATCGCAGAAGCGAGACCAGTTGTTCTACACTCAGGTCGAACTGTTTGATGTTCGCCAAAGAGACCCTTCTCTGTGATCTTTGCCTTGTAAACACCTACAATTCTTCCTTGGAGCCGGCTCCCAAAGTAGTGAAATCCATTATCCATATCCTGAATAATCTGTTCAGGTGTGAACATTCGTTTCTTTCTCCAGTGTTCAGAATATTCTGTAGCAAGAGGCCAGACTTGCCTGAATAGTTCTGAAAGTTCCTCAGCATCTTCTTTACTAAATTCAATGATACGAATCTCTTCAGCAGGAAATTCAGACATATCTCTCAAAATCCTTCTACTCATCCCCTGCTATAACTTCTAGGGTCTGGTTATTTATTTTCACGAAGATACTGAAGCAGCCCAATCATACGCCTCTTGAATAGGAGTACATCCACCACAATGATGACAACCAGC
>Ga0307425_1001692_pt1 | contig 12917 bp, 11 predicted proteins | sample SalMarWE160330MG_FD_202152 | JGI IMG/M metagenome (GOLD analysis project Ga0307425, IMG submission 202152) | Salt marsh sediment microbial communities from the Plum Island Ecosystem LTER, Massachusetts, United States - WE1603-30 | ecosystem: Environmental > Aquatic > Marine > Intertidal zone >... | reverse complement strand
CATTTGACCTTACCTGTTTCCATTGCTTTCCCTCTCTGTTGTTTCCCAACCTTGTACAGCCGGCTGACGCCTTTTCGAAGAGGTTGCGCTTCGAAAATTTCGAGACGTTGTGTTGCTCAGCACCCTGTCCCCAAAAAATATGGGACTTCTCAAAGGCTCACAAACGGTGTACTACTTCTTAATAATATTAAAAATAGTATGCATAATCATTAAATGCAAGTTTTTTTTTGCATTTCTATGAAATTTTAGTTCAGAATTCCAAAATTTCTTTCAGACGGTCATTTCCTTCGTGCAGGATGATTTTATTCCAAAAATGCCGACGCACAAAGAATTGGTATAAAACAAAGTAAAGAAAATCTTACAAAATGTAAAAAATACTTGACAATTGTCTGACAATAGGCTATATTTTGTAAAGCATGCTTTACAGTCCTGACTATTACCATACTGGGTTATGAAAGGGGGCGTCAATGAAACTTGGCAATAATCTGAGACGCTGCCGCTTTGAGGCAGACAATATGTCTCAGGAGTTGCTGTCGAAAAAAGTGGGTGTCACCCGGCAAACGGTCATCTCTCTCGAGAAGGGACGGTATGTTCCTTCAACTTTGCTGGCTTTGAAAATAGCCAGAGTTTTTGGAAAAGCAGTGGAAGAAATTTTCTTTTTACAGGAAGATTGACGCAACATTTTTTCTATGTAATACACCTGAGGAGGAAAAACAATGGATACCGTTGCCGAAAAAATTATTAAAATAATATTATTTGTCCTCGTCGTGATCGCTGCACTGCTTTTTTTCGTGATGCTGAACAGAAAGCGATCGGAAAAATTCAGTATCGATGAAAGAGTATACGCAGCAACGCACCTGGCCGGCATTATCTGCGGCGCCGCGGGTCTCGTGGCCGCTTTTATATGGCCGCTGCAGATCATAGAGCTTCATATTTGGGAATTGATTATCCTGCCTTTCGCTTTTATGGAGATGTACTGGCTGCTCGTCATTAGGAAACACAAAGTGGCCCGTGGAATCGACGAGAAACAGATGTTCGATCTGCACCGCGCGGCGGCCTTGGCCTGGAGTGTTTCCTTTCCCCTCACTATCGTTCTTTTTGTTCTTTACCAGAATTCCATCCTGTCCGGACTGTTCTGGTTCCCAATACTGATATTCGCCTCTCTTGCGGCCTATTGCGGTGGGGCGCTTTACTATTTCCGAAGACAGTGACTGTTCCCGTCAGCTCTTATATACTCTCTGGATATATCCCTGTTGTAAAAAAGGTCTCCGATTCCGGATCAGGGGACCTTTTTAGGACACTCACGGATAGCAGCGTTTGGTAAATTTTCTAGTGAGTCGTGGCGGAAAGCGGCTGCAGAAACAGCCTCTCCGCGGTGATTACGGTATTCCCCAGCCAATCCTTATCATTACGCTGGGGGTAATCGGTGGTGTAGTGGAGGCCGCGGCTCTCCTTGCGGAAGAGGGCCGAGCGGGTGATAAGCAGGGCCAGGCAGGAGATATTACGCAATTCCAGAAGCGCCGGGGTCACCGTTGTTCTTTTATAGTAATGTTCTATCTGGCTGGTAATGAGTTCCATCCTGGCCAGATTGCGTGTGAGCCTTTCATCGGATCTGACGATGCCCACATAGTCCCACATGAGCCGCTGAATCTCACGCCGGTCATGCGAGATCAGAACCCATTCATCATGATCAAATGTACCGCGGTCATCCCATACCGGAATGTCGGGTAAGGCTGCGGACTGGCTGGCGATGCATTTTTTTGCGCAACGAAACGCCTTCTCCGAGTAAACGAGCGCTTCCAGAAGAGAGTTCGAGGCCAGCCGGTTGGCTCCGTGCACCCCGGTGCAGGCTACCTCTCCGGTGGCATATAATCCCTTAATAGAGGTGCGGCCATTTAGATCGGTAAGCACACCGCCGCACATATAATGCGCAGCCGGCACCACCGGAATGGGTTCCCGGGTCATGTCGATATTCAAGGACAGAAGCTTTTCGTTTATCTGGGGAAACCGTTTTCTCAATTTATCTTTATCATGATGGGTCACATCCAGCGAAACATATTCTCCACCGCTTTTTTTAATCTCCGAATCGATGGCTCTGGCTACCACATCCCGAGGAGCCAGGTCGGCCTGCGGGTGGTATCGCTTCATAAAAGCCTCTCCCCTGCTGTTTCGCAGGATGCCGCCGAATCCCCTCACTGCTTCGGAGATAAGAAATGAATCACCCTCTGGATGATAGAGCGTAGTGGGGTGAAACTGCATGAATTCCAAGTTGGCGATGTTCGCGCCGGCCCGGTAAGCCATGGCCACGCCATCACCGGTGGCGATGGAAGGATTGCTGGTATGGAGGTAGACCTGTCCCGCTCCACCTGAGGCCAGAAGGATGACGCGGGCCAGATACACTTCGACTTTGCCGGTCTTTCCATCAAGGGCATAGGCTCCCCAGCAGTGAATACTATCAGCCGATGTCTTATTGCCGGCGAGCAAATGGTGTTCTGTGATCAGTTCTATGGCGCTGTGATCTTCGAGAACGGTTATATTTCTATGGCTCTTGACTTTGTCCAGGAAGGCCTGTTCAACCATCATGCCTGTTTTGTCCATGGCATGAACGATGCGGTTTTTAGAATGGCCTCCTTCCCTCCCCAGATCGAGTTCCCGGCTGCCTGGTTTGTGAGTGAAGGCGACACCCCAGTTCACCAGGTCCTGAATGCGGGCCGGTCCGTCCCGCACGATCATTTCCACGGCGCGGGGATTACAGAGACCGATACCTACTCTGAGGGTATCCTGGATGTGGCTTTCGAAAGAGTCGTCCGAATCGAACACAGAAGCAATGCCCCCCTGGGCGTAATTGGTATTCGATTCCGCCCGTTTTTTCTTGGTGAGCACGGTGACGCTTCCGGCAGAGGCGGCCCGCAGGGCGAAGGACAGACCGGCGGCTCCGCTTCCGATTATTAAAAAGTCCGACATTTGTGACACGGGAGATCTCCTATCTGGATATGGGCAGATTGTATTTCTTGGCTTTGCGGTAGACGGTGGCCCGGCCGATTCCCAGTTTCTTAGCGGTACGCGATATATTTCCTTCAAATTCTAAAAGCGTTTTGCGGAGAATGTCCACTTCCAGTTTTTCTATCCAGCGGGGCAGGCTTTCCTGAATCTCTCCCAGGCCCATCTCCAGAGAATGGTCATCTCTGCTGAAGGCGGTGATATGAGGCGGCAGGTCACTCTCTCCAACGGAGTCTGTGCCGGAGATGACCACGGCCCGTTCGATTGCGTTCTCCAGTTCCCTGACATTCCCCGGCCAGTGGTAGGAAAGCAGAATCTTCAGCGCCTCGGGGTGGATCTTCTTCAGGGATTTGTTTTCACGCTGGCAGTAGCGTTTCAGGAAGTGATCAACCAGAAGAGGGAGGTCCCCCTTTCTTTCCCGCAGGGGGGGGAGTTTGATGGGAAAGACACTGACCCGGTAGAAGAGATCTTCCCGGAAGCGGCCGGCCCGGACTTCCTCCTCCAGGTTTTTATTGGTAGCCGAGATGAGACGGATATTAACTTTCACCAGGCTGTTGCCGCCTACCCGCTCGAATTCTCGTTCCTGGAGCACTCTGAGAATCTTGGCCTGGGTGGATTGGCTCATATCGCCGATTTCATCCAGAAATACAGTGCCGCCGTCGGCAAGTTCAAATTTGCCAATGCGCTTGCCAGCCGCGCCGGTGAAGGCGCCCTTCTCGTGACCGAAAAGTTCGCTCTCCAGCAGTGCATCGGGTAGGGCTGTACAGTTCACTGCCACATACGGTTTGTCGCGGCGGGCTTCGCAGTGATTGTGGATAGCCCGGGCGAAGAGTTCTTTACCGGTGCCGCTTTCTCCCTGGATCAGCACCGTTACTTCACTGTTGACCAGCTTCTCAACCGCCCGGAACAGCTCCTGCATGACACCGCTTTGTCCCACGATGTTGTCAAAATCGAAGCGGTCTTTGAGTTCGGAGCGCAGGCTTTGGACTTCAGATTCCAGGGTATGGGCATCCAGAGCGTTTTTCACCGTTACCTTAAGCCGGTCAGAGGAAAATGGTTTGGTGAGAAAATCATAACAGCCTTTCTTCATGGAATCGACGGCCCTTTCGATGGTGCCGTGGGCCGTCATGATGATGACAGGCAGATCGGGGTGTTTCTTTTTTACCTGATCGAGAACTTCTATGCCGTCCATGCCGGGCATCTGGATGTCCAGAAGGAGAAGATCCACAGGCTGTTCCTGCAACTTATTCAAACAGGCCTCTCCGGTTGAGGCGGTGATCAGTTCATAGGAGCCGCTCTTCTCTAAAATGTCGCTCACCAGGCGGCGAACATTCTTGTCGTCGTCTACCACCAGGATGCGGTTTTTCATCCTGCTGTCCCCCTTTCTATGATCCGGTCAAGAAAAGCGTCCCATTCCTCTTCCCGGATTTTCAGATCAATCTGGAGAAAATAGATATCCCCCTCCCATTCAGCAATTTCCGGAAGACGGACGGCATCTTTCTCCGTTGTGATTACCAGTGATACACGAGCCTGTTGCGCCTGCTCGATGATGGATTCAATATCCCGGGCAGTGTACCAGTGGTGATCCGGGAAGGAGTGGGTGGCAATTACGGCTATGCCGCAATTTCTGACCGTGGCGTAGAAGGAATCCGGATTGCCGATGCCGGCGAAACAGAACGCTCGGTCTCCTCTCAGACTGCCGGGATCCCCGCGGGAGCCGTTCCTGAGAGAGACGAAAGCAGCAGGAGTATGCACCGAAGTGAAAACGGGAGCGCTGGTATAGGTTCTGATTTTGGCAACCACGGCGTCAATGTCCTTACCCTGATCGGCACGGGTGATGATCACGGCTTGGGCCTGTTTCACGGTTGACAGAGGTTCCCGAAGCGGTCCGGCTGGCAGGAGGCGTCTATTGCCCCAGGGATTACTGGCATCGATAAGCACCAGATCCACCTGACGGCGGAGACGCAGGTGCTGAAATCCGTCGTCCAGAATCAGACTATCCGACACGTTATTTTCAAGAGCCAGCCGGGCGCCCCTGACCCGATCCCTGCATACCACAACCGGAATATCCGGCAACCGGCGGGTGATGAGCTGGGGTTCGTCTCCGGTCATGCGTGTCGGGATCTCATCCCCGTCGCCGCCTTGTACCTTGAGAGGGGTCGCATTTTTCCTTCCGTAACCGCGGGTCAGTACCGCAGGCCGTAAGCCATGTCTATTGAGATCCTCGGCGAGACGGATTACCATAGGTGTCTTGCCGGTGCCTCCCACGCTCAGATTTCCGACACTGATCACCGGGACCGGCACCGACTGAGAGGGCAGGAGGGAACGGGAGTAGAAAAACCGGCGCAGGGACATGGCCAGACCGTAGAGAAAGGAAAGGGGCCAGAAGATGAAGCCGAACCATGATTGTCGCCAGAGGGAAACCACCCTAACTCCTTTTCGCCACTTCAAGAACGGCGTCGGCGGCACGCTCCGCCGCACCCGGCTGTCCCAGTCTGCTGCTCACCAGGGCCAGATCTTTTCGCATTTTTTCTCTTTTTTCGGGCCGCGTCAGCAGATCATAAAGATTCTGCGCCATCAGGCGGGTTGAAGCCTGTCCCTGAATAAGTTCGGGGACCACGGACCGGCCGGCCACGATATTGGCCAATCCGATATAGGGCACCCGCACCAGCACTCTTCCGATCAGATAGGAAACGGGAGCCATGCGGTAACAGATGATCATGGGCGTCTGGAACAGGGCCGTCTCCAACGTTGCCGTCCCGGAGGCTACCAGGATCACATCAGCGTAGGCCATGAGTTCGCGTGTATGAACGGTATATGTTATCAATTCAGTATTTTTCCTCACGTGTTCCTGATAGACGCTCTCCGGAATCGCAGGAGCTTGACCAAGAGCCGCCTGAACTTTTCCCTTTAGCTCGGTGTGAACCAAGTGGAAGGCTTCGGTCATCCGCGGCAGGAGCCGCTCAATTTCCTGGCGGCGTGATCCGGGCAGTAGACCGACCAGCGGCCGATCAGGATCAAATCCAAGCCGCTGAAAGAATTCATCCCGTGTCATGGAGGGGGGAGGAGAATCTTTGAGGGGGTGACCAACAAAGCGGGTGTCCAGGCCGTGTTTATGGTAGAGTTTTTCCTCGAAAGGAAAAACCACCAGCATGCGATCTATATTTCGGGCCATTTTTTTTACTCTGCCGCCTCCCCAGGCCCAGACTTGAGGACTTATGTAGTACACCACCGGAAACCCCAGCTGCTTGGCTTTTCCCGCCAGGCGCAGATTGAATCCGGGGTAGTCCACCAGCAGAACCAGATCCGGCTTGCGGATTTTCATCTCCTCGGTGAGGCGGCGGAAGACCTTCATAATGAAGGGCAGATGCCGGACGACCTCTCCAAATCCGAGAAAAGCCATATCCTTCATGTGGTAGATGAGCTCCACTCCCAGTCCGGCCAGGCGATCGCCGCCGATGCCGAACAATGTCACATCGGGATGTTTTTTTTGAAGGGAGCGGACCAGTTCGGCAGCGCGGGCGTCGCCGGATTCCTCCCCGGCGACCAGCATTATTTTTAGTTTTTCGGACATAGTACTTACAATAGATACCAGCGAATCAGGATCAGAGCGGACACGGCCACGATGGCCTGCAGCGTGTTGCGTTCGGAGCGCAGGGCCTTGGGATAATTGGGTTGGGTTCGGATCTGATCCGTTAACTGGCAGGGGCTCAGACGGGGAATCCAGCGGTGTACCTGGCGGCGGTACTCCTTGTATTCAGGAAAGGTATGAGCAAGATATTCCTCTTCATGTCGCACGATGAAATAATACTGCAGAGAAAAGAGGAAGGAATGTACCAATACCATCCAGGGCATCCAGGCCCAGCACATGATTACCACGCCAAGACTGAGAAAGAAGTTGCCAACATAGAGAGGATTGCGTACGAGACCAAAGGGTCCGTCCGTGATCAGGCGGGCGCCGCCGGCTCTGCCGGTGGTGCGGGTGGCGCTGCCGGCATAGGCCACTCCCCAGAATCTGATTGATTCACCCAGCAAAGCGACAGCCAGTCCCAGTAAGAAACTGAGCCAGCTGGGCTGCGCCAGAATAAGTATGATTATTATCAGCGGGACAGGTGTGTAGCTGCGGTTTTTAAAGAAAAAATGATGTAGATCCACCTCAACCCTCCATCTGTTCCAGAACGGTAAGAGCCACCGCGAGAGCATCCCGGGCCTCTTTGCCGGTAACGGCTTCACTCTCTGCCCCGTTTATCGAATGAAGGAAGGCCTTCAGTTCAACCTCGAGGCCCTGTTCTTCAGGCGGCTGCGGCTGATAATACGTTATCTGTTTCTTTTTATCTCCTGTTCCGATTTCACCCAGGACCATGTCCGCCGCTGCGGCCGAGTCTTCAAGCCGGTAGACCTCGGCGGATTTTTGCAGGAAATCAACGGTAACATAGGTGTCTCTCTGAAACAGGCGCATCTTGCGCATCTTTTTCTGGGAGATGCGGCTGGCCGTAACGTTGGCCACCAGGCCGTTGTCGAAGCGCAGGCGCACATTGGCGATATCCACCGTGTCCGAGACAACGGCCACCCCGCTGGCGTCAATGCTCTGCACCGGACTTTTTGCCAGATGGAGGATGAGATCGAGGTCGTGTATCATGAGGTCGAGCACTACCGAGACCTCCGTTCCTCTCGGATTGAAGGGAGCCAGGCGGTGAGTTTCAATAAACTGAGGGCTGAATTCAAACCCCTGGAGAGCCCGGAAGGCCGGATTGAAGCGTTCGATATGACCTACCTGGAGGCAGAGCCCTTTCTCCTCCGCCAGACGGATCATTTCATCGGCCTCTTTAAGATTCCGGGCGATAGGTTTCTCGACCAGACAGTGAACGGAATTGTTCAGCGCCAGGGAGGTGCATTCAAAATGATGATCCGTGGGGACGGCGATGCTGACAGCGTCCACATTCGTTAACAGATCTTCCATGGAGTAAAAGGCTTTCGTGCCGGTTTCTTCGGCCACGGATGCGGCCCTTTCCCCGTTGGTATCGTAAAGGCCGACGAGGGTGACCCCGGGAAGGCGGGCGTAGTTGAGAGCGTGGAAACGGCCCAGGTGTCCCACGCCGATTACTCCGACATTCAGTTTAGGCACAGGTGTTCCTTTCTCGCTGGTGTCCGCTTTGATACGTTTTAATTTAGTACAATCCGGGAGGAGAAGCAAAAGATTTTTCGGGTATTGACTCCAAGGGAAATTGTTTGCATATTAGAAACAATTCCATTTCTATGTAACGGATTCCAGGAGAGATCGATTTGTTCGATTTTGACAGGATACTATCACGCCAGGGGACCAGCAGTATTAAATGGGACAGATACGCCGGGAAGGATATCATCCCCATGTGGGTGGCGGATATGGATTTTCCCTCTCCTCCCGCCGTTACCAAGGCGCTGAAGAAGCGTGCCGAGCATCCCATTTACGGGTACACTCATGTCCCGGCCGTTTTTATAGAGACCATCTGCGGCTGGCTGGAACAGCGCTACTCCTGGAAGGTGAATCCCGGCTGGCTGGTCTGCCTGCCTGGTCTGGTGACCGGAATCAACATATCCTGCCGGGCAGTTGGTGAGGAAGGGGATGAGGTTGTGACCACCATTCCCGTCTATCCGCCTTTCCTTTCCGCACCCGAAAATTTTAAGAAGCGCTGCCTGACCTTTCCCATGCTGGAGGACGGGGATCGCTGGGTGCTCGACGAGCAGCGGTTCCGGGACACCATTGGCAAAAATACCAGATTGTTCCTTTTCTGTTCGCCCCATAATCCCTGCGGCCGGCTGTTCACCAGGGAGGAGCAGGAGAGGATGGCGGCAATCTGCCTGGAGCATGATATCATTATATGTTCCGATGAGATCCACTGCGATCTCATCCTGAAGGAAGAAAGCGGCCATCTTCCCACGGCCGTTCTTGACGAGGAAGTGGCCCGGAGGACGATCACCCTGATGGCGCCCTCGAAGACGTTCAACATACCAGGACTAGGCTGTTCTTTCGCTGTCATTCCGGATAAATCCCTGCGACAGCGGTTTCTCGCTGCCGCGCGGGGTATTGTACCGCATATCAATGTGTTCGGGTATGTGGCGGCACAGGCTGCTTATAATGAAGGCCGGGAATGGCTGGATGCGGTCCTGGTCCGTCTGCGACAGAACAGGGATGCGGCAGTCGACAGGATAAACGGCATGCCGGGTCTGCGTACCCTGACACCTGAAGCCACGTACCTTCTCTGGATTGACTGCCGGGATCTGCCGCTGGAGCGACCGGCAGCGTTTTTCGAAAAGGCCGGGGTGGGATTATCCTGCGGCAGAGATTTTGGAACACCCGGGTTTGTCCGGTTAAATTTCGCCTGCCCTCCTTCTGTTCTTGAGAGAGGACTGGAGAGGATGGAGCGGGCGGTTAAAAAAATCTAGTGGTAAAAAATCATGCCCAAATCAGTAAAGAAGCGTCCCGATAGCAAGGATATCATCCTTATCGTCGATGATCAGCCGGAAGTGCTCAACTCGCTGGAACGTCTGCTGAAGGAGGAGTACACTATACTCAAATCCTCAAGCGGGGCCGAGGCCCTTCTCCTTCTGGAAAAACACAAACCGGCGGTCATCCTGGCCGATCAGCGTATGCCCGGCATGACAGGCGTACAGCTTCTGGTCCGTTCCCTGAAAAGACATCCAGATTCGGTTCGTATCCTCATCACCGCCTATGCCGATGTCCACGCCTCCATCGCAGCGGTGAATGAAGGACAGATATTTTATTATGTCTCCAAACCCTGGGAGCCCGAGACCCTGCTCCTCATCATAAGAAGAGCAGTGGAACGCTATCATATGGAGAAGGAGAACCGGCGCCTGACCCAGGAACTGCGGGCCGCAAATCGGCGATTGGAACAGGAAAACAGTCTGCTGAGACAGAACCTGGATGAGCAATACGACTTTTCAAATATTATCGGTCACAGCCCCGGAATGCTGCAGATCTTCAAGCTGGTCAAAAAAGTAGTGGATACACCGACGACGGTGATGCTGCGGGGTGAGACCGGCACCGGCAAGGAGATGCTGGCCCGTGCCATTCACTATAATTCATCCCGGAAAGACAAGCTCTTCATTGCCCAGAACTGCGGTGCTCTGCCCGATTCCCTGCTGGAGAGCGAACTCTTCGGACACGTACGGGGAGCCTTCACCGGAGCTGTAGAAAACAAGAAAGGTATCTTTGAGACCGCCGATGAGGGGACGGTTTTCCTTGATGAGGTGGGAGACATGTCACCCGCCATGCAGCTGGGATTGCTGCGGGTGCTCCAGGACGGTGAGGTAAAGTCGGTGGGTTCTTCCCGCACCATACAGGTGGATGTGAGAATCATCGCGGCTACCCACCGAAATCTCGAAGATGATGTGAAGAGCGGCCGCTTCAGAGAGGATCTTTACTACCGGCTGAACGTTTTCCCCATCGAACTGCCGACCCTGCGGCAGCGACGGGAAGACATTCAGGATTTGGCTGAACATTTCCTGAAAAAATACTCATCGAGGATAAACAAGAAGATAAACGGCATCGCACCGGAGGCACTTCACATCCTCACAGCGGCGCCCTGGCCGGGGAATATCCGGGAATTGGAAAACGAGATCGAACGGGCAGCCACCCTCGCTGACGAGGGCGTCATGATTACATCCGAGCACCTATCTCCCCGCTTTCAGCGGGCCGGAACTCTTATCCGGGATGAAGGCGAAAAGGATGCCGGTTTGAAGCAGCGGGTGGAATCATTGGAAATCAGCCTGATCCGGGAGGCCCTTAATGAGAGCGACGGCAATATTCGTAAAGCTGCGGAGCTGCTGGGGATCAGCCGCCCCGGGCTTCACAAAAAACTAGACCGCTACAACTTGCATCCCTAGTCCCATAGGCAGCGATGACCAGTTCACCTCTCTGAAACAGTTACTGTTAACAAACGTTACATTATGCTGTAAACGACGTTTACAATTGTCACCCTCTTTTCTTTTTGTCCCATCCATAATGTTTTCCTAACTACAGTAAAAACAATCATAATTTTTTGCTCACTCATCGTGGCACACTCTTTGTCCTCTTTCCGGCGTGAAAGAGATGTAACGGAGGAAAGGAGGTGTATCATGAAAACAAATAAACGCATCAGTGTGATTCTGCTTGCCCTCGCGGCGGCATTCCTCTATTCCGGATGCTACACCAGCTTCGGCACGGTACACCGGATGGAAAGACAGGTGTATGAGCCCAATTCCACCGATGTATATGAAAGTGAATACGTCGATCAGATATATGACGACGAATATGTAGACGATCCGGTTTACTGGAGCTATGACTTTTACGATCCCTGGTACATCTGGTATGTGGATCCTTTCTGGTATTGCGGCTGGCATCCTTCCTGGCGATATTCCTATTATTACTGGGGTCCCGGATACGATTTCTATGTCGGGTGGAACGGGTACTATCCTTATCACTGGTATAATCCCTACCATTTTGGCTATTACAGCTACGACTACTGGTATGGAAACGATGGCTGGTACTACAATAATCATCATCATTATGGCGATTATTACCGGAACCGAACACTGGCCCAGCGCGATTTTAACCGCAGAGGATCTCTCTTTACCACCAGATGGACCGGCACGGGCAGGCACACTCTGGCGAAGGGAGTGGACAAGGGTGATGAATCGTTCGGTACCCGCACGACCAGCCGCAGGAGTTTCCTGAGGCCAACCTCGGATAGAACCGCTTCAGATGACAGAACTTCCCGCAGCAGGACCTGGACCAGCCGGATCACCAAAAGCGGCGGAACGGGCGGATCTGAAAAGACGACAACTACCAGCCGCAGCGATGATACCCGGAGAAGAAGGACCGCGGTCACCAAGGAACGGGTGGACAAGAGCGGCACCGACTCCCGGAAGGAGAGAAACTCCCTGTCTTCGGTGATAACCGGGATCCGGAATCTGGGCAAGAGTGTCGTATCCAAGGATAAGAGCGACCGGTCCTCGTCCAACCGCTCAAGCTCTTCAAGACGAATTACCAGTTCCACTCAGAAAAGATCTTCAACCAGTCGATCATCGAACAGCGGAAACAGAAACGTCACTTCCCGGAGCAGGAACAGCGCCAGCACCGTTAGCCGTTCCAGCAGCCGTACCAGCAGCGGGAGAAAGGCGTTGAGCCGGTCCACAGTGAGCAGGAGTTCCAGCAGCGGCCGGAGCAGCTCCAGTGTGTCTTCATCAGGGAGCAGGTCGAGCGGCTCTTCGATTTCCCGGTCCAGCAGTTCCCACAGCGGATCAAGCCGATCATCCGGTTCTTCACGCAGCAGCTCTTCCAGCCGGTCCAGCGGCAGAAGGGGCCGGTAATGATGACGCGTATCTCGGAAAGGAGGTCCCCAATGAAACGGATGTTTGTATTGATATGTCTGGCGGCACTGTCCGGTGCGGCGGCGCAGACTCCGGAAGAAGCGGTGCGCTTTCTTGATAACGGCAACGGAGTGGGGGCACGGGCTCTCTCCCTGGGCGGAGCCTATACGGCCGCGGCTAATGATTACAGCGCCATCTATTGGAATCCTGCTTGTTTGACATTATTACGAAACAGTGAGCTGAGTGTCGATATGTACTATCAGCGCTTTCAGAATGAAGCGGAATTTGCCGGCAGCACCACCCTGCAAAGTGAAAATTTCACCGCGTTCAAATCCGCGGGAATGGCCTACCGGTTTCCCACGACCAGGGGCAGTCTTGTGTTGGCATTCGGCTACAACCGTTTCAAGGACATGGATGACTTTCTCTCGTTCAGCGGTTTCAACACCCTGGACAACGGCTTGACCTTTGATCTGGAAAATGACGAGGGCCAGCTCGCCAGCTATCCCTACAATACCAATGTGCAGCAGGGAGAAGTGATCCGGGAGAACGGACATCTGGGGGCCTGGTCC
>Ga0307425_1001691_pt1 | contig 12919 bp, 10 predicted proteins | sample SalMarWE160330MG_FD_202152 | JGI IMG/M metagenome (GOLD analysis project Ga0307425, IMG submission 202152) | Salt marsh sediment microbial communities from the Plum Island Ecosystem LTER, Massachusetts, United States - WE1603-30 | ecosystem: Environmental > Aquatic > Marine > Intertidal zone >... | reverse complement strand
GGCCACTGCACCTCACTTCGGTCTCGAAGCTGCCGGCGCCTCACGCACCCGGGAGGGGAAGTCTCATTCTAACCAATAGCGGCGCTTTTGCCAATCGAGACGCACCGTCACTTCCACGGGCCGTTCCCGGAGACTCAAGCTTTGCCTCACACAATATTCTAACCACAGGCTCGTTTCAATGAGAGGGCGGATTGGGTTATACTGGAGATGAGGAGCGAGAGATGAAACGCAAAGGATCGATCATCCTGCTCGGTTCAGCCGGTTTTATCGTGGTTGCGCTGGCGGTTGCGTTGTTTTTCCTCGTCCCGAGTCCCGGAGCCGCCTCCTGGGACGAGCCCGCGGAGATGCGGCAGCGGCGTCTGGACATGGTGAGCCGCCAGATCGCGGCCAGGGGGATCCGGGACAAGGACGTCCTGGAGGCGATGCGCTCCGTCCCCCGCCATCTGTTCGTGCCCCAGGGCCTCCAGGAGCGGGCCTACGCGGATGCGCCCCTGCCGATCGACGCGGGACAGACGATTTCCCAGCCGTACGTCGTAGCGCTCATGACCGAACTGCTCGAACCGGAACCGCGGCAGAGGATCCTGGAGATCGGAACAGGATCGGGATATCAGGCGGCCGTGCTTTCCACCCTTGTCGAAGAGGTTTTTTCCATCGAGATCAAGGAGATCCTGCATCACCAGGCGACCGAGAAGCTCGAAGAGCTGGGCTACAGCAACGTGCGCACCCGCCACGGGGACGGCTACTTCGGTTGGGAGGAGGAGGCGCCCTTCGACGGCATCATGATCACCGCCTCTGTGGACCATGTTCCGCCGCCTCTTCTCGAGCAGCTCGTGGACGGGGGAAAGATCGTCCTTCCCCTGGGACATCCCTTCAGTTTCCAGAATCTGGTGGTGGTCACCAAGGTGGGGGCCGATTACCGGCTCCGCCAGGTCACGGGGGTTCTCTTTGTTCCAATGACCGGCAAAGCACTCGAGAACTACTAGGCATGGCAGCGCTGGCCCCGGAACCGGCATGATATTCCCGGCGGTATTCTCAGTTTCCCTGACCGCCCTCTGCTACGAGGTCCTGCTCACCCGGTTCTTTTCATTTTCCCAGTGGAACCACCTCTCCTTCATGGTCATCAGCATCGTCCTGTTCGGCTTCGCAGCCAGCGGCAGCGTGCTGAGCCTGGTTGAAAGACGCCGCCCCGGCTGGTCGGCGGCTGTGCTCGAGGCGCCGGGATTCATCGCGCTGCTCATTCTCTGTTCGATCACCGTCAGCGGATCCTTCCTCCTGGTGAAGAACATCCCCCTCGACTATTTCCGCATGCCCCTGGAGTGGCGGCAGGGAGCCTACCTGTTCCTCACCTTTCTGATCCTGTTGGCCCCCTTCTTCTGTGCCGGCGGCGTGATTTCCCTGGCCTTCGCGGGCATGTCGGTTCAGACCGGGTGGATCTACTTCGCCAACATGCTCGGCTCCGCGCTGGGCGCTGTGCTTCCCGCCCTACTCCTGCCCCTGTTGGGGGAGGGCAGGATCGTGTTTTGCGCAGCCCTGCTGCTGCTTGCCCTCCCCTTCCTGGACCCCCTGGCCCGGCGGCGGTGGCCGGAGCGGGGCGCTCACAGAAGCTCCGGGTGGATCCTGGCCGCCTCCGGTGCCCTCTTCCTGCTAACCTGCATCCCGCTGGTCTACAGAGGGGCGGAGGCTCTGGAGATCCGCCCCTCTCCCTACAAACTCCTGCCCCAGATGCTGCAGTTTCCCGACACCTCGGTCGTGTCCCGCAGCAACACGATCCGCGGGCGCCTGGACCGGCTGGAAAGCCCCTACATCCGCTTTGCCCCGGGTCTGAGTCTCAAGTACACCGGGGCTCTTCCACCGGCCACTTTCCTGGTCGAAGATGGGGATGGATTGTTCGTCCTCTACGATCTGAGGGATGATAGATCGGCGGCCTTCAGCCGTTTCCTCCACTGCTACGCCGGCTACTCGATCCGCGCGGCTGCAACCGCGCACAGAGTGCTGATCCTGCAGGCGGGAGGGGGCTTGAGCCTGCCCTGTGCCGTGTCCGCCGGGGCCGAAGAGGTTACCCTGCTGGTCGAACATCCCGAGGCTGCTGCGCTGTACCGGGAGCACGTCTCAGGCGGCCGGATCCCCGCCCGGTCGGCCGTGCGCGTCGTTGCCGGCAACCTGCGCCGCCGTGTAGCCAGGGACCGGCGGCTCTACGATCGGATCCAGGTGGAGGCCTGGGGACCCTCGGTGCCGGGGATGGCCAGCCTGGATCAGGAGCACCTGCTGACAGTAGAGGCCTTCGCCGACTACCTGGGGCACCTGAAACCTGAGGGCGTTCTGATCCTCTCCCGCAAGCTGCTTCTGCCCCCCTCGGACATGCTCAAGATCTTCGCCGCGGCCTACACCGCCCTGCAGGCCACGGGAATTGAAGACCCGGCCTCCCATATTGTGCTCATCCGCGGCTGGGACAGCTACACCCTGCTGTGCTCTCCCTCAGCCTTCGATCAAAGCGCCCTGGCCGAACTGGGCAGCTTCTGCCGCCGGCTGAACTTCGATCCGGTGTTCTATCGGGGAATCAAACACGAGCAGGCGAACCGCTTCAACAGTTATGCCGAAGCCTTTCACTACCGGGAGATACAGAAGCTGTACCGGGGGCTTCGTGAAGACCGTGCGGAGGACTATTTCCGGGAGTACTACCTGGACATCGCTCCGGCCCGGGATGACCGCCCCTTTCACAGCCGCTTCACCCGCTGGGCGAAACTGGGGACTGTCTTCCGCTCGACCGGAAGCCGTTTCTACACGCTGTTCCTCTCCGGAGAAACGATCGTGCTCGTGGTTCTGGGCATTGCCGGCCTGCTTGGTCTGCTCCTGCTGCTCCTGCCCCGCCTGATTCCCGCCCGGGCGGTGCTTTACCCGAAGCGGGAGGGAAGCCGCGAGCGCTGCGCCGCCGCGGCGGTGCTGTACTTCCTGGCCGCCGGAGGGGGCTTCATGTTCGTCGAGATGGCCTTTCTTCAAGGGTTTACCTTCGTTTTCGGCAACCCGGTTATCGCCTTCACCGTGGTTTTGGCCGAGCTGCTGGTCCTGTCGGGGATCGGCGGGGCCGCGTCGGCACGCTGGAGCCGGCGAACCCTGCCGCCGGTTCTGATCGGGCTGATCATCTGTCAGATTGTACTGTTCGCCCTGTTTGGGGGGGCGGAGCAGCAGCTGCTCGAGGCATCCCCGGCAGCGCAGGCTCTCGGCTCTTTCGGGCTGCTGGCGCCGGTCGCCCTGCTCATGGGTGTGCCCTTCCCGGTCGGTCTCCGCATCCTGGTTCCCACGCCCCGATTCCGTGCCTTCGGCTGGGCTGCCAACGGCGTGGCCTCAGTGGTGGCCTCGATCCTGGCCATACCCTTTACGATGACCTGGGGCATCAGCCGCCTGCTGCTGCTGGCCGCGGCCTGCTATATCCTGATGCTCGGGGTGCTGCTTCTCAAAGATTGAGGAGGTGAACCAGGAATTCCCACCTGAGCAGGCCGACGGAGAACCAGGGAACGTAGGTGATCAGCAGCACAACGGCCAGCAGGGCCAGGAAGGAGGGGATGACGTTTCGGTAGATGCGCACCAGAGGCTGCTCGAACCGGTAGGCGGCCAGGAACAGATTCAGTCCCACCGGAGGGGTCAGATAACCCACCCCCAGGTTGGCCAGGAAGATCACCCCCAGGTGTACGGGGTTGATGCCGAAAACCGCGCCCATGGGGATGATCAGGGGCACCACCACCAGGATGGCGGAGAAGATATCCATCAGACAACCGGTGACCAGCAGGGCCAGGTTCAGAAGGATGAGGAATACGTACTTAGAGCTGATGTTCACCTGCACCCAGGCGCTCAGGCGCATCGGCACTTCGGCGTCGACCAGGTAGTAGGACAGTCCCTTGGCCGCAGCCAGGATGATCAGCACGCCACCGACTATCGGGATGCACTTCAACATGACCTGGGGTAGATCCTTGATGCGAAGATCCCGGTGCACCACCACCTCGATGATCAGGGCGTAGATCACGGCAACGGCTCCGGTTTCCACCAGCGTGAACCACCCGCTGAAGTAGCCGACAAGGATGATCACCGGAAGCAGGATCTCCCAGAACGAGTCTTGGATGGAAGCCGTCGCTTCCTTGATCTGGAAGGGAACGGGTTTGACCTTGCGGGTCACCGCCGTGAACACCCCGATGCCGCAGATCGTGATCACCATCAGCAGGCCCGGCAGGAAGCCCCCGACGAACATATGCTTGATGTTGATCTGGGCGATCACCCCGTAGAGGATGATCGGCAGGCTGGGGGGAAACAACAGACCGATCGACCCCGATCCGGTGATCAGACCGTTGGCGAAATCCGTGGTATAGCGGCCGCTCTCCACCAGCACGTAGGCCAGCAGCGCCCCCAGGGCCAGGATGGTCACCCCGGTGGCACCGGTGAAGGTCGTGAAGAAGGTACAGACCAGGACCGTCATGATGATCAGCCCCCCGGGAAGCCAGCCCAGCCAGGCTCGGAACAGCCTCACCAGCCGCTCCCCGGCTTTGCTCTCCGAGAGGATGAAGCCGGCAAAGGTGAACAGCGGGATGGCCGGGATGCTGTATCCGGTGAGCATGGAGTAAGACTCCAGGGGGATCACCTCCAGGCTGGGCAGCATCTCCAAAGAAGCGGAGCTGACGAACAGCAGATAGGCCACGCCGCCCAGCACGATGAAGATGGGCGTGCCGAAGAAGATGGAGATGATGATTATGGCCACTGCGACCAGGGCGATCCGATCGGCGATAAGGAAGAATAACTCCTGCAGTCTGTCGAAGAACAGGGGTAAGGCCGGCAGGATCATGTAGAGGATGTTTACCACTGATGTGAAGGCGATGATCGTTCCCAGAATGCAGCCCAGGGCGGCCAGGCCCCGTTTCAGTCCGCGAATCGGGGCGCGGGTCAGGAAACGTACGGTGATCAGCAGGAACCCCAGGGGAAGCACGGCCGCTGCGATCTGAACCGGAACGAAGCCGATCTTATTGGTGGGGTCGAAACCTATCAGTACGAAGGAGAGGGCGCTCCAGGTGATAGCGGTGGATATCGTCGTGGAGAGGAACACTGTTGCCGTGGTGATCCAGCTGCGGGCTGATTTGCCCATCATCTCCAGGCCCACCGACAGGGTGATGTGCTTCCCCTCCCGGGAGGTGATGGCGCCGCCCAGGCAGGTCAGCCAGAGTACCAGGTGGTGGATCATGTCCGAAGAGCCCTGAATCCCCGTTTTGAAGGCGCGCCGGGCGACGATCTCTATGGCGGGCAGAAAGGCAATCAGCAGCAGAACGATCCAGCTGACGGCGTTTTCGAAGCGGAAAATCCCCCGCTGGGTGCTGCTTTGGGGAAGCTCCTGGACGTCAGCGGATCTCATCTATCTGGATGCCCTGCTGCTGCCGGTACTCGGAAACGATTTGCTTGGCTTCTTCGTACAGATCCCGGGAGATCACATCGCCGATCACGATGCCGAAGCCCTTCTCGACCAGGTCTTCCCACTCCTGCAGAGCCGCCGGCGGAACCTCGTGGATCACAAGGCCGTTCTCCTTCATGATATCCATAGCCTGATTTTCCACGGACATGATTTCGGCTTCCAGATCGTCCAGAGCCCGCTGGGTAGCTGCTTTGAGCTTGGGCCGCAGGTCCGCCGGGATTCTCTGCCAGGTCTGATTGGAGACGATCAAAGCCGCGGTGAGGGGGATCCAGTTGATGTCGGTCATGTGGGGTGCCAGGGCGAACCACTGCATCGCCGCCGCTGTCAGCGGGGAGGCGGTGAAGACCTCCACCATGCCGCTCTGCAGGGCGGCGAAGGCGTCGTTGGGCGGGAGGGGGACGATATGAAAGCCCATGGCCTTCCAGGCCTGGTCAATTTCCGGGCTGCCCTCCATTACGAAGAACTTGAGCTTGCGAAAATCGTCAGGAGTGATCACCTTCTCCGTGGCGAAGAAGCGCAGCCAGCCGGACTTGATGAGGGCCAGAAAGGTGAAGCCTTTATCCTCCAGCAGCGCTTCCAGCTCCGGGCGCAGCCGCTCGAACAGGTAATCCAGTTCCTGGTCGTTCTGGGTCAGGAAGGGCAGCTGATAAACGAGCAGATCCGGATCGATCTTCCCCAGACCCGAGCCGGTCATGGCCGCGGCCTGGATCTGGTTGATCCGCATCTTGCGGATCATGGACGGCTCGTCCCCGGCGATCCCGCCGCTGTAAATCTTCATGGTCACTCTGCCGCCGGAGATCTTCTGCCAATCCAGAGCGATGCGTTTCAGCGCCTTGTCCCAGGGCGATCCTTCCGGGGCCACGCTGCCCACCTTGATCACCAGCGCGCCCGCCTGGGAAGCGCAGACCAGGAAGCCCAACAACAGAATCGCGGTCCATCGGTGCTTCATAGTTGATCCTCCTCCAGATCGATGAGAAAGAAGTCCTCTATGTGGTCGAGCAGCCAGCGGGCTTTTTCCTGGCTCAACAGGATCTGAAGACGATTGTCCGGATTGTCCTCAGGATCGATCGCCAGTGCCTGAGCGAGCAGCTGCCTGAACTCTTCCACGTCCTGATTGGCCACCGACACGGTGCTTGCAAGGGCGAGGTAGGCAGAGGGAGACAGGCCTCGTGAGTATTCGACGGCTTTTTCGAAATGGTAGCGCGCCTTTTCCTGGCTGCCCCCCATAGCCTCGGGCAGGGAACCGTAGATGGAGATGAGAGTGTCGTGGATCATCCCGTCCGACCAGGCTTCATCCAGCTCCAATGCCCGGTTCAGTACAGCGATCGGTTTGGCAAGGTTGAGCAGCAGCTCCATGTCGAAGGTGTCCGTGGAGAATGCGCCCAGCCAGGACGCGGAGACCCAAAACAGAAGGGGCACATCCTCGCTGACCGTGGGTGCCAGAGCCTGTTCCAGGTCGCCCGCCTCCAGCAGCTCCCCGAAACCCGGATAACGCAGCTCCATAGCCCGCAGCAGATACCCGCGGCCCCGCAGGTACAGTTTTTTGGCCCGCTGGAGCATCTGCTGCTGCTGTTCGTACTCGCTCTCGGCAAGCATGCTGGCCGGGGTCTGAACAAAGGCGTTGGCGTACATCGTGAAGATGCTGCCGGTGGTGAGCAGCAGCTGCTCGTTTTCCGGCGTCTGCTCCAGCAGGGATTCGTAGAGCTTCAGGGCAAAGGGCAGGGCGTCGGCGACCAGCTGGGGGTCCTCCTCCCCCGTGAAAACCGTACTGTCTCCCGAAGAGAGGGTATTGGCTACGAGGTTGACCGCGACCTTGTTCAGCGAACAGGAGCTGAACACCACTGCCAGAGCGCAGAGCAATAACGGAATGCCTCGTTTGTGCATACTGAAGAGTTTGCCACGGACTTCACGGCTATTGCAAGAGATTAACTGTGTTTACTTTATTGACGCATCCGTTTCGGAGAGATTAGGATAACCGGGTGCAGATCTTGTTTGTTGGAGTGGATAGAAATACCTTACCCGCCGAAGCCGGCTGGGCGGACCAGCAGCTGTTTGCCGACGATCTCCGGGAGGCGCTCAATTTTCTCTCACATATCGAACTGGATGTGGTGGTGGTGGACTGTACCCGGCGCCCGGATAGAGAGCTGGAAGGCAGCATAGGCATCCTCAGGAAAAAGACGGATCAGCCGATCGTTGCCCTGGTCAAGGACGGGAAAAGCGGTTCCAGAGCTCTTTCGGCGGGAGCACAGGATTTTCTGGTAACCGAACTGATCAGCGAGGATCTGCTTCAAAGAGTCCTGCGCTACGCCTCTGCGCTGTACACCACCTCCCGATCGGTGGCCGACCTGACCCGGGAGATCGAACAGCTGAAGAGCAATGACAACCCATTCAGCTCCTTTTTTATCCACTCCCCCGTGGGGATGGCGGTTATGGACCTGGAGGGCCGGCTGCTGCGCGGCAATTCCGCACTTCAAACTATTTTGGGCTGTTCGGCCTCGGAGCTGGAGAAAAAGACGCTCTCGACCTTCATGCACAGCAAGGATTCAGGGCAATACGCCGAAAATCTCACTGCTCTGCAAGCCGGGACCGTCGAGTACTTCGAGATCGAAGGCCGCTTTCACCGCAAGGACGGGCAATTGGCCTGGTGGCGTATCACCCTCTCCCTGCTTCACGATCGATCGGGGCGCAGCCGGTTCATCTTCGGTCTGGTGAAAGACATCAGCCGGTGGAAGAGAAGCGAGGTCGATCTGCAGAAGGCTAAAGAGGTGGCCGAGGCCATGGCCCGTACAAAGAGCGAATTCCTGGCCAACATGAGCCATGAAATCCGCACACCTATCCACACCATAACGGGCATGACCGAGCTTCTGCTGGATACGCATCTGGATATGGAGCAGAGCGAATATGCCGAACAGGTCCGCTTTTCAGCCGACGTTCTCCTCACGCTGGTGAACGACATCCTGGATTTCTCCAAGATCGAGGCGGGAAAGCTCACCCTCGAAGAGATCGATTTCGACCTCTACGAGATGCTGGAAAAGGCGATCGACCTGGTGATCCTGGAGGCTCACAGGAAGGATCTGGAGGTGATCCTCTATGTTGCTCCCGGAGTCCCCCACCGCCTGCGGGGCGACCCGGCCCGGCTGCGTCAGATCATCATCAATCTGTTCAACAACGCCGTGAAGTTTACGGCGCAGGGGGAGGTGCAGATCTCGATCCAGGATGTCGAGCGTGGGGAGGGCCGCTGTACCCTGAAGATCATGGTCAGGGACACGGGCATAGGGATCAATAAAGACAAAATGCCCCGACTTTTCCAGTCTTTCTCTCAAGCCGATACCTCCACCACGCGGAGATTCGGCGGTTCTGGACTCGGATTGTCGATCTCCAGGAGTCTGGCGGAGATGATGGGCGGCAGCATCGGCGTGGAGAGCGAGGAGGGCGCAGGCTCTACTTTCTGGTTCACCGTGCCGCTGAAAACTCAAACCGAGGCCGATCTTTTCGAAGATCTGCCTGCGGATTTTTTCACCGGCCTGCGGGTGCTCGTGATCGATGACAACGCTTCGGCCAGAGAGGCAATGCGGAGCTATCTCGAACAGTGGGGCTGCCGGGTGGAAGAAGCGCAGGCGGGCACCGAGGCCCTGCCCAAGCTGCGCCGCTCGGCCAAGGCGGACCCCTTCGCTTTGGCCCTGGTCGATTTGCGCATGCCCGGAATCGACGGCTGGCAGCTGGCCAGCGAGGTGACAGCCGATCCACTGATCGCCAGTACCAGGCTGATCCTGCTTACCCCCGAGGGGCTGGGAAGCGGAGAGGCAAAGATGAAACTCCTCAAGTGGTTCCACGGTTATCTGAGCAAACCAGTAAAGCGTGGAGCCCTGCTGGCGGAGGTCTTCCGGGTTATGACGATCGAGTACGAACCGCAACTGGCGGAGTTGGAGCCGGCGGAAGAGCTGGAGCCGATCGAGGAGCTGGAGGAGGTCCCACTGGCCAGTGCCGAGGAACAGGCGTCTGCCGGTGCCCGCATCCTGGTGGTGGAGGATCACGAGGTCAATCGGCAGCTGTTCAAGACGATACTCGAGAAGCTGGGTCATCGGGTAATGCTGGCGGGGGACGGCCTGCAGGCCGTAGAGGCGGCCGGACGGGAACACTACGACCTGATTTTCATGGATATTCAGATGCCGAACATGAACGGCTACGATGCAACCGGTAAGCTGCGGGAGATGGGTGTTCAAACCCCGATCATCGCGGTGACCGCCAGTGCCCTTCAGGAGGAACAGAAGCGGGCGCTCGCCGCGGGCATGAACCACTGCCTGACCAAACCCTTCAAGAAGAAAGATCTGGTTCCTGTCCTGGATCAGTGGCTGCCGGAGGCCGGGACTGGACCCGTTGCGGTGGTGGAGGCCTTTGATTTTCGGAAAGCCGTCGATACTTTCCTGGGAAGGGAGGATGTGGTGCGCAACGTGCTGTCCACCTTTCTCGGGACCTTGCAGGAACAGATCCCCCGGATCGCAGCGGCGCTGGAACAAGGGGGATTGTCAATCCTGCGGCAGGAGGCACATGCGATCAAGGGGGGGGCCTGGAATCTGAGCGCCGCTGCCCTCGGTGAGGCCGCCGGCTCGCTGGAGGAGGCGGCCAAGGCGGGGGATGGAGAGGCCTGCCGGTCGGCGTTCGTGAGCCTTCAGCAGGAATTCGAATGTCTGAAAAGCGCGGCCGCGCCGTATGTTTCCTGAGCAGGGGCCGGCGTTCAGCCTGTTGGCCTTGGGGTGAGCCAGATCGATCTCCTGGTGAGCCACGTTCAGATCCCCGCAGAACACCACAGGTTTGGTTTTTTCCAGATGCAGGAGGTAGGCTCTGAAGTCCCGGTCCCACTTCTGCCGGTAGGGCAGCCGCCGCAGCTGCCTTTGCGCTTCCGCCAAGAATCCTCTATCATTGGGACGAGGAGGAGAATTATGCCGGTCGCCAAGTTAAAAGAGTTTCTCGACAAGCATAAGATCAAGTACGTGTCGATCCGCCATTCTACGGCGTATACCGCTCAGGAGATCGCCGCTTCGGCACACGTGAAGGGACGGAACATGGCCAAGACGGTTATCGTGAAGATCGACGGAAAGATAGCCATGGCGGTTCTGCCTGCCAAGTACCAGATCGATCTGGACAGCTTGAAGAAATCCTGCAAGGCAGCCAGCGTGGAATTGGCCCGGGAGGAGGAGTTCTCCCATCTGTTCTCCGGCTGTGAGACCGGAGCAATGCCCCCTTTCGGACAAATCTACGATTTGTTCCTCTATGCCGACGAAACCCTGAAAAAGGACGATGAGATCGCCTTCAACGCCTGTTCCCACACCGAGCTGATCCAGATCAGCTACAAGGATTTCGAAAAGCTGGCGAAACCGAAATTCTGCAAGTTCTCCGTGCTGTTGTAGCGCCGGCCCGGCTCTGCGCCTCGATTGGCTTGCCTTCGGGCAGCGGTGGGACAGGGGAATAGCCACTGGATTCGATCTTCGCTATACTCCTGAAGCATGAGAGACAACAAAGTTAGGCGCAAGAACGCAGAGCTGCAAAAGCTCGCCAGTGTGGAGAAACCCGCGGGGATCTTCCGCACCACCCTGTCCTACAACGAGCAGAGCATGCTCTGCCATTTCAAGCTGACCCGTGGATCCGCCATTCCTCTGCACAACCACGAAGCGGTACAGCACGGATACGTGCTGAGCGGCAGGGTTCGTTTCCTGTTGAACGACGGGAAGAGTTTCATTGCCGCCGCCGGGTCGAGCTACGTCTTCGATCCGTGGGAGCACCACGGAGCGGAGGCGATAGAGGACAGCGAGGTGCTGGATTTCTTCACTCCGATGCGGCCCGAATATGCGGACAACTGAGGTGCAACGCAAGACACGGCGCTGGAGGGAGTCATGAAAAAGGTGGCGATCGGCTGCGACCCCAACGCAGCGGGGCTCAAACAGGTCATTAAAGAGCATCTGAAGGAGTTGGGCTACGATTGCGAGGACTACGGCAGCGATGACACGGTGTACGCCAACGTGGCGATCCTGGTTGCCGAGGCGGTTTCCCGGGGGGATCATGATCGGGGGATCCTGATCTGCGGCACGGGGATCGGGGTGTCCATCGCGGCCAACAAGGTGCGCGGGGCGTATGCGGCGCTGTGCTCGGACGCCTACTCGGCCGAGCGGGCGCGGAAGAGCAATAATGCCAATATCATGACCATGGGATCCCAGGTGGTCGGAGCGGAACTGGCCAAAACCCTGGTTTCGATCTGGATGAGCTCAGAGTACACCCCCGGCGGACGCTCGGAGCCAAAGGTCAGGCGTATCGTGGAGTACGATCGAAGCCGCGCCGCGGCCGAGCAATACTGAGCTCTAACCGGTATGAATCAGTCAGACAGGTACTACCTGAGCTACCAGCAGATCCATGAAACCGTGAGAGGGCTGGCCCGCAGGATCGAAGAAGCGGGTTTCGATCCGGATGTGATCGTCGCCATCGGAACGGGGGGGTTCATTCCCGCCCGGATCCTCAAGACCTTCATCAATCGACCCGTCTATGCCGTCGGCATCTCATACTACGGGCTGGACAACGTTCCCAAGGCTACGCCCCAGACGATACAGTGGATCGATGAGGTGGAGCGCAAGCTGGCGGGAAAGCGTGTCCTGCTGGTGGATGAAGTCGATGATTCCCGGGTGACCCTGGAGTACTGCCTGAAGGAGCTTCTCGGACACGGGCCGGAGGAGATCGCCGTGGTGGTGCTTCACAACAAGAACAAGCAGAAGCGGGGGAGCCTTCCCCAAGAGATCCGCCACTACTTCGTCGGACGGGAAATGGAGGATCGCTGGATCTGCTATCCCTGGGATGCCGAGGACATAGCCTCTCACGAGCAGCGGTCCAGGGCGACTGTGTGACGGTAGTGGAGAAGCAGGTCGAGGAAACGCCGGTCCATCAAGGGATTGTGGTCGAAGCGCAACAGGTGGGAGGGACAGCTGCAGTCCGAACAGCCGAAGCCGGGGGTGGACCCGGCGGCAAGCGCGGCTACGGCCCGGGCCAGCCGGCATTCCAAATCGTGGCGGCTGCGTATGGGCAGGCTGGTCACATTTCCGCGAGGCACACGGTCGAGCAGGAAATCGATGTGCCAGTGAAGCTTTTTTCTCCTCCGGTGGTGCCGGGCGATCCTGGCGCTCAGATTTTTCCTGCCTGAACCTGCGTAGATGTACCAGCTGGGAATGTCGGGGTTTGCCACGGCGGCCGAGCCGTCCTCCCCGATGCGACGCCCCTGATCGGCCAGGGCTTCCAGCTCCTCGAGATGCTTCACCCCTCGGAGCGTAGGGGCGTCGGGAAACATGGCAGTTCCCTCCTCGATCAGCGTACAGGCCTTGACTTCCAGAAACAGCTGCTCGCTTCCGGGTCGTGTCGATGCCCCTACGCCCACCCGGTCGCCGAACTCGAGCAGAAAATCCAACCGTGATCTGCCCAGGGTGACCTCCCGAC
>Ga0307425_1001690_pt1 | contig 12919 bp, 13 predicted proteins | sample SalMarWE160330MG_FD_202152 | JGI IMG/M metagenome (GOLD analysis project Ga0307425, IMG submission 202152) | Salt marsh sediment microbial communities from the Plum Island Ecosystem LTER, Massachusetts, United States - WE1603-30 | ecosystem: Environmental > Aquatic > Marine > Intertidal zone >... | reverse complement strand
TTCAGTTTCGGGAATAATCATACTATTTGTAATATTGAATGAACCGTTCGAAACAGGAATTCCTTCGAATGATTCTCCAAAAATTTCTTTAAAAGCATTCTGACTTAAATAAACAGAAGGAAGGTCTCGTTCGTTTCCAATGCTGCCCGGTAGAGAAACATCTCTGCCAACACCAGCGTGAAAAATCAGGAAGACATCATAATCACTGAAATTAAAACCGGGATTTAACTGGTCTGCTTTTGTCCATGTTTCTACGGAAAAATTTCCCAATGGGGTAAAATCATTTGACCCCGGAGCGGGAGAATAATTTCTCATTCTGTCTGACAAAGAAAAAGTATCTGATAAAACTGTGTATTCAATTTCAAGTTTACCTTTCGATACTTTTTGAAAATAATTTTTTGCAAACTGAAGATGAGATTCGAAATATTGTTTATCGTGAGGGAGGGGATCTAATATATCACTACCATAATTTTGACTGTAAACCGAGCCAAATTTTCCATTACCGGATGTGGTTCCGTCTTCATCTTCCTGAAAACTAACCATAATAGCAAGAATCCTAAGAGTATCATCAGCAACTGAAACTCTATCGGAAGTTGAGGGAAAAGGATTAAGATTTCCAACAAAAGATTGGGCAGATAATCTGCCCAAACCTAAGAAAATAAGAAGAGTGAAGAAGGAATATTTCATATAAAATTTTTAGATGCCCCTTGGAAAACCTCTTTGCGGTTCCGGAACAGCACCCCAGCCAATTAAAATTGTAAATCTTAAAGTTCCGTCAAGCGGATGATTACTTTCTATCGAGCTTAAGTAACTGAAATCAAATCCGTAAATATCATATCTTAAACCGGCACCGAAAGTCATAAATTTTCTATTTCCGTATGAAGGATCTTCATAAAAATAACCTGCCCTTAAAGCAAAGAGAAAATCACCCGGTGTTCCGTACCAGTATTCGAGCCCCATTGTTGTAACTATATCTCTTAATTCCTCACTGATGGGTTGATCACCCCAGGATGTAAATATCGCTTCGTACCAGCTATCCGATTGAGAAGTTGTATCTCCATTTTGTATAACTGTTGTACGACTAACCAAAAGTTTACTGAAGTCAAGTGTATAAGTAAGCGCATTAAACTCATCGTTAAAAAGCTGGAAAGCAAAACCTAATCGAAAGTTTGTCGGTATAGGATCTGATTGTGCCTGATCGATGTAAGTAATCTTTGGTCCCATATTACTTAGATTAGCTCCGATGCTCAAACGATTTTCAAGTTCCCATCCGAATATATTTAAATAAGCAGGTCGCCACAAACCAGCAATATCAAAGCTTACTGAAGTTGCAACTCCCGTACCTTTTTCTTCGCCAGTTGGTTGATCAGACAACTGGCTGTGGATAATTCTAAAGTTAAGACCAACACCCCAATCGTCGCCAAGCTTTGTTGCATAGCCAAGAGTTAATGCAGCATCGAAAGCACGAAAAGTTCCTATGGGAGTCGGATCGATTTCACCTGTTCTGACAAACTCACCAAAGTTCATATAGGTGACACTTGCGGTAACACTTCCCTTTAAATCATCAAGATATGTCCTGAATGTCAGATAATCATAGAACAAATCCAGATTGAATTGCGGCAGCCAGTTACTATGTGTAATAGTAACTTCTGTTCCGGTTAGAAAAGCTATTCCTGCAGGATTCCAGAATATTGCGGCAGAATTATCAGCAAGACCAGTTCCTGATTCACCGAGTGCACCGAATCTCGAATCGGGAGCAAGAAGCAGGAATGGAACAGCAGCTTCTCCCTGGGCGAAGCTTTTAACAGGTATAGCTAGAATCATTAAACTGACCAGGCAGAAGGATAAGAAAACCTTCATTTTATTTTTCCTCCCTGTAGTTTTACTCTCATTTATCATTAACGTTCCTCTTGTAAATTGAAATATAAGAAATTTATATTGATTAAAACTATTCAAAAAAAACTGTGTTATTTTATTACCGCCATTTTGCCAATTACACTTTCGGAATATTCCCCATCGGTGGTATTGACTATTAATTTATACAGATAAGTGCCATTACCAAGCTGATCTCCATCTTCGTCTCTTCCATCCCAGTTTATTTTAACAAATTTTTGGTTGATATTCTTTTCCTCCAGCTTTTTAATCAATCTTCCTGCTATTGTATAGACATTTATCTTTACATCAACCGGACGTGTCAGGTTGTGTTGGAACGTAAAAGTTGTGCTGGATGAAAACGGATTGGGGTAATTATAAACATCCCTGACAACGAGATCGTTCGAGCTTACAACGGTAAAGAATGATTCTTCGTTAGAGAAATTATTAAAAACATCCCAGGCTTTAACATCAATTGTATAATCGCCATCATTCAACTTATTAAATTTATAATTTACTTCACCACTTTTACCTCCTGCATCAAGCTCACCGACAAAGTAATTGGTAAAATCTATAGGATTGCCCTGATCTTCGTTTAAAATACCCTCAAGCTTATGCCCGACTCCTGTTCCGGTTGTATTTAAACCTGTTTCATCCGAAAGTTTTACAATCAGGTTTGGTTCAGGTCCGACGAGATAAGAATTTGCATAGGCAGCATCATCAAAAAATATTTCTATTTCAGGACCATGTCCATCATTAACGGCTGTTGTATCCGTTCCACCGACAATAATTTTATTCGTAAAAGCGAGACCGTCTGATTCCAAATCAAAGAAGTAGAAAATAATCTTTCCATTTTTATTTTCATAAGAGATATCTTTTGGTACAACAAAGTCCGCTTCAAACTGACCACTATTAACTGACACCCGACCGCGAAAAATAACACCTCCCTGAATCAGCATGGGATAGTTACCTATTTCTTCGAGGAGCTTTGTTCGCTCAGAATCGAAGACAGTAAGTAGTCCTTCACCGTTAAAATCATTCCATTTTGTACTGTCAGGTTTGATGACTGTACCTGAAATTTTTGTATTACTCAACGCTTTAATTTGAATGTCAGCAATTAACGGTGTCCCGTTTATGGAATCAATACTTCCTGAGTATTGAGGAACATTTAATCTTAATGTTGGATCAGCTAATAAATGAAATTTTTGATCATTTACACCATGATAATCCAATTTTGTTTTGAAAACCGAGTAGCCAAGCGGTACATTTAAGTTCAATGTATCTCTGGGAAGAGCAATTAGATCTTCCATCAGACTATAATTTATCAGATGATTTTGTCCAGAGAACACTAATCTGCACGAATTAAATGTTGCAATAGAGCCAGCATCCTTTAAAAACAACATCTCCTCAGCACCACTCTGGAAATTAGGTATATCGTAATAACCAAAATCGCAGGTAGCAGCACAGAGGAAAAAATAGTCCTGATTAGTAAGCTGAGGAATTGCAACCGATCTCTCAAAAATATATTCATGAGCCCATACGTCGGGATTTCCGTGACCAATATAATTAACAAGCAGTGTGCCCTGGTTTATCACATTTAAAATGTCAGTATTTACATTTGGTTTCCTTCTTCCATTACTGGTAATTAAAACTGGATAATCAGCAGCGTAAATTTTCTTGATATCGAAGGATTGTGGAATTACCTGGTTTGCCAGGTATTCCGAAGGTGCTGTATGTTCAGCTCCTTCATATCCCGTTGACGTATATCCATCATCAGCAACTAAGGTTACAAGGTTTCGCCAATTCCCCCGTTCACTGTTTTTTTCATAATGGATAATTTTATCAATATAAGTGTTGGCTTCATTCAAACTTCTGACTGTTAATCTTCCGAAGGCTAAATCCGGCACAGTATCGTCTCCATCAACCCTTGCAAAAAAATCATCGGTGCAATACGAATTTGCTGAATTAATTAGAATTAGAGATTCTTCGGTTTCCCATGGGGGAATAAAATTGTCATTATAATCCTCTACATTCTTATAATCATAAGTACCTTTTCCCATCAATAAAAAATATTCGGGTTTAATTTGCCAATTATCGTATGCATACTTAATAAAATCCCGGATTGCAGAAACATCCTGGGAGCCGCAGCTGAATTCATTATAAATTTTTTGTACGTCAACAACTATTGTGGAAATAGGTACACGTGTCTCATTTTCCCGGTATAATTTTAACCTGTTTGCGGCTTCAAGAAAATCTTTATGCGAAATAATAATGTACTTAGCCCCATCAACTATTCCTCTTAGATTTGAATTTTCGACTGCTGAAGGATTTATCGGGGTAAGGTAGTTGCCGTTCCCAACTGCAATATATTTTTTAATGCTATCTTCATTTTCTGCTACTTGAAATCTATAATCGCCTCCGCTCGGCCAACCCGGTTTAGCTACTATTAAATGAACGTTAGAAGGATCAGAAATATCAAAAACATTAATATCTGAGGATAGAAAACCACTTAGATAATATTCAACTAAAGCCGTTGAATCTTTTGAGAAAAAAGTAAGACTGTTCTCTACAGGTTTTAGCTCCTTCTCAAAACTTATTTCGAAATAATCTAAATAACCAATTGATGTAGCTGAAATCGGACTGATGTTAAAATTAAGCGTACTACGATTATCAGGCAGATTTCCGTTAAACGTCGCTGTACCCGTTCGAGCAATGCCGTAAGTATATGATGTGCCACTTAAACCCGGTATCGACGTTGAAAAAATATTTGTTGAATTTTCTGACAATGTCAATGTAAAAGCATTTTCTGAAGCATTTACAAACCTGAACTTGTAATTAATCGGGAAAGAAGATATTCTTTCATCAAGTTTATTTATATACGTTCTACTGCTAAGGGATTGAGAATAATCATCTCCAAAAAATTGTCTACCGGATTTTGCCAGACTGATTTTATCAACTTCGTAATCAACAAAAGCAACACTTGAAGATTGAGTATAATCAGGATTTGAATTCAAACTGAATTTATTTTGCATTTGTTTGTGGTTATTTCCACCGAATGTAATCCAGTAATAATTTTTATCTGAGAATGGATCATTGAACCTTTTTATTGTCTTACTTTCAGGGTCGTAATCTCTGAATTGGCTACCTCTTCCATAGAATAGAATATAATCACCCTCATCAAAACTGCCATCACTTTCACCAATAATCTGAATAGCATTTTCAACTAAGTCTACCGGCCTGTCTGCCGTAACTTTCTCCGAAAGTGCTTTTCCACCGTTATTATAAATTTTAATAGTTCGAGGATCAATTGCAGTTAAATCAAAACCGAATGATTGAAGAGTGGTTTTATCTATTTTATAAATCCCTTCAACAGGTGCCTCAAATTTTACCCATTGTCCATTAGCCAGCACACTACTCCCAAATCCATACGATTGTCTTTTAACAGATTTGATCCAGTATTTTGCCACATCATAGTTTATGACTGAATATTTTAACAAATCATCTTCTGTCTTTTTGCCAGCACCTTGGCTGAAACCGTAATTTATCTGAACTACAATTTTGGAATACAATCTGATCGTACTTGTATTCACATCAAATTTTACTGGAAATAATCTGATGGTTTGAACTGGCAACCCTCTTGAAATACCATAATCTCCGAAAGAGCTAAGTTCGGGAAAATCAGTGTAGTTGTAATACTCCGGTGAGATTTCATATTTGGCAGCTTCGAGTACATTCTCCTTTTCAATTTTTGAAATCGGAACAACCTTGCCACTAAACTCTTTGTAAACCGATTTTAATATCTTAATAGAATTTCCAAACTCCGAAGGTACACCAATAACTAATCGTCTTTCGGGGATTGCCGGAACTCCAGAAGGCTGAGATTCATCCATAGTACCAAATGCTAATTCAACATTTCTGAACTGTTGTCCATTAATCATCCGAAAGGATGTATCAATAAACTGGGGAGTATATTCAATTATAATTGAATTTTGATTTGAGGAAAGTACTATTAGATCCTTCTGGGGAAACAATAAAGAAGAAAATGCGAGAAGGATAATTGAAATTTTGCTAATCATTTTCAGGTAATTATTAAATTACACTATTTAGAATTATTCCGAGTTAAGTAATATTTTTTTGAAATTCTATCAAGAATACCTATGATGTAGCAAAAACCCTATTAAATCTCCTTTATTTTGCTTGAAATTTAGTCAACTAAATGCTTACCAGTCAAGTCATTTCCCTTAAACTAAGCAATTTTACTTTTTCCAGTATTTCTCTTGCTTTTATGTAAGTTACCGGCAGTGTCGAATCAGTCCATAAAATGCTCTTATCAGTACTAATAAGAACTAAAAGTCGTTTCGTCATTCCTAAAAAGTTGATTGCGTCAAAAAGTTTGCTCACCTTTTTATCTTCGTCGGCAAGAAGAGGAAACTTAAGCTTTAACTTGCCACAAAAATTTAAATGAGACTGGATAGAATCTGTGCTAATTCCCACTATATTAATATTATTTTTTTTAAACTCATCAATGTCTTCATTGTACTCCTCAAGTTGGCTCGAACAGACAGGTGTGTCATCCTTCGGATAAAATACGAGTAGAAGATGTTTATCAAGGTTTTTATAAAGCTCGAATTCTTTCCCATTCTGGTCTTTAATTTTAAAGTTCGGGGCTATATCACCAGCTTTCATAGACCAAGCAGATCCTTATTCTTTTTCATTGCATCGATACAGAATTGAATATGTTCCTCAAGAAGAATTCCTAATTTTTCAGCTCCCTTTTTTATATCCTCCCTGTTAACGGCTCTGGCAAAAGCTTTGTCTTTCATTTTTTTTAATACTGATTTTACTTCAACTTCATCTATAGATTTTGAAGGACGAACATATGTGACAGCTGTTATAAAACCTGCAAGCTCATCACAGGCAAACAAAACTTTTTCCAGTAGAGAATTTCTTGGAACCCCGGTATAATCGGCATGCGACATAATAGCATTTCTGAATTCTTCACTAAAGCCTTTTGATTTTAATATTTCATTTCCTTTAAATGGATGTCCTTCTTCACTTGGAAATATTTCGTAATCAAAATCATGCAGCAATGCAACATTCCCCCAATAATTTTCATCTTCGTCAAATTTTAACGCATAGGCTTTTATACAACTTTCTACTGCAAATGCATGTTTGAGTAAACTCTCACTTTTAGTATACTCCTTTAAAATTGATAAACAGAAACTTCTGTCATTGTGAATGTCATTCATTTTATTCTCCGGGAAACTTTAACTTTATTAATTTTTACAGGATTAAAACTTGGACAAAGATCTCCTATTACACATTCTAAACACTTTGGTCTTCGTGCAATACATACTTTCCTTCCATGATTCATTAAATAGTGACCCAGGTTTATCCACTCCGTTTCAGGAAAAAGTTCTTTTAATCTCTCTTCAATTTTATCAGGATTTTCTGAATTGACAAATCCCATAAGATTGGATAACCTTTTAACGTGTGTATCAACTGCAATAGCAGGAATTCCGAAAGCATTTCCTGCAATGACAGAGGCAGTTTTTCTTCCAACACCCGGTAACGAATTAAGGGAATCAAAATCTTTAGGCACTTTACCTTTATAATTTTCTAACAGAGCTTTGCAACAGTTTTTTATACTTTTAGTTTTTTGCTTGTAAAAACCGGTTGAGAATATATCCTTCTCCAATTCTTCATTGGTTACACGCAAATAGTCTTCAGGTTTTTTATATTTTTTGAATAGAGTTTTGGTAACAAGGTTTACTCTTTCATCTGTACACTGAGCAGAAAGTATTGTTGAGATCAGCAATTGAAATGGCGAACCGAATTCCAGAGCGATTTGTACTCCGGGATATTCTTTTTTTAATCGTTTAAGAATTTCGTTTGCTCTTGCTGCTTCAGATTTTGATTTCATCCCTGTTAAATTTTTGGTCTCTAATTTTTAATCTTTCAACAGGAACATTTTTAATGATGTGTTCCTGTAGAATTTCTTCAACATCATTAACGCTTACGTAACCGTACCAAATTTGTTCCGGATAGATGACAACTGTAATACCATGCTCACAGGCATCAAGACAACCTGCAGTATTTGCTCTCACAGTAGCAGCAAGTCCCAGTTCCTTTAATCTTTTCTTGAATTGTTCTTTTACTTCCGGACTGCCCTTATCAGCACAACATCCTTTAGGATGCCCTTCAGGTCTTTTGTTCTCGCAAATGAATATGTGTTTTTCAAATCGTTTCATTATTCAGAAGTAAACATTATATGTTAAAAAGGCGAACAATATTGCTCGCCTAAATTAGTAGCGCGTACGGGATTCGAACCCGTGATCTCCGCCTTGAGAGGGCGGCGTCCTAAGCCACTAGACGAACGCGCCGGTGAAAAAAATTAAGAATGAATAATTAAGAGTTAAGAATTAAAATAATTGATAATTATAAATTCTTAATTTTTAATTGATAAAGCTGTCCCGCTAGGACTCGAACCTAGACTCTTCTGATCCAGAGTCAGACGTGTTAACCAGTTACACCACGGGACAAAATTTGAAGGTCAAATATAGAAAAGCACATTTCGAATTGCAATGATAATGGCCTTCTTATACTTACATTATACTTCTTTAAAACCCTTAAAGCTCTTAGAGTATTCCATCTGGTTGCCTTGCCAGGCAAATCCTTCATCACCTGCCAGCGAATAGAAGAATCACCTTTCATCAACCAGTCAATGGTTTTCTTATCCAGCAATTCTGTTTTATTTAACTTCATTATTCATTAATATTGACTGAACAAAAATAAGATACTTGAAATGAAATTAATCTTAAGCCTCTTTTTCCTAACTTTTATTACAATTTCTTTCCCTCAGGAATTTCAATTTGAAAGCACTATTGGTCAATTTAAAAATGCTTCATCATTTTATGTGAATCCTGCGGGGTTCATCTATGTAACTGATGCAAATACAGATGAAGTATGTGCAATAGATACATCAGGAAATATACTAAGAAAAATTGGTGGCTATGGCTGGAAAGAAAGTTCATTTGATAATCCTGCCGATATTTTTGCGGATGCGCTGAAGGTTTATGTTGCTGATAAAAATAACAACCGCATCCAAAGATTTGATAAAAATCTTAATTATAATTTTCAGATTTATACACACGACAGCGATGTAGAAGCGGAAAGATTTGGGTACCCTTTAAGCGCCGTTATGTCAAATCAGGGGGATGTATTCATTCTCGACTCAGAAAACTCACGTATAGTTAAATTTGATATCTTCGGAAATTTTATTCAAAACTTTGGTGGATACGATTATGGTAATTATGCTCTTCAGAAGCCAAGACAACTTGCAGTTTCTATGCAGAATAATATTTTTGTAATTGATGGTGATCAAATTATCATTTTCGATCAATATGGTAATGGTGTTGGAAAAGCTTCGGGTAAAGAGGATTTTACGAGCATAAGAATAATTTTTAATTGGTTAACGGTTACATCTGCCCAAAGAATTTATATTGCAAATCTCAACTCTCCTGAATTAAATTTGAAGGAAGTAATACTGAATGATATTGAAGAAAATATACAAATCGTCTCATCATTTATTTTTAATAAAAAGCTTTATCTACTTTCAACAAAGAAAATATTTGTTTATAGCAGAATCTGATTTTCAAAATTGCAAATCGTATTATCAAAAAATTTCAAATTAATCAGCGTTAAACCAGATAGTAAAATATTCCTAATAAGGTTTATTATTCTATTATTATTAGCAAGCTGGATAGCCGGATTTTTACTTCCTTTAATCATATCAATTGAAAATCCATTTATTAACTATTTCCTTAAAAGATTTTATTCCACAGTATGTCATCAGGAAAGTTTTAAGTGCATTTCAATTGGGCATGCCGGGATGCTTGTTTGTGCGAGGTGCACAGGAATTTACTTTGGTGCTTTTATTACTTCGATTTCTAGCTTATTCATTGTAGTCCCTTTCATTAGTAAAAAACTATTAATGATTTCAATATTACCATTAATGATGGATGTATTTTTAACTACATCGGGAGTTTATACTTATTCACAGTTCCTATCATTTGTGACGGGAATTATATTCGGAATGTTAATTTATCTTTTTACGATATTAGAATTAGAAAAATTTATTCTAAACAAATAATAGAAAATACCAGGAATGAATAAAAAATATTTAGCTTCATTGGTCTGTGGTTTTGGTGCCGCTGTGTTAACTACCATACCGGGATTAGAGAGTATAGCTTGCTGTTTGCTGGTTCCTATTGCCTCAATTTTTACAATAGGTCTTTACAAAAAATCAAGTCCCGGTTTACTTAGAATTCAAACGGGAACCGGAGTAATTCTCGGACTGTTAACCGGAATATTTGCTGCTCTTTTTGCCAGCGGGTTTGAAATTATCCTAACCTATATTACAAAGTCAAATGATCTTATAGCTTCAATGCCACAAACAGAAAAATTAATTAATGGTATGAATCTTGGCGAGGCTGCTAAAGAGTCTATTGAAATTTTAAAGCAGATGAGCAATGAAATTCAAACGACAGGATTTTCATTATTGTACTCCATTTTAATTACACTTGGTAATCTTATCACTTACACAATCTTCGGAATGCTGGGTGGTGCTGTAGGTACAGCCATAATTAATAAAAGAAGCAGTAACTAAATAGAATGATATCGGCCTTTATTTTTTTCGCACACTTTTTATTTATACTTATAATTTTTACATGGAAATGGCAAAGTGATGGTATCTCTGCTGCGTTCATTAACGTAGCTTTAATTTTAATTTTATTTGCAGTAGGATGGACAATTACCGGAATGATTTCACAACTTTTAATGGAACCGCGTGGATTCGGATTATATTTCGATAGAGATACTTTTTCGTTAGCTCTTCTGACAATAGTTGAATATTTCTTCTATAGAATTTATTATAAAGAACCTACTGCAGCCGGTAAGGAAAAACAATAACCGCCATCTGCTCTACCTGTTTTTGATTTGGGCCCAATGGTTCAAATCTCCATTGACGCAAAGAGTTTATCGCAACATTTTCCAATTTCGTATCGGCTTTAATTTTTGGAATTATTCTTCCAACTGTTCCATCCGGTAAAATTGAAAACTGCAATTTAATATTTACCTCTTTTTTAACACCCTCCGGATATTGCGGCAGTATAAAACTATATATTTTCCTGGTTCCCTTTCCACCCCAATCAATATCAAATCCAAAGCTACCCTCCGTTTCGCTGTTATTTCCCTTCTCAGTAGATTTTGAATTAGAGACAATAGATTCAGTACTTAATTCAGTTCTTTTCTCTGCAATTTCCTTCTTGTCGCTGGCAGGCATAATAATATTTTCTTCTTCAGTGTTCTTTGCAACTGGTAATTCGACTTCCTTAACCTCGAGATTTTTTTCTTCAGATGTCTCTATCTCACTTGGCGGAGAAGTTTCTTTTACTATATCAACTTTGTTTCCCTGCGCCCCTGAAGAACCGGTGGCATCTGTATTACCAAAAGAAAGCTCAACGAACTCGGATGGATTATAATCAAATGAAAGATTTATTAATAGTAACAATGCAATTACAATTGCATGTAAAACAAAGGAGATTGAATATGATATCCCCGAGTTTTTTTTGGAAGACATAGCATCCCTCCATTTTATGGATTTTCTTTTTCCGTTTCTATTGTGAATTTACCAATACCCACTGACTTGGCTGCATCAATAACTTTTATAACCAAATCGATCTGAACTGTTTTATCCGCCCTTATAACAAGATTGTTTTCATTGCTAAGCTTCAGCATTTCAGAAAGTTTTAAAGGAAGCATTTCTACATTAGTTTCATCTGAGCCAGCATAAACTATTCCTGCAGACGTTATAGTAACTATCATATTAGTGGGTTCAGATGACTCATTAGTTTTTGAGCCTGGCAATTTAACTTTTACTCCAGTTTGAATTACGAACTGCGATGACAGAAGAAAAAATATGACGAGCAACAAAACTATATCTGTTAACGAAGAATAAGAGAAAATACTTAATGGTTGATTTGATGTATTAAATTTCATAATAGTGCACTACATATCAATTTCTATTTCATCTTCAAGATCAACAGATTCCCTGGAAGAATCCTGCATAGTATCTACAACATCATTAGCAACTGTTTCCATATCAGATACCAATTTCTTAACAGCACTAACAAAATAATTATAAAAAGCATATGCCGGAATTCCTACTATTAAACCAAAAGCGGTTGTCAACAAAGCTTCCCAGATACCACCAGCCAGGTCACTTGGATTTGCTGCCCCGGCAAGATCTTCAATTCTCATAAATGCCTGAATCATTCCCGTTACTGTACCTAAAAAACCGAGTAGAGGAGCGACACCAGCGATTGTTGCTAATATCGACAATCCCTTTTCCAACTTGCTTATCTCCTGCCTTCCTGCATTTTCTATAGATTCTTTCACTCTTTCGTGACCCATACCAAATTTCTTTAATCCTTTTCTAACCATATTCCCTATTGGTGATTTTTCTCTCAGGCAAAAAGATGCAGCTCCACTCATATCCTTGTTCTTAATGAACCCTCTTATCCTAACTGTAAAAGCAGGTAAATTTATTTTAGCTCTTCTGAGAACTAAAAATCTATCAATGGCAACTGCTAAAGCAATGACAGAGCAAAACAAAATCGCCCACATTATTACCCCACCCTTTAGAAAAATTTCAAATAAATTCATCTCTCTCCAATATTTATTTTTTAAGATATTTAGATTCGAATTCCCTGGCAAATTCTTCGGAAGTAAAATCGCCCACGTTTAATTTATATATCAATTTTCCATTGCGTCCTTCTAATACTTCGATAAACGCATTGTAACCTAAATCAAAGTACTTATCGGCTTCTCTGTTTGCAGCTTCGGAAGAATTAAAACTGCCAACATATACCACGTAATAATTTTTATACAAGAATATTCTGCTGCTTTTCTCTTCTGTTAAATCGGGTGTTGTCTCTTGTTTTTCTTCCTTAGGTACTGTGGATTTCACTTCAGTTTTAGGTTGTTC
>Ga0307425_1001688_pt1 | contig 12927 bp, 13 predicted proteins | sample SalMarWE160330MG_FD_202152 | JGI IMG/M metagenome (GOLD analysis project Ga0307425, IMG submission 202152) | Salt marsh sediment microbial communities from the Plum Island Ecosystem LTER, Massachusetts, United States - WE1603-30 | ecosystem: Environmental > Aquatic > Marine > Intertidal zone >... | reverse complement strand
GGCGGGCCATCGTCCGCCAGCCCCAGGCCTTTTTGATGGATGAGCCCCTCTCCAACCTGGATGCGGCCCTGCGGGTCAAGATGCGCACCGAGCTCCTCAAGCTGCAGCGGGAGCTTCAGGCCACGGTCCTCTATGTCACCCACGACCAGACCGAGGCCCTGACCATGGGCGACCGGGTGGCGGTGCTGAGCCAAGGGCGGCTTCAGCAGGTGGCCCCGCCCCGGGAACTGTACGACCGCCCGGCCAACCGCTTTGTGGCAGGGTTTATCGGCTCTCCGGCCATGAACTTCATCACGGCCCGGATAAGTCGGCGAGACGGCGGCCTTTCCCTGGCTTTGGGCGGCCCGGCCCTGGCCCTGCCGCCGGACTTCCTGGAACGACGCCCGGGTTTGGCCCCCTACCAGGAAAAAGACCTGATCGTCGGCCTCCGGCCGGAGCATTTCACCGCCGTATTACCCGCCCCGGCTGAGGTCCAGGCGGTCATCACCATCCGGGTGGAAGTGGTGGAGACCCTGGGGCCGGTGAACTACCTCCACTTCTCCCTGCCCGACCTGGCCGGCCAGGTGCGGGTGCCCTGGGTCGCCTCTTTAGACCCCGCCGTCCCCGCCGCCCCGGAGCAAGAACTGCAGTTGGCCTTCGATCCCTACCGGATTCACTGCTTTGACCCGGAAACCGGCACGGCCCTGTGAGGCAAGGATTCCCCCCGGACAGATGGCTTTCCTGAGTAGGGGCCGACAGGTAAGTCCGCCCCCACGGAACTTGTCGTTTTTCACTAGGAAAATGGCATGAAACCTTACCGCACCTCTCGGTCTTCCAGCTGGAAACCCCCTGAACCAGAAGGAGTTTGAAGAGTATCGGGAAGATGACGAAGACAGCTATTATGAGAAGGGCGTCATGGAACGGTAATCGCCAAATCAATCAAAGCGGCTAGCCGGCCCCTGGGGCCTGAAGTTAGCGGGCCGGAAGGCCCTGAGCCAGGGCCTCTTTGAGCATCTTCAGGGCCAATCTCTGAGGTGGGACAGGGAATCGAGCCGGAGAACCGGGTGAGGGTTTATCCTATGACTTTGGCCTGATCCTTTAAAATGTCCACTTTATCAGTCTGCTCCCAGGGGAGCTCCATATCCAGACGTCCTACCTGACCATACGCCGCCAGCCGGCTGTAAAAACATCCTTGGTGGCGGGACGGCTGGTGCCGCAGGTTGAAATCCCGCAGTATTGCCGCCAGGCGAAAGTCGAAGTGGTTTTCCAAGAGGGCGACCAGGGCCCCATCCGGTATTTTGCCGGTGCCGAAGGTCTCCACCTGAATACTGGCCGGGTGCGCCAGGCCGATGGAATAGCTCAGCACCACTTCGCATTCTTCCGCCAGTCCCGCCGCCACCAAGTTCTTGGCGGCATAGCGGGCCGCATAGACCCCGATGCGGTCAATGCGCAGGGGGTCCTTGCCGCTTAAGGCATTGCCGCTGTGCCGGGCATACTCGCCATAGGTGTCCACCGCGTTTTTTCTGCCGGTTAGCCCGGAATGCACCGCCGGACCGCCCACCATAAGGTTTTCCAGGGGATTGATGAAGATGGCTGTCCGTTGGTCGGGCTTGATTTTTTCGTCGGCAAAAGCCGGGTCAATAATACCCCCCCTGATTTCTGCCTCAATTTTGTTTATCGGAATCACCCGCTTCTGAGCGCCCGCGGCGCTCAGCACCAGGGTAAGGCTGTGGATGCGGTGGGGCGTGCGATTGTGGTACTCGATGCCGACCATGGTCTTGGCATCCGGAGAAAGGTAGGACAGATCATCCCTGAGCCTGGCCGCCATAATCTGCCGGGCCAATTTATGGGCCAGCCAAATGGGCAACGGCATCAGGGCCTGGGTTTGCCGACAGGCATAGCCGAACACCGTAGCCTGCTGCCTGACTTTGATCTTCTCGATCTCTTCATCGGCCAGCCTCTGTTCGTTGAAAAACAGGTCGGCGTCCGGGGGATATTCCTGGAGGCTGTTCAGGATGCTGCAGGCCTGGGCGTTGAAATCTGACTTGACGTAACCCGTCTTACTGATAACCTTGCGGGCCACATGCGGTATATCCACCCGCGCCTCGGAGGCAAAGCGGGCGGCGATAAAGAGAATTGAGGTTGATACGGCGCATTCGGCCCGCACCCGTGCATAGGGGTCCTGTTCCAGAAAATGGTCGACGATGGCGTCGCTGATGCGGTCGCAGAGCTTGTCGGGATGACCTTCCGTCACCGATTCTGATATGAAAATGAAATTTTTTTTCATGGGACATCCTCAAGTGGCAGACCTGGATGAAACCATTAATTGCACGCTGCATCAACTGAGCTGATTAAGGTAATTCCCGCAGCTAACCTTTCAGGCGCTCGGCTATCTTATCCCGCACTTCCAAACTGTTTGTCAATTTTTCTTCTCCTGATCGGGAAGGCGGCAGGATCTGCAAAAGGCCCAAAGTTTTCCCCTGACCCCTTCAGGAAGATCGCCAAGGGACGGTCATAGTAATCTGGGAAACGCCAATGGCGATGAGCAACAGCCCGGCAAGCACTCCAGTCCACTGCCCGAGCCCCGAAGGTCTCAGGCTCCGGCCAATACCTATCCCCAGCCAGAAGGTGAGTATACTGAGGAAACCCACCAACAAGGTTATTAATAAGGCTGACAGCCCAAGCATACCGGCTCCCAGGCCGTTGGGAAGATTGTTCAGCATAAGAGCCAGGCTCAGAAAACAACTTTCCTTTACATCAATATGACCCGAAGAGTCCCGGTCTGCCAGGGGAGGGTGTTCAAGAATGAGGGTTGCCCGTCGCACCAGCGATGTCCCTGCCAGGTCATTGGCTTGTCTTGGGGATGGCGCCTCCTGGTCTTGATGGCGTTGCTTAAAAAATTCTTGAACGGTGGTCCAGACTCCCATGGCTACCAAGAGCGCCGCTCCGAGGCAGACAGCATAATTTGGGGGCAAGACCCTTAAGGCTTGCTGCCCGAACACTACGCATAGAAAGGTCCCACCTGCGGTGATGAAGGCAATGAGGAGATTAGAGGCCAGGGGGATGTTAATTTCCCGGGCCCCGTAAGTTATTCCCACCCCCACATTATCGAGGTTGCAGGATATGGCCAGGAGGAGCGCAATGAGCAATTGACTGTCGTACATGGCAATCTGTGGCGGCCTGTTTCTCCAGAGAGGATCGAGATAATTAAGCGCTCCGGTTCATGAGATGAGACCGATGATTAAGCATTGCCGTCTCAGGCTCGACGATTGTCTTAGTGGCATCATTCACCAGAAAGGGCAGGAGCGCGCCGCTGCCGATTACCAAACCATCCAGGAACGTAAGCGGGCTCAGTCCCAGGATGCTGCGCAGCCCCGGGATGAACGCGGTGCAGAGCTGCAGGAGCAGGGAGCCTCCCAGGGCCAGCGTTAGATAGGGGTTCGCCGGGGGCTTGGTCTTGGAAAAAACGCCCTGATGTTCGGAACGGCAACTCAGGGCATGAAGGAGCTGCCCCGTGGTGAGAGTGTGGAAAGCCAGGGTGCCGGCTTGAACCCCCAGGCCATAGCGCAGAATCCCATAACCGTAAGCACCCATTGCCCCGGCGGTTAAGGCTCCCGACTCAAAGGCCATGCGCTTGTAATCAGCGGTATCAAAGATGGGCGCCTGGGGATCCCGGGGCGGACGTTCCAGAATATCCGGTTCCGGGGCCTCCAGGGCCAGGGCCAGACCCGGAAAAATGTCCGAGATCAGGTTGATCCACAACAGTTGCATGGCATTGAGCGGCGATCCCAGACCCACGGCCAGGGCCGTGAAGGTGAGCATGATTTCGCTCAGGTTGGTGGCCAGGAAAAAGTGTACGGATTTTCTGATGTTGAGGTAGATAGTGCGGCCGTCCCGGATGGCGACGATCATGGTGTCCAGGTTGTCCTTTTCCAGGACCACGTCGGCCACTTCCCGGGCCACATCCGTGCCGGTGCGGCCCATGGCGATGCCCACGTCAGCAGCCTTGAGGGCCGGGCCGTCGTTAATGCCATCACCGGTCATGGCCACGACCTTGCCGGCTTGCTGCAGGGCATGAACAATCTGCAGCTTGTGGGCCGGGCTGACCCGGGAGAAGACCTTGGCCCTCTTGGCTAAAGCCTGCAGGGCCTCCGGTTCAATGTGCGTCAGGTAAGAGGCGTCCAGGATTTCCAGAGGAGCACCCTGGCTCAGGTTGAGCTCCTGGCCGATGGCGTACGCGGTAGTGCTCTGGTCGCCGGTGATCATCACGGTGTCAATGCCGGCCCGGTGGAAGTCCTGGATGGCTCCGGCCACTCCCTCCCGGACGGGGTCGGTCATGCCCATCATGCCCACCCAGGTTAGACCGTTTTCCTCGGTTCGGCCCTGGGGGTTTTCCCTCACAGCATAAGCAAGTCCCAAAATGCGCAACGCCTTGCCGGCCATGTTTTCGTTTTGCACCTCAATGGCCGCCCGGTCTTCTTCCGTCAAAGGCAAATCCCGGCCATTTCTGATCTGTCGCTGGCAAAGAGCCAGGATGTCCATAGGGCTCCCTTTCAGAGCCAAGAAAGTTCCCTGGGAGCCATGCTGGTGAAGGGTGCCCATGAACAGCCGGGTTTCCGAGCGGTGGTTTACCTTGAGAAGGGGATGCTCCCGCCTCAGGGTGGCAACGTCAAGTCCTGCGTCCAGAACCAGGCGCACCAGAGCGTTCTCCGTGGGCGTCCCCCGCAACACCTCCCTGCCATTGTCTCTGTAAAGCTCCGTCTCGTTACACAAAATGGACACCAGAAGGAGTTGCTGCAATTCCGGTGCTTCCCCGGGAGCAACCGGACCATCGGGTCCCCAGAACTGGCCCTGGGAGACCTTGAGAGTTCGCATGCCGGTGAGCACCTCCACCACGGACATCTGATTACGGGTGATGGTGCCGGTCTTGTCCAGACAGACGGTCTGGACCGACCCCAGGGTCTCCACCGCGTGCAGGTGACGGATGAGGACATGGTGTTGCCGCATGTCCCGAATCCCCAGAGCCAGGGTGGTCGTTGCCACCATGGGCAGCCCTTCCGGTACGGCTGCGGCCGCCAGGCAAATGGAGGTCCGGAGCATCTCCAGGGATCCCATGCCCCACAAAGAGCCGGCTACAAAAGCCAAACCGCAGACACCCATGCAGATGAAGACCAGCTGGTCGCCTAGCTGGCCAAGCTGTCGCTGGAGCGGCGTCTCCGGACTTTCCGCTTCCCCCATCAAGGCCTGGATACGCCCGATTTCCGTGTGGCTGCCGGTGGCCGTGACCACCGCCAGCCCTTCGCCCCCGGTAACCAGGGTCCCCCGAAACACCATGTTGAGGCGGTCACCCAGAGGGATATGGGGAGATATCAGAGGCTGAGTAGATTTGGTTACCGGCAGGCTCTCCCCGGTCAAGGCCGACTCATCGATGCTCAGATGCGAGCCCTCCACCAGTCGGGCGTCCGCCGCCACATAGATTCCCGGCCTGAGCACCAGGAGGTCCCCTATGGCCACCTCCTCCTCCGGGACTTCACTCATCCGCCCATCGCGCACAACCAGGGCCGCGGGCCGGACCAGGGTCTTGAGGGATGCTATGGTCTTTTCCGCTTCGCTTTCCGTTTTGTAGCCGATAAACGCGTTGACCGTCACCACTCCCATGATCAAAAAGGCGTCCAGCAGCCCCCCGGTGAGGACGGAAAAGCCGGCCGCAACTCCCAATAAGGCCACCGGCAGGGAATTGAACTGAGTGAAAAAAATTTCCCAACCGGAGCGGGCTTCCGCTTCCGGCAGGAGGTTGGAACCATAAGTCTTGACGTGCTCTCGGGCCGCCTCCCAGGTCAGCCCCGCCGCTTTGTCGGTTCGGAAGCGGGCCAGCACTTCTTCCGCCCCTAGCAGATGCCAAGGCTCTTGAGGTTGTGCGGCCTTGTAATAAAACAGGTCTCTTATGCCGGGGAGATAGTCGAGGTATCCTTGGCTCAGTGCCGGAACCCCGGTATCGGACGTCTCGCCTGCAGGTTCAGGATGGGAATTTTCGCAATGATTGCGATACTCGATGACAATTTCTTCGATAAGGGCGGCGATGGTTTGGGGCGTATTGTCGGAGTTGAAGCAGACCAGGATATTTCCCGTCAGGCTGCTGGCCGAGATGTGGGTAATATCCCGGTTCTGCGAGAGTCTGAATTCCAGCAGCCTTTTTAAAACCTCAGAGCGGTAAAGCCCCTCGACCCGGTATCGGGCCCGGCCCGCTACGACAATGTGAATTGCTTCAACCATAGGGAGCCATAACCCCTCAAGCTCGTCGCCGGTTCATGGGAAGAGGATCTGCTCCACTACTCTGAAGTACTTTCGCTTTTGCCCCGGGTAGCAGGCTTTTTCCCGGGCCCCGCTTCTCCAGCCCCCGGAGTCTTGGCCTGACCTTTGGGCAGAACGGCGCCGGCCACTTCCTTCAGGCCTTCCACCGCGCCCACCAGAAGGTCGGTGACCCCTCTGACGGCGGTGAGACCCAGGGTGCCGGCGGCTTCAATGGCGCCCCCGACCACGGCTTTGGCCGCGGTGCCGGCGTTACCCCCTACCTGGCCCACCGCCTCCATGGCGCCCATGGCCGCGCTCCGGGCCACCAGGGCCACGTCGGTGCCCACTTCCGAGGCGCCTTTGACCGCACCTTTGAGCAACTGGCCGGCGGCCTGCTGGACGTCGCCACCCACATCGGCCACCCCCAACATGATGCCCTGGGCCACGGCCTTGACGGTGGTTACCGCGCCGGTGCCTACCTCCTCACTGGCCTTGAGAGCGCCTTTGATTACCTCTTTACTAATATTGAGGGTTTCATTGGCCACCGCCCCCGTTCCCTTCAGGGCGTCGGTAACGGTGTGGCGCGCCAGGTTGACGATTTCGGCTTCAATTTCGCTCATACCCTTGAGACTGCCCACGATGCCGTCTTTGACCGTGGTGCCGGCCTTGCCCAAGGTTTCCCCTACACCGCTCTTTTCTTTGGTTTCTGCTGGAGACATGGCAATACTCCCTTGCATAGTGCTGGTGGTCCCCATTACCTGAAGGCCTAAGGCCGAACCGGCAAAGGGCCAATAGTCAGTAGATCATAACTTCCTGATCTATTCCCTGAAAAAGGGGTTCCTGGTTCAAAACTTGCCCTCTAGCAAGGCCAATAACTCCAGAGGATTGATCTCCGGAAAGAGAGCCGCGAAGGTATCTTTTAACGACCAGAGATTAAAGAGGGAAGATAACTCCTCCTTATCATAAAGAACCTGCACGGTGCCCAGCCCCGGATCGGCCTTTACGTGGTTGATCCCCTTAACCGCGCCAAAGCGCCTCTCCACCTCAGTGACCATGTCATGATTGTTTTTCACCTTTTCCACGGCCAGATGAAGCTCACCGGGTCGGGCCTGAAGCACTTTAAAACCTTCCATGGGAAGCAACCTGACTTTCTTTTGATGTTTGTCGACGTAATCGAGAAAATTTTGGGACTGACCATCCTTACTTCCGAGTCAGTCCGCTAACGGCCTAATCGGCGGACATTTAATATATCCCGAAGACCATGGAAACGCCATACATCGTAAATAGATATATATCTCTATAATTAGGAAAAAATATTGAAACCATTTGATATCAAATGGTTTTTTAGCAAGAGGAATAATCGTCGCCGACCGCCGAAACTGCCGGACAAATCTTTTGTTACCGGGTTAAGAAACCCTGGCGAGAGGGTTAAACAGAAAGACAGGTTCAGAAAGCAAGGGACGTACGGTTAAGGGTATGCTCCAGACTGAGGGAACCCCGTGCATCTTTTATTTAAGCCTAAAAATTCCCCGTGATTCAATGGCCCCACCAAGAAATAATCTTAAGCTCATCCCCAAAACTAACCAAAATTTAACAATCCATTTATTTTTTCTTAATAAACTAATTTTATAAATACTTATCAGAAGTACAACATAAGAAATTGCGAGGACAAAATCATATGACTGTTGCCACCGACTACTTACATGCCCTGGAGGGTCGCATCAGAATAAAAATACCGGAATTAAAAGGATCTCCTGAAAAGTCCCAGGAGATCAAACAGCACTTGAGTACTTTTACCGGCATTAATTACGTTCAGGCTAATCCGACCACCGGCAATGCCTTGATCCTTTACAATTCCAGGGAAATATCGCAAAACCAAATGATCGCCGTCCTGAAGGAAGACTTGGGCTGCTTTCAGGAGCCTGCCGCCATGAACGGGAACCGCCCGGGAGAGGGCCTGGCCGGCGCCGTCGCCCGGGCCTTCATGGAATCAGCACTGCAAACCGTGGTCATGGCCCTGATTTAACGGGCAGCCAAGAAACCGGATTTATTTCGGGTTCAAGTGAATCAGATTAACTGGGGGCAGGAGCCCCTTTTTTATTGCCCTGGGTAGCGGATCACTCATAGCCTGCAGATGGTTACTAAGCCTCCGGCTTGCCGTAGTGCTCGGCTTTGGCTTCAGCCATCAAATCACTTATCTGCTCTCCGGCTTCCGCGGCAACGCTCACCATCATGTCCTTCACCGAATGGCCCGCTTTGATCACCCCTTTAGCCAGGGGCCGGACGATGTACCCCACCGCCGGCAAAATTACCGGTGCCACCAGGGCTACCCCTACCCCCACCAGAACAGTAGGGAGACTGAGCCTGAAGGCTCTGCTTACCCAAGACATAAAAATCCTCCTCTCATCAACCGCCTTGCATGGATAATTTAATCAGGTAATTTTTCAGAATTTAGTCGCGATGCAACCAAGCCCCGCTTTCAGAAGTATCGGATAAAAACCGAAATCACTACAATACTTCCCCCAGGGCCTCAATAATGGCCCCGGTGGCTGATTCCTCAGCCTCGGTCTCAACTTCCTCAACCAGCAGCTCCTGGGCTCCCTCTGCAAGGGCGTGGGTGGCTAAGGCTCCAGGTTTTTTCTTGCGTCTTCTATATAATTGGTATTCAGTCATTCCTTCGTGCACCTCATGCACCAGGTCGAAGTACAGGTGCAAAACAGCTTTAGTTATCGGCCTGGTGATCCGGGCCACCGCCGGAAGCAGCACCGGCGCCAGCAGCACCGACCCGGCAACGGTCAGGAGTCCAGTAATGGGTCTTTTTACCAATTCATCAAACATCGTTCATGGTGAGGCCGGCGGTCCCTCCAGCCATTTCCGGTTCAGCATGAACACGGTGCTGAACGCGAACCAGAAATAATCATACCACGCCGGAAATGCCAACTCTTCAGCAAGCCACAGGCTCCGCACCCCCAAAAAGAATAGGGTAAGGGGGATCAGCACGTTCACATTCAACCCCTGGGTTATCTGACCCGCTTCTCCTCTCAGAGTGGGAAAGAGGCCAGCGTCCTGATCCGGCTCCCTGCCGCCTCCATCGGCCACCGCCGTGAGCCAGGCAGAAAAACTGCCAGTATCCAGATCCGGTAGCAATTGTGCCAAGAGCTCTGACAACGTTGCCAAGGACTCCAAGGACATCAGTTGTTTCTGGTCGTAAAGAAGAAGAACGCTGCCGGTGATGGAATTGGCTGCTATTTCTTTGATGCCCGGCACTCTCCCCAGCTTTGTTTGGGCTTCCCCAGCCAAAGCGGGATCGCCTTTCAGCCTGGCTATTTTCAGTCGAACCCGTCCTGGCAGGGCATGGACGAGTTCTATGCCCTGAACCGACATGTCAGCCCCCTATTCCTTTGCCGTCTAACTTACACTTTAAGTCTTGGCTTTCTTTTGCGCGGCTGCAGCCGCAACGCCTTCCTGGCCCTTCTCCACTTTGACCTCAGCCACCAAATCGCTGATCTGTTCACCGGCCTCGGCGGCGAACTCCTTCACGGTGTCCGCCAGGACAAGATAACCCCTGATCAACGACTTGGCCAGAGGCCGGGATACCGCGGCCACCGCCGGCAACACGATGGGCGCCGCCAGGGCTACACCCAACACAACCAGGATACTGGGCACTGAGGACTTCAAGCCATCATCAAAAAGACCCATGATTCTTCTCCTTAACTAACCAAATTCATACAATAACCTAATGATAAAAAAACAAAAAATCAACCTTTAGGTGAGTATAATACCCTTGATATATATCGGAGATTAGCTCTATGAAGCGGAAGATCCGACAATCCTTCTGGCAGGGTGTGATCAAGCTCTTCGTCTTGCACCAGGCCGCTCTGGGCCCCGTTTATGGCGGCAAGTTGAGTAAATCTTTGAGCAGCCTGGGACACACCATCAGTCCGGGGAGTCTCTATCCCACCTTACACAATCTGGAAAAGGCGGGGTTTCTCCGATCCTCCTTGAAGGTGTTTAAAGGCCGGGTGCGCAGGTATTATGAAATCACCGCCGCGGGGCAATCCTGCTTAGGTGAGATTAAAATGACTCTATATGGCGTGGTAAAGACCCTTTTCTTGGCTGACACGACGCCGACTCGGGATAATAATTATCCCCCCAACTCAAAGTTCTTGGCGGTTGCGAAAAAAGGAGAAGAAAAGCCTGAAAAACCCGCTTGACCGCCTGAGTACTGCGCCTGTGAACCCCTTCCCCCTATCATTCCACCAAAACCACTGACGATTTCTGGTTATAAAAATTTCCAAATCAAAGTTTCTGTATCCAGCCCTGGGAAAAACCCCTCGATGCGCGCCGAGAAATCCTGGCGGGACTGAGGAACCGCTAGTTCTTGAGGGTCAAAGATCACCAGGAGGGAGCCGGTGGCGGCACTGGCTTCCACGTCGGCAATGCCCTTGACGTCAGTGAGGCTTCTCTTGATCCTCTCGGCTAAACCCGGGTTGTATCTCATCTTAGGGATACGCAAGCGGATACGCCCATAAAGACGGTGCCTTATCCTGATGCCGTAATAGTCCAAGGTGCGCAGCGGCGCCCTGGGGCGTTCCGAGGCAGGAGGCGCGGGCGCAGCTGAGGTCTTTTGGCCTTCTGTTTTCGGGCCGCCTTCCTTGCCTTTTTTGCCCTCTGAGACTGGCTTTTTCTGCCGGGGACCTTGCGTCTTCCTGACTGTCTTGGCCTTCGCTTTCCGAGGCATTGGTTGAGTTTCTGACTTCTCTGGCAAAGGCGCCGCAGGGTCCTGCACATCCTGCCCGGTAGTCGGCTGAGTCACTTCATCCACCATTCGGCGGGCTTCTTCAAGGATTTTGGGGACATTGTTGAAGCCTTCCATCAGGCTCTGCCTTTTTTTGTTCCGGTCAGAATCAGTCATGCAATAGCCCTCCTCGTTTAAACGGTCTCCATGGTAAAGATGTTTAGGAGTTCCTGGGCCAGATCCCGAAAGGCGCGGGAGCCGGGAGCGCCGGGGTTGTGCCGGAGAATGGTGGTGCCGGCGGCCTCCGCCTGCTCGAAGGCGGTATTTACCGGAATCGTAGTGTGAAAAATTTGGTCGGCCCGAAAGGCCCCGGCCAGATGCTCTGCCAGGGTCCGACTGATGAGCGTCCTTTTGTCCACTTGATTCACCAGAAGCCGCAACAATCTCAGATCCTTGTTGTTTTGGACCCTTACCGCATTGATGAGGCGAACTGCTTTGAGAAGCCCTTCCACGCTGAAGGCGCTCCCCGCCTTGACCGGCACCAGAGCAAAATCCGCGCTGTTAAGCGCGCAGATGACAAAAGTGCCCAGGGTGGGAGGATTATCAATCAAGGTGAAATCAAAGTTTTCTAGCGCATAATCCCTCAGATGGCGCCGCAGCCGGGAAAAACTGTCCGGAGCTCCCAAGATCACCTGCGGCTCCAAAGAGGCGGTCTCCGGGACATTGGCAAGGCAAAAAACTCCGTCATATCGGGTGGGATACAGGAAGGCCTTGAGGGGATGTTCCAGCGTATCAAGAGCCAGCACTTCATACAGGCTGTGCCTCAGTGCCAGCTCTTTCGGCAGCAGGAGGGCGGTGGCATTGCACTGACTGTCAAGGTCAACCACCAACACCCGTTTGCCCAAGCGTGCCAACGCGTGGGCCAGATTGCAGGTGACCGTAGTTTTCCCAACCCCGCCTTTATTGTTGACTATTGCGATGATGGCAGCCACGGGTCCCCCAGGGGAAGGTTAAAAACCTGATACTACTTTTTGCCGAGCTGGTTAAATTGTCAATGAATTTTTTAGACAATACTTAAAGCACTGCCTGGTTGCAGTAGTTTCCGAATTGAGAGGAACCTTTGGGGAGTATTACAACTGTTTGTAAGACAAAAAAAGGCCCTTATTTAGGCCTTAACTTATTGAAATTCTTTGGCGGGCGATGGGCGACTCGAACGCCAGACCTTTGGTTCCTGAGACCCAAGGTATATAATTACTCTGTATTATTTGCCTGTCATAAATCACCCTTAATTCACTACTAAAATAGTTTTAACTTTTCCCTTGACATCCCTAATTGTACCCGCATATTAGTCTCAGGTGTGGGGAATAGTGTGGGGAATAAAATCAATCTGGGAGCAGAGGCCATGCCAGTTTTAAAGAGAACGAAGACGAGCTACCCCGGAGTGTTCTACATCGAGGGAACTTCACCGGCCACGGGCAAGCCTGAGCGGATTTTCTACATCCGGTATCGTAAGACCGGAAAGATGATTGAGGAAAAGGCGGGCCGGCAATTCCAGGATGACATGACCCCGGCCCGGGCCGCCAGACTCAGGGCAGGGCGCATCGGCGGAGAGTTGCCCACCCGTCAAGAGATAAGGGACCGTGAGCGGGCCAGAAAAGAGGATGAGGAGGGCCGCTGGACCATGAACCGACTGTGGCAGGAGTACACGGCCCACAGGCAAATCAAGGGAATCGCCCAGGACCGGAGCCGGTTTGAAAATTACCTCAAACCGACGTGGGGCGACAAGGAACCCCACGAGATTCAACCCTTGGAGATAGACCGGCTGCGGCTGCGAATCTTGAAGGACAAGGCCCCACAAACTGCCAAGCTCACCTTAGCTCTGCTGCGCCGGATCGTAAATTACGGGGTGAAGCGCCAGC
>Ga0307425_1001685_pt1 | contig 12939 bp, 14 predicted proteins | sample SalMarWE160330MG_FD_202152 | JGI IMG/M metagenome (GOLD analysis project Ga0307425, IMG submission 202152) | Salt marsh sediment microbial communities from the Plum Island Ecosystem LTER, Massachusetts, United States - WE1603-30 | ecosystem: Environmental > Aquatic > Marine > Intertidal zone >... | reverse complement strand
GGCCGACCAGGGCGAACAGCAACTCCGCCCCGCGCCCGGGGTAGATATGCCCGGTGAACCCCAGCGTCATCTGATCCGTCAGGCCGAGCTGGCGGCGCGCCTCCTCCGCCTCTGGCAGGGATTCGTACTGGGACAGGTCCACGCCGTTGGGCGCCACCTGCACCTCCTGCTCCGGGAGCCTCAGGCCTGCCACCTTTTCGATGGCCTCCAGCAGCGGGCGGGTGGTGACCAGCATGCGTTTGCGTCCGCGCACGCGCCAGAAGCGGCGCATCAGCCATGGACCCGCGCGGCCTGTCACCTCTGCGTGCATCTCGAGCACCACCGGCCAGCCCAGCCAGGTCGCCAGCGCAGCCGGATTCAACAACCAGGTATAGACCAGCTCCGGCCTGAAGACCGCAGCAGCCAGGATAGCATACACCGTGAAATCGTATCGTTTGAGCGCGGGCATGGAAGGCAGCCAGCGTATCTCGAACCGTGTGTGCAGACCATAATGCGCGGCTAAAGCCTCCCAACCAGCCGGTTCGCTCTCGTGCGGCGCAAGCAGCCGAACTTCATGCCCGAGCTGGGCCAGCGCCTGGCAGACCTTCATGGCCTGGATGGAATTGGCCGTAAGGGACGGAATGCGTGAGTTGGTAATGAGCGCAATCTTCATGGCTATACCGGTTCTTTGGGGACCACTGCCGCCAGGCGGAAGCGAATCTCTTTCAGCCCGCGCCACACAATGGCGCCAACCGATGCGATGTAATAGAAGGAAAGCAGGGCCGCCTCGGCCACGTAACCCAATTGGGGTACCAATAAGAAGGCCAGAGCCAGTTTAGCCAACCCGGCTAATACCGTGGCCTTGAGCGGGAATTCCGGCATTCCAAACGAGAGCAGCAGCGGCCGGTTCCAGAAAAACGTGTAATTGAACACGAAGCCCACCAGCAAGGCCATCAGGGCGGGATAGGCCACCACGTACTGCTCGCCGTAGATCCATAACACCCAGCGTCCGAATACCGCCAGTCCAGCTGCCAGCAGCAGGTTGATGCCGAACGACAGGGTCGTCACCTTGCGCAGGAATTCCTTCAGGCGAGGCCAGGCGCGCTGCACGATCAGGCGGTTGAGCTCGGGATAGACCGTCAGGATGAGCGGGTTGGCTGGCACAGAGAGCAGGCTGATGATGGCGTAAGCTGCCTTGTAGTAGCCCGCCGCCTCGCTCGACAGGAAAAAGCCCACCCACAGGATCTCGCTCTCACGGAACAGGAGGATCACGGTTGCGCTCAGGTTGGAGCTAACCGCAAATTTAACCATCTCCCTGAAGGCCGGCAGGGAATGGAAGGATGCCGACCACCAGCCTCGTTGGAGGGCGCGCCGCAGATGTACCTGGGCTGTGATAAACATCCCCAATCCCAGGATCATTTTGCCGAGCAGATACCCGCCCAGCACAATCTCCAGCCCTGAGCGCATGAAGAACGCGGCTGCGATGACCAGGGTCACAAAGACCGCCTGGACAAGGTTGATGACCCCTTCCAGGTTGATCCTGTCTGTGATCTGCAGGATACCGCGCGAACTCTCAAGATTGAAGTTCGCCAGCAGCCCCAACCCATAGATGATGAATAGCAGAGAAGTGCCTGGCGTCTTGGCGATGTAGCGTGCGGCCAGCCCCGCGGAAAGGATCACCACCAGGAAGGCCAGTACGGAAACCGCCGCCTCCGTGAGCGAGGCCGCTTTCACCAGCGCGGCCAGCCTGTCCCGCTCGCCACGTTCCAGGTATTCGCCCCCGTAGCGCACGACCAATTCGCTCATGCGGAACGAGAGCAGGCCGTTGACCGTCGATGCGTAGCCCATGATGATTCCTACCAGACCGTAGCCGGCCGGTCCCAGCAGGCGCGCCGCCAGAATGCCCTGCAGCACGCTCAATACCAGGCTCAGGCTGTTGCTGCTGAACAGGGAGAGGCTGTTTCGCACGACCTTGCCCAGCAGCGCATCCCGCTCCAGCGCAGACCAGGCGTCCCGCAGCAGGCTCACGTGGTGCGCACGTCCTTGACCCAGAAGCGTTCCTGCCGGTACCATTCCACCAGGCGCCTGACGCCCTCACGCAGGTCCACCTGCGGCTCCCAGCCCAGCAACTCGCCCGCTTTGGTGACGTCCGCCCAGTTGGAGCGCATATCCGCCAGGTTGGGCGGCCCGTACTCCACGGTAGCTTTCTTCCCGGCCACCTCTTCCACGAGCGCCACCAGATCGTTGATAGTGATCACCTCGTGCCCCCCCAGGTTGAGGACCTCAAATCCAAGCGGCTTGAGTGCCAGGATCGTGCCGCGCGCGATATCGTCCAGGTACGTGAATCCACGCGACTGCTTGCCATCTCCATAGATCTGCACCGGGCGTCCTTCACTGATCCACTGCGTGAAACGGAACAAGGCCAGGTCGGGGCGGCCTGCGGGCCCGTAAACAGTGAAGTAACGCACCACGCTGACGTCCAGGCCGTACAGGTAATGGTAAGAGTGCGAGAGCGCCTCCGCGCCCTTTTTGCTGGCAGCGTACGGCTGGAGTGGCCGGTCACTGGAAGCACTTTCCGGCGTAGGGTATGGTGGGTCTTCACCGTATATGCTGGATGTGGACGCCAGCAGGAACTTCTTCGTGCCGCTCTGTCGGCAAAGTTCGAGCATATTCAGCGTGCCGATGACATTCGTCTCTACGAAGACCCAGGGATCCTGCACGCTGGCGCGTACACCCGCTCGCGCCGCCAGGTTGATGACGGCATCGAACTTTTCGCCCTTGAACTGCTCGATCACGGACTTGTCCGAGATGTCCAGTTTGTGGAAGGTGAACCCCGGCAGAGCCTGCAGCCGGCGCAGTCGGTAGTCCTTCATGCGCACGTCATAGGCGTCGTTCAGGTTGTCGACGCCCACCACCGTATGCCCATCCTCGATCAGGTATTCAACCACACGGGAGGCGATAAACCCCGCCGCTCCAGTAACAAAGTAATGTGCCATAGCAATTCAGCCAGGGGCGTGTTCCGGGGGAATTTCAGGCCGCCCGGCACCCCATCCTTTCGCTCCTAGAGCCTCTCAACCTTCGGATTATCTTTGGCTAATTTACCCAGGGCGTTACGCGCGTCGAAAACGAACCGGGATGCCTCCAGGATGGCCTTGTAATCGTAGGTTTTGTGGTTTGTCACGATCACCACCACATCGGCTTCCTTGACAGCCTTCATCAAATCCTGCACGCTGTCCATCTGCCAGTCTTCATACTCGTGGTGGATATGCGGGATATACGGGTCGTGGTATTCCACCTGGGCGCCTTTCTTCTGCAATAGACCGATCACGTCCAGGGCAGGCGACTCGCGCACATCATCGATATCGGGTTTGTAGGCCACGCCCAAAACCAGCACTCTGGACCCCTTGAGGATTTTGCTGCGATCGTTCATGGCGTCCAGCACACGGTTGACCACATAACGGGGCATATTGGTGTTGATTTCGGAAGCCAGTTCGATGAAACGCGCATTGTAGTTGAGCGCCTTCATTTTCCATGAAAGATACAGTGGGTCGATCGGGATGCAATGCCCGCCCAAACCCGGGCCAGGCGTGAACTTCATGAAACCAAAAGGTTTGGTGGCAGCAGCTTCGATCACCTCCCAGACGTCTACGTCCAGACGCTCGCACATGATGGCCAGCTCGTTCACCAGGCCGACGTTGATCATGCGGAATGTGTTCTCCAGCAGCTTGGCCATCTCGGCTGCCTCTGCCGAACTGACCGGGAAGATGGTCTGGATAGCGCCGGCATACCAGGCGCTGGCGACTTCCGCGCAGGCGGCTGTGATCCCACCAATGACCTTCGGGGTATTGATGGTGGTCCAGTCCTCCCGCCCCGGGTCGACACGTTCCGGGGAGAAGGCTACGAACAGGTCCTCACCGACCTTTAATCCGCTCTTCTCGGTCAGCATCGGCAGCAGCACCTCGCGCGTCGTGCCGGGATAAGTGGTCGATTCGAGCACCACCACCATGTCCTTGTGGACGTACTTTGCCAGTTCTTCCGTGGCGGACAGAATGTAGGACATATCCGGATCGCCAGTCTTGCGCAGTGGGGTCGGGACGCAAATGCTAACAGCGTCGATCTCCTTCAGCACCGAAAAATCGGCGGTGGCGGCAAGGTTTCCGGATTTCAACAGCGCAGCGACTGCTTCGCTCGGGACATCCGGGATATACGAGAAGCCCTGCTCGAGCGCGTCCACCTTGCGCGAGTCGGGGTCGATTCCAGTGACCTTGAAGCCGGCTTCGCCAAATACGACCGCCAGCGGTAGGCCCACATAGCCCAATCCCAGGATGGCCATGCGTGCCTGTTTATCCTTCAATTTTTGAATGAGTTTTTCTTTTTGAGTCATTCTTCCTCTACTAAGTATCTTCGAAGCTCAGTGGCCTCGGGATCAGAACAGGGTCAGCTGCTTGGGATCCTCATCCGGCGTATCCTCTGGAGGGTTGGGTGCCGGCTGCGCCAGCGCGCTGCGCGCCTGGTCGAGCAATTTTGGCAGCCTGGCAAAATCTTCCAGGAGTTGCGGTTTGTACTTGGGCTGGTGCAGGGCCGCCGCGGGATGGAACATAGGGATCACGAAGCGGTCCCCTACACGGCGCATCTGCCCGTGTACGGCGCTGATCTTCGCCCCGGACAGGTATTTGCCCATCGAGAATCGCCCTAAGGTGATGATGATCTTAGGATTGATGGCCTGGATCTGGCGCTCGAGGTAGGCGTCGCAAGCCGCAAGCTCCTCAGGTTGCGGGTCGCGGTTCCCTGGCGGGCGGCACTTGACCACATTGCCAATCCACACATCCGAGCGTTTCAAGCCGGCACCCGCCAGCAGCTCCTCCAGGAATTTTCCCGCCGCCCCCACAAACGGACGTCCCTGCTCATTCTCGTGGAACCCGGGCCCTTCCCCGATCAGCATGATCTCGGAATGAGCCGGTCCTTCGCCCGGGACTGAATTTTTGCGCGAGCGATGCAATTCGCAACGTGTACAAACCGCCACTTCCTGAGCCACCTGGGCAAGAGTTTCTTCAGCGTTCATTTTATCTTCACCATCCCTTTCAGGTCTCGCAACGTCATTAAAATCGCGTTTTCACCGTTATCCTTGTAGTAGTTCGTCCTATGCCCAACCTCATCGAATCCAAGTTTCTGGTACATGGCAAGTGCAGCCTGATTGCCAGCGCGCACTTCCAGTAAGGCACTGCGAGCTCCCTCCTGATAAGCCTCCTGCAAGGCATGGACCAGCAAACCCCGTGCGAGACCCTGCCGCCTATGATCCGGGTGTGTGGCCAGTGTGGCAATGTGGGCTTCGTCAACGATCACCCACAAGACCAGCATGCCCACTACCTGTCCATCCAGTTCGACCACCCAGCAGCGTGCAGCCGGGTTGTCGCTGACCTCAAAACGCAGGGAGCGCTCGGGCCAGGGCAGCGTGAAGGAGCTCACATCGATGGCGTGCGCCGTGGGCACATCCTCGAGCCTCATTCTCCGGATTGCCAGGCTCATGACGGGATTGGATCGGAGACATGCAAGTAGATGGGCGCCAGCGAGGCTACATCATCCGTCGTCTCAGCCTGCCAGCGCTGCCAAGCCAATGCCGCCAGGACGGCAGGCCTGCGCACGCAATCCACGGGGGAAGCCAGTTGCACATTGACGCGCTTACGCGCCAACCGCTGGCGTTCGTCCGCAGTGAGTTCACCGCATACCAGGGTGGGTCTGGTAATGCCCTCGGCCAGCTCGTCCGCTGTTGTCACCTGCGGAGTGCCGTCCGCACGCCAACCTGCTTCAGTCGCCGAATACCATCCCGCCGCCAGTCTGCTTCGACCTGCCTGCAGCACAGTCACCAGCGGTAGTTCCTGCACGTCCTGAGCCGCAGCAACAATGTCGAGGGTTGGAATACCGATCACAGGCAGATGCCGTGCCAGCGCCAATCCCTTTACAAAAGCCAAACCGACACGCAGGCTGGTGAAGGAACCCGGGCCCAGTGCAACACCCAGCGCCAGCACTTCCGTGATGGCCAACCCAGTATGTGCCAGCACGTCGGCTACGGCCGGCGCCAGTTCAACGGTATGATGGTGCTGGCTCCTCCACAAGGTTTCGGCGCTAACACCCACGCCGTCGTAGAGTGCCAGACCAATCTGCGAGGTGGAAGTGTCAACTGCCAGCAGCATCAATCGCCTCCAAACAGGTGCACGCGCATATCGGCCAGGATACCATCATAGCGCTCCCCACTGGTTTTCAACAGCAACTGACGGTGCTCTACCTCAATAAAATCCATCGAGATCCACAACCTCTCGGCGGGCAGTACACTAACTATGCGTTCAGGCCATTCCACCACGAGCGCTCCCTTGTCCAGCATTTCATCCATATCAAGCTCAGCCGCCTCCGTGGCAGATTCGAGCCGGTAAGCGTCCAGATGAAAAAGTTGTTCGGCGTCTGGGCGGCGATAGATATTCACCAGCACAAAGGTTGGGCTGGAAACCGGATCCAGCGAGCCCCAACCCTGGGCTAACCCCTGCACCAGGGTTGTCTTCCCTGCACCCAAAGCGCCTTGCAAACAAACCACATCGCCAGCCTGGAGCAACCCGCCCAGGCGCATACCCACTCGCCGCGTTTGCTCCGGGCTGCGGCTGAAAAACTCCAGCGTGTGGTCATCCAGAATGGGCATGGCTGGGATTATATCAGGCTGTCAACCATGCAAAACAGGTCATTCAACTTGATGCATGCACGGTGGACGCCTGTGCGCAATTCTGTTAGTATTCTCCCAAACCACCACAAGGAAAACACCATGCAAGCGTATCTTGACAAATTCGCACAGCAGGCCCTTGCAGCGCTGCCCAACCTGCTGACGGCCATCCTGATCCTGGTTGCAAGCCTGTACTTTGCCGGCTTGCTGAGCAAATTGTTAAACAGGATCCTGAAGCGCAGGCAAGCCGACCCCGAGGTGACCCTGTTATTGAGCCAGATGGTGCGCTGGACGATCATCATCATCGGTGTCATCACCGCCTTGCAACGCTTCTTCGACGTTACAGCCTTCTTGGCGGGGTTGGGCATCCTGGGCTTTTCGATCGGCTTCGCACTGCAAAACATCTTGCAAAACTTCGCGGCCGGGATCATCCTGTTGATCCAGCAACCTTTCGATATCGGCGATGCCATCGAAGTGAAGGGGTATGGCGGCACTGTCCAGGCGATCAATTTGCGCACCACGGAATTGCGCACCTGGGACGGGCTTATCGTCATCATCCCCAATGCAGACGTGCTTTCCAACACCATCACCAATTTCACGCGAGCCAATCGGCGGCGCATTGAGCTGGCGGTGGGCGTCGCTTATAACTCCGACCCAGCCCTTACCCGTCAGACCATTCTGGAGGCCATTCAGAACGTTCCGGGGTTTGTGGAGGATCCTGCACCAATGGTCGTCTTCCACACCTTCGCCGGCTCCTCGCTAGACCTGAGCGCCTATTTCTGGACCGCTACTGACCAGACCGGTCCACTTGCGGCCAAAGACAAAGCCCTGGAGCTCACCAAAGCCGCTCTGGAACAGAAAGGCATCGAGATCCCTTTCCCCACTCGCACGGTGCAGATCCAAAAGTAAAAATAACGCCCGGAGACGGCGCCATCTCAGAATCTGTGCAGAATTCAGTCCGCACTCACGTGTTTCCGACAGCGATTTACAGGTTTGTTTGATTCTCAGGGATTCCGCACGTTTTCCCCCCTTTTTTTCGGCCATTCCTTAGGGGTTACGATCCGGTCGTGAAATTCAATCTGACTTCGCGCGGTTTTCTTGAGGAGTGAATTCCAACACTTCTCCGATCGCGCGCGCAATCTGGCGGGCCGCGTCCGGCCGGGCAGCCTGACGACAGTTGGCAGCGTATTGTTCGCGGACATGCGGGTTTTGCACCCAGTTCGTGAGAACCTCCGCAACCCGCGCCGGCGTGGGCGCCCAAACGCCCAGGCGCTCCTCTACCACGAACGTGACATTGCCGTCTTCCTGTCCAGGAAGCCTTGCGTAAAGGATGATGGGCAGGCTGGCGTTAAGCGCTTCGGCGATGGTGCCCGGTCCAGCTTTGGTGACCAGAACGTCCGCTGCCCGCATGAACTCTGGCATCTCGTGTGTAAACCCGTAGATATGTGCCGGCACCGGCCAATCCAGCGCCTCAAGATGTTTCTTCAATCGCTTATTGCGGCCGGTCACGATCACCAGCGCCAGGTCCAGGCCTGCGGTGGCAATGGCGCGCGCCGTCTTGCCAAGCGGGCCCATGCCTTCGCCCCCGCCTACCAGCAACACGATCGGTTTCTCTTTTTCCCAGCCCAAATTCTCGCGCAGAGCGATTTTATCTCCCGCCGGAACGCAATAGCGCGCCGCCACAGGTTGCCCGACCACGCGCACACGATTAGCCAGCATAGTGTAATCAAGTGCGCGTTGGCGGGCCTGTTCGGTCGGAACCAGGATCAGATCTGCACGCTGGTCATACCACAGTGCGTGAGTGGTCACCATGTCGGTCACAACGGTCACAAAAGGCGGCCGGTTGTGACCTAGCGCCTTGATGATCACGGTTGTTGCCAGCGGATGAACTGTTACGACAAGATCGGCGGGGTGGTCTTTGACGATGGCTCGCGCTGCGCGTCCTACATAAGGCCACATGCTGGCCGTGATCGCGCGCGCGCGCCGTCTTCCATCACTGATCTTGAAGCTCAAACCCCATAAATGTGGTGCTTTGACCATGTCCGGATACCAGTCGGGCATTTTGTTCAACGGCAGTGGCGCATACCCCTTGAAGAAATCCAGCATTTCGGTGGTGACAGCTTCACCATATTCCAGCTCGATGGCTTCAATGATCGCTTCGGCAGCACTGCGATGGCCTCCGCCCGTATCCGAGAACAGGATCAGGATATGTGGGGCCCTAGCTGGTTTTTCCAATCTCAATTCCTTGCTGGGTAAGGATCATCTTATAACGGCGGGACAATTCGCGCCGTGTGAGCAGGATGCGTCGCCCACAGCCATTGCATTGCAATCCAATATCTGCCCCAAGGCGTGTCACGGTCCAATCGTATGACCCGCAGGGATGTTGCTTGCGCATGCGCACAATATTTTTAAGTGCCAACTCGCTGAGCATACAGAAATTATACACGCTCGTTGCATACCTTCCTGCATCGAAAAAGAATGAGCTGCTTCAACTTTTAGGGGGAGAAAACGTGATACACTTCGTGCGTTCATTCAGTTCAATTGGAGGGATAAATGGCGACACCCGAGACTTACCCGATCGAAATTGCCGGACTCAAACGGGATTTACGCCTCTTTGAAGTGGCGCCTGGCCTGAGGATCGCGATCCTCAATATCCTGGGTGATACGGATTTGGTACAGGCCTGCGCCAGGGAACTGGGGAAAAAGCTTAAGGACATCCCCCATGATGTACTGGTAACCGCAGAGGCTAAATCCATCCCGCTGGCGTTCGCGCTCTCTACCGTAACGCAGAAACCCTACGTTATCCTGCGCAAGACTTATAAACCGTATATGGGCAACGCTCTCGAAGCTGAAACGCTTTCCATCACAACCGGTCAGACCCAAACCCTTTTCCTGGATGAAAAGGACCGTAGTCTCATGCAGGGCAAGCAGGTGGTAATCCTAGATGATGTCATCAGCACGGGCTCCACGCTGCAAGGCATGCGCATGATCGTCGAAAAAGCGGGGGGCACCATAGCCGCGGAAGCAGCCATTCTGACAGAAGGCGACCGGGCCAAGTGGAGGCATATCCTCGCTCTGGGACATTTGCCACTATTTACAGAATCGGAAACATAACCCCCAACCTATCCCGAACCGATCATTTCCTTCTTTTTCTTGCGAGGCAGGGCTTTAATCACTTTCTCACGCCGCATGGCAGCGGTGCGGTCGGGTTGAGGCTCAAGATAAACCAGTCGTACCGGGGAGCGGCTGCGCGTGTAACGCGCGCCGGTACCGGCGTTATGCTGCCGGAGGCGTCGCTGCGGATCAGTCGTCCAGCCTGTATAGAACGTGCCGTCCGCACATTCCAAGATATAGCAGTAGAACGGCACCCGGCTTACTTCTTTTTTTTCCTCAGATAAGCGGAGGAGCCAAATAGTCGCTCTGAAAGGCTGGGAATCTCAGACAGGTCGGGTTTCTGCCACTTCGACCACTCTGCTTTGACCCGGTCCGAAAACCAGCGCTCCCTACCCCCCAGCGCAAGTTGAAGCCGTTCGGCCAATTGCTCGCGGTCCCCGTTGGCGACATCATCGCGTAATCCTTGCAGAGATCCGATCACGGTATCCAGCACGCGGATCACATTGGCCTGGTTCAGCACGGCGGCTTCCTGCAACGCATCCATTTCATCCTGGTAGGCCAGCGCCGAGGTAAGCGCAGCAAAAGACCGGCCAGCCAGCTTGCGTGCATCCGCCCAGCCTGGCTGGTCCACCAGGGCATTCAAGAGCGCAGCCGCAAGCAGTTGCGGCGCAAGATGCGTGCTGGTCACCAGGCCGTCCGTTTCGGCGATGTCAGCCAGGACCGGAGAAGCCCCTAACAATGCCACAAGGTCTGTCGCCAGCCTCACTGCCTCCTCCGGTATGCCCGGGTTCGCCACAAGCATGATCACGCTGTCGTGGAACAGGTCTGCCTCGGCGGCATCCAGGCCCAACTCGACGCGATGCAGATATTGAGGATTGAGCGCGGGTAGCATCCCAACGTAATAACGTCCTTCCGGCAGCAACTCCTTGGCCCACTGCGCCACCGCGCTCTTGACGGGAGCCGTATCCAGAACCACCGCCCCTTCGGGCAGATCCTGGGCGATGATCTCTAAGGTTTCACGGATTTCATGCAACGGCAGGCTCAACACCACCAGTTTGGCCCCGCGCACTGAGTCGGGCAGGTTCACCTTGACCGCGTCCACAGCGCCTTTTTTCTCTGCATCTCTTGCGGTTTTCAGGCTCTTATCGTGCCCAATCCGCTGCAGTAATGTCCCATGTTTTCCCAACGCCATCCCGATCGAAGCGCCAATTTGTCCAAGTCCCACAATGGTGATTTGTACAGGCATGTTCATCCTCTCATTCAAGGGTGGTAAGATTATACTTCGTCAGGATGGCTTGACTGCACTTTCTACAACACTCCCCCGTTAAATTGTGAGAACCGGGGACGCCGACCCCGGTTCTCTCTTGAAAGGAGGAGAAGAGAAATCACCTTATGGCACTATCCTATCACCCCTATTTGAATCATACTTGACGCCAAACCTACGTTTCCCCTACGTTTGCACGATACTTAACAGCATTGTTAAGTGAAGGAGCATTCTAATGGCGCAAATTGCCCCTTTTTCAATCGGGAAATTACCCGCCTCCCCTGTGGGAGGACTATGGGTGGCTGCCAGTAAAATCGGGCTGGCCGCAGTCGAATGGGCGCAAACTGAAGCGGAGTTCGCGGCTTACCTTTCAAAACGCTACCACCGGGCTGCCCAACTGGACGTAGAACGGGTCACGCCTGCATTGCGGCAGTTGGATGAATACCTGCGCGGCGCGCGTGAGGTCTTTGATCTCCCGGTTGACTGGTCCTTGCTGCGGCCGTTCCAACGGACCGTCTTGCAGCTGACTTGCGCCATTCCTTATGGACAGACTCGCACCTACGGTGATCTGGCCCGCGAACTGGGTAACCCGCGCGCCGCCCGTGCTGTAGGCCGTGCCCAGGCTACCAACCCCATGCCGCTGGTGATCCCCTGTCACCGCGTGATCGGTTCGGACGGGAAACTGCATGGCTACGGCGGTGGCAAGGGGCTGGCCACCAAGGCCTGGTTATTACAATTGGAAGGAGCGGTACTCACGTAATGCAAACCAGACACTGGATCGTGTTCACCGTGCTTGGTGTGATCTGGAGCGCTTCTTTTTTATGGATCAAGATCGCGCTGGCTGAGATCGGGCCTATCACACTGGTAGCCCTGCGGGTGCTGTTTGGGCTGGCCTTCGCAGGGGGAGCCGTCTTCCTTCAACGGGTGCCCTGGCCACGCAGCTGGCAAGAGTGGTCCCCTTTCCTGCTCCTGGGCCTGACCAGCGTGGCTGCCCCCTTTTTCCTGATCACCTGGGGGGAGCTTTCGATCGACTCTGCCGTCGCCGCTATCCTGAATGCTACCGTGCCCCTGTTCACGATCGTTATTGCGCACCTCTTCCTGGGCGACGACAAAATGACCGTGCAGCGTGTGCTCGGCCTGTTCGTCGGATTTGTGGGTGTGATCGTCCTGATGAGCCAGGATCTCAATCACGGCTCCAGCAACTCGCTCCTGGGACAGGTAGCGGTCATCCTCGCCTCTTTTCTCTACGCCGCCAGTTCGGTTTACGCCCGCCGCACGACGCAACATGCGCCAGGCCTGGTGCGCGGCGCCGGGCCGCTGGTCTCTGCCACGCTAGCCATGTGGATCGCCGCGCCACTGCTCGAGCGCCCGGTGGAGATCCCGAGACTTCCCCTGACATGGATCGCGATCCTGTGGCTGGGGGCGCTCGGCACCGGGCTGGCCATCATCCTGTGGTATTACCTGCTGCATGAGATCGGCCCGACGCGCACCGGCATGGTGACCTACATCTTCCCACTGGGAGGCGTGGTTCTGGGAGTCATCTTCCTGAATGAACCTCTTTCCTGGCAACTGATAGTAGGCGCGTTACTGATCATCTCAAGCATCCTGGTGGTCAACTGGAGACGCAGGGTAAAAGCATGAGTCAGGAGTTTCGTTCTGGGCATGTGGCAGTCATTGGACGCCCCAACGTGGGTAAATCCACACTTGTGAACGCCATGCTCGGCCAGAAGGTTGCCGCTGTCACCCCAAAAGCGCAAACCACACGCCGCCGCCAACTGGGCATTCTGACCACTCAGACCTACCAGATGGTCTTCGTGGACACACCCGGCATCCACAATGCCCGCCACAAACTGGGCGAATTCCTCAACCAGGAGGC
>Ga0307425_1001684_pt1 | contig 12957 bp, 10 predicted proteins | sample SalMarWE160330MG_FD_202152 | JGI IMG/M metagenome (GOLD analysis project Ga0307425, IMG submission 202152) | Salt marsh sediment microbial communities from the Plum Island Ecosystem LTER, Massachusetts, United States - WE1603-30 | ecosystem: Environmental > Aquatic > Marine > Intertidal zone >... | reverse complement strand
CGGATGAAGTTTGTCGTAATTGAGGTTGAGACGCGCCAGAGGGCCCACCAGATAAGCGCCCCGGCCCTTTATCTCCGAAAAAAGCGCAGTGCTATGTTCAACCTGCCGCTCCTCGACGGCTTCGCCAAACTCCTGCTGATCCACATCGAGGCCCCTGTTTGATTTGATGCGGCCGAGGTTCATAGGATATTCGTCATCAGGGCAGAGGGCGACAAACTCGTAATCCTGTTTAAAATCCGGGTAGCTTACCTGTTTTGCAAGAAAAAGAGCGAGCTCGGCCATGTCGGCCAAGCAGGCCTTTATTTCCGGGAGCAACGATGCCGCATCCTTCGGGTCCGGGCAGGCGTAAAATCCGCCCACACACATGCCCACCGGGTGCACGGACCGACCCCCCAGAAGTTCTACGATGGCATTTCCCGCCTTCTTGATCCGTAGAGCCCGCCTGACGATCCCGCCGTGATCCCGCGACATGCTGATGGCGCTTTCATAGCCGAGGAAATCGGCCAGATGCAGCATAAACATGTGCAGCACATGGCTCTCGATCCATTCGCCGCAGTAAATCAGGTCACGCAGCTTCTGTATGGGCGCATCGATCTGGTCGAAAACGCCCATTGCCTTTTCCAGGGCGTAGCAGGAGGAACTCTGGTAGGCGATTGGGCAGATGCCGCAGATGCGCGCCGTGATGTCCGGCACTTCCATGAAATCCCGGCCCTGAAGAAAAGCTTCATAAAAACGCGGCGGTTCGAAAATCTCAAGGTGCACTTCTTCGACGCGGCGGCCGGTCATCATCAGGTGGAGTGCGCCTTCTCCCTCCACCCGCGAAAGCGCGCCCACCCGGATGGTGCGCTTTTTATTCTCCTTAGGGCTTTTCGCGTTGCTCATAATAATCACTCGCCTGTTTAAAGGGTTCAAGATATCCGTTAAAGGTCCTCAGCATCCGCTTGATGTCTCTCGGCGCAAAACCCAACCGATTAAACCAATTTCCCAGCGAAAAGATATTGGGCTGTTCCATGGGGCCGAAGCATCCGTAGCAGGGCCGGCTGAGCCCGGGGCACAATGCGCCGCATCCCGTCTGAGTAATCGGGCCTAAGCAGGGTTCTCCCTTTGAAACCAGTACGCAGGGATATCCCCGGCGTTTGCATTCCACGCACACGCTGTGGGTAGGGATATTGGGCTTGCGCCCGATGAGCAGTGCCGTCACCAGTTCCAAGAGCTGATCCTTATTGATCGGGCATCCGCGCAGCTCAAAGTCCACGAACACATGCGATGCAATCCCCGTTGACGTCTCCAGGGTCTTCAGAAAGCCGGGCTCCGGATAAACCATCCGTTTGTATGCTTCCACGTCAGCCCAGTTGCGCAATGCCTGGATGCCACCGGAAGTTGCACAGGCGCCGATGGCCACCAGAAATTTGCAGTCCCGGCGGACCTGGTGGATGCGCTCTTCTTCATCAGGCGTGGAGATGCTCCCCTCCACCAGGCCGAGATCATAGGGTGGTGGCAGGACCTGCCGGCGTGCTTCTAAAAAAAAGGCCACTTCGACCGCCTCGACCAGATCCAGAAGTTCGTCCTCCAAGTTTAGAATCGAGAGCTGGCAACCGTCGCAGCTTGAAAATTTGTAGACCGCAAGTTTGAGTTTTTCAGCTATTTCTGTGTCAATCGGCGGCATCAGATTTCCTCCTTGGCAAAAATGTGCGCAATGTCGGAAAAACGAAAAACAGGCCCGTCCCGGCATACGAATTTTGAACCATACTGGCAGTGACCGCATTGTCCGAACCCGCAGTTCATGTTGCGCTCCAGAGAAACGTACACCTGTTCGGGCCGGACGTGAAGCTGCAGGAATTGCCAGGAAGCGGCGCGGTTCAAAATCTTCGGGCCGCAAACCATAACCGTCGTATGCTCGGCATCGACCCTGACCCGCCTGAGCAGGTGCGTGACGACGCCAACGGGGCCGGTCCAGTTGCCGGTTTCGTTGTCGACCGTCACCAGAACATCAAGAGCACTGTTGAGTTCCCATTCTTCCAGTTCCGGTGCGAAAACCCGGTCTTCAGGCGAACGGCAACCATAGAGGAGCATAACCCGTTTAAAGCGGTCGCGATGATGAAGCAGCCAGTAAATCATGGGTCGAATTGGCGCCAGCCCGATGCCGCCGGCCACCATCACGACATTCTTTTCCTTGATGCCTTCTGTGGGCCAGCTTGTACCAAAGGGTCCACGCAGGCCGATAATCCCCCCCGCTCCCACCCTTTTTATCGCCCGCGTCACCGAACCCACAGCGCGGATGGTATGTTCCAGCTCAGCAGGCTTTTCCGGGTCCGAGCTGATAGAGATGGCGGCCTCTCCCACACCGGGTATGTAGAGCATATTGAACTGGCCCGGCGCCCACCGGTATGCACTGCGTGCGGCCTCGTCTTCTATTCGTAGGCGAATGGTATAGGTGTTGAAATTTTCGTCTTTGATATCAAGGACGTGCGCCGGCAAAGGCATCCAGGTATCCAGCCCGCAGACCGGCGGCGGGGTTGTTTTGCTTTGCGCCAAAGTCATTTTGTCACCTCGCTTTCAAGGGGGAAAGTCGACGTTTGATCTGTATTTGAGTAACTGCCGCGAATCCCAGCCGCCTCTTCCGTCAGGTCGATTCCCACCGGACACCAGGTAATGCACCGTCCGCAACCGACACATCCGCTGGTGCCGAACTGCTCCCACCAGGTACCCAGCTTGTGCCGCATCCAATGACGGTAGCGGCCCCGGATGGTATGCCGGTGCGGGCCCATTGTGGTGTGGGAAAACTGATGGGTAAAGCAGGATTCCCACCGGCGTGTGCGCGTCGCTTTTTTAACGGCCAGATCGCTTGAATCCGTCAAGGTGCTGCAGAAACAGGTGGGGCAAACCATCGTGCAATTGCCGCAGGAAAGGCATCGCGCAGCCACTTCGTCCCATCGCACATGTTCGATGTTGCGATCCAGTAGCTCGACAATGTCCCGGGTGTCAAGCATCCGCCCCATACGCTCACGGGCCAGTTCCATTTTAAGGTCCGCCAGTTCCAGTTCAGCGGAAGACGGGTCGCGCAGTGGCAGTTTGTGCAAAAGTGACATGCCGGTCTCTGAACCGGCTTCCACGATAAAACCCGAGCGCAGCTCCGTCATCGCCACGTCAAACCCATCAGCCGCTTTCGGACCTGTTCCCATGGAATCACAGAAACACGTTCGGCCCGGGCGGGTGCAGTTGACCACAATCAGCATGGATTGGGACCGGATCCGGTTGTAATAGTGTTCGGCTTCACACCCCGTTGCATCTGCCGGTTCCCTTCCGGCAAAGACCCGGTCCTGAACGCGAATGGCCGCCAGGTCGCAAGGTCTTAAGCCGAACAAGGCGAGCTTCGGGACCTGCGTTCGGCTCTGGTGCAAGGCGAATCGGCCATTTTGAATATCTAAGGCAAACAATTCCTGGCTGGGCGGGAAAAAATAGCATTTAGCACTGTCCGGCCCAACCACGTACTCGAAAAAAAGGTTTTCATCGCCCTCTTCAAGGCGGTAATGTCCACCATTCAGAAGGTCCCGTACCCCGCGGACAATTTCATCGATGCCGTTGATCGGTTTTAATTTGACGACGTCCGTCTGCAATGTCGGTGCAATGACCGTGTACCCCTGGGCGATCAGGGTTTCGATCATGACGGCCAGCGCCACTTTGGGAAATAGCATCCGCTGGTCCGGATTTATTCGCATTTTTCTCATCATGAGCCTCTTTCCCCCCAAATACAAAATCATCTTTTTCATGTTTAAAATTTTCAGTATTTGCATGTTTCCTGTTTTCAGTTGTTTTAAGTCTCTTGCCTTTTTCCACAATGGCCTCTTGCTGGTAAAGAGCATCCACGGCGTAAGGACTGCACCAATATTGATGAATTTGCAAAATGTCGAATTCAACCCGTTTTAGGTGCCACGGGCTACGTCTTAAGATTTATAAATTGACAATTATATGAAACCTGATGCCTGAACAAAGTTTTCCTGAGACCAAACCGAAGTATCATCTTAATCCGCTTAATCCGCGATGAAGCGCAATGTATTGCCGTGCGGGTTTAAAACCAATAGGCTCCATCATTTATACCACAAGATCTGGTGAGCTTCCAGGGGTACTGCCGCTTCCTCGAGGAAAGGGATGATCCGTGGTGTATAATCGCTGATGGGACGATGTATGGGGATACTGAGGGTGTAAACATATGCGGTTTCCGTCTCCGGTAGCTTTTGCCCCCGGTCCATGGGATGTATTTCAACCCCTTCCTCGTCACGGGCATCCGCATAGATCTGCACCATTACGGCGCCCGGGTCAAGCCCCTTCAGATGGACGGGCAGTGTAAAATAATACATATCCTCACTTTCCTGCACCTCTAATGTGCCGAAACGCAGGTTGTGCCAGTTCTTTTTGAGAGATTCCCACCACGCACAGAGTTGGGCCGTTTATAACTTGCGAAGCGGCGCGCAAAGCCAATGGTGATGGCACCAGGCTCCAGCACTTGCCCAGCCTCTCGTATCCGTTCATCCGTTATGCCCGTGGCTTCAAGCTGCCGGGCAAGTCTTTTCCGGACATTATGGATCAGCTTTTGACGCCCCTTAGTGCGAAATTCCCAAAGGGCTTCGTCGCACACCTGTTTGAGGTCATTTTCAATGGTGTGCAGGGTGCCGATCCATCTCTCCTTTCCACACGCATCGCTCCAAAGGGCATCTGCTGCCGCGGAATCCCATGAGGGCGTGTGAATGCCGTTGGTGACATGCGAGACCGGCACCTCCGGTCGTGGCCAGCGGGGAAAAAGGGGCTGGAAAATGCGGCGGCTGACCTCACCGTGCAGGCGGCTTACGCCGTTGACCGCGCCCATAATTTAATCTAAAAATTCACCAATTATGCTGTATGTTAACTTAATTTTATGAATAAGACGATCATAACGTCGCATCCTGATTATGGAACGGGAAATCAGATACGTACCAAAAACAATCAAAGCAAGATTAAATATCCCCAATGGAACGAGAAAATGTAATACATGAAGGACATTATAATATCTTGAAGTGGCTATCAGAACACTCATAACCGACATAGGTAACGCCAACATCGCTATACCTGTCCGCATCACGGATAAAGATGTGCGCTTTTCCGCTAAAAGGAGTTGTGCCTCATTGATCGCTATTGAATTAGATTCATTTTTTTCGTCGTCCAAATCTCTTCCCTCTTGAATAACTATTTCAAATTTTAGAAGATAATCCGTACATCGCCAAGCTGTTCCATGGAAAAACTATGTTTGTCCTCCGGCGCACCAATAAACATGCTGTTTTTCAGCACGCCGTATTCTTTCGAGAGCGCGTCCACCATCTGAGGACCGAATTTCCCTTGTCTTACCACAAAATCCACGTTAAGGACCGGAAAGATCTGTTTAAGGGTAACCAGTGCCTTCTTGATGGCCTTCTCTTCATTGTTTGCCATCCGCTCGTAGAGATGAACAAGAATGATATTACGGCTGCTTTCGTTTTTGAGGATGTAATGGAAGGCCTCGTTCAGGCGGTCCAATCGGCCGCCCCGGGTAAAGAGAATGATTCGCTGATTTATGATCTGGGTGATTTCGTCGATGACCGATGTTCGAAACAGGAGGATCTTTGTCATGAGTTCGTTGGCCAAATTGAGAATCGCCTTCATGATGGGAATGCGAAGGTACATGGCAATGACAATGAGTACTGTTGGAATGAAATAGTCCAGGAAAAAGAAGAAGTTGCGATAATCAATCATGACATTTCCCACGAGGCCCAGGCTTGTGGCCCCCATGGCAGCAAGCACAGCCAGCCATCCTGCCCTGTAAGTGCGTTTCAGCTCCTTTCTTTTCACTTTCAGTAAAATGTTGCCAAAGGCAAAAAGCGTCATGACCCCCAAAAAAGATATGGTGTAAACCCCCGCCAGGTTGAGCAGACGCCCGCCGGTGAGCAAAAGGATAGAAGCGCAGAGGAGCAGAAAGGCGATGATGATGCGATGATAGGTTCCCTGTCGATTGGACCGCAATAGAAAGCGGGGAAGACCCTGATCCAGGGCCATGCGTCGAACGAGCCCCGTCACCCCCACAAAGCTCGTCAGAACGGCGCCGGACAACACCGCTACCGCATCAACGATCACCATATCGGATAGAAATTGTCCTCCCGTATCCATGGCCACATGGGCAAGAAGATACTCTTTGTGGCTGATGATCTCTCCCAGGGGAAGCAGGCTCAGGGAGAGGATGGAGGTTAACGGATTGAAAATGACTACGGCAATAAGCATGTTCCGCAGGGTTTTTCGAAATACTCCCCGCTTCTGTTCTTCCACAAAGTTGGCCGAGCTTTCAAACCCGCTGACCCCTAAAAGCGCCGCGGAAAATCCTAAAAAAATGGCCATCAAAAGCCCGTCTCCGTGAGGCATGGTCTGAAGGTTGGCTTTGGCGATGTCAAGATGACCCGGAAGGCTGGCAAACCCGACCAGGCAGAAGGTAACCAGGGTGATCATGTGAAAGAGAAAAATCAAGAGGGCGACCCAAGCGGATTCTGTAATTCCGATAATGGTCAATATGGCGAAGAAGGCAAGGATTCCGATGGTGGTTGGGATAACAGGAAAAACCGGCATGAGATGGTGGAGGTACTCCACGGCTGTTTTGGCGGAGATGACCGCTGTTGCGATGTAGGAGAGGATGGTCATGCAGGCCGCCAAAGAGGCCGTCAATTTGGAGGTGGAGTTCAGCAGGCAGTTGTAGGCCCCGCCGTTTAAGGGAAGGGCTTCCACCACCTCGGTATAGACCTTCTTGTAGAGGTAGAGCACACCCCCCACAAGAAGTAAAACGATAGGAGCCAGCACGCCGGCATACACCGAGGCAATGGCTGCAACGTAAAGACATGATGATGTGATGTCGTTTCCGCATATGGCCGTTGCCAGCCACTGGCCAAGGCGCCTCTTCTGGGAACGGCCTCTGCGGATCGGTTCCAAAGGGTTAACGGGAGGAATCTTAGCTTTCTTGATTCCCATCAGTCATTCTGGCTTCCTTGTTTCCATAATGAATCGCCTCGATGTGATCACAAGCGATAAAATCCGCTTTTGTCGGCTTCCTTTGATCGTTTGATTTCGTGGCCTCCACAAAGAAGTCTGGTGGGGATAATTGACGGCTGTTTCTTAATCCTGTCTAAAATATCCACAAGATTTACCGGCCGGGCCTTATAAGCTTGAAAATCCCCACGCTCCCTCTGGAACAGGTCACGGCTCCAATCAATCAATCAATTTAAGCGTTTTTGTCCCGATTCCTGGGTCAGGGCCGCTGCCTTCCTTTGTCGATCCGTCAAACTGAATCGGTCTCCTGTTCGGGTATCTCTTATCTCTCACCTACAAATTGTTTTAAAGAAGGCACCGAATCGCCACCACCACGAACAAGGCCGGAGGATAATAACTGGCCTTGTTGAAAAGGTTTATCGCCTTAATTCGGTCCCTCGTTTTGTATAGTTGGTAGGCGGGGAGAATGAGCAGATACGTGCCGACAATAAGGAAGACTGAGAGAAATGGCCATTTTAACCCGAATGGTGTCAGCCCCAGAAGCGCCACATTCATTGCCAGGGTCATCAGGAGACAACCCACAATAAATACCACTGACAAATCCAGCCCGAATCGAACAGGGATGGTTTTGGCCTGAAGATGTTTATCCCCCTCCAGATCCTCCCAATCATTGGGAATGTTCTGTCCTCCAATTTCCCAGAAAAAGAGCCACAGGAAAAGGACCAGCAGAAAGCCGAAGGAGGGCTCAGGGTCCACCGCAAATACAGCGGCGATGGCGCCCGAGGCCTTGACGCCTCCGCTGACAATGCTTCGCATCCAGGTGAGTCTCCACATCAGGCAATAGATGATCTCCAGGGCGCAGCCGCTCATAAAAACGACAACGCACACCGGATTCAGGATAAATGCCCCCAACACTGCCACGAAAGCCCAAGCCAAGGTCCAGCCGAGGCCTTCTCTGAGACTCAACAAACCCTGGGCCAAAGGGTGCCGTACGATGGCCCCGTCCAGGTAAGATTCCGAATCCCGGAAGAGACCTTCTTTAATCTTCTTCTTATCGAAACGGTAATCAATAACGTCGTTAAGGGCGTATACGGCGCTATAGCCCGCAAAAACAGTCAAAAGCCCCACCAGGACTACCTTTACCGGGGGAAACGCTCCAAGCCACAGCATGGCTGCAAGGCCGGGGGTTGTCATATCCAACAAAGCGTGGGGAGTTCTGGAGAGGGCCAGAAATAGTCCCAACCGTGATAAACCTTTAAGTTGTCTCTGTGATGATGAATCTACCATAGGCATTTCGACTCCATCGGAATATGGGCCATTTTTCGTTATTCTACCGCAATTTTCATCACTTGTTTTTGCCGCGCTTGCCTCTGTCTCTGCCCGCGTCATTGCCCCTTTGTTTATTCCTTCCCCTTGGCTTTTCCTTGACTTCGGGTTTTTTGTTCTTGAGCCGGCCGAGATGGCATCCCTTTCCGGAAGGAACCGCCTTCCTGTTTACCCACCACCGGTGAGGTCGGAACTCTCACCTTGTCCGACTGATACAGTTCGACTTCACGCGGCGAAACTTTTGTCGGCTTTTGCTGCTCGGGCGAAGTCGTTGAACCTTCCCGACCTCGGCCGGGCGCTTCGCCGTGACGCGCACGCTCGGGAGGCGCTGATTCCATACGTTCCAATGGCTTCATCTCCGGTCCTTTACGCTCCACCGGTGACGTCATTTCCTTACGCCCGGCCGATGGAACTCGCTCCATAACCGGTTGGCCTGCCTTACGACCAGCACCCTGTGATTCCCAACGACTTCGCTCCTCGCCAAACTTGTGAACGTCTCTGGAATGCCTCGATATTTGCTGTCGAGCTTCCGGTTTAATCTGCTCGAACTTGAACGTCGACGTCTTTCTTGCGGCAACCCTCTTCATCGGCGCGACGATCTCGAAATTCCTTCGCTGCGACGCCGGCATCTTGCTTACTCTGCGCTCCATTTCGCGATAGGTCCTCGGCGGCCGAAGAGACTTATCGGCTCGGCGACGGTCATATTCCTGCCTCTGGCGCGCTTCCCATCGCGGTCCATCCATCCTGTGACGCCAGCGGTCATGTACATAAATCGGATCATACCACGTGTGTCGCCGCCCCCATTCAAACCACGGGAAAATGCCCATGCCAACATAGACGCTATCGTAGTAATCGCCAAAGTAGTAGTGGCTGTATCGCGGACGGGTGAATAGGCCAAACTCCAGGTTGTCCATGTCCACGACGATGCTGAGCGGGTAAGAAAACCCTGGCCGCCCATAGATGGGCCTTGGAAAATATACCGGCGCAAACAGCACCCCTCGGCGACGAAACGGGTAATCCCAGTGCCCTTTCACAAATACATAACCGCGCGGCGTCCAGACATAATGCGACGGCACCCATATCCAGTCCGCCTGCCCCACAATCCAGTAACCGGGCCGTCGAACATATTGTCCGTTATACCAATACCAGGCAGGCGGCACCCATATCTGGTCCGGTGACGGCGCCGGCCCCGACGGTGAAACATCCGTCAGCACAGGGGGCGCCAGCAAATACGCGATCTCTTTGTTGCTGACAGGTTCCCAGAATCCCGCCACCCATTGCCAGCCTCCGGCGGTTCCCGACCAGTATCCAGGAACCCAGTGCATCTCCGGCGGCGCTGCCCGCCAGCATCCGCTCACCCAGATATAGCCATTCCTGTCCGAATCCCACGCCCAGTAGCCCGGCACCCATACAAACTGGTCGCCCGCTGGCCTCTCTGCCGGCGGAACTTCCTCTATATTGGCCGGCGGCTCTTTTGGCACTACAAGACCCGTCTGGTCCTCCAGATTTACCGGCTGGGCAAATGCCTCGTTTACCGGCCCTCGCGTCAATACCTCCGGCTGCTCCTCTGACGGTATCGGCGGCGGTTTCTCTGTCGCCTCGCCATACGACGCCCCCGTCAGCATCACCATTGCCAGTGCTATCATCATCGCGGTCTTCACATCGTTTCCTCCTTATTTTAGGTGATAAGAAGTTGTTTTTTTATACATTAAGCATAGAAATATTCCTCTTGCAGGTCAAGGATAAAATGGGCACAACATTATGCCATCAGACCGGATTGCGGGCCACATGCTTTCCCGAATCAAAATCCGCCCTTCACCCTTACCTCCCGAAACATATTGGCATGGTGTACGGACTCTACGATGAAGGCCATTCATTGAATCCCTTGGGGTTGTATTCCCCGCCCCTTGGGACGTTCAATGCTTTTGCTGATACCCCGCTGCTTGCGGCGGGGTAGTTCATTCAGGTAAAGATTCTGACGGATGGAATCGGCAGTCCCCAGATACCAGCCCGGTCCTCTGTTGCGGGGGGACCATCTTCAGAAAATGACCTATTTTTTTGGCGAAGATGTTCCAGCCGGCCTCAAGATGGTCATTAAGGGACTGGGATTTGTACTGGGTAAGGACGATGATCTTATAGATCTGTGAATTGACGCAATTGGTCAGGGTAAAGTTTATCAGTCGATAAATGCCGCCGAACGGAACAGCGGGTTTGGCCCGGTCCCGTGTCAGAGGCAATAGCCTCTCTCCCCTCCTACCCGCCATAACGAATGCCAGGGTATCTTTCATCTCTCACCCCTTCTGACTATCAGGTTTTGTCGCGATTACCCGGAAAAAATGATAAGTTCGAAAGATTCTAAAAAACCGTTTTCCCTTATCAATCAGTCTAAAAAGGTTCCCTGGTGAATGAACCCCTCCAATGTCAGACCGGTCACAAGAGATCCTTCTCCCGGATCTTCACATGCATGGGTGGGGCAGGACCTTCCTTGGGCTCCCCCATATAAACCGTACGATGGGGAAAGGGGATCTCGATACCACGCTCATCGAAGACCCTCTTCATACGACGGTAAAACTCGCGCTTGACGCCCCACTGTTTGAGGGGTTTGGTCTTGAAACGGATCCGGATGACAACCGCGGAGTCGTCGAAACGGTCCAGCCCGAGGACATCCAGGGGTTCCAGGATGTTTTTCCCGTAATCGGGATCGTTCCGGAGGTCCTCGGCAACCTCCTTCAAGACGGCGATGACCTGATCCACGTCCTCCCGGTATGCCACCCCGATATCCATGACCGTCCTGGAAAAGACCTTTGAATAATTGGACGATGTATCGATGGAACTGTTGGGAATCACATGCACGGTTCCATTAAAATCTCTCAGCTTTACAGTCCTGAGCCCCACCGCCTCAACAGTACCCCCCTTTTTGTTGACCATGACGAAGTCCCCCACCCGGATACTCTCTTCAAAGAGTATGAAGAGGCCGTTGATCAGGTCTTTGACAAGGGTCTGTGATCCGAAACCCACGGCAAGGCCAATGATCCCTGCCCCGGCCAGAATGGGGGTGGTGTTGACGCCCAGTCGATCCAGGATGATAATCCCTCCCACGAATCCTGCGGCGATATTGACGGTCGTCCTGATCACCGGCACCAGGGTTTTTTGTTTCTGAGTGATCTCCTTCTTTTTCCCTCCCCTTTTTCCCTTCACAAGATAGGCTGCCATGGCATTGCTGATCTCAATCAGGGAAATGATAACGGCCAGGGTAATGATGATGGCTACAGCCCTCAGGATGATAAGCCCTCCCATATCCGAGGCCACAAAATCGGAAACCGGGATACCCCAGATCTCGCCGATGGCACCCAATCCAACCAGGGTCACTGCCACGGCCAACCCCTTTCTGACAATCATCACATAGCGGTTGGCCTTTTCTTCCAGACCCGGGAATCGTTGCCTCACTATTTCGTTAATTCGAAAAAGACGCCGAAAGACCCAATCTATCGCTCTAAGGGCGAGTAGCATGATCAAAACGGTCACGACCGTACCCAGGGTCGCGTGAAAAAGGTACTCAAATCCCCGTTCATACCGAAGCATGAGCGCCAGGAATATGGCCCAGGCGTACCCGGTGGCAAGGATCGGCCAATAACGGTTGACCGCCACGAGCAGGCGGTTCCTTGCTCTTTCAGAAGATGCCCGGGTCTTTTCTTCATCTTCCAGCTCCTTTTTTTGCTTCATCCTGATTTCCCGGGCAATCTGAAGGATAAACACGGTCAGCATGACCGGAAATGGGATCAGCAGCAGGAACCGCAGATGGTGAAAATAGGGCTGCGCCATATGGGTCCACATGAGCGATCGGGTGGCCATGAAATAAAGAAAGGCGTAAAAGGTAAACCGCCGCAGCCATATCCAGAAATAATTAGCGTTTTCATCTGAAATAGACACAATACGAAGGCGCTCCTCGTCCGGTGAGAGGAGCACGCGAAAGGCCGCCATGGCGATCCGGTAAAGGAAGAGAAGTATTAAGAAAAGGAGCACGATCGTACGTCCCTCGGGAAATGAAGGCATGACCTTGAACAGCAGGCTGAAGGCCATGCAAAGAAGGGCAAAGGGGAGCGTCCTCAAGAAGACGTAGAAAAATCCCCACGCAACTTTTGAGGGCAAGTCCTTCATCCGAGCGGTTGCCGATCGAACCGGGCGCCTCAGGAAAAAGGCGAAAATCAGGGCAACCATCACGGCGATTCCGGCGTCCAGAAAAAGAACGAGCAGGCGTGACAGGTTTTCCGACTGCGAGAGGAACCCTTTAACTTTACCGATGGCGGCGGGTGTCTCTTCCAGCATGAGCCCCATGGTGCTCACCGCTTTTCGCATCTCCTTGGACAGCCGTTCAAAACGTTCAAAAACCACTCGGATGATCAGGAGCTGCTTCCCATCCTTGGAGGCGGCCCCTTCTCCTTTGCCCTCCATGGCCTTTTTGGCCTCAATGAGGCCCTTCAGGTTCTTGAGAAAGGCTTCCCGTTTTGTGGGGCTCTCAATAACCCCCAACAGATCTTCCAGGTCATCGGTAGAAGGCCCTTTTTGAGGCTGCTGGGCCTGGACTGGTCCGGA
>Ga0307425_1001679_pt1 | contig 12977 bp, 15 predicted proteins | sample SalMarWE160330MG_FD_202152 | JGI IMG/M metagenome (GOLD analysis project Ga0307425, IMG submission 202152) | Salt marsh sediment microbial communities from the Plum Island Ecosystem LTER, Massachusetts, United States - WE1603-30 | ecosystem: Environmental > Aquatic > Marine > Intertidal zone >... | reverse complement strand
CCTCCGGATAGCTCGTCGGAGCCCAGTAGCCCTACCTCCGCTCGGTAGTTGAAAAACAGCTCTGTTTTCCGTTGAGAAATCCGTATAGACCCAAAAAAACATATGACCCATATCATCCCCTTTGTTGAATGCAGGTTAACCAACGCTGTAGCAGAAGGATATAACCTCAAAATCATATTAGTCAAGGCTTGACCCGTAATCCTCGACTCTGAACAAATTACCCCTCACAAATACTTCCTCGTGAGAACGTGCCATCGACCGCAATATGCACCAATATTCAGAGTAATTCAGAATGAGCTCAGGGATCTTAAGCGTAAGATCTGCTGACAGAGTTGCCGCCTGGCAATTCTCATAAATACACGCGTCCAATACATCTCCATGATTGATCACCTTAAAGAACATCTCCCCATCCGTATCAGATAAGACTTTGACCATTTCCGCCCAATATATTCCCGGCAAAGAACGGTGGCCAGAGACAATTACGGGGATGCGAAGTCTCCAGTCTGGGGTTATCGACGCGGCGCAGTTGCTGGCGCCTCTCTTTTCGCACGCAATTACGTCTTGGTGATTATCCCAGCATTTTTCTTTATAGAACAGTATCCTCCATTCATCATTCCTCTCAAGCTGTCTGACAATCCAGGACGGCTTTGTTACTGAAACTCCGTACCCTCTCCCCCCTTTATAATTGCCATACCCGAATCCGGTTGTTTCATACTGCACATTGATCTTTACCCTCTGAAACGCTGAAAGACCATACAATTCTTTTGCTGTGTCATTGCGGTTCAATATTTTCCTGATCCATCGCCCGTGGGTCGTCACAACCAGGATACCCCTGTTATTAAGCGCACTGGAGAAGAATTCCAGTAATTGCTTCGTTTTCCGCTTTGTTAAATGGGTAATCAGAGAGCCACACGAAATCAGATCATATTTCTGATCAATGTCTATCCTGCTTAAATCTTCATTTGTCTGGACCGTGCGTACCTGCAGATTTTCCTGCAAAAACCGGAGCAAATTCGTATCGATTTCAGCCGCTGTTATCTTTGCTTCCGGAAAGTAAGCCTTGATAAATCTTAAAACCCTTCCCCCGCCGGACGCGAAATCCAATATGGTGTGAATCTCGTCCCTGTTTCTTCGCGCACAACTCAGCGTCTGGATGATACTCAGCAAACCGGAAAAACCCACGCTGAAATAATGCCGCTCCTGACCGTGAATAAACATCTTGTCTTCTGGTGAGATTCCCGTGAAAACAGAAGATAGGTCCAATGAGTCGATCTTATAGAGTAAGCTTAACTCTTCGATTAGTTTTCTTTTTTCGGATCCCGTCATTTCCTCGGACTATGGGCCAGACAAATGGTTTATAACCGTTCTGCTATCGCGCTGTCCCCTTACATCATACACTTTTTTGAAGGTTGCATCAGTGTTTTTTTCAGGATTCGAACACAATTTATGCGTTTCAGACCATCGGTACCTCTCTTTTTGTTTATCGATCCGGCACGCTGGCAGGGCAGCGCGGCTAAGGAATCTAAAAAGCTGGCCAACGCTATCAATGCGGCAGTGACAGATGAGAGTATACGCCGGAGTGCTTCCAAGTTGGGAGAGAAGATCCGCGCGGAAGATGGTATAGGGTGTGCTGTCCAATTCATTAAGCAGAGAATCGGACCTTGAATCGATTAGCACGGGTGCAGGGCGTGGCCCATCTCGCCGCGGGATCCGCATTCATATCGGGGTGGTATTAGTGGATTCTTAATGTCTCACCCGCTTTCGGCAGGATTGCTTTTCAAAAAATGTGGGATGGCTACGGGGATATCGATAAAATCAGGCCTTCAGGTAAACACCCTTACCCACAACCTTTATCATACCACGCTTCTTCAGCCTGTAAACGATATCTCGTATTTTTCTGCCCTCAAACCCTGTCTTTTTTCTCAAGGTAGCGCCGTCAACCCCTTTCTTGAATCTCTTGATAATTGCCAATACCGCATCACTATCAGAGGTTTGTTTTGGCGCTTTGGCTTTGGGCAATGTCTTGGCTTTTGGTTTTCTGGAAGCCACGGGTTTGTCAAGTTTCTCCACCTTTTTCATCAGATTCTCTGTTTTCTCTGTCGCCTGTTTCAGCGATTTCAACACCGCCTGCAAATCCTTTTTCAGTTGTTTCATCGTCTTCCTCCTTTGGCATCGGTTTTTAGATATCCACCCTCTCCTTCAGCTCCTTACCACATTTGAAGAATGGCAACTTCTTAGGCTTCACCTTGATCTGCTTTCCTGTCTTCGGGTTCCTTCCAGAGTACCCGTCGTAACGCTTTACCTTGAAACTGCCAAGGCCTCTGATTTCCACCCTTTCACCGTTTGCCAAGGCATTTGTCATCTCATCAAAAACCAAATTTACTATTTCCTCAGCCTTCGTTTTTGTGAGATCTTCACCTTTGCTCAACGCCTCTACTAAATCAGATTTCGTCATATTCCCTCCTAATAGATTCATTATGAACGAAACCTATAGGGCAGTGGAGACCAAATGTCAAGCAATTTTGGCAGGTTGTTATCAATCGGGGTATTGAGGAATCTCTGGATATTCTTTGAAGAATGGATCTGCCTATTGACAGCCCTGTCCGTACTCAGTAATATTTCTGGCAGCCGTTCACGGGTTCAAAGGTTCCCCCCATTGCCATATGCGAGGATCTTCGACAGGATCCAGAGAATAAAGGATGAGATAGTTATTCTATTGAAAAATTCGGAATCAAAACAAACCCCTTATCCAGCAAAATATATTTATGTAGCCGGCCTTTTGAAAACCCTCTTTTCCAGGCGGGAGCAATGACACCCAGTCTTAAAAAGTTCGACGTGATAGTTGTAGGTGCCGGTCCGGGTGGATCTGCAGCGGCAATGAAGTGCGCCCAAAATGGTTTTAAGACACTCATATTAGAAAAAAGGAGATTGCCCAGGGACAAGGTCTGCACCGGTATGCTCATGGGAGAGTGGGCAAACAGCATCATCCGGAAGGAGTTTGGAGATATCCCTCCGGGAGTTCTTATTGATCCTGTACATTTATCAGGATACATGCTGCATGTTCCCTATGTCCCAACCCAGGTAATCGAGTGCCGGACACCAATCGCATGGAGAAAGGACCTGGATTCATGGATGAATCAAGAGGCAACAAAAGAAGGGGTGCAGATACAAGACAATACAAGGGTCGTGGCGGTTTCCTATGGCGACCGGGGATGCGATCTTACCATAGAAGATGAGGTGGGGCAAAAAGAGTTCCGTACACGATGCCTAATCGGAGCAGATGGAGCAACTTCTGTTGTCAGGAGATCTCTCTTTCCAACATTGAGAGTCCGATACTCATCACCCATCAGGGAGTGTTATAAAGGCTCATTAGACATAGAAAGGGACTATTGTCACTGGTTTTTCCCTAAATCCCTTCCACGTCCCAGGTTTGATCTCCACCACAAGGAAGATTTTTTTCTGATTGAGGGGAGCGGGATTAGAGAGCTGAGAGAGGATATACGACTTACCTTGGCGGATTACGGATTCAGCGGAAATACTGAACCCTTGTGGAGAGACGGCTGTGCAATCCCGTTGCTCCACAATGAACTGATCACCGGCGCCTTTTCTCCTGCCCGGGACAACACTCTCTTAGTGGGAGATGCTGCTGGTCTGATCTTACCGATTACCTTTGAGGGAATCGGCACAGCGCTTAAGAGCGGGTTTCTATCAGCCGAGGCAATCACGGAAGCAGCCTGCCAGGGAAGGTAAGTGGGGAAGATCTACCTCCAAAAACTGGAACCTCTCCTTCATTCGATCAAAAAGCTCCACGGATTGCAAGAGGATTTGAGTCTGGCCGCCGCAAAAGGAGCATCTGAGTTGGCAAAGGGTTTGAAGGAAGCTTACGAGGAAACGTTGAAAGTTGTTTAGCTACGCATAGTGAGTTTCCTCACCCCTCTAAACCCCGATTAACTCTCGAGCCAGAACAACCGCCTCGGCAGCGTCAGCCCCATAACCGTCAGCGCCAATCTCTTCGGCAAAGGAGTTACTCACCGGCGCGCCGCCCACCATAACCTTTACCTTTTCCCTCAGCCCTTTTGCCCGCAGCTCCTGGACGGTGCGTTTCATTTCAGGCATACTCGTTGTCAGGAGGGCTGACAGACCCAAAATGTCCGGTCCAATGGCCTCAATTTGCTCTATGAGCTTCTCCACTGTCAAATCCACACCCAGGTCAACCACTTCGAATCCTGCCCCTTCTAACATCATTTTGACGATGTTTTTTCCAATGTCATGGATGTCACCTTTGACTGTGCCCACAATGATGGTACCCTTCGGCTCGCTCTCCTCGCTCTTCAGCAAGGGCTTCACAGTGTCCAAGCCCAGTTTCATGGTTAAGGCAGAGACAAGCATCTCGGGTACAAAGATCTCACTGTCGGAGAACTGTTGTCCGATTACGTCCATGGCTGAAATGAGCCCATGATCAATGATCAACTTAGGCGCAATCCCTTCTTCAATTGCTTTCGTTACCAGTCCTTGAATCTCGGTCCTCTGCCGGGTGATTACCGCATCCTTTATCTGCTGAAGTGTATCGCTCATCACTTGCTTCCTCCCTGTTAAATTATAATCTAAAGCCTAATATCCTTCATGCACGGCTGAAACAATCGCCTTGAGATTTTCCATCGGCGTGGACAAGGGTATGGCACATTCAGGCCCTATGATGTCTACCCCGGCGTCAATGGCATAACGCGCCTGTTTGTAGACATCCTCCGGAGTGCCCTGGTAAAGCACCTCGGCATTGTTGACGTTTCCCACAAGACAGAGACGATGCCCGACTGTTTCAACCGCAATCTTTGCATCAACCTGCCATTCAAAATGATATCCGTCAAACCCTGCATCGGCAAACATTTCAAGCCTGTCCGTGCAGTTTCCGCATACATGGAGAATCAAAGGGCCTTCGATTGCAGCGGTCAGCTCCTTATGGACCGGCAGAAGGTATTCTTCGTAGTGGTAGGGACCAACCAGGTTGCCGGTGGCATGGTCAGCAAGGACCACGATATCTGCGCCGGCCTGGAACTGGGCCCTGGCAGAGGCAATGGTAGCAGGCATTAACTGACGCAGCATCTTTCTTATATTATCCTTTTCCTCCATCCCTATCTGAAGCAGAAAATTCTGGGTCCCTGCCATATGATACGAAAGGGTCCATGGTCCCATGACCTTGCCAATAATGGCCACCTTCCCGCCCACGTGATGACGCAGGATGGAAAGGGCATCAAGAACAACACGCATGGAAGGTCTTTCCAAGAAATCTTTAGGGACCTCCACATCAGAGAAATCCTCATGGGGGAAATATTTGGTGTCAGGCATCGTGTCCCTGTCTCCCCAGTCCACCTCGCACCCGAGGGCGGCCGCCTCTTGATCAACACTGTACTCCGGCATAACCGTATCGAAACCAAGGATTTCATGGCCTGCTAAGGCCAGATCAGCCATTGCCCGGGGGTTCAGATGGGCGTCTGGAAAAGATATCCCGCAGGCATCCATCAATCCGTGACACACAATAGATGTGGGGTTTCCCACCGGTGGCCGGTCTCCCTTCATCCCTTTGTATAAGGCCGACATGATCAGGTTATAGGGTGTTGATTTCATAATCGCTTTCTCCTTATAGAGTTATCGGTTCAAGGTTGACAAACTCCTAAAAAGAACTTTTTCCGGGCAATTCCTGAATTCCTATCCCGTTATGCGCGAGACCAAATCCGTGCAAAAAGGGCTTTCTACATGGACGTCAAATGTTGGGGGTGGCTCAAGGTTCGGCAATAATTTACGAAATAAGGTCGCTTACATTGATCTTAAGCATCTTTGTGCTGGCCAATATTCGGGCAGCATTCCGCTCAATCGCCTGAATCCCCTGGCCCTTCTCTATCAATTCGTTTGCCCTTTTTTCGATCCCTTCTATCATTTTGTTAATCTCTTTCAAGTCTATTCTGGTCATAACCTGTCTTCTCCCTAATGTTCATTTCGGAGATCTTTAAAACGCCTGGCCTTGACATCATATCTCGGTAATGATCCATAAGGATGGAACGAAATATTATACCGAAGGTTGGTCTTAAGCCTCAATTGGTCATTCAGTTTGGCTAAGACCGCCTCTCTAAGATTCTCCGCCTCAGGCTGCAATTCCACTTTCAGAGAGATATCGTCGGTATCTCCCCTTTTCGTCACTATCGCCTCATATTCGTCCCCTAACTCAGGAACTCCCCTTACCGCCGCCTCAATGGCCGTGGGCGCAAGTAGCACCCCCTTTACCTTGGTAATATCATCTGCCCGCCCGACAACTCCACCCTTGATCATACGAAAGGTCCGGCCGCAGGGGCATTGCTGTTCGTGCCACATAATTATATCCTTGGAATCAAATCGAATACACGGCTGGGCCAGCCGGTCAAAGGCAGTGATCACCATTTTCCCCTGTTTGTTAGGCTCTTCAATGATCTCCCCGCTTTCTATATCCTCAATCTGTACTAAAAAGAGACCCTCGTTCACGTGCAGTCCCCCTGGCTGTTCCGTGCACTCATAGCTCCAGGCACCGATTTCAGTAGCGCCTATGTGGTCATACACCTTGGCGCCCCAGGCATCCTCCATCCTCTTCTTGGTCGTTGGGATGCTGGCGCCAGGTTCGCCGGCACAGGTGATCTTTTGAATATCAAGATCCTTTGCCGGGTCAAGCCCCAACTTTTTCCTTGCAGTGTCAGCCATACCCAAAATGTAAGTGGGGGTTGCCATTGTTGCCGTAGCCTTGAGTTCCTGCATCTTCAGAAGACGGGCTTCAGTATTGAGAACTCCACCAGGTACCACTTCGCATCCTAATTTTTCAGCGCCGTAATGTCCGGCCCAGAATGCCACAAAGATGTTGTAGCCAAATGGGATAAATACCCTGTCCGCTTTCCGGTAACCTTGTGAGTAGAGGATATAGGCCCATGATTCCGCCCACCACTCCCAGTCCTCCCAGGTATCCGGTTGATAGACCGGCTGGCCTGTGGTGCCGCTGGTCTGACGAAACTCCGAGATATCCTCCAGAGGAACACAAAGCATATCGCCATAGAGGTAGGGTTCCTTTTTCTGAATCCCCCGCATCATGCTTTTTTCCACTTTGGGCACACGCGCGATATCCTCCATGGTCTTGATGTCTCCCGGCTCCAAACCGGCATCCCTGTACAACTGGCCATGGAACTTGGAGTGCTTGAAGGCCCACTCCATAATACGTCTAAACTTCTTTACCTGTAGTTTTACAATCTCTTCCCTTGGCAAAGTTTCAAGGAGAGGATTCCAAAACACCTCTGATTCAGAAACCATTATGGCCCTCCATTGCAGCAATCATAAACTCTACTGGCCAATACCCAGTACCTAATACCCGATGCCCTATATAACATCAAGTCCCATCTTGCCCGGGTTAAGAATATTATTCGGGTCGAATATCTCCTTTATCTTGCGCATAACATCCATTTCAACCGGGTCATGTTCGAATCTCATATAGGGCGCCTTGGAGAGACCGATCCCATGTTCGCCCGTGAGTGTGCCGCCTAACTCGCAAGTAAGCCTGAAGATCTCATCAACTGCCTTGCCAGCCCGCTTTACCTGGTCCGGGTCAGAGCTGTCATACATGACCTTGGGATGGAGGTTGCCATCGCCCGCGTGTCCAAAGATAACAAAGGGTAGATGATAGTTATGGACAATGCTCGAAATACCTGTCAGGAGATCGGGCACCTTGGAGATGGGAACAGCCACATCTTCTGACACGTTGTTGGTCCGAAGCTGTGAGGCGACACTCCCCGCTGACCTGCGGGCCACCCACAATTCCTCTGCCTCTTCCACAGATTCGGCTGTCCGGATATGGGTTGCCCTGTTTTCATTGAAAATCTTCGTGATCTTGCCCATTTGAGCAGAGACCTCCACCTCGGTGTAACCATCAGTCTCGACTAAAATAATTGCCATGGCATCGGGAAGGTCCATATGTGCGTTCTCCCGAAGAACCTTGATGGTATTCTCGTCAAGCACCTCCAATACGCTTGGGATAATGCCGGAGTGCATAATATCTGTGACGGCCTGGCCTGCATCCTTGAGACTGGGAAAACGCGCCAGGCCGGTCTTTATGGCCGTTGGCTTCGGGTTGATTTTTAAGGTGATCTCGGTGACCACGCCAAGGGTACCCTCTGATCCGACAAAGAGCCGGGTCAAATCATAGCCCGAGACCGACTTCATGCATTGTGATCCGGTCCGCATGATTCGGCCCCCGGGGAGGACGACCTCCAGCCCTAAAACATAATCCCTTGTCACCCCGTATTTTGCACCCCTCATCCCCCCGGCATTGGTAGCCACGTTGCCACCAACCGTGCATACCTTTCCACTGGCAGGGTCCGGCGGGAAGAAAAAACTATACGGGGCTAAGGCCTTCTGCAGATCGTCATAGACTACGCCCGGCTGGACCACGGCAAGGCGATCAGCTATCCTGATGTCAATTATACTGTTCATCCTGCACATATCCATAACAAGGCCCCCGCACACCGGAACTGCAGCGCCGGCTAACCCGGTCCCAGCGCCTCGGGGAATGACAGGGATGCGGTGCTTGTCAGTTATGTTTAGGATCAGAGAAACCTGCCTCACATCAGTCGGCCATACTGCCGCGTCAGGCCGATGATCGTGGTCAGAAGCGTCATAAGAATAAGAGACCAGATCTATCAATAGATCAGTGAAATTCTGTTGACCCGCAATCTCGATCAAGGCCTTTTTGATATCCTCATTCATATTCTGCCTCTGATGAAATAGATTAATTTATTGTGTAATTTCATTAATTTATAGTCAATAGGTCAAGTAGCTATTTTAGGCGGTCGTGGTTCTCCTACTGTCGTTTCATTATCTCATATTCCACGATAACCTTTTCTTGGGAACCTGATTCCGCTTTCAGAAAGGCGGACGGGATAACTACTTTTGCGCTCGTTTCCCCTGAACTGCTGATGCTGTTCAGGGGAATACTTTTGGTATAAAGGGTCGACATGCTGTCGAGGATCGTCTTGGGCCCGCTGAGTTCAATTCTTGAGGGGATGATTTTCGATCGAACAAGATTCAGGTCCGAGGCCAGTTTTCCCACCCAATCCGCCTGTACCGGGAGCGATTTTTTTGTGCGCGTATCCAGATTCACATCGACCATCATCGGCCTTACCTCCCTTAAGGAAAGTCCGGGGGGAATGGAAAGATTGTCGTTGGTAATGGCAAATGTGTTGGTTCCGGTTACGGCCTTACCCAGATCCATTCTCACTCGGATCTGCTCGGGTCGGATGGATCTTAAAAGTGCCCTTGATCCTCTCAAGAAAAGGCGAACAGAAGTCGCGGATGTGTTTAACAGTTCCATCTCGGGGTTCCGGTTGGCATACTCCACGGGAATGTCAAACGTCTTGATGGCATCGAGCCCTCTGCTGATACTGAACCAAACGGCGGAAACAACGAAAAGGGATACAATGACCGCAATCCTCAGCTCAATTTTCCTTTTTTTCAAGTACTGGGTCTGGTTTTCCCGAATTCCAAGGTGTTCCCTTAGGGCTGAGACAAGCGGCTTCCTTTCATTGATGTTGAGCACATCGGCGCCTCGGGTTATGGTAATAGTGCCCCTTTCTTCAGATACGACAATGACCATGGCGTCCGTTATTTCCGACAATCCCGCCGCAGCTCTGTGACGGGTTCCGTAAGCGGTGGGGAAGTCCTTTCGATGGGAAAGGGGGAGAATAACCCCGACATCCAAAACGCGATTTCCCTGGATGATGGCCGCCCCGTCATGGACAGGGTTGTTCGGCCAGAAAATGCTTTCAATCATCTCTGACGAAATCTTGCCGTCCCATGAAATCCCTCCCTGAACAACTTCCTCCAGGTCCTCCTTGCCGGGCAAGACGATGAGGGCACCGATACGCCTTCGAGCCAAGTTGAAGACACTTTCCGTAATTATCTCCACGGGGGTTTTTATTCGCGTGTGGGGTAGTCCCCAGAGAATAGCCCAGATATTTCGTGCCCGGAAAACGGATCTGATTTCGTTCCTGAAAACAACGATGACAATTAGCGCCGCGACCGCGATAATACCTTCCATCATCCAACTGGTCAGAATGAGTCCCATGGATACAGCCATCCTTTGCAGTATCCAGAGAAAGGCGATTCCAAGCAGAACCCTGAAAGCATCTGTTCCTCGAAAAAGCGCGTAGAGACGAAACAGGATATAGGCGTTAAACGCAATATCGATAATATCCTGCCATCGAATGCTGGACACAAAAATCAGGATTTTTTCCAACGCCAATCACTCCGTTACGCTAAATCGCAGGGTTTGAAAAATTTTACCATGAGAATTAGTAATTTCCACGCGCCAGGGGCCGACATCCGTATCTCGAATACGTATTTTGCTGAAGCAGGACCACTTGGGCGGCTTGAGGGTCAGTTTTACCTTTGCATCGGGCTGGTCCCGTTTGAACCAGTTATGATAGATCACCGTTTTTTCAGGCACCGGGTCAAAGGCGGTAAAGCAGATTGCTCCTTTACGTTCCGCTGAAAAAATGATCGTCTCATTCTTAGGTTCAAGGTTTTCTATACTCTCGCAAATGACCGCTTTGGCCAGGGTCAGACCGTGCGGCTTTTTAGTGGCCACGGGCTGACCCTGGTCATCTCCATCGGCTCCATGGATATTTTTGGTGAAACAAGAAAGGATCGCGGCAATCAGGAACAGAACTGCAATTGTATTTTTCATTTTTTTCATGGAAGCATGTCTCTCGCTCGGATGATATGAATTCACTTCTTCGGAAAGGCGGTGAGATGATAACAGCCTGCTTTTCATGCAAAAAGATAGCGGACCGCCCCATGGAAGTCAAGGAAAAAGCAAGGGGCGACCAATCGCCATTATACATTAGAGCCTCTCTGAGACCCGCAACAAAGACCATATCATGCCAGATCTCACAAACGGGTAGTAACTGCTGAGTTTTCCCTTGACTTCAAAAGCAATAATGATATTGATTCAAAATAGGAGCAGTACGATGAGTGAAAGGGGGTTCCAGGTTTACCCGGCTGACGCTGAACCTGTAAACGCCTGCAAAGAAGAGGACTCAATGGAACAAAAAGATTACTATGAAATATTGGGAATAGAGAAAACCTCGAACCAGAAGCAGCTCAAAGACGCCTACCGTAATCTGGCATTGAAATATCACCCGGACAGGAATAAGGGAAATCCCGGTGCGGCAGCCAAGATGAAAGAGATAAACGAATCATACGCAGTCCTCTCACACCCGGAAAAAAGAAAACAGTACGATACCCTGCAACAGACCTACGGGCCTTCCGCATACGGCCAGTTCAGGCAAACCTACTCCGAGCAGGATATTTTCAGGGGTTCAGACATCCAGCAGATTTTTGAAGAATTGAGCCGGGCATTCGGGTTCAGGGGCTTTGATGACGTTTTCAGGGAGTCTTACGGCCCTGGATATCAGACCTTTGAATTCAGGCGGCCGGGGGCTTTTGGGAGGGTCTTTGAGGCAAACCCTCTTCTTGGCGGCTATCTGGGTAAATTAATCAGGTATGGCTTGAAAAAGAAATGGGGTATAGAATTACCCGAAAGAGGGAAAGACCTACGGGATATAATCACAGTTTCTCCCGCATTAATCCAGACAGGGGGTAAGATAAGCTATCTTTGCAGGCAAACCGCCAAGGAGCTGTTAGTCACGATCCCTCCCAACATAAGAGCGGGCCAGCAGATACGACTGAAGGGGATGGGAGAAAAGGGAAAAGGCGCAGGAGAACCAGGGGACCTTTATATAGAGGTTCGGGTTAGAAATCCCCTGCTCCAAAAACTGAGAGAGTTGGTAAAGGCGCTCTGGTCTTCCATGAGGGGAACAGGACGTAATATCTACAAAAGATAAGGCCCCCACTGTTTGGCCGTTTCAAGGATATAGCCTGGTGGAAGGTCCCCAACAATCCGGTTGTGGCCCGGCAGAAGTATATCCACCTCTAATTCAGCCAACGCCATAAGGGATTCTTTGAGTTGCGCGCCATTCGCTCCATGGAGATCGAACCGGCCAATGGCATAATCCGCATACACCGTATCACCCGGGATAAGAATCTTTCCCTTGCGATCATAGAGTGCGATGCTTCCCGCGGAATGCCCCGGAATGTGTAGGATCTCCCACTTCGTATCCCCAAGCTCTAAGGTTTCTCCCCCCTCGAGTTTACGATCTACCTGGAATTTAAATGCTCCCGGTTTAATCCCGTACTGGGCCTGGCACATGCTCTCGAACATATTCATCCCGTAAACTGCCCTTTCATCTCCCTGTTCCAGGGCCTCGGCCTCAATGGTATGCACCCACAATTCAGCATGGGGGATCGACTCTAAGATTTCACCGAGACATCCAATATGGTCCAGATGGGTGTGAGTCATAATCACCCTTTTGATATCACTAAGCCCGAACCCCAATTCCTTAATAGATTCAACCTTGTAATTTCCCTTACCCATCAACCCGGCATCAACAAGACTCACGTCTTTGGAAGATGGGCTGCCGATCAAATAGCAATGGGAATCGGGAATCATCTCGTCCTGCCCCTGAATAAAATAGACATCTTCTCTGATTTGTTTCATGCTTTTCTCCTTGGATAGTGTCTAACCATAAATGAGATAGTTTTTACAAGGTCAAGGAAGATGAGGATTTTAGCCACAGGAATACATTGCAGTATTTCGAGGATTAAAATCCGAATCTGACGTGGAAATTGTGAAAAATGGCCATTTATGGATGGGCACCAGATAAATTTTCAGGCCACCATACCCTATCATCTCTCTATATTCAAGGACTCATCGGAATCAAATTTCAGCCTGACTGATATAATATCAAAATGCCCCTTGATTCAAATCGGTTTCAGCAATAATATAACAATTTAACTATTTACTCACGCAGCAGGGACACCGGCGAAGGCGCGAAGACGCAAAGATAAGAAACTAT
>Ga0307425_1001676_pt1 | contig 12992 bp, 6 predicted proteins | sample SalMarWE160330MG_FD_202152 | JGI IMG/M metagenome (GOLD analysis project Ga0307425, IMG submission 202152) | Salt marsh sediment microbial communities from the Plum Island Ecosystem LTER, Massachusetts, United States - WE1603-30 | ecosystem: Environmental > Aquatic > Marine > Intertidal zone >... | reverse complement strand
CCACCTCTATCCTTGCGCCCTTTCTGAATGGCATGCGGAAATACGAAGTAAGTGCGTTCCCCTCAACCGGTGAAGCTGCCAGGGGAAGGGAAACAAAATGGTAGGATTCGTCCCATCCCTGTCCGAAAAAGGGACCGATGGGCGCTTCCACCGAAGGATATTCCATCCCGTCCCAGTACATCCTGAGGATGACATCGGAGCGGTTAAGCTCCGGGGAACCGGGACTGATGGTGATCCAGATGTGGTTGATCATGCCTGCACCTTTTATGTCACAGAGGGTCTGCTTCTGGCCGGGTTCAATATTTGACAGGCAGTCACCATTGCCGCCGGTTCGGTCGTAACTGCTTATTCTTTTGCTTTTTACACCATGCTTGATGGTAGCGAGATCTTCCAGGGTAGTCTGGGACGAGAGTCCGGAGAAAAGGAACGAGACCAGCAGGAGCCCCAGGATCCTTTGATAATTTCTTGTTGTCATAGGGATGATTAAGATTTTGAAGAATTTAGTGTTGTATAAAAATACGGCATCGGGTGGATTCATCCAAGCGGAATCGTTTCTGAATGGGAAAGTCGACGATTTAGGCACAGGTTGCGGGCATCACGACCGGCATGGGGATAATCACATTTATGAGCGATGATGTCCGCTACAATTTACGGTGATGACCCCGGGCCATTGAGCAGGGGTTCTGGATATTTCCTCGACTGATGAAGCGTTAGGGTTCGCTGAACAGGGGTGGCCGCTTTTTATTGAAGCCCGTTGCCTCCTGGTATGCCTCGGCAACTGCAAGGATGGTCCCCTCGTCAAACAGGTTGCCCAGGAAACAGATGCTTACAGGGTCGCCGTTCTCCTTGAAGCCGTTTGGAACCACCACCACGGGATGGCCGGTGAGGTTGGTGGCCAGCAGGTGAGAACCTCCCCGGAAGGAAGGCGTGACCACCACATCAAAATCCTTCAGTCTTTCATTAAGATGCTGTACGAGGTCATACCGGATCCGGTTGGCCTGGATGTATTCAACTGCCGTGATGAACCTTGCCGTGCGGAAAACATTCGGCCATGCATCGCGCTGTTGCTGCACCAGCAGGGTATCCCGGTTCGAGCGGGTCAGCTCATCGAATGCGGCTGCGGCCTCTGCCTCGAGGATGATGGCCAGGGCATAATCGGGGATCTTCTCGTCAGACAGTTTCACCGGGATGGGGTTGGCCCCCATTTTCCTGAGTACCCGGAGGGTCTGCCTGTCATACTTTGCTTCGTCATCTTTGCGGTCAAATCCGCCGTCCAGGTAGCCGACCCTCATTTTCGAGAGGTCCACTTTCTCCGGGTAAGTGAATCCGGCTTCGATCAGTGTTTTGTCCTCAGGGTCCGGTCCCCTTATGGCATCGAATACAATGGCACAATCCTTCGCATTCCTGCAAATGGTTCCCACCTTATCCATGCTCCAGCTGAGGGCCATGGCCCCGGACCGGGTCACCCGCCCGTAGGTGGGCCGCAAACCGGTCGTGCCGCAGCGGGTGGAAGGCGATACGATGGATCCCCAGGTCTCCGAGCCGAGGGCAAAGGGAAGGAGTCCCGCCGCAACGGCCGAGGCCGACCCGGCCGATGAACCGCTTGAACCCTCCTCAGGGTTCCATGGATTGCGCGTGGTTTCGGCAAACCATACATCCCCCATGGCAAGGGCGCCGAGGCTGGTCTTGGCCACCAGGACTGCCCCGGCATTCTCAAGTTTCTGGATGACCCCTGCTTTCTGTTCTATGACCTGGTTCCTGAATGCTTCCGCCCCCCATGTGGTTGGATAACCCGGGAAGGCAAACAGGTCCTTGGCCCCGTAAGGAATGCCGTGCAGGATCCCGCGGTCTTTCCCTGCTGCCAGTTCGGCATCCAGTCTCCCGGCCTGTTCCCTGGCGTATTCTTCAGTCAGGGTGACCACACAGTGCAGCTGGGGATCGTATTTTTTCAGGCGCTCCAGGAAGAAATCCGTCAGCTCCAGGCAGGTCATCTCCCCTGAGCGCAGGAGGGAAGCCAGTTCGGGGATGGACATAAATGCAAGGTCCGCTTCACGGGCAGGTTTGGAGATTCCTGAAGGAATATTCCAGCGGATCTTTTCCGTTGGTTCGGGTATCCTGAATCCATAGGGAAGGGGATTGAACTGGACAGCCGGCGGGGTACTGTTCTGGAGATTGTATGCCCTGATCTGACGGTAGGATTCGATCAGGTCGGCCATCCCGGAATCGATCATGACCATTTCCAGGCTGTCAAACTTCAGGTCCATGGGATTCATGGCATAATAGGTGGAATCGATGACCACATTCACATGCGGCTTATCGCCCGCCTCCTTCCTGTCCTTGCATGCGACAAGCAAGGCGGCCAGGATCAGTGCAGCGGAGGCAAGGGAATTTTTCATAAATGAATGCCTGGGGTGTTGCATGTATATCGGCATTTTATTTAATAAGTATTATCCTGGATGTATTTACCATCCGGCCGGCACTGAAAATCCTGATGATGTAAAGTCCCCCGTCAAGCCCGCTGAGATTGAGGTGGTTCTGTGCCTGGTTAAGCCAGATCCTCGGGTAAACGGGTTTCCCGGTCATATCGACCAGGTCCACCTGGTAGTCCCCGTCATAGATATCGATGCCTTCAGCGGCAATGAACAGCTGCCCGGCTGTGGGGTTCGGGTATACGCTGAACCGGATCCCGGCTTCGACCAGGTCCGGGCCGCCGGACAGTTCGAGGGGATTGTTGGGCATGCCCGGGGTGAGTATGACCATATGGCGCCAGGCGCCGTTGCCGTCCCCGTACCTGCCGTAGGAATGGTTCTCCACCAGGAAATCAAAGCGGATGGAATCCCTGACCTGTATATCCTCACCGACCTTCTGGGAAAGGTACACGGTTTCCCCGTTGGTGCTCAGCCGGAAGACCGTATGCAGTTCACCCTGCCGGGCATCCCCGTCCGCATAAAGGACCCGGAATCCCCCCGCGGGGATCATCAGCGAATCCGGTATGGCATAGCGGGTCAGGTTGTCGTGCCGGTCCGACAGGAACCATGAATTAAGTACGGCTGGTGCTGCAGCGTTATTGAATAATTCAATGAACCCGGAGTTCTCACCGTCCTCATCCTGGAAAAGGATGCCGGAGGGAGCGATTTCATTCAGGCTTATCCCGCCGGTTGCTTCGATCGTTTCAAAGACGGGTTCAAGACCCATTGTCGTGCCCGTCGGGCTGGCAAGAAGGATATCGTAACTGTACGTGGTGGAATTGGATTTATCGATCCAGTGGTTGAAGCGGTATCCCTTTGCGGGGACCGCCTCGATGGTCATCGGAAGCTCCTGGTAGGTATGCAGGGTGAGGGGATACATCTGCACAAGGGCCTGGTTTACCCTCACCTTTCCTTTTCGCGTATCCGGGTTGCTTATGTTCAGAGTCACGGGTGCCGAGTTCAGGTTGAAAAAACTTTTCGTATAACCCGGCATGAATCCCTGGCGGTTCACTGCGTATTCCCTGAGCGTATTCAGGTATGCCGTCCACTGGTTCTTTGTTCTCCCGAATTTGACCTGGTTGTAATAGATCTCAAAGTCTATGACGTGGGACAGGCTGTCAAGCACGTAATTGCACCATTTCGGATCGAAGGAGCTGTAGACATGGGTAAGGTAGGTGCTCAGGAACTGCTTTTTAAAGCCCTGGTTCTCCAGGAGCTTGCGGAACAGAAGGGTGGACCATGGGGGGTTCGGGTGCTCGGATCCGTCGGTGGCCGTGGCTTCGTCGAAGCTCATGTGGGTATAATTGGGATCGTCCAGCCGGAAACCGAACCCGTAATCCAGGTCGAAGAGCAGCCAGCGCCATTTCCCGTTTTCAATGGTTTTCCAGAACTTGTGGTTGTTCCCCGGCCAGTCCCGGTTCCCGATGTAAAGGTGGACCGTCAGCCAGTTGATGAATTCCTGGATGTCGATCTGCGAGGCCACCTGCTGGTAATTTGCATCACTGGCCAGGCTGTTGGCATTGAGGAAATTAACAAGCGCGGTATAATCGTCGGCCGACCCGTTGATGATCTCACGGTCCCGCTCCAGCATGTCAAACACTCCCTCATCAAGGTAGTAATTGGTCCTGACATAATCCTCGTTGGTCTTTTCCCTCAGGTTCATGATGCCCCGGTATTCCCCGTTGAAATAAACGATGGCCGGCTGGTAGGCCTGGTAGTCAATGTCCATCGACGGCTTAACGAGTGCCTGCAGGAAAGCATCACGCAGCAGGGTCTGGTCCTGGTCGTTCCCGGAATTGCGGAGCAGGACGGACGGGAACCTGTTTATGTCAGGCTTTTCATGGAAGAACGTGTAATCGAAATCGTTGTCGCCGTACTTTCCCCGGGCGTAGATGGACAGGGCCTTCTGGTCCCTTCCCCGGGTGCATCCGCCTGCGATCTTGACGCCGGCGGACTGCGACAGCCGTTTCACCCCCGCCTCGTCAAAATATTCGAAATAGACAGGGCGTTCCCAGTCCTGGTTCCAGTTTGCCACATCGCCGCAGTAGCCGGCCGTTCCGTTAATCCCCCTCACGTGTATCCCGATCTTGTCGTCGTAGAAATAATCGTCCTTGAACGAAAGGGAGACGACCGGCAGGGTGAAGGCATGCTCATTCAGAAAGTAAGTATTCGTATAGGTTTCCCCGGGCAGGAATCCGTCCTGGAAGGTCCGTGTCTTTACGGTCATGGTCTTGCTGACCGGAATGGGATTGCTGTATGTGGCATTATTCACGGTGGGCTCGGAGCCTTCTGTTGTATAGTGTACATTGTCCCCGCTGAGGCTGAGGGCAGCGGTGGCGGTAAGCCTGCCGGCGGGGATCGAGTAACCGGCCCGGGGACCGGGGGATGTTGCCGCAATGACCGAATTGGCTGAACCCGGTGTGGGAGTGGCACAGTACCGAAGCTGGCCGGGATCGGCAGGGTCCCTTCCATAGGAAACATCGGGGTACTGCTGTCCGTATTCCAGGTAACTGAGGATGTTGCCTGCGCCATCACTCAGGAATACGATCTCCCCTTCAGTCCTGAGTCCGAAATTCGCATGACTTCCGCTGTTCTGCTTGTCGCAGAAGATTACATAATAGCCGTTTGAAGGGAGGGTGGAGACAGGCAGTTCCCATTTTTTCAGATCACCGATGTCGTCCGAAAGGTAATAGGCACCCAGGCTGACGGAGGAAGAACCACTGTTGTGGATCTCCACCCAGTCGGAGAAGTTATAATATACCGGGTCGTACATGAAACTTGAATTGGATGCCATGATCTCGTTGATCACTGGCTGGCCTTTTGCCCGGGCTGCCATCAGGAATATCAGGACGGGAAGCAGGAAAAAGAAAGAATGTGAGCGGAAGCCGTGTGAGCTGCACCACCCTGACCGGACATGCCTTGAACATTTCGTTCTGAAATTCCGGGGAGCCATTGGGACTAAATTAGGCTTAAAGATAAGTTAAGTTTCCGTATGCATCCATCCGATCCTGTAATAAAGTCCACACCGGCTGCATAAAAATCGCCCGGGCTGTTTTAATAAATTACCTTTATATTTATGTTTATAAAGAAATTAATAATGAAGAATTTACCGGTTATCATAAAGGTTCTTTTAATATACTGCCTGCCTGTCCTGAACGGCATTGCAGCACTGTACGCCCAGGCCGGCGATGAGGATTCGGTCCTGATGGATGCGGTCTGGATCCCGGATAACGGGGACGGGACCTATACGAACCCGGTCATTTATGCCGATTACTCCGACCCGGACATGGTCAGGGTCGGCGATGATTTCTACATGGTTGCCTCCAGCTTTAACTGCGTGCCGGGGATCCGGACCACGGCATATACCTCGGGAAGGCCACGGACCCGGCCGGTCCCTGGGAACACCGGCTGGTCCGGGCAGCCTATGGCTGGATCGATCCATGTCCCTTCTGGGACGATAACGACAGTGCCTACCTGGTCCACGCTTACGCCAAGAGCCGGGCGGGATTCAACAGCATCCTGACCCTGAGAAGGATGAGCCGCGACGGTGAAAGCATTTCCCTGACGGATACGATCGTGCTGTTCGACGGAAACGACCCGGCACATCCGAGAAAGACCATTGAGGGTCCAAAGATGTACAAGCGGAACGGCTACTATTATGTATTCGCCCCCTTCAACGGAGTCGCAGACGGCAGCCAGGCTGTCCTCCGTGCCGATACCATCACGGGTCCCTATAAAGATACAACGGTGCTGGAAAGGGGCTCGACCGGGGTGAACGGTCCCCACCAGGGGGGATGGGTGGAACTGGAGTCGGGGGAATCCTGGTTCCTGCATTTCCAGGAGAAGCTGCCCTACGGCAGGATCCTGCACCTGCAGCCCGTGGAATGGATCAACGACTGGCCCTTCATGGGAAAGGATTACGACGGGAACGGCATCGGGGAGCCCGTGCCATCCCATGCCAAACCGGACGTGGGACAAACCTGGCCCGTTCAGAATCCGCAGACCTCGGATAAATTTGATTCCCCGGAACTGGCCCTTCAGTGGCAGTGGCATTCGAATGTGGACAGTTCCTGGTGGAGCCTTTCGGACAATCCCGGCAGCCTCAGGCTGAATGCCGCACTCCTGCCGGCGGACTATAAAAACCTCTGGGATGCAGGGAGCATGGTCATGCAGAAGCTTCCTGCCGAAAGGTTCTCGGTGACTACCCTGGTCGATCAGCATCTGAAAACCGGGGAAAAAACGGGACTGCTGATCATGGGACTGAGGTATTCCTACATCGGTATTCACAGGACTGACACGGGACTGATTGTCAGCCAGAGGCAATGCACAAACGTGGAGGGGGGAGGAGCCGAAACAATTATCCCGGGATCCGCCGTAAAGGTCCCCGATGCACCGGTCTACCTGCGTGTCGCCGTTTCACCCGGGGGCAAATGCAATTTCAGTTACAGCCTGGATGGCAAGAAGTACCATCCGGTCGGGATTACCTTTACCTCAGACGAAGGGAAATGGATCGGGGCGAAAGTGGGACTGTTCTGCCACCGGCCGTATGAAAATTCCGGCGAGCAGGGGTATGCTGACTTTGAATGGTTCAACGTGGACCATTACTTTAACAGGATTCCCCTGGCGGCGGAAAACCCGGTGCCGGCGGACGGGGATACAGGGATTGTGGCGCTGCCGGAATTTAAGCTGGAATGGGAGGGGGACAGGGTCTTTGCGGACAGTTTTTACATTTATTTCGGTAACGGGGAAGACCCCCAAACCCTCCTGTCCGTGCAGAAATCCTTCTCAATAAAGCCCGGTGCCCTGGAAGACGGCCGGACCTATTACTGGAGGGTGGACGCAAAGAATGACAGGGGAATTACAGGGGGACCGGTCTGGAGCTTCAGGGCAGAGGCAGCGGAAAATGCATCCGATTTGAAGGAAAAGGCGGGGTATGAACTGGAGCAGAACCGTCCCAATTCGTTCTCAGAATCCACCATGATATCTTTTTTCCTCCCGAAGGCTTCTGCCATCAGGCTGAATGTATATACCCTGGGCGGCGCGCTGGTTAAAGTGATCGCCGAGGGGGAATTTACAGCAGGGACCCATGCCCTGCCGTTCATGAGGCGGGACCTGCCGTCCGGGGTGTATTTACTCCGGATGGAAGCGGAGGATATAGTACTGACAAGGAAGATGATCATTCAGTAGGGGCAACAGCCGGGAACATTCGTAAACTGTTCAGATGAAATGAGCTGCCGGAACCTTATCCTGTACCTTAGTCTCCTGTATCCCGGGGGAATGGCTGCGCAGCAGCCGGCTTTCCCGGGGGCGGAAGGTTTCGGCAGGTTCTCCCGGGGCGGAAGAGGGGGGATCGTTGTCGAAGTCACCAACCTGCAGGATGCCGGTCCCGGGAGCCTGCGCCAGGCCCTAACAGGGTATGCGGGCCAGAAACGGACAATTATTTTCAGGGTATCGGGCACCATTGAGCTGCAGAGCGATATCCGGGTAAGCGGGGATGCGTACATTACGATCGCGGGACAAACAGCACCTGGAGCCGGTATCTGCCTGAAGGATTACCCGCTCACCATCGACAACAGCCACGACATTATCATCCGCTATCTCCGGTTCCGCCCGGGCGATGAACAGGATTGCATCAGTCCCGGTTGCGACGACATCGATGCCATGTCGATCCGTTCGAGCTACAACGTCATGGTGGACCACTGCTCCTTCAGCTGGGCCATCGATGCCGACCTGGACCTGACACATGAAACCGGCAAGAGCACCGTGCAGTATTGCATCCTGAGCGAAGCCCTGCTGAACTCCAAGCATTCCAAAGGGGCTCATTCCATGGCGGCCGGCTGGGACGGCCAGGGAGGGGGCACTTACCATCACAACCTGATAGCAAGCTGCAACAGCCGTACACCCAGGCTGGACGCTTACCTGGGACAGATTTCCGGGGAAAGGGACCGGATCGATGTCGTAAACAACGTCATCTACAACTGGGCCGGGAACGGGGCTTACGGGGGAGAGTTCGCCGATGCCAACTGGAGGCATAACTATTACCGTTACGGTCCCTCTACCGGGGGCAGTACCGGGGGGAAGAGGGACCAGATCTTCCAGGTCGACGGCTCCTGCAAGCTTTACCTTGAGGGTAACCTGACGGAAGGATACCCCGCCGTTTCGGCGGATAATTCGAAAGGGATTTATATACTCGGCAGGAAGGCAACCTCATCGGAACTGGACACCATTTTAGTGACAAACCCCTTCGAGGTGGAAAACACACTGGTGGAAAGTGCCGAAGGGTGCTTCAATACCGTGCTGGCCCATGCCGGGGCAAGCCTCCCGGTGCGGGACCCGGTGGATATTCGGATCGTGAACGATGTGAACCTGCGCAACGGGGCCATCATCGATTCACCAGCGGACGTTGGAGGATGGCCGGTACTCGCAAGCACGGAAGCCCCGCCTGATACGGACCACGACGGCATGCCGGATGACTGGGAACTGGTTGCGGGACTGGACATGAATGATCCCGCTGACCGGAACGGGGACCGTAACGGCGACGGGTATACCAACCTGGAGGAATACCTGGACGGGCTGGCCGTAATTCCAACCTTCATTTACCGTCCTGCAGGGCTGCAGGGAAACAGGACCGGCGACCTTACCCTTGAACTGAGCTGGCAGGATGCATCCGACAACGAGACAGGCTTTATCCTCGAACGCTTTGCCACGGATGCATGGGAACCTGTCGCATCACCGGGGGCAAACGATACCGTTTGTGCAGACACCCTGCCTCAATACGGCCTGTATCAATACCGTGTAAAGGCGGTGAATGATCAAGACACTTCACTTTACACCTATTCTGACCGAATAAATATGTCCGATCCTACAGGTATGGATCTGCAGGATGCCCAATTGTCCGGGGAAACCGAACTCAGGTGCTATCCGAATCCATTCACGGACCACATCCGGATTGAATATTCCCTGCCTGTTCCCGGAACTCTCAGGCTGACCATTTATGACATCATGGGAAGGCTCGTGAGGGAATTAAGCCCGGGGGACCGGCAGCAGGGCCTGAATAAGGTGGGAGGAGAGAACCGACAGGAAAGCCTGAACTGGCAGGAAGGCCGGAACTGCCTGGAGTGGGATGGAGGGGATGAAAAGGGAACCCCGTTGCCCGCAGGTGCCTACTTCATCCGCCTGGAAACCTGGAATGCGACAATAACCCGGCTGGTCCTGAAGCGTTAAACATGGACTGCCCGGCCTTTCACCCGGCTGGTCCTGAAGCGTTAAACATGGACTGCCCGGCCTTTCACCCGGCTGGTCCTGACGTACAGGGAACTTTGCGTTTCACCGGTCCTGTCCGGAAGCGGGAATAAGTGATTCAGCGCCCTTTTACCAGGAGCAGGGTTGAATGGAAAAGGTTCCCTACCGCCACCGAAACGATGTAACTGCCCGGTTCGAGCGATGTGCCGATCTGTATTACACCGGACCCGTAAACCTGCTGCCTTTGCAAAAGCCTGCCCCCCAGGTCCCGGATGCTTATCTCGGCTCCGAATCCGTCAAATCCTGCCGGAAGTTCAATATTCAGGGAGTTCCCCTCCATGGGATTCGGGTAGATCCTGGTAGGCCCGCCGATTCCCGCTTTCGTTGTTTCAATGCCCACCGGCAGCTCGGGTACCCCTGAGCTGGTCTGTATGATCTTCTGCATGGTCCCGTCCTCATTGTAGTAAAGCTGGTCGACGCAGACAGACCTTCTCCAGTTCCCGCCGGTCGGAAGGGCGCCGTTGTGATAGAAGAAATACCAGTTCCATTTGTACTTGACGATCGAAGGGTGGTTCGTCTCGCTGTTTTCCACGTAGTCGTTGAGGATGCCCCTGTAGGTCCAGGGACCGTAAATGCTGTTGCTTGTGGCATAGGCAATGACCGATGGGTAACGGGAAGCGTATGTCAGGTAATAGATCCCGTTGCGCTTGTGCACCCAGGGAGCTTCAAAGTAATTGCTTGTGCTGACGGTCTGTACCTGCCCGTCCAGTTCGATCATGTTATCCTTGAGTTTCACCATGCGGCAGGCGCCCCAGGAACCCCAGAACATGTAAACCTGTCCGTCATCGTCTATAAACACTGCCGGATCAATGTTCAGGGGAACGGAATTCGGCGTGTAGTCGGTGATCAGGGCCTGGCCGATGGCATCTGTATAGGGACCTGTGGGCCGGTCCGAAACGGCCACCCCGATGGCAAATCCCTCGTTGACTTTGGCGGTCTTGTGGGTCATGGGTACGTACCACCAGAATTTCCCATGGCTGTAAATGCAGTGCCCTGCAAATGCGTTGCCCGAGGCCCAGCTGAAATCCGTGTAGGAGAGTTTTGCCCCGTGATCGGTATAGTTGATCATATCCGTTGTCGAGAACACATGCCAGTCCCGCATGTAGAACCATTCGTTTACCGTATTCTGTTCGTCATGCCCGGTGAAAAGGTAAAGCGTGTCATCGTGGACCATCGCGCAGGGATCTGCCGTAAAGATGTGCCGGATGATCGGGTTGCCGCTGTACCCCGGAGTGATGCTGTCCCCCGGGCCGGGCTGGTTGGGATCGGGGATCTCCCTGAGGCGAACGTTGTCGATCCAGAATTCGGAGGAACCTTCCGGGAAGTTGGCAAAAAACACCTGATGCATTCCCTGGCTCAGGGTTAGTTCTGAAGTGGTGATCGTATAGGTCTTTTTCTCCGCTGTCATGGTGAAATCCAGAAAAAACCGGTCCGGCATATAGGCATAATAAGGCGGTCCCACGTTCCCCGTCTCACCTTCGAGGTTGCTGAACGGCTGCCGGTTCATAGCCACGGACAGGGGCACGTTCCCGGTGGCCACCGCTTCAAAGCTGAGTTCGTATGCCTTTCCCTGGCTGGCCTGAAAAAACACCGTATAGGCGCCGTTGAAAAAATCGGTCCCCGTTTTCTGGTTGATGATTATGTGGGCGGAATTTTCCCCGGATAGCTTACCGGTGGTATCGATGTCAAATACCATGTTCGTCGGAGCTGCGAAACAAAAACCCCCTTCCCATCCCCCTTCGTTGTTCGGGTTAGTTCCCCAGTAAAGCCTCTTTTTCCTGTAAGCAGGAAAATCCGGGTCCGGGTCCCGGTACTCGTCAAATTCGGGATTGGGAATGATGTTTCCGTCCCATGCGGTATCCTTCTGCCGGATCTCCACGTTGTCCAGCCAGATCGTATCACCTGCATCCAGGTTTCCCAGCAGGAAACCGAACCTGAAATTGGCATCCGATTCAGGGGGTGTAATCTCGTATTCAAAGACGGATTTCTCCTTCCCGACAGGGATCCCGGACTGCTGGTCCATGCTCCTGTACAGGGCCGTATAGGGTGGGTAATTCCTGCAAACCTCGAAATTGAAAAAGCTGCTGTCGTTTGCACGGACCTCGAAACTAAGCACGATGGCACGGTCCTTATGTACCGTGAAATAGCTGTTGAACTGTGAATCGAAGGAATTGATGCCTGTGCCGGTGATAACCAGGCGGGCGGATCGTTCCCCCGAGAGTGGAGACGTGCATTCCAGTCCCCAGACAACCTCAGACCCGTTGTTCCCGGTCACCAGTCTCCAGTTCAGACTGTCCGCCTCGAAATCCCCGTTGACAATGTAATTCAGGCTGTCGCTTGAATAGAGACGGCCCGGCCAGAGGGTTGCCAGGATCAGCATCAGTAAACTCAGTGATTTCAAAGGTTTGTTCATTGTCCAGGATAAAGATATGATATTCCTTTTAGCATATAAAAATATATACAAATCTTTATATCTTTAAATTACAAACGGCAAATTAAATCAATATATGCATTCCGGCAGGTCAATAAAAGGCGGCTTTTGTTTATTTTTAGTCCCGGATCATAAATTTTCCACCTCCATGAGCCAGCCCGTATCAGCCATGCCTCATCCGAAAATATCAGGTCTCTTCCTGCGGTCACTCCTGCTCCCGGTCATTCTCTTATTGTTTTCCATCGCATCCGGCCAGGAATCCCTGGAGCTGAACGACCGGGGGTATTTCCACATGAACGGCCTGGATGTCACCGTTTTTAGTGATTTTTACCCGGACGGGCACCAGTCCGGCGTAACCATCATCCAGCATGGCAGCAGGGTCGCTGCCAACGGGGACCTCCGGCTGGAACTCTCGCCCGGACAGTGGTCCCCCATTCCTGCAGGCGCGCCCGTCCGCATCGATGAATCCACCCGGACCATCAGCAAGACATTGTGGTATCCTGACACTGCCAGGAACCGCAGGGGATTCAACCCCATCATTTATCCCGATCTGCAGTTTCGTTACCGGGTCCAGGTAAGTCCAGCCGGCGGCAGTTCCTTCCGTGTAAGGGTGGACCTGGAAGAACCGCTTCCCGGGAAATGGATCGGCAGGGTTGGATTTAACCTGGAACTTTTCCCGGGGGATCTCTTCGGGAAAACTTACCTCATGGACGGTCGTCCCGGCATTTTCCCCACCCAGCCCATTGGTCCCATGGAAGACAAGGAGGACCTGGAGGACAGGAAAGACGGCA
>Ga0307425_1001675_pt1 | contig 13006 bp, 10 predicted proteins | sample SalMarWE160330MG_FD_202152 | JGI IMG/M metagenome (GOLD analysis project Ga0307425, IMG submission 202152) | Salt marsh sediment microbial communities from the Plum Island Ecosystem LTER, Massachusetts, United States - WE1603-30 | ecosystem: Environmental > Aquatic > Marine > Intertidal zone >... | reverse complement strand
GGGAATGTAAACTCCCAGTTCTCCGCAATAAATGGGGACCTGCCGCTCATTGCTGAAAGATATGGCTATGTCAAGCAACTCCTTTACTTTCTCATCATTGCCGGTATTGCGGTAATCATTGTATGCGCTCCCCACCCATGTGCCCACAAGCGAGGCAGGAAGAGCGGGCATGCTGTCGGCATGGTAGGGATACGGAACACCCGACAGGGGTTCCATAGAGGGGGTTACCCAGCCTGCGCCCTGGTGCGTGAAAAGAAAAGGGTCATAAAAATGGAAGGTATAGATCAGGTTGGTATCGGCGTATGCCGGAATGGCGGACAGGTTATTATAGGAATTCCAGCCGGCCCCTCCCACGATAATCGTATGGGTGCTGTCCACCTTTCGGATGGCATCGATCACTCCCTGCTGGATCGTATTCCAGGTATTATCATCAATCCCGTGTGGCTCATTCAGGACCTCATAATAAAGCTTGCCGTAAGCATCCCGGTAATGCATGGCCATCTGAGTCCATACCTTTTCGAGGATCGTGCCGACAGCCGGATCGGTATTGCTGTTGACATCGAAGGTATGGTTGTCAAGAATGAGATGAAGGCCCAGGTCTTCGGCCCAGCCGACGGCATCGTCCAGGAAATCCAGGAATAAAGGATCCAGGTTATAATCAGGCGCACCGCCGGTCATGAAGTGCAGGTTTATCGGCAGCCTGATCACATCACATCCCAGGCTCGCGATATTCTCAAAATCCTGGTGGGTATATTTGGTAAACTGAATTTCCCCGGGGCTTCCGACCTGGAACCAGTTGGTCAGGTTGACACCCCGGCTGAAGGGCGCCTCCCGGGCAACTGAAGTCTGCACAAGCGTAACAGAGAACAGCACCAGGGCAGTAATATTTATTACCGTGAAGGGTTTCCACCGTTTCAGATGTTCTGGTTTACGGATCAGTTTCATCATACGAATTTTTATCACAATTCCGGTACAGGGTACAGTGGGTAAAAATATAAATATAACAGCATTCGGCAACAAACAGAGGGGGTCAATTATGCCCCCTTTAACCTCGTGCACGCGTAGATATCCGGATTGCCCGGGAGATGCCTGATGCGGGGTTGTCCGGGAGATACCTGATGCGGGACCGACCGGTTACTCAGGCCTTTTGCTCCTGTTTAAGGTAATCAAACCATTTCGGGAAGGTCTTTTTCCAACCCAGGATGAAAAGCCCGATGGCGTACAACCCGATGTTGAATATTCCAATGGAGAATACCCCTATGGAAAAGATGCCGATGGAGAAGATACCGAGGGAAAATTTTCCGGCGGCAAATACCCCGCAGGCAAAATCCCCCGCAGCGAAATAATTAAAAGCAAAATCCCCTGCACTGAACTTGTTGCCGATGGTGAACTGCAGGATCAGTCCCACTAAAAGCAGAACCGCGGCCGTAATAAGAATCCATGTTTTTTTCATGATGCGTTGTTTTAAGTTAAAATTGACAATGCAAGATTGGGATTCCGTTATTGGTTGCGGTTAAATGTGGGACAGAATGCCCGCCGGAATGATGGATTGCAGGCTGCCGGGATAAAATGCATGATCTTCCGGGATGAAATGCATGATTGCCCGGGATAAAAGGAAAGGATCAGGCCTTCCTTCCGATGGCTTCCCTGAATGATTTCGAATAATTTCTTGCCACCGGGACCTCCCTGTCGAGGTATTTCATCTCAAGGCGGTAACCCTGTGAGTTCCCTTTCACCTTTTCCACGTATCGCAGGTTGACGATAAAGGCCCGGTGGCATTTGAAGAGGTCGCCTGCATTTTGCACCTGGAGTTCGATTTCCTTCATGGTGTTGCGCAGCATCGACCGCACAATCTTTCCCTCCTCAAGGTAAAAGGCATTAATATAGTTCCCCACCGACTCCAGGCAGATCAGGCCGGATGCCGCGGTCTCGATTTTCTGGTTCCGGTTTTCCGAAGTTATCACCAGTATGTCATCTAGTGTCGTTGAAGATTTCCGGTCTGCGATCTTTCCTTCGATCATCCGGTTGATTTCCTGCGCTGCGGCCAGGTTTTGCTTTAGCAGGCGGTTATGAGAAATCATAATGCCCCCGATGATGGGGAGGATGGCTATGGCCAGGGTAAAACCGGTAAAGATGAAGAATCCCTGTACCCCGACCCATGCACCGATGGAAACAAGAACGGAATACACGTAATTACCTGCGGCAATAGTCAGGACGATCCAGGTTAAAAACAGGGCTTCATCCAGGACGGTCCATCTGTCTTCATTGAATATCCCGGGAAAAATTAGTGGCAGGAGGATCAGATCCAGGAGCAGCATCAGAAAGGTAACCAGCCCGTAACCCGTCAGGAGAAGGAATTTATGGGCGATTTCGAGCTGCTGCAGGCCGAAGGGCTGAAAGATCACCATGAACAGGGAGACAAAGACACTGATGATCAAAACGATCGCCCACCTGTTATGGCTGTGCGGGTAAGGTTTTCCGGCAAATTCAGAAATATTCATCCCTTTAAATTAATAAAAAATTGACCTGGTGAAATGATCTTCCTTAAGCTTCCTGTTTTCGTCACCCCTTTCCGAGTGGTTTTTAAAAGTAAAGACAATCAGCGATACAGGTCTTCGAATATAACGTTTTTGGGTGTCCCGCTATCTTGCCGTCATGATTTTCCGGAGAAAGAAGCAATCAGAGCGGAACGGTGAGAGAACAGATAAGCAAGAGCCCTCGGACAGGATCCTATGAAAACCAGCCAGGGTATCCATCTCGCGAAAACAGGAAGTTACAGGGTTGTGACTTTCTATGATTATGTGACTTCCCTGCTCTTTAAACCTTTCAATCAATATAGCCTAATTGCCTTATATTTAATGATATAGAATTTTTTCAAAAGAGAGGCAGATATTTCATAGATCACGACATTAAGAAATAGCCACAGGGTTGTGACTTCTTAAAAATCGAAAAAATGACTGCCACGTTTTTTATCTCTTGATCACATGGTACCGATGACGAAAACAAGAGCATCTGATGATCAAAACGATCGCCCACCTGTTATGGCTGTGCGGGAAAGGTTTTCCGGCAGCTATCATTTTTTCACGCGACTTCGCTTGAAACCATCCATATGCAGGTGAACATCAAGGTTGGGATCGTAATTTTCACGGTCGGTATAGATTACGTTGCCCCTGTCGTCCACCCACCTGTAATCCCACTGGTTTGATCCGGTCTCCACCTCCTGGGTATAGGGATTGACATAATCCTCCTGGGCGGTCAGGTTCAGGTAGGCCTGGTGATTGATCTTTGAGTTGGTTTCGGCATGCCCCTTCTGGATCTCCTCACCGATACGCGCGATGTCCTGCATGGTCCGGATCATGGTATTGCCCCTCTGCTGCTGGCCCTGGAGTTCGGTCGTGACCCATTCCGGGTTCAGCACCACGGAGGCACCGATCTCCTGGAACACGGGCTCCCATGTGCTGAAGGCGCTTTCCGGGGTGCGGATAATAACGGTGCTCCGGTTCTTCCACATGCCTGCGGTGTACGGTCCCATGTCCTGTAAAATGCAAAAGGCCCTCTCTTTATACCTTACCCCGTTTTCATCGTAGGTATAATCTATCAGGGCGGATGAATACCGGTTACCCATCTGCTTCATTCCATCCAGGTTGTAGCACAGCTTTTCAACCTCCGGGAGAGCTTTGGATGAAAGAACCCTGAAGTTAACGGCATCCCTGTGTACCGTCGGTACCAGGTATTGTCCCAGGAAATCCAGTGCATTCATTTTATGCAGGACCGGCATCCCGTTGTAGGTGCTGCCTTCGGGGTACATCCCTGCAACGTAAGACCCGCTGAGATCGACGTAATAGATGTCCGGGAGCCAGTGGATCATGACCGTTCCCTTCCCATCCATCTTAAGGGTAAAATCGATCTTGGCCTCGATGGCGTTTGCCGCACCGCCGGAAGTGAGGGGGTCCCAGCGGACAATCCCCCCTTCCACCTGCCAGCCGGACGGTTTAAGGATTGTGAAGGCTTTTTCTTTCGGTTCAAAGATCCTTTCAAGGAACAGTCCCTCAGGCTGCTGGGCCGGGAGCCGGAGCCCGCTCAGCAGGCAGGCACAGATGCATAAGACATGAAGTTTCATCCCTTTAAATTAATAAAAAATTGACCTCGTGATATGATCTTCCTTAAGCTTTTATCTGCGCAGCAATTTAATGAAGTTGCCGGCAGGACCTGTTGTGAAGCTGCGGGAATTACCTTGAGCGTATCTCCCTTCTCATAAATGAAAGGTACGAGAGCACGAAGCAGAGAAGTGTCAGGGCGATCAGGCCGGTAAGCTGGGGCCAGACGATCAGCAGGCTCTGGCCGACCGGCAGGGGACCGGGAATGGCGCCGTGCAGCTGCTCCATGGTCAGGGGTCCCAGGCTTCGCACACCGGGCATTAAGAGCGCCGAAGTGATTTCGCTGAATAATTCGTTGGGAATGATCTGGACCAGGCTGAACCTGAATTTCTCGTAAAGATAGAGGGCTGCCGGTGGTGCAAATTGAGACGGCTGGATACTTTTCAGGATGACGTTTATGATCAGGGGATAGAATACGGTAAAGAACAGCCAGACGGCCAGTCCTGACAGGGCGGAGGTGGCCGGTTGTTTCATACGCACTGAAAACAGGATTGAAAGGTTCAGCCAGAATGAGACGTATACGACGCTCAGCAGGGTGTAAAAAATGATGCGCAGGAACTCTTCGGGGGTAGGGGGACTCCCAAGAACGATCAATCCCGTTCCCAGCACCAGGAAGGCTAGTGTAAAAAACATGACGGCTGCCACGATCACACCCGCTACGAATTTTGCATTGAGCACATAATCCCGGGGGATGGGCTGGGCCAGGATGCGGCTCAGGGTTCCCTTGCTCTGTTCCGAATTGATGGCATCAAATCCCAGGCTGATCCCGAGCAGGGGACCCAGGAAGGCAACAAATACAAAGAAGGAGGGCAGGGTTCCGTCCGACAGGGTGAATAGATTCAGGAAAAAGAAGGCATTTTCCCCGTTACTGGCGCCACCTGATTTCATCATGCTTGAAAGCGAGGAATAAAGCGAGCCGATGCAGGTAAGAACGATGATGCCCAGGAGAATCAGGAACCGCCAGCTCCTCACGTGGTCGGTGATCTCTTTCTGCACCATGGACCAGAACGGGCGCAGGGAAATTGTGTCACGGTAAGGTTTGTTATTCATGGTTGTTCCCTCCTCCCTGGAAATAGTGATTATAGATGTCCTCCAACCCGTACTTCTTCTTTTTCCCCTTTTCGGCCGGGAACAACTGGCTTGCCAGGGTATTGATGTTGCCTTCGGCAAGCAGTTTGCCTTTGACAAAAATGCCGACCCGGTCGCATACCTGCTGAACCTGGTGCAGGAGATGGGAAGACAAAAGAACGGTAATCCCTTCCTCCCGGCTTAGCTGTACGATGCCTTCAAGGAACTCCCTGACGCCTGCCGGGTCAATGCCCAGGGTCGGTTCATCAAGGATGATCACTTCCGGGTTCTTCATAAGCACATCGGCCAGTCCAAGCCGCTGGCGCATGCCGCGTGAGTACTCCCCGGCCTTTTTATCCTTCTCTTCGGTCAGTCCCACCCTTTTAAGCAGCTGGCCTGCCCTCCGTTCCCCCTCTTCCTTCGGGATGTCGTTCAGCCGGGCCGTGTATAAAAGGTTATTGAGTCCCGTGTAGTCGTCATAAAAACCAACGTCTTCCGGCAGGTACCCAACTTTCTTCTTGACCTTTATCGGGTGCCGGAAGGGATCCAGCCCACATACCCTGGCAGTCCCCGCATCGGGCTCCGACAGTCCCAGCAGCATGAGGATCGTGGTGGATTTCCCGGCGCCGTTCGGGCCCAGCAGACCGAAAATTTCACCCTTCGCGATGGACAGATCCAGGTTATCCACGACAGTATGCGTCCCATACCTTTTGGTCAGGCCGGATATCTCTATAACCTTTTCCACAACTTACCTCCTTCCGTATTTCCGGAACAGAATATAAATTACGGTGAGTGTTCCAACAATGATAAAGATACCCAGCCATCCCCATAGCAGCGGCGTTTTCACGGACACCCGGAACGCGGCCGATGTAGACACTTCGGGGGTCTGGGCGGTAATGGTCGTTGCATAGTCCCCCGGTATGGCTTTTTCTTCGGCTGTTATTGTGGCAAAAACCTGTGCATTGCCTCCCGGCTCTAGGCGGGGGATGGTATCGGGACTGAACTTCACATCCCAGTCCCTGGGTTTGGATGCCCTGACCCTCTTATCTTTTCCCGCGGTGACATCCATGCTCAGCAGGCCGGTCGGGGTTGAAAGTTCCATTTCATAAGATCCCGTGATCACCACTTCCAGGTCCAGTGCCGCAGCGGTGGAATTGTTCGCGGCCTGCACAGGGATCTTAAAGGTACCGGCCCCAACATTGTACGGAGGTTGAATTTCAATGGACATACTGGCTGTATTATCGGGCTCTACCTCAACCGCGGTCGCCTGCTTGTAGTTGGGTTTGAAAACCACGGTCCATCCCCTGGGTGCAGCCGCCCGCAGTGAATACATTTGCTTTTCGCCGGTCCGGTTCGACAGTTTCGTGGTGAAGGTGAAGTTTGATTTGGAATTCCCCTCCATGTTGATCTGGTCGCAGGTGAATTCCGTTTTAAAGGTGCCCTGTTCCGACACGTTAACCACCAGCGGGAGACGGTCAAAATTCCCGGCAACAACGCTGAACGTATGATTGCCCTTATTCACCTTCAGGGGCACTTCCACCTTTAGTGAAACTGTTTTTCTCTCCCCTGGAAGGATCGAGATCTGGCTGATGAGGTAGCCACCCGCTTTCAAGGTGGAATTCCAGCCGCGCGGCAGTCCGGTTACCGCCAGATCGACATTTTTTAACTCGCTCCCGTCATTTTTAACATCGATGGAATAATCAATCGACTCCCCCGGGGGCACCGAAATCCTGGTGTACGGGGTGTACAATCTTACACCGTCAGCGGCCCGGACACCGGCGCTGAGGAATAAAAAGACCGCAATGGGAAGCAGAAAATTTCTGCGAAGGTGCGCACAGGTATACATAAAAAAATCCTCCTAAATTTTTGAATGAATAAAAGTACGGTTGACAAAAATATAATAGGAATTACGATTTTAAAATAGCCAGGCTGGCGCCCGGGAGTTGAAGATGACGGGAAATGGTCTGTAAATGCCTGTTTTTTAGGTATTTATGGTCAACTGTTAAAAAAACTTAAAGGTTTATTAACGGCAAGGGAAGGAGGAGTTTTACATATTATTGAGGGGGTTAATTTAGAATTATGGAATTTACAGGTTAATAAACGTGTAGTCAACCTGTCCGTTATTGAAATGCAACTGGAGATAGCCTGCATAGCTCAGTCCATCCATCAGGGCATCCATCGTGATGTAGGCCGTATTTCCAAACCATTGGACGTCCTTTTTATGATCGTGCCCGGTTATGACCAGATCCACCCGGTGTATGGTGAATAATTCAACCAGGACATGCAGCTCCTCAACAGGAGGGTTGGTGCTTACGGTGTGCCTGGGACGGAACAGGTTATTATGCGTGAACACGACGCAGTGGCGGTAATCCGGGCGAAGGTCCGCCAGTATGCCTTTCAGCCAGTCCATCTGTTCACTGCCCAGGGTGCCTCCGCCTGAATCCAGGCAGATGTAAAGGTCCGTTGCCGCCGGTGTTTTTATGGTGAACAGGTACGTCGATGATCCGAACCGGGAATAGAACTGTTCCCAGCCGTCAAAATAAAGCTCGTGGTTTCCCACTAAAAGGAACGAAGGAATTGTATCCTGCGGGGGCAGATGCTGCTGAAACACTGCATAATCCTCCGCGTGCCCGGTGGTCAGGTCACCAACCATAACAAGTGCGGTGGCTTTCAGGATCCTGTCACGGTTTATAAAGGTGTCAAGGTTCTCTGTTCCCCCCGAATGACTGTCTCCCATGCTCAGGATGAAATAATCATCGGAGGGTACGGAGATTTCGCGGAAGGGATGCATCCGGTTCCATTCCATGGATTGTTTAAAACGCTGATTCGCGGTCTGGTCCGACAGGAACATTCCCGTGAAATCGAGTTCTTCGCAGGCCGTAAAAGCCAGGGACAGAGACAGCGAAAGGAGCAGGGCTCCCGGTATTTTCATCGGATGTCCCATACGATTCCTGCTCTGAAGAAAAATCCAAAATAATTGACACTCAGGCTCAGTGCACCTGCCCGTTGAAACCAGGTTTCGGCGAACAGTTCCAGGGGGGGACTTACCACATACCGGCCATGCAGGTTAAAACAGGGATTGGTTTCCTGGTTTATGATAAAATGGTCGATGTTGGTCATGGTCAGGCCAATGTTCCATGGATGCTCCACCGGTTTCAGCTGGCAGCTGAATGAATACATCAGGTTGAAATTCTCCCTGATCCTGGTCCCTCCGTCCAGCCCGTACTGGTCCACCGCCTCCCGGGTAAAGGCATAGGTCCTGAAATTAGTTCCGGCGCTTACTGCAAAATGCCTTCGCTGCATATCGAGCAGCAATCCCCAGTTGCTTTCGCGCAACACACCGGAAAAGCTTGTCCCAAAATAAAATGCCTGTATCCCGAACGGGAACTCCCGGATCAGCATCTGCCTGGAGGCCCTGAAGCTGTACCCGGATAATACATCCCCGTTATTGCTTTTCAGATCGAGCTGTATCCCGGCCTCTGCCCGGTACTTTCCAAACCGGCAGGATCCCAGGGCTGCCGATCTTATATAAACTCCTTCCGACACCTGGGTCGAGCCCAGCTCGGCGTAGCCGGAAATTATGGCCCGGGTGTTCGTTTGATGAGTTTCCAGTACCTGGGAGCTCAGTTCCTGTGCTTTCGGTTCCTGTGCTTTCGGTTCCTGTGCGTGCAGTTCCTTTCCCGGCAGGAAAAATAGAAAAGCCAGATAAACCGGTATGCTGATTCTGGCAAAATTCACTTTAAGCCGGGGTGTTTGTTGATCTGGTATCACAACTGGAATGAGCCGGCAAGTTCATTGAGGTACTCTTCCAGGTTGGTATACCCGTCCCTGTCGGGGTCGCCGTTGCGATCGCCGGGGTTATCCGGGTCCAGCCCGTGCTGTTTTTCCCATGCATCGGGCATGCCGTCCAGGTCGCCATCTGCCGGGGCGGGCAAACCGTTGCAGGCCGGCCAGCCCCCAACCTGGGCCTGGCTGTCGATGATGGAACCGGTACCGTTTTTCACATCACGGACGATGCGTTCATCCACCACGTCACGCACCAGGGATGCCCCGGCATAGGCCAGCACATGGGTGAAGGCATCCAGGGCGGATTCGGTCGACATGGGACCGGTTGAAAATGGAACGTCCTGTTTGTATGCCTTTAACTCCGCATCCGACCATTTTCCCTGGAAATTGACGAGGCTCCAGGGATCGGCAGGGATGCTGCCGTAAAAATAATTGCCGCTGTAATAAGCCTTGAAGTATTTACAGTCCGCACTGTAGGCCCATCCCCTGGGTTTTGAGTCCGGTCCCGGCTTGCCGTAATTGCCGACGTAATTGTAACGGCATACGCTTTCTGCGTCGGCATCATAGCCCGGCCGGTCGCCCCCCCAGTTATACATGACATTATTGCGGAAATCAAACTGGAGCCCGAGCGGGTCTCTCTTATGGTTGTTATAATTGTAATTGCCCGGGCGGGGATTGCGGCTCTGATTGTGGGCATAGAGGTTGTGGTGATAGGTGTATTTCGCTCCGTAACAGCCGCGTATCAGGGACCCGTAACCGTGGGGGCCCTTGCGGTGGACGCTGTTGTTGAGCGCCTCGGAAATGATGCACCACTGGACGGTGATGCTGTCGATCTGGCCTTTCATACCCGTGGAACAGGAAAAGACTTCGTCGACGGACCAGGATGCCGAGCAGTGATCCATAATGACATGGTGTCCCTGGTTGATGGAAATTGCATCGGTTTCCTGCCGGGATTCATCGCCCAGCCTGGAACGGATGTAACGCACGATCACGTGATCCGCCTCGATCGCCAGCCGGTTGTCCCGTAAGCATATGCCGTCGCCCGGAGCGGTCTGTCCCGCTATGGTGATGTAATTTTTATCCACCGCAAGCTCGGACCGGAGCCTTATGATGCCCGAAACGGTAAAGACGATTGTCCTCGGTCCTCCTGCCGTCCGGATTCCGTAACGCAGGGAGCCCGGACCGTCATCATCCAGGTTCGTCACCCGGTAGACATCGCCTCCGCGGCCGCCCTGTGCATAGGCGCCAAAACCTTCGGCCGTGGGAAACGCAAGCTGCTGGGCAAAGACATTTCCCGGATGGCAGGTGATCATTAGGAACCCAATCAGAAATACAATTCCACGATATCCGGCCGCGAGAATGGAGGCTGAAGACTGATCTTTACAGATGAATCGGGTTAACCGGCTGTTGTATTTATTGATCATAGGATTAACGGAATGTCAATAAAGATATATATTAATTCGATTCGATCGGGACTTCCCGGAACAATGGGGCATTCCATCCTCAATAACCGCATATCCAAACCCTGCTCAAATACCTGTCTCAATCCATTAACCTTAATGGTATTTCAGGATCATTTTACAATAACTTTTCTTTCTTCTTTCCACCGGTCGCTCCGGATAACGAGGATATAAAGGCCCGGATCCAGGCCCGACAGGTTGAGGCTGGTCCTGGCCATATTATTTTCCCCGATAACTTTCTCAAGCATGGTCTGCCCCAGGGTATTCATCAGCGTGATATGCGCGGCGGTCCCACCCGGGCTGTCCAGTTCAATCCATAGCAGTTCACTGGCGGGATTGGGAAATATCCTCAGCTGTAAGCCCTCCGGACCGGGAGTCCCCCGTATGCCGGTCACATCCAGGAAATGGGCGGTAATCGTAACGGGCGCAGCAGGCATGGTGAGTCTTGCGACCTCCGATTCCGTATTATCCAGCAGCGCAGTATCGCCTGACCAGTACTGGAAGATGAAATGGGCATTCGGGCTGGAAGAAATGGTAACCGTTTCCCCGTAGGTATAGGAACCTTCACCGGTCACGGTTCCACCCCCGGGCGGATCGGCCAGCAGGGTGAGCTGGTTCACAGGCAGGGGAAGGGTATGGAAAAGTCCCGGTCCCCCCCAATCGCTCACCTGTCCGTCCGCGCAGGCGGTCCTGGTGTAAAACCCGTACAGCGTCGATTGCATCAGCCCGTCAACGGCATGTGGATTATCCACGATCCCGGTGTCAAGGTTGCCGTCCTCGCTGTAATCAAGGCCGGCCGGCACCCGGAGCAGGTCCCACGAGGTTCCCTGTCCAGCTTCCGTCCAGCCGAGATCAGCCGTGGTTTCGGTAACGTCCGCCGCGACAAGTCCGGTGGGTGCTTCGCAGGGCGCGGCTTGCAGAACTTCGAACGGTTCTGTGTAAACCAATCCCCATCTGCCCTCGCTGTCGAGTGTCCGGACGTAGAGGGTGTTGGTCCCCGGCTGGAGTTTCCCGGGATCAACCACGAAATACTTCATGACTGTTTCGCGCGGGGTATTCAGTTCAATTTGAGTCCCCTTTCCAAACCCGGGATCCTCGTTCACGAAGTATTCCATGCGGGTGACCCGGGCGTTGCCGGCAAGGTCGGTATATTTCATAAAAGCGCGCTGGAACACCATGCCCCAGTCCCCCTTGTCGTCCCTCGCCCGCACATACAGCGCATGCAGGCCGTTCGACAGCCTGTCCAGGGGAAGCTCGGCTGTGACGGAAACTTCAGCACCCGGCTGGAATTCAAGCGGGTTTGCCAGCCCGTAGCCGGGGTCTTCATCGAAAAAATATTCGATGCGGTCAACCCGGTAGCTTAGGCTCGCAGGCAGTTTCTGCACCAGGAAGTTACGGTAAAAAACCATGCTCCAGTTCCCGTTATCATCCGCAACGCGCGCATAAAGTGTATGAATGCCTCCCGGCAAGATCTCAAGAGGCAGGTCAACCGCGACGGAAATTCCTGCTGCCTCCTGGAATCCGGCCGGGGTTGCAAGGCCGTAACCCGGATCGGCATCAAAAAAATATTCCATTCTTGTAATGGGAGGGAGCTCATCCTGCGGAAGTTTGCAGAGCAGGAAAGCACGCCGGAACGTATGGGACCAGGCGCCATTGCCGTCCTTCACCCGGGAATAAAAGTTGTGAAGCCCGGGTTCCAGTTTCCCCAGCGGAACGGTCAGGGCCATTTCAGCATCTGGAGCAGCGGTAAAGGCTATGGCAGCTCCGTTTCCGTGTCCGGGATCCTCATCGATAAAATATTCGGCACGGACGATCTGCTGTCCCCACAGGGACGCTGCGATCATCCATGAGCAAAATAAAAGGATCAACCCTTTCATGCCGGTTAGTTTTGCGATTTCGCCTTGATGATGACAGGGAGCCCTGAAACGGTCGATCCAGCCGTGGGAACAATGGCCTCATAGATACGAGGGATGGCCGGCAGGCCGGAAAGGACATAGGGCATGGAACCGCCGAACATGCCGCAGTCAATTCCCCCTTCACCCGCGCCGTCTGCGGGTCCCCCGGCCTTGATCTGCCACCTGCCGTCGGTGCTGTAAAGCCCCTTAGTTGGGTAACCGGCTAAAACGGTGCTCATGTCCACGCCGCCCAGATTACCGGGCCCATAGCTGCCTCCTGATAATAATGATGTGGCAGATATATTATAAGCAACGTAGTTTCCTGAATTATTGACGCTCAGAGCATCAAATGCTCCTAAATCCTGGAGAGTAAGATTGTTTTTTATCTGGGAATTGTAAACATTTTCAATGCTCTGGCCCAGCGTATTATTGGTAATAATCCCGCTGGAACTGTTATTCATATAGATCCTATAGCCAATGAAATTGTTTGAGATCATGATATTGCTTACCGTTGCACCAAGCTCAACCGAGTAAAGGTAATTCTGCGTTATGGTGACATCCTGCACATTTGCATTTATGGTAAGGTTGTTGTAATTATTCTGATAAAAGTAGTTTCTCGAAATAATAACATCAGAAGCGT
>Ga0307425_1001674_pt1 | contig 13015 bp, 10 predicted proteins | sample SalMarWE160330MG_FD_202152 | JGI IMG/M metagenome (GOLD analysis project Ga0307425, IMG submission 202152) | Salt marsh sediment microbial communities from the Plum Island Ecosystem LTER, Massachusetts, United States - WE1603-30 | ecosystem: Environmental > Aquatic > Marine > Intertidal zone >... | reverse complement strand
TATCCCGGCACTTACAGACTTTTTCCTGGCGCGACATTCAAAAGAAGCGAAAGTCGAAAATCCGGGAATCACCAAAAAAGCCAAAGCTTTTCTTGCAACAAATCTCTGGAAGGGAAATGTGCGCGAACTGGGCAACACCATACAAAAGGCCTTAATTTTTAACCGCGGAGCGGCCATTTGCAAAGAGGATGTCTTGCAGGCAATCCAAGGGAATAATGCTCACCATTCAATAAATTACGAAAAAGACGAACAGGCCATGCGTCAATGGGCACGCAAAATACTGACGTCCCCATACGATGAAAAACGCTTTGACAACTGCATGGACCGGTTTGCCAATATCATTATCAGCGAGGCGCTCAATTTTACCGACGGGAATCGATCACAAGCGGCAAAACTTCTTGGCCTTTCCAGACCCACCTTGCATTCCAAGATCGAAAAATTTGGCCTTGAGCTAAAGACGTCCGTAAAAAAAGACCCATCGTAGTTTGTGCTTTTACATTATGCACAACAGAATAACCTCCAGATCTCCGAGACATTGAAAAAGCTTCTTTTTGGCGCATCCGCATTAAATTACATGGGTGTTAAAGGGACATATAACATCACCATAGAGATGATTGAAGATGAGAAATATTTTGATAGACTGTTTGCGAAATGGTATGAAAACCAAAAGAAACAAGCCGATTAAACACGCTGCTGATTTCCAATTCCTTTTACATCCTGTAAAAATTATTGTCTTAATTAACCCTTTGAATTAGCGGGATGAAGGTGGAATATGAAATCTGCCAGGATCGGGAAGGAAAATCGTTCTACCGTTGTGCCAAATCAGTTGGGGACATTTGGCGGCGTATTTACGCCTTCGATCCTGACGATCCTGGGAGTCATTATCTTCATGAGGGCCGGCTTCGTCATCGGTGAGGCCGGTATTTTTCAGGCGTTTCTGATTCTTTTTCTGGCAAGTAGCATTACCGCATTGACTTCTCTATCCATATCGGCAATTTCCACCAACACACCCGTTGCCGGTGGCGGTGCTTACTTTCTCATCTCTCGAGCCTTGGGTCCGTCGTTTGGCGGTTCCATCGGATTGGCTTTATTTAGCGCCCAGGCGATTTCCGTGCCTTTTTATATTATAGGTTTTACAGAGGCTTTGATCCGAACCTTTCCTGCAACAGCCGTTCACTTTCGAACGATTGCTTTGATTACAGCCACCATTCTGTTTTGTATTGCTTATGTCGGAGCAAAATGGGCCATAAAAACACAGTATGTGATTATGACCATTCTGGGATTTTCGATTTTTGTGTTTATGGCCGGAGCGGCAATACATTTCCGGCAGATTATTTTCATGCAGAACTGGTCTTCTGATTATACCGGCCCATCCATGTCTTTTTGGAAGGTGTTTGCCATTTATTTCCCGGCGGTAACAGGAATTATGGCAGGTGTAAATATGTCGGGAGATCTCAAAAACCCGGGGCGTTCTATTCCCCTGGGAACGGCGGCAGCTGTAATGGTAGGTTTTTTGGTATATGGGATCCAGATTTTTCTGTGCGGAGGATCGCAAACCCGTGATCAACTACTCACTTCTTCTTTTGAGGTCCTTTGCAACCAGGCGATATTTGGCACAAATTATTTGGTGGTCGCGGGTGTGTTTGCCGCCACACTTTCCAGCGCCATCGGGTCCTTTTTGGGTGCTCCCCGGGTTCTCCAGGCTGTTGCGAAAGACCGTTTGATTCCGTCGATACGACCATTTGCGCGTGGATCAGCCAGAGGAGACGAACCTCACCGGGCATTGTGGCTTACACTGTCGATTACTGTGGGAATCATTTTTTGGGCAGGAAAGGACTCCCAAGGCGGCGCATTTAACCTTCTAGCCGCTGTTGTGACAATGTTTTTTCTTTACACTTACGGAATGATCAATCTGGCGGCCTTTGTTGAATCGTTTGCCGGCAACCCCTCCTTTCGACCTCGATTCAAGTATTATCATTGGATACCTGCACTGTACGGAGCGGTAAGTTGTGCAGCCACCGCCCTGTTGATCAATCTCTGGGCTTCCGCAGCCGCAGCCGCAATCCTTATAATATTTTATATCTTATTGCGTCGAAGGGTTCTTCAGACTCGATTTGGGGACGCCCGGTGGGGATTTGTCTACTCAAGGCTCAGAGAAAATTTATTGCGCCTTTCAGTTTTACCGAAGCATCCAAAGAACTGGCGGCCGATGGTACTTGTGCTTTCAGGAAATCCGGAAACGCGCTTTACAATGGTGAGGTTTTCATTGTGGATCGGTGAGAATCGAGGCCTGGTCATTCTTGCACGGATTCTGGTAGGAGATTTAAGTAGTATCGTCAACCACAGACAAGCAGCCATCAACCAGCTTGATCGTTTCCTTCGGGCGCACCATTTTCATGCGCTCCCCACCGTCGTTGTCGCTCAAAGCCTTGATGAAGGACTGACGGTTCTTCTTCAAGGCCATCCTATCAGTCCGCTGCAACCAAACATCGTTTTAATGGGCTGGTCGTCTGATCCCAAGCGCTGTTACGCCTTTGTACGACACATGAATTCGGTTCAGATCCTTGGTATGAGCCTTGTTGTTCTAAAAGACAGGGGGCTGTCTTTAGAAATAACGAATCGTCGAATTGATATATGGTGGCGAGGCAGAAAAAATGGTTCATTAATGCTGCTTTTATCTCATTTGCTGACGTTGAACTGGGAGTGGTCGAATGCAGAGATACGAATATTTCGCCTGATTCAAAATGAAGCAGGTCTTCAACCGGCCACAAAAGCTCTAAAGCAATTGATTGATGCTGCTCGTGTTGATGCTAAGGCAGAGGTTGTCGTTTCCAAGAAACCATTTCATGAGGTTCTTAAAGTACATTCAAAAGATGCATCCGTCGTATTTCTGGGCTTCAATGTCCCGGAGGAAAGTAAAGCGTGGGAGTTCCAAGAACGCTACGAAGAAATTATGGCCGATCTTCCCACCACCCTCATGGTTTGTTCTTCGGGTAAAGCCGATTTAATGGCATGAATGAGGTTCGTTTATCTTATCAACTCAATTTGTTTTATCATTTGATTGCAATCTTTTTTACATCCTGTAAAAAATTCCGACACAAATCCTTCTTCATCCAAAGTGAAGATTTTATGAGGTGTTAGAAATTATAGATATTTATCAGATAGTTATCTCAGATTAATTAAGACTAATGGTTGGCATGTCTTTTGCGTTTCATACTTCAGGATATTCAATTGAGCGTTATGAATGGGATGAAGAAATGAATAGAATTCGAAAAATCATGGTGGCGTATGACTTTTCAGACTACTCGAAAGAAGCTTTGGAATTTGCTGCTAAACTGGCCGATGAATTAAAAAACGATCTGATGATCGTCAATGTTATCAACCAAAGAGATGTAGATGCATTGCAGAGAGCGGAAATTGAAAGTGCTGGCTTTTCTGCAGACAGATTTATAAAGGATAATGAAAAAGATCGAATGGAACGCATCAATGAAATCGTCGAGAAAATATCTGTCAAAGACCTTTCTGTCGAGATAAAGATCAAAATAGGAGTCCCGTTTCGTGAGCTAGTACAGACTGTTAAGGATAGCGGCGTTGATCTCGTGGTTATGGGGCGAAAGGGTCGAAGCAATCTTGCAGGCGTTTTTTTCGGGACAACGGCAGAAAAAATGTTCCGTCACTGCCCGGTGCCGTTGTTAAGTTTGCGTGAAAATATGAGCAGATAAAATTTTTATATCGTAGGTGTTTAGCTTTTTTAAAATTTAATCCTATCCGAAGCTCCTTTAACATCGATTTGTTTTAAAGATCTAAACAGCTACTTTTTACTAAAAGAGGAGAATATGTACAAAGCGATTTTAGTGCCGTTGGATGGATCAAAGCGGGCAGAGCGGATATTAAAGCATGTGGAGGAGTTGGCCCGTTGCTTCAATGCCAGGGTCATCTTTTTGCAGGTTGTCAGCTATCCCAATCTTGAGGGATATGATGAGACTGAAATTTTGCTTTACCGTCATGACATAGAACAACAGACAAGACAGGTAACATCTTACTTAAATTCTCTGAAGGGAGAATTCCGGGAGAAGGGCATCAAGGCCAAAACCTGTGTTGTCGGTGGTCCGGTTGTTGGGAAAATTATTGACTGCGCTTTAAGAGAAAATGCCGATCTCATCGCAATGTCCAGTCACGGAAGAAGCGGCTTGGCCCGGGCTTTTTACGGAAGCGTAACGGCCGGTGTATTGCATCTGATCGATCGGCCATTGCTCATTATTCGGTCACGGGGTGATAATTAGTGTCCATCCATAAATGGCCCTTTTTGCCCTGCTCGGCGTTCTCCGCGGGTTTCCAGCTGCGGCGTACAGGCGTACGCCTTCCTGTCCCGCTATGCGGGGACCGCAAACCCTTGTGCGGCCTTGATTAGGACAAAAATTGCTCATTTCTAAATTGGAACCTTAATAGTGTCCAATATTGTGTAGGGGAAATCCTCACATAGGAGATTCTCCTATAAAAAATGAAGTTCTTCGCCTATGGACAAAACCCATTAAGTTGATAAAAAATAATTTGTGGATCAACTCAAAGTAGAGAAACGATAGGGGTTAGGGGGTAAATAAAATGGACAAACTCTATATTCAACCCGACCGTATGAATTATGCCAACGAATTATCTGGATTCGAGCATGATATTACGAGTGCGAACAGGTCGCTGTTTCTGGAATTGGTCGATAAAAAAACAGTGAGAATCGTTGAGAAGAGAGCAAACGAACGAATTCAGGTCAATAAAGACGCATTTGCTTTGATCAGGCCTGCTGCTGCCAAGCAACTTCGTGTTGCAGATAAAAGTATGGCAGAGATCGCATGTGCCGTATATCGATCGAAACCGGTAAAGTTCGGCAGAATCGATAACATTAGCATGGGGGGGCTTTCGTTTCGTTATATTAGCAGCGAGGAGCGATCCGGCCAATCGCTGGTACTGGACATATTGGTGGCTGATTCTGGTTTTTTCCTTGAAAATTTGGCGTTTAAAAACATTACCGATTTTGAAATGGATGGCGGTTTCGAGATCAATTCTTTTGAGATGCGGTTGAATCGGGTGCAGTTTGAAGGACTGAAACCTGCCGCAATTATGAAGCTGGAGCATTTCGTCAAAAATTACAGTGTATCCGGGGTGTAGAAATGAAAACGAAAAAAAAGAAAAAAGAGACAGCACTTTTTCTCAGGGATAAACCCCATAGGCAAGTGACATCCGGGCAATATCAATTTAACGACCGAGGTGGAACAAGTTTTGTCATTCGTCGAAGAAGGGGCCAACAAGACAAGCGAATTTTTGTTTCCAAGCAAGTGGCATCGTGATCGAAAGTTTGCGATTTGTATCATTTATAATAAAAAATACATGAGGGGAGAAAACCGTTTCAAGATGCCTTAAGGGTTGAAAGGAGGTGGTTTCGATGTTCGATCTTAACACGTATCAAAAAGAGGCTAAACTAAAAGATGGAACCAAGGTTCTTGTACGGTTGATGGCGGCAGAAGACCAGGATGCGTTGTATACGTTTTTCAAAGCGGTTCCCAAAGAAGATGCACGATATTTGCGTGATGATGTTGCCAGCAGGCTCGTTGTTGAAAAATGGGCAAATAATCTCGATTACGACAAAACACTTCCCATTTTGGCGTTAAAAAACGGCACCATTATTGCCGATGCCACTTTAAATCGTCGTCGATTCGGTTGGAAATGGCATTTGGGTACCGTGCGATTGTTTGTGCACAAAGATTACCGAAAAGTCGGCTTGGGGCGGCTAATGATCAAAGAGATTTCTGATATCGCATTCAAGCTCGAGCTTGAAAAACTCATTGCCGAGGTTCCGGACATTAACATTTCTGCGATAAACGCCTTTACGAAGGCGGGATTTTATCGTGTTGCAACGATTCCGAATCTGGTTAAGGATCGGGAAAACAGACCCCTTGATGTGGTTGTAATGATTAAAGATATAAGACCGGCCCGCGACGAGACATATGAGTATGATTTCTAAACCCCGTTTTCCAGCACCAGATGAAGATTTGAATAGAAGAATTTGTTCTCCTCTCATGTGCATTTATCTATCCTTGAAAAATCTGGTCCTTTCCCGCATAGCGGGATTTTCAATGGGCCATGCCTGCCCCGCATTTCGGGGGATTCTTTACCTTTATTAAAAGGGGGGAAGAAAGCGAGTCGTTGTGAAAAAAGCCATCAAAAATATAGCTCAGATGATGCATCATTCTGATCCACAGGCATGCTTCAACATCGATTTTTGGGATGGTGATGTCATACGTTTCGGAAATTTACCCAGGGTAACCTTACGCTTGAAAACCAAACGTTGCGCCAAAAGGATCATCGAAAAAGGTTTTTTAGGGTTTGGCGAGTCATATGTGACGGGAGATCTGGAAGTAGATAACGATCTGAAGGAGCTTCTTCGCCTGGGATTAGCCATCAATTTAGACGATCATCATTTGCCTTTTTGGCAAAAATATCGAATTTTTATCCTTTCGCTACTTAACCGGGATACGCTACGGCGTGCGCCCAAAAATATCTCTTACCATTATGACCTTGGCAATGAATTCTATGCGCTCTATCTTGACAAAACCATGGCATACTCCTGCGCGTATTTTAAAAGAGAAGACGATTCTTTGGAACAGGCGCAATTAAATAAATACGAGCATATCTGTCGCAAACTTTTACTTAAGCCAAACGAATCTCTGCTTGACATCGGCTGCGGCTGGGGCGGAATGCTGATCTATGCCGCACAAAAATACGGGATAACCGGAATTGGAAATACATTGTCGCAAAATCAGTACGAGTATGCCAACCGTATCATCAAGGAATTGGGGCTCCAAGATCAGATTAAGATTTTGTATCAGGATTACCGGCAATTAAGCGGAAAGTTCGATAAAGTGGTTTCCATCGGTATGTTTGAGCATGTGGGTAAAAAATTCATACCCATCTTTATCCAAAAAGTTTCGAATTTATTGAAAACCGGTGGGTTGGGTCTATTGCATACCATTGGGAAAGATACCCCGTCAACGAGTGATCCCTGGACGTTTAATTATATCTTTCCGGGAGCCTACCTTCCGACTCTCCACGAAATCACATGCGGGATGGGAAAAACCGGTTTTTCCGTGATAGATGTAGAAAATTTACGATTGCACTATGCAAAAACCCTTGAAAAATGGTCAGAAAATTACGAACGAAATGTAGCGAGAGTAAGGGAATTGTTTGACGCCGCGTTTGTTAGGCAATGGCGATTATTTTTATACAGTGCGGCAGCCGGGTTTAAGTATGGTGAGTCTCGCTTGTTTCAGATTCTTTTTTCCAACGGATTGAACAATGCTTTGCCGATAACCCGAGCACATGTGTATCATGATTCATTACCATAAATGAATTGTGAGAAAATCACTGCCGCCAACTTTAAAATCTTTATATTTACAGCAGACTCGGTTTATGAAAAAGGTGAGAAGTTGAAAATCACACATTCTCACTTTTTTTATGGGATTACACGTCGAATAGTTTTGAAATCAATTTTAAGGTCGACTAAATTGCTCGAATTTGTTACCTGAATCTTGCATGAAAATTAATGAGAATCTTTGGATTTTTTTAATTGAAGATAGTATATTGGATGGTGATCATTTTTTTCTCATCAATTTTCACCCAAAGGGCGAGCCGGAGGCTTTCATCTGCTGCGTTATTAAAGGCTTGCAATAGTTCACTATGGCTTCGCCCTTAAATGCCTTGCATATGAAAGCCTCCAACTCGTGCAAAATTCAGGTGTTAAGTAGATGTTGTCGATATTGAAATGTGAGAATACTGAAAAATATGGTTTTTTACCCTTGATTTAGCTTCAAAACTTAATAAAGAATTCAATGCACCATTTGAAAAAATTGGCTCCCTTTGTTGCATTTTTGATTTTTGGCGGCATTTCGGTGATGCTGTGGCAAAATCAAAATAGACACGAACGGGAGCTTGTCCGGCGGCATACAGAAACTTCTTCGGAACAGATACGGATTCGTATCGAAGGTCTGATGAATGCTCGTATGGCTTCTCTTGAATCACTGGCTGAGAGATGGGTTGAAAGGGTTCCACCGGACTTCAGTCAGAATCGATTTCTTGATTTTGCCGAGATGTTTTATTCTCATTATCCCGGCTTTTGGGGAATTCATTGGATTGATCCCGAAGGTGTCGTTCGATGGGTTTTTCCGAAAAACGACAATGAAGGCATTATCGATACTCCCATCTTTAACCTTCAGGATTCTCAGAAATATAAAAAATTTACTATACTTCACACCGACCAAAATATCATAACCCCTTGTGTTGAGCTTATTCAGGGAGGGCTTGGTTACAACATCTTTTTGCCTTTAATCTATTCCGGTGAGATTCAAGGTTACCTGAACGGTGTATTCCAGGTTAAACGAATTGTGGATATCTGCCTGGCCAAAGACATCTTAAGTAACTTTTGGATCCGGCTTTACGAAGCGAATCAACTGATTTACACAAATAAACAACAGAGTGACAAAAACCCGGAAAAGAGTGAGTTGCGGGTAGATCGAGAGATTCGATTCCCCGGTAAAATCTGGAAATTGGATCTTGTTCCAAAGGATATCATTTACCCGACCGGGAAATTTTGGAAGGTTTCGGTTTTCATTTTTGGCCTTGTGATCTCAGCAATTCTCTCGTTGCTCCTTCATCTCCTTCTTGAGCGAATTCAAATGTACCGGGATGCCAGAGATCAGGCGCTTCAGGAAATCAGGGAACGGAAACGCACGGAAAAGGCACTCATAGAAAATGAAAAAAAGTTAGAAGCCACGCTCGCTGAACTCGCTGAAAAAAACACAGAGCTTGAAACCTTCGTGTATACAGTTTCCCACGATCTAAAGACGCCTATTGTGACCATCGAGGGGTTTATCGGGGCCCTTCGCGAAGACTTTGGGGATCTGATCGATGAAAAAGCTGAAAAATACCTTAATTACATGAGCGATGCTTCCCGAAGGATGGAGATTTTAATCAACGACTTGCTATATCTTTCCCGCATCGGGCGGTTGCCGGAAAGAAAGATCGAGTTTTCCTTTGACGATCTCATGAAAAAAGTTCTTAAAACGCTCCAACCTCTCATCGATGAAAGCGGCGTGGCATTAAAGATTGAAAAAGATCTCCCCCTGATTTATGGTGAAATGGAGCGATTGAGTCAGGTAATGGAAAACCTGTTGTCCAATGCCGTTAAATACATTGGTAAGGAAAATCCTGCTCCACGGATTGATGTGGGGGCAATAGAACAGGGCGGTCAAAAGGTATTTTTTGTTCGAGACAACGGTATCGGTATCGAGAAAAATTATTATCAAAAGATTTTCGAAATTTTTCAACGGCTGCCGGCCGGTAAAAAAATCGGAGAAGGGACAGGCGTTGGGCTGACCATCGTAAAGCGAATTCTCGAACATCATGGTGGAAAAATCTGGCTGGAATCCGAGTTGGGGAAAGGGACCACGTTTTATTTCACATTAAAAGACAAGGAGACCTGAACACATGGATTACGAACCCATGGATATATTACTTGTGGAGGATGAGGCGGCGCATGCGGAACTTACCAAACGCGCGATCCGAAAGGCCGGAAACGCAAATCGGGTCCACGTTGTTACTGATGCGGAAGAAGCATTTGATTTTCTTTACAACCGCGGGAAGTATGAGGATAAAGTCAAATATCCCATGCCGGGGTTGATTTTGTTGGATATTAAGCTTCCCGGCATTGATGGTGTAGAGGTCTTAAAGAAAATCAAGGAAGACCCTAAACTAAAACAAATTCCGGTGATCATGCTGACCACATCGGAACGGGAAGAGGATGTTGTTCGATCCTACGAACATTATGCCAACAGTTACCTGACCAAACCGGTAGGGTTCAAAGAGTTTGAGGAAAAGATCATGCAAATTGATTTTTACTGGATGATTCTCAATAAGCCGCCCATCTTTAAGGAATAAACCTGTTTTATATCCCGGAAGGAAGATAGGAGGAGTTCTGACAGTGGAACCGTTGACACTCGTAATCATTGAAGACGAGGAGGCCCATTTCAGCCTGATGAAGCGGGCCATCGCCAAAGAGTTCCCGAACGCCTCGGTATATCATTTCCAGGAAGCAAACACATGCTTAGAACTGCTTGACAACATTATACCCACCGTTATCATAACAGATTACCTTCTGCCGGGCATGAACGGTATCGAGTTTTTGGAGGCCTTAATTCAAAAAAACAAAGATATCCCGGTGATTATGATTACGGGTCAGGGAGACGAGAATGTCGCTGTCCGGGCCATGAAATTGGGGGCCGTAGATTATTTGGTCAAATCCGGAGATTTTTTTACCCTTTTGCCCACCGTGGTTGAGAAAGTGGTTCGAAAAAACAGACTCGAACAATCCCTTCTCAAATCCGAAAAACGATTTCAGGATATGGCTGAAAATACATCGGATTGGATCTGGGAGATGGGCGCGCAAGGAAAATACATCTATTCAAACCCTGTTGTTGAAGACATCATCGGCTATTCCCGAGATGAGGTGATCGGCAGATACTTCTACGATTTCTTCTGTTCAGAAAATAAAGAGACCTGTAAAGGACGGATCTTTGAACTGATGGCGAAATTGAACCCCATCGAGTCATTTGATAATATTGTGCTTCGAAAGGACGGAGTTGAAGTCATCATGGAGACAAGCGGGATTCCGTGTTTGGACAAAAGGGGGAACATTTTTTGCTACCGTGGTATCAGTAGAGATATTAGTGAACGAAAACGCAACGAATCTCGTATTCAACAACTATCTCAACAATTATTAAAAGCACAAGAAACCGAACGTCAGATGATTTCCTGTGAGCTTCACGACCGGGTGGCACAAGATCTTTCAGCGTCAAAAATTGAGTGTGACATGCTTCTAAAGAATCATACTGTATTAGACGCTCCGGTAAAAGCAAAACTGCTGGAAATCTCAAACCGCCTTCAAGGAAACATCAATGTCATCCGTGATCTTTCGTATGATTTGCAGCCCCCGGCTCTGGCTGAAATGGGCCTTTTGAAAGCGCTTGAAATATATTGTGAAGAATTTTCCAGCCAATTCGGAAGGAATGTTGATTTTCAATCAGCTGGTTTAAATTTATTTAAACTGGACGCTGATACCGAAATCCATCTTTACCGCTTGGTTCAAGAAGGTCTAAACAATATCCGAAAACATGCCGATTCCGAAAAGGCCGTCGTCAGGCTTTTGGGCGTATTCCCGAATATTATTCTTCGCATAGAAGACACCGGAAAAGGTTTTGATGTCAAGGCACGGGAACTTGCATTGGGTGATGAGAAACGGATGGGACTTCGCAGCATGAAAGAAAGGGTCAATATGCTTGGGGGGCAAATGACCATTCAATCAAATCCGATGCAAGGCACTAAAATTTATATAAAAATACCTTTTCAGGAGCAGAATCGTGAGGCAGAAAAAACGCATATTAATCATTGACGACCATCCCCTCTTTCGGGAAGGTCTTAAGACGATTATCGGAAACAATCCCGAGTATGACATCGTCGGGGAAGCAGGTACCGGGAGTCAAGGGCTTCAAATGGTCAAAGAATTCATTCCCGATCTGGTCTTGTTGGATGTGGGGCTGCCGGATGTAAAAGGACTTGTTTTGATCGGCGATATAGTAAGATGTTCCCCCAAAATTCGCATCATGGTCGTCAGCATGCATTCTAAAATAGATTATATCGTAAAAGCATTTCAGTCCGGCGCCATGGGTTATCTGATAAAGGAATCGGCTGCGGATTTGCTTTTACAGGGAATTGAGTTTGTGTTAAAGGGACATTATTTTATGGACACTTCGGTTTCCCATCAGGTGGTTAAAAAACTTGTCGGTTTGCCGGAAAAAGAGGTGTCCATTTCGGGTACCAGCTATGACTTGCTGACCGCTCGAGAACAGGAAGTCATGGGCCTTTTGGCCGAAGGACTGTCTACAACCCAGGTTGCAGATAAACTTTTCATCAGCCCCAAAACAGTTGAAAACCACCGTCACAGCATCATGAAAAAGCTCGATCTGCACAGCACGGTTGACCTGGTCCGTTATGCTGCAAAACTCGGCCTCATCGACGTCGATTTGTGGAAAGAATAACCCCTCATTAATCTCCAGCCCAAATCGAGTAAAACTCCATTAGACGTTATCTGTTCCTCGTTGTTGATTTGAAAAAAACATTGTCCAGGGAGTGATTTAACAAATAAAAACACCCCGATCCCTAAGATATATAAAACCTGAACAAACTCATTTCCAACTATCGGCTTTCCTGAAAGGCAAACAAAATAGGATTTTTTTAATAAATTTATATCTCATTTTTATGAAAGTGTTACGAAAATGCATCTGAGTTAACTAAAATACATAATAAATCAGACACATAAAATATTTTTCCTATTTTGTTTACGATCAATTAGAGTCATAGTTTTTCCTCCGTTGTATGGGGGATATTCCCGCATAGGCAATTTCCCCAGAAAAAATGAAGCCGCCCCCCTATGGACAAAACCAACAAAATCGATAATAAATAAATCATCAATCTATTTAAGCTGATTTTCTCTTTTCATATTCCCCTTTAGCACGGAAGATTGTTGTAAATGTCGGTAGATGTATATGACAGACAATTTTGACAATAACTCAAAAGACCATTTTCCTAATTTAACACGCCTCATTCGAAGCATTCAGCACATTGAGGGAAACCCGGAATGTTTTGGCAAATCAGACGAAAACTGTGACCGGGAAGACTGCCTGTGGCGTGAATACTGCCTGAAAAAAACATAAAAAGATCAAATTAGGCAATCGCTCAAAGCTGAAAGCTCAAGGTTATGAAAAACGTTTTCATACGATCACCGCTTTCTACAAGGAGGGATTAGATGTCAAAAATCAAATCAAAACAAAAAATTAAACGAAGAAGATGGACGTTTACATTGGAAGCAGCCGGGGCCAAAGAGGTCTTCTTGATGGGAGATTTCAACAACTGGAGT
>Ga0307425_1001672_pt1 | contig 13042 bp, 12 predicted proteins | sample SalMarWE160330MG_FD_202152 | JGI IMG/M metagenome (GOLD analysis project Ga0307425, IMG submission 202152) | Salt marsh sediment microbial communities from the Plum Island Ecosystem LTER, Massachusetts, United States - WE1603-30 | ecosystem: Environmental > Aquatic > Marine > Intertidal zone >... | reverse complement strand
GCTTCTCTTCGCTATCTTCCCAGAAGGGCGTCACCTCCAGCGACAGACGCATCAGGATCTTATCGGCCCGCTGGCGAAACTCGCTTTTGGTCAACTTCTTTTTTAAGGTCATGGCACTTCCTTGTGCTCGTTTGCCATCCGTCAGTCCCGGCCAGCCATGACTTGCCCGCGCTTCGGTCAGCTGTCGGGATCGGCGAAGATGCGAAGACTAGGCGGATTACAGTTCCTTTTCCAGTTGTCGGAAAAACTCCTGTACCCGGTGCGAGATCCGCTTCAGTTCCTCCTGATCCTTCACCCACCCCCGTAAAAAGTCAGTAAATCGGTCCATCACTTCCAAAGCCGCCGCCCGCATGTCCCATCCCTGGCTGCACAACCGGTCCAGGAGGATTATAATCTTGGTGAGTTCATCCAGTTCTTGGGTTTTCAAGTCACCCTTGATGATGAGCTGGCCGGCCTTTTCCCGCAAAATCCCCTTCAGGGCCTCTCCCAACCATCGGGGAGATACCGGTACCTGCCGCCGCTTTTCTTCCCATTGCCCTTCTTGGTGCCACCGCTTTAAGGTCACCAGGGACACCGGCAGCAGGTCCTGAATCTCTTCCAGGCTCTTGCCCGCCAGGAAGAGTGATTGGGCCTCCTCCCCATAGAGCTCCCGTTTACTCTTCTTCGTTCTTTTTTTGATTGCCGTCATGGTTGCCTGGATATACGGTAAAAGCCCTTCAATCTCCAGCACGCTTGGAACAGTCGTCCCTCAGTCCGGTTTCCTCTCCCAAGCCGATGCTGACTCTTCGTGTCTCCACCTCTGATCATCTTTATCCCTGCCTTGCCAGTCCGGCTTAACCTCTATCCTCCCCACTCTTTTTCAGATGGCGCCGAAGCTGCAACCCCGGCGTCTCGCCCTTGCCCGGATCTTTCCGAAAAATCCCGGTTCTCCTTAATAAACCTCGGCCATCTTAGCCCGGACCGCGCTCTCCAGGATCCTCACCGTGCCCCCGGTGATCTTGACGCCCTTCAGCTTGCCCTCCCAAAACCAGCGGTAAACCGTGGATCGGGACACCGCCAGGCGGTTGGCCACTTCCCTGGGCCTCATCAGACGTTCTTGGATCATTCCTTTTTCCTCCCTGTTCTAATACCGCTGCTCTTGCCCAATTCAAGAATCGTGCAACCGGCAAGACACCTGTCCCCTCCTGTCCCAAATCCCGCCTGGTGCCGGCCTCAAGCGGCGCCAACCGCACCTTGCCGATGGCATAAGCCTGGCGGCGCTGTCCCCCCCCTCCTGCCTGCATGGGCAAGCCCTGCCTCATTCCCAGGTCTCTCTTTTGCACCGGGGGAGGCTGCCGGCCTTGATTCTAAAAAAGTCGATTTCAGCCCGACGCCGGAATTAAATTGTTATGGGACCCGGCCGCTTGCCGGAACCGGTAAGGCGAAAGGGACACTGAGTCCTGCAACAGGTATAGGGGTTTTTGGCAATCCCTAGGGGTAATGGGCTAAAACCCCCTTAGTTTTGAGGTGTAATGCAACCGGTCGGGTTCCCTCTAAGGCAAAATCAAACCGTTATGCCTCAATCATCACCTCTGACCTTGCCATACCTCAAACCATGAAAAGATTGGTGGGGCTGTCCTCTGGAGCCGACCGGGGGGCGCCATCCGCACCCAATGACAAACTGTCTGCCGATGGGGGGATGCGTCAGGGGTAGACTAACCTATCTTCCGCACCGTCCAATATTACCCGGACTCGAAAATAAATTACCTGCTCCCCTCTGGGGGTAAAAGGTGGGGTGTCCGCCAGCAAATCAACGGTATTGCTTTCCTGGGCCGATTAATCATTGCCCGGAATCATGGCGTGCTCTTTGCATTCCAAACTCACCAGAACCCTCAAGGAAGAGAAGTCTGAAACTGCACGGAGGCTGACTTATGGAACTATTATACAAAAAGCGGTTTTTCCGGCCGGATGAGGCGGCGGCGATCCTGGTTCTTTCCCGCCGCACCGTCTACCGGATGATTCGTGACGGCCGCATCACCGGCGTCAAGTGGGGCCGCGGCCCCTGGCGCATCCCCCGGGAAAGCCTGACCAGTCTGCTGCCGGGAGAAAAGTTTTAGACCCGCCGCCAGCACCGCCCGGCTTTACTCCATCCCCCCGGCCCTGGACCCTGCCTTTTCTTTTCAGCATAAGGAAAGCGTGGGATCTGGGGCCTTGCCCAGTGCTCTCCCCCTGAATTAGGCCAACCGCACAATTCACCTTGCATTTTTTCCCCATGAGAATTAAAATAATTAATGGTGAAACCGATATAATTGATATAGTTATGACGTCTGTCTGCGTCCAAGGACCCAATGAATAACCGTCTGAGCCCATTTTATAAAAATATTGCCCTGTGGTTGCTCATTACCCTGGTAATGATCTTCCTGTTCAACTACTTCAACAGCGTCGAGCACGCCCGCGGCAAGGCCACCATCAATTACAGCAAGTTCATCAATCTGGTAAAAGCTGACAAAGTCACCAAAGTGACGCTCCAGGGCGATGAAATCACCGGCGAGATGGAAGAAGGCAAGGCTTTTAAAAGTTACGCCCCCTCTGATCCGGACCTAATCAAGCTCCTCCAGACCAAAAAGGTGGAGATCACCGCCAAGCCCAAGGATGATTCCCCCTGGTACACCACCCTGCTGATCTCCTGGTTGCCCATGCTGGTCCTGGTGGGCATTTGGATCTTCTTCATGCGCCAGATGCAGGCCGGCGGCGGTAAAGCTATGTCCTTCGGCAAGAGCCGGGCCCGCCTCATGACGGAAAGCACCGTCAAGATCACCTTCAGTGATGTGGCCGGCATCGAAGAAGCCAAGGAAGAGGTGGAGGAAATCATCGATTTCCTCAAAGATCCCAAGAAGTTCACCCGTCTGGGAGGCCGCATCCCCAAGGGGGTCCTTCTGGTGGGCGCCCCGGGCACCGGCAAAACTCTTCTGGCCCGGGCCATCGCCGGAGAAGCCGGTGTTCCCTTCTTCAGCATCAGCGGCTCCGATTTCGTGGAGATGTTCGTGGGCGTGGGGGCCGCCCGGGTGCGGGACCTGTTCATCCAGGGCAAAAAAAGCGCCCCGTGTATCATCTTCATCGATGAAATTGACGCCGTCGGCCGTCACCGGGGCGCCGGTTTGGGCGGCGGCCACGATGAGCGGGAACAAACCTTGAATCAGCTCCTGGTGGAAATGGACGGCTTTGAGGCCAATGAAGGGGTTATCCTCATCGCCGCCACCAACCGCCCGGACGTCCTGGACCCGGCCCTGCTCCGGCCCGGCCGTTTCGACCGCCAGGTGGTGGTCCCCATCCCCGACCTCAGGGGACGGGAAGGCATCCTCAAGGTCCATACCCGCCGCACTCCCCTGGCCGATTCGGTGGACCTGTCCATCCTGGCCCGGGGCACCCCCGGATTTTCCGGCGCCGATTTGGAGAACCTGGCCAACGAAGCCGCCCTCTTCGCCGCCCGGCGCGGCAGTGATGTGGTCACCATGCTCGACTTCGAACAGGCCAAGGATAAGGTCCTCATGGGCACGGAGCGCCGCAGCCTCATTTTGACTGAGCAGGAACGCCTGAACACCGCCTATCACGAGGCCGGCCATACCCTGGTGGCCAAGTGCATCCCGGGCGCCGACCCCATCCACAAGGTCACCATCATTCCCCGGGGACGGGCTCTGGGAGTCACCCAGCAACTGCCCCTGGATGAACGCCACACCTACCCCAAAGAGTACCTCGTCGATACCCTGACGGTGTTGCTGGGGGGCCGGGCCGCCGAGGAACTGATCTTTCAGCATTTCACCACCGGCGCCGGCAACGACCTGGAACGCGCCACCGATCTGGCCCGCAAGATGGTGTGCAATTGGGGCATGAGCGACGAATTGGGCCCCGTGACCTTCGGCAAGCGGGACGAGCATATCTTTCTGGGCCGGGAGATCTCCCAGGGCAAGGATTTCAGCGAGGAGACCGCCCGGGTCATCGACCACGCCATCAAGAACCTGGTCCTCAACGCTTACAATCAAGCCCGGGATCTGCTCACCGCCCATCGACCTCAACTGGAAGCCCTGGCCCAGACCCTCCTGGAAAAGGAGACCCTGGACAGCAACGAAATCGACCATATCTTGGATTCTTTCCGGGATTCAAAAGAACCCTCGGAGACTCCGGAAGTCACTCCCCAACTACCACTCGGCCTCCAGCAGGCATAACCATGGCGCGCCCGCAGCATCCCTCCGGCCTGGCGGAGATTCCCGAGCGCCGTCATGCCTGGGCTGCGCTGCTGGCTTCCCCTCGCCCCCTGATCATGGGGGTGCTCAATGTCACCCCCGACTCCTTTGCCGACCACGGCCGCTACTTTGAGCCCGCCGACGCCTTGGCCCAGGCCCGGGCCCTGGTGGCGGCCGGCGCCGACATCCTGGACATCGGCGGCGAATCCACCCGTCCTTTTGCCGATCCCGTGCCCCTGGAGGAAGAACTGCGCCGCGTCCTGCCGGTCATCGAGGCCCTGGCCCCCGAAATCCCCGTCCCCATCTCCATCGACACCTACAAGGCGCCGGTGGCCCGGGCCGCCCTGGAGGCGGGCGCCACTCTGATCAATGACATCAGCGCCCTCCGCTTCGACCCCGATATGGCCCCCCTGGCGGCCGAACTGCAAACGCCGGTGGCCCTGATGCACATGCAAGGCACCCCCAGGGATATGCAGCGCCACCCTCACTACCACGACCTGCTGGGAGAGATCCGGGACTTCTTCCGGGATCGGCTGGACTTCGCCGTCTCCCGGGGCCTCTCTCCCGACCTCCTGGTCCTGGACCCCGGTATCGGCTTTGGCAAAACCTGGCAGCACAACCTGGAGATCTTGAACCACCTGGATGTCTTCCTGGATTTAGGCTGTCCCCTGCTGGTAGGCCCTTCCCGCAAAGGCTTCATCGGCCATATTTTGGGTCTCCCCGCCGGCGAAGAACGGGATATCGGCTCCCTGGCGGCCCTGGCCATCGCGGTGACCCGCGGCGCCCGTATCATCCGCACCCATAACGTGGCCTACGCCCGCCAGTTCCTTGCCGTGCTGGAGGCGATTCGCTCCGCCCCGTTGGAAGCAGGTCGGTAGGGTGGGCCTCCGGGCCCGCCACATTCTCGGAGCAGGGGTGCGCCGTCGCCCTATTTTACTGACGCCCTTAACGTTTCTTGTCTTGTACCCTTCAAAAGGATAAAATTAGAGATAAGCGGAAGGGCCTGACACCTTCGGCCTCCGGTTTAACAGTCATCTCCGGAAAGGATTCGCCCTCACCCTGACCATGTGGCATTTTTTTACCAACCTCCGCTGGCAGGATGGTGTGGACATCATCCTGGTGGCCATCATCATTTACCAGGTGGTGCTGGTGCTCCGCGGCACCCAGGCCATCCAGGTCCTGGCCGGGCTTTTCCTCCTGTTTGTGGCCTATCTGGTGGCCCGGCAATTGGAGTTTTTCACCCTCGAGTGGCTTCTGGACATCATCGTCAAGAGCTTTGTCCTCATTGTCATCATTCTCTTCCAGGCCGACATCCGCCGGGTTCTCAGTCGTATGGGCAAAAAAGCCCTGACCCCTGGCGGCATCGATGCCCCCCTTACCGTTGAAGAAGTCTGTGATGCCGCCGGCACCATGGCCAGTCGGCGCATCGGCGCCCTCATCGTCATGGAGCGCTATATCGGCCTGTCGGATTTCCTCGAAGGCGCCATCAAGTTGGACGCCCTGGTCACCAAGGAGTTGCTGATTGCCCTGTTCTGGCCCCACAACCCCACCCATGATGGCGCCGTCATCCTCCAGGGGGACCGGGCCGTGGCCGCCGGCTGTCTGATGCCCCTGTCCCGTAATCCCAACCTGGACCCCACCCTGGGCACCCGCCATCGGGCCGCGGTGGGGATCACCGAGCAGAGCGACGCCCTGGCCTTGGTAGTCTCCGAGACCTCCGGGCAAATCTCCCTGGCCCGGGGGGGAAACCTGCGACGCGATCTTACCCGGCTGCAACTGCGTCAGGCCCTCCGGGACCTGCTGGAAACCCCCGCCAATCACAAAGGAAGCTGGTTTGAAAAACTGGTTCGGCACTTTAGGACGTCATAGGCTCCTGAAACTCCTGTCCCTCCTGCTGGCTATTGCCCTCTGGTTCGCCGTCAGCGGTGAGGAACGCACCGAAACCACCCTCAACATGGCCCTGGAACTGATAAATCTCCATCAACATCTTATGGTCACCAGCGAGGTGCCCCCGGCCCTCCAGGTCCGGGTAGTCGGCCCCCGCTCCATTATCAATAATCTCTCCCAGACCCGCCTCACCGAACCCATGGACCTGGCCAACTATAAAAGCGGGCGCCATACCTTTTATCTCGGGCCCAACAGCTTCGCCCTTCCCCGGGGGGTTCAGGTCATCCGCATCCAGCCCAATCCCATCAACCTGACTCTGGCTGCCACCATTACCCAGACCCTGCCCATCAAACCGATTATCGAAAATAATCCCCCCCAGGGCTACCAGGTTGTGAGCGTCCAGACCCGCCCGGCCAAGGTGACCGTGAAAGGGCCGGTCCCGGAAATGTCCAATTTGAAATCTATTTCCAGCCTCCCCATCGACCTGTCCAACCTCAAGGAATCCACCATCATTGCCACGGACCTGGATTTCAAAAACCTGCACCTGTCTTTGAAAAAGCCGGTCCCCATCCTGGCGGACATCCAGATCGCCCCCAAAACCCTCACCCGAACTTTGTCCGGCGTTCCGGTGCTCACCGAACCCCAACTGGCCAAAGTCTCGCCGGCCCAGGTCACCCTCACCATTAAAGGCCCCTGGCCCCAGGTGCAAGACCTTAAGGCCGAAAATCTCAAGGCCCGGGTGGACACCCGCAACCTGGCTCCCGGCCGCCATCGCCTCAACCTCGCGGTGGAATTGCCCGGCGGCGTCAGCCTGGTGCGTTCCCGGCCCACCCAGGTGACCGTCACCATCGATAAGTCCTCATAATCTTCAATGATCTTGCCAAGGGTGATTTGCCGGAGGCCCGATCGCCCCAAAATCCCCTGCCCTTTTTAAAGCCATACACTTTCAGATTGCCTACTGATATTTCCCATGGTACATTCCGCCATTATGCACCCCCTTATCGCCATCTTCCTCGGCGTGGTTCAGGGTATTACCGAGTTTCTCCCCATTTCCAGCTCCGGCCATCTGGCCCTCCTTGAGCACTATCTCCACGTAACCGGCGGCGGCCTGAGCTTTGACATCCTCCTGCACGTGGGCACCCTTTTGGCCCTGGTGGCCTACTTCTACCAGGACTGGCTCAACATGGCCCACGCCTTCATCTCCCCCTCCCGCTATAACCGCCCGGAGCGCAAGATGCTCTTTTTTCTCATTGTCGCCACCATCCCCGGGGCCCTGGCCGGACTGCTGCTGGAGAAGCAGGCCGAAACCATCTTCCGGGAACCGGCCCGCATCGCCATTCTCCTGGGCGCCGTCGGGCTGCTCCTCATCCTGGCCGAAATCCTGGCCCGGCATGATCGCCCCCTGGACCGCATTACCTTAAAAGACGCCATCCTCATCGGCCTCTCCCAGGCCCTGGCCATCATGCCCGGGGTTTCCCGCAGCGGCATCACCATGACCACCGGCCTCTTTTTGGGCTTCAACCGCCGCTCCGCCGCCCACTTCTCCTTTTTGATGTCCACCCCCATCATCGCCGGCGCCGGCCTCCACCAACTCCCCAAGTGGCTTCACGAGCCCGCCGGAACCCTCCCCCTCTTGCCCGCCACCCTCGGGTTCCTGGCCGCAGTGATCTCCAGCTACCTCACCATCAAGTACCTGATGCGTTTCCTCCAGCACCACACCTTCATCCCCTTCGCCCTCTACCGTCTCCTCCTGGCTGCGGTGATCCTGGTTGCGGTTTTTCGCCATTAACCTCGACATTTTTTCTATTACTCCCCTGCCCGGCAGCCGCCAAGCTTAATACATCCCTGCCCTCTGTTCTGAAAAGTCCTCTCAGGTCCGTTCATCTCACCCTCTCCCCCCAAACATGCGAGAGAGATGATAGAGATGGATCACCCGTAATGCAACCTCTCCCCCCGGCGGGGGGAGAGGGCTGGGGTGAGGGGGGGCTTTTGATGGTTTATGGGTGAGCCTAAAGCTCATAGTCAACTGCTGCGAAAAATTCTGATGCATCGGTGGCACAGGCATCCCGCCTGTGCTTGTGTGCGCCCTGCGCACCACCGACAGGCGCGTGGAGGCCCGCCCCACCGGACTTTTCATGATTTAGGGGTTGACCTAAGGCCCATGAATGACTGTTCAAATTGATTTACCATCGGATGAGTCTTTTCCCTGATCCCCAGGTTTCAGCCGGAGTCCCTGGCGCCGCCCTCTCCCCCTTTGCCGTCTAATACCGAATTGCGTTCAAAGATTTTTTTGTAGTCGCAGACTTTAGCCTGTGCCACCTGTTTGATTGCGACCCGGTATCATCCCCGCCGGCTCAGGTCAAATGCCCCTGCCCCAACCTCCTTTGTCAGAAAATCTTTGACAGAGAAATCAGAAATTGCCTGATTTTCTGACCCCTGCCCGGCTGATAATATTATTCCACCAACCAGAGGAACCCATTGTTAAAGACCGCCTGGCAGAAAATCTTTGACAATCGTTTCCCCCTGAAATATATTCATAAATTGGTTTTGCATAAAATTTCACATCTTGCAGCAGGTGCCCGGTGATCTTACAAAAACTTCTGGCAAAAAGTCCCCGGCTGGAAGCCCGCCTGGAAATCCTGGAGTTGGCTACCGGCCTGCTCCTCCTGGGTTTTCTCCAGTTCCACATGTTCGCGGTCTCCAGCATAATTCTCGGCGTGGACGCCTTCAATCGGGATTCCGCCCGTATGGATGAGTACTACCTCTCCTATGTGGGGATTCCCCTCATCATCCTGGCCATCATCGTCCACGGCTTGGTGGCGCTGCGCAAGGCCCCCTGGAGGTTCCAGGAGATGCGCGTCTTCGTGCAGCATTCCCGCCGCCTGGCCCACCTGGACACCTGGGCCTGGGGCGTTCAGATCCTTACCGGCCTGATCGTCCTGGTGCTGGCCAGCATCCATATCTGGAGCGTGCTGATCACCTGGCCCATCTCCGCCGCCGCCAGCGCCGCCCGGATCCAGGGAGGCTACTTTTCCAACTTTGTCCTCCTGATCCTGGCCGCCGAAATCCATGCCATGATAGGCCTCTACCGCATCCTGGTGAAGTGGAGCTGGGTCCACCGGCGAAAATTCACCGCCTACCTGGTCTATGCCACCATCGGCTTCGTGGGGTTGGGGTTCCTGACCCTGTTGGTCTTCTATATCCGTAACATTCCCAAGGGACTGTCATGAACTGGTCGGACGCACATATATCAGATGTCCTGGTCATCGGGGCCGGCCTGGCCGGCGAACGGGTGGCCATTGAGGCCGCCATGCAGGGCCACCAGGTCACCATCCTCAGCCTGGTGCCCCCCCGCCGCTCCCACAGCACCGCCGCCCAGGGGGGGATGCAGGCCTCCCTGGCCAACGTCGCCCAGGGCTATGGCGACAATCCCGACATTCACTTTGAAGACACGGTCAAAGGATCCGACTGGGGCTGTGACCAGGAAGTAGCCAGGATATTTACCGAAATGGCCCCGGTGGCCGTGCGCCAGCTTTCCCATTGGGGCGTGCCCTGGTCCCGGGTGGTCCCTGGCAAGCGCACCCTCCCCGACGGCACCGAGATCGAGGACCTCCAGGAAAAGGCCGGCCTCATCGCCCAGCGCCAGTTCGGCGGCACCGCCAAGTGGCGCACCTGCTTCGCCGCCGACGGCACCGGTCACGTCCTCCAATACGCCATGGATTCCCTGGTCATCAAGTTGGGCGTCACCGTCCATGACCGCACCGAGGCCATCAGCCTGATCCACAGCGATGACACCTGCCACGGCGCCGTGGTTATCGACCTGCGTACCGGCCAACTCCGCCCCTATCTGGCCAAGGCCACCGTCATCGCCACCGGCGGCTACGGCCGCATCTATGGCGTCTCCACCAACGCCGTCATCAATGAGGGCACCGGCATGGCCATCGCCCTGAACACCGGGCTGGTGCCCCTGGGCAACATGGAGGCGGTGCAGTTTCACCCCACCGGCATTGTTCCCACCGGCATCCTGGTCACCGAGGGCTGCCGGGGTGACGGCGGCTACCTCCTGGATAAAAACCTCCACCGCTTTATGCCCGATTACGAGCCGGTAAAGAAGGAGGTGGCCTCCCGGGACGTGGTCAGCCGCTGGATGCTCCACCACATCCAGAAAGGCTTCGGCATCGACAGCCCCTACGGTCCCCACCTCTGGCTGGACATCCGCCACCTGGGCCCGGACCACATCTGTACCAACCTCCGGGAGGTGCATACCATCTGCCGCAACTTTCTGGGTATCGACTGCGTCGAGGCCCTCATCCCCGTCCGGCCCACCCAGCACTACTCCATGGGCGGCGTGCGCACCAACAAGGACGGCGCCGCCTACGGCTTACAGGGCCTCTTTGCCGCCGGCGAAGCCGCCTGCTGGGACCTCCACGGCTTCAACCGCCTGGGGGGCAACTCCCTGGCCGAAACCGTGGTCGGCGGCATGGTGGTGGGCGCCCGCGTGGCCGATTTTGCTCAGGAACAGTCCCTGATGTTCCCCTTCTCCGTGGTGGAAGACGCCATGGCCACCCAGACCCAGCGCCTGGCCGACCTCCGCAGCCGCAAGAACGGCTCCGAAGAAGCCTACGCCCTTCGCCACCAGATGGAAGAAGCCCTCCAGCATAACGTCGGCATCTTCCGCACCGGTGAGGCCCTCCAGGAGGCCGTAAACACTTTCCAAGACCTCTACCAGCGGGCTCAACATGTCCGGCTGCTCTCCAGCGGCCTGGGGCCCAACCCCGAACTGCTGGCCGCCCTACGCCTCCCCGGTATGCTCCGCCTGGCCCTGTGCATCTCCTTCGGCGCCTTGCAGCGCACCGAATCCCGGGGCAGCCACTACCGGGAGGACTACCCCCGCCGGGACGACGACAACTGGCTGAAACGCACCCTGGCCTATTGGAAACCCGGCGCTTCCCTGCCCGAACTCCAGTACGAGCCGGTCAATATCACCGAACTGCCGCCGGGCTCCCGGGGCTACGGCGAAATGCCCATCGAGGCGGGCGATTAGTTTTTTCACAGATTAGGGATTACCGGCGTCTCGCCGGTGCTTGATGTCGGGTGGGCACTGCCCACCAAAAAAAACCTTGTCATTCTGAGCGCCGCCAAGAATTTAGGGCTTAATTGCGGAAATCAGGGCATCATAAGTAGGCGCACTTATTCCCCCCTTTGACAAAGGGGGGTTAGGGGGGATTTCTAGTAACCAATTGAGTTCCCTCAAATAAATCACTTTCTCATAAAAGGGAGCCGATTAATAAAGGACCGAATCATGGCCGAACGACTTCTCACTTTTTCCATTTTCCGCTACAATCCCGCCACCCCCGAGATTCCTCCCCGGATGCAGGAGTATCAATTGGAGGAATCCATGGGCATGAGTCTCTTCATCGCCCTGAATCTCCTCAGGGAGGTGCAGGACCCCTCCCTGATGTTCGACTTTGTCTGCCGCGCCGCCATCTGCGGCTCCTGCGCCATGCTCATCAATGGCCGGCCGGGCTTGGCCTGCAAGACCCTGACCCAGGACCTGCCGGACAAGATCACCGTCATGCCCCTGCCAATCTTCAAGCTGGTGGGCGACCTCTCGGTGGACACCGGCGTCTGGTTCCGCTATCTCAACGTCCGCACCGAGGCCTGGATTCACACCGACAAGGTCTTTGATCCCCAGGGCATCGAGGAACGCATGGACAACCCCACCGCCCAGCAGATTTACGACACCGAGCGCTGCATCGAGTGCGGCTGCTGCATCGCCGGTTGCGCCACCGCCAACATGCGGGCCGACTTCATGGGCGCCGCCTTCTTGAATCGCATCGCCCGTTTCATGATCGACCCCCGGGACGAGCGCCCCATGGCCAAATACTTCGACGTGGTGGGCACCGACGAAGGCGTCTTTGGCTGCATCGGCCTCATGGCCTGCGACGACCTCTGCCCCATGGAGATCCCCCTCCAGGGCCAGCTGGCCTTCGTCCGCCGCAAAATGGCCCAGATGGCCCTCAAGCGCCAAAAATCGGCCTGACCGCGCCCGACCCTGGCTTGCTTTATGTTTGACGGCCTGAACTACATCACCCTGTACTGGTTATCCGGATTCGGTGACCCCAAATATGAAATCTGGGAGGCCAAGAAGGCTACCATCAACCGTTCCCCGGACTCCTTGAGCTTCAGCCTCTATCTCGCCTGGCCCCTGGAAGTCGCCGATGAAGGCCACGTGACCATCCGGCAAACCGATTCCGGCCTGGTTCTTCAGACCGATTGGTTCCCCGACGAGGACTTCGACCTTAACACCTTCTCTTCCCCGGACCGCCAGGAAATCTTCTTGAAGGGCGGTTTTGAACGGGAAAACATCTTTATTCATTTCCATAAATAGCCGGTTGCCTCGACACGACCTTCACCCCTGTCGCTCTTCACCACGAATTTTGGCCAATCCCCGAAAAAAATGCCCCCCTCCGGGGGCTTTTCCATTTCATATCTATGTGGTAGGTAATAGCAAAGAAGGATTACTAATACTAATTCGCAGTCAAATGGTGGCACAGGCGTCTCGCCTGTGCAGGCGCAGGCTGAAACCTGCGGCTACAGCAAATAACTTTTCGAACGCAACTCAGTATAAGCGCCGCCTCCGGTGAAAGCCGTGAACTCCCAGGAAACCACCAACCTCAGAAGCCGCCTCCTCGCCATCTCCGCCTCCCTGGCCGTCGGCCTGGGACTGATGGCCGTCAAGTTCATTGCCTTCCGGCTCACCGGCTCCGCCGCCATCCTCTCCGACGCCCTGGAATCCATCATCAACGTGGTGGCCGCCGCCTTCGCCCTGGCCAGCATCCTCATCGCCGCCAAAAGCCCCGATCCCACCCACCCTTACGGCCACGGCAAGATCGAGTATTTCTCCGCCGGCTTTGAAGGCGCCCTCATCATCC
>Ga0307425_1001671_pt1 | contig 13043 bp, 10 predicted proteins | sample SalMarWE160330MG_FD_202152 | JGI IMG/M metagenome (GOLD analysis project Ga0307425, IMG submission 202152) | Salt marsh sediment microbial communities from the Plum Island Ecosystem LTER, Massachusetts, United States - WE1603-30 | ecosystem: Environmental > Aquatic > Marine > Intertidal zone >... | reverse complement strand
GGTATAGCCGTCGTACCCGCCGATTTCGTCCACGTAGCCGATGGTGGTTATTTCCACCTCCGGCGGCTGGATAATCACGGATACCAGCTGGAAAATCCCAATCGCCAGCAGGGCCAGCACCGGCACGATGAGAGTGATGACGATGTATGCCTTGCGCCGCAGCGTGTGGAAAAATTCGTGCTTTAATATCAGCAGCGTCTTATTCATGCCGGCTCTCCCCCACCACCCTCAGGAATATCTCGTTCAGCGGCGGCGTGGCTACCTCGAAGCGGTTGATGGTCAGGCCGGTGCCCATGAGGTGCTCCAGCACCTGCCGGGGGGTCGTTTTATCGTCCAGCATCAGCTCCACGTAGCCCCGGTGGGGGCGCTGCGCCACCACCCCCGGCACCTCGCCCAGCTTGCCCTCGCAGCCCACCCGCACCGAGTTGCTCCGGTACCTGGCCTTAATTTCGTCCAGGCTGCCGTAGAGCACCTGGCGGCCCCGGTTTATCATCAGCACGCGGTCGCAGAGCTCCTCCACCTCGTTCATCTGGTGGGTGCTCAGTATCAGCGTCGTGCCCCGCTCCCTGAGCCCGGCGAACATCCCCCGGAGCAGGTCGGCGTTGACCGGGTCCAGGCCGGCCAGCGGCTCGTCGAGGATGACCAGCTCCGGGTCGTGGATGATGGTGACAATGAACTGGATAATCTGGCTCATGCCCCGGCTCAGCTCCTCGATTTTCTTGCCCTTGTGGGGCATCATCCCGGTCTGCTCCAGAAGCTCGTCGGCCCGTACCTCGGCGGCGCGCTTGTCCATGCCCTTAAGCGAGGCCAGGTAGGTGATGACGTCCATGACGGGCAGCTTGCGGTAGAGGCCACGTTCCTCGGGCAGGTAGCCCAGCCGGTCTTTGCTGTCCTCACGCAGCCGCTCGCCGAGGACGGCAATCTCGCCGGAGTCCGGTTTGATGATGTCCAGCATCATGCGGATGGTGGTCGTCTTGCCGGCGCCGTTGGGCCCGATGATGCCGAATATCTCGCCCCGGTTGACGACGAAAGACAGGTCGTCGACGACGGCCTTGTCGGCGTAGGACTTGACGATGTGGCTGACCTCGACGGCGGGGGTATTATGGCTGGTTTTATCTGTCATTACTTGAAAAGCCCCATTAAATTGCGGGGGAGCTTGCCCAGCGCCCCCATCTTCATGAACTTCTGCATCTGCTGGAACTGGTTAAGGAGCTGGTTGACGTCGTGGGTCCTGGTGCCGCTGCCCTGGGCGATGCGCCTCCGGCGGCTCCCCCCGATAATCTGGGGGTTGCGCCGCTCCCGGGGCGTCATCGAGGCGATGATGGCCTCCACTTTCTTAAGCTGCTCCTCCTGGGCGCCGTCGGGGAGATGGCTGGTGAGCCGGCCCATGCCGGGGAGCATATCGGCCAGCTGGGCGATGGGCCCCATCTTGCGGATGGCCTGGAGCTGCTCCTGGAAGTCCTCCAGGTTGAAGCTGGCCGTCTTGACCTTTTTCTGAAGCTCCTGGGCCTGCTTGACGTCGAGGGTCTTCTCGGCCTTCTCGATGAAGGTGAGCACGTCGCCCATCCCCAGGATGCGCGAGGCCAGCCGGTCGGGGTGGAAAGGCTCGAAGGCGTCGGCCTTTTCGCCGGTGCCGATGAACTTGACGGGCACGCCGCTGACCCAGCGGATGGAGAGGGCGGCCCCACCCCGGGCGTCGCCGTCCATCTTGGTGAGCACCAGCCCCGTCAGTTTGACGCGGGCGTGGAACTCCTCGGCGACGCGCACGGCGTCCTGGCCGGTCATGGCGTCCACCACCAGCAGGACTTCGTCGGGTTTGGCCACCTTGTTGACCTGGGCCAGCTCGGTCATCAGCGCCTCGTCCACGTGGAGGCGGCCGGCCGTGTCCACGATGGCGTGGGTGGCGGCGATTTTTTTGGCCTGTGAGAGACCGTGGGCGGTGATGTCCTGGCTCCTAGCCTTGGGGTCTTCGCGGTAGACGGGCACGTCCAGCTGCTGGCCCAGCGTCACCAGCTGCTCGATGGCGGCGGGGCGGCGGTTATCGGCGGCCACCAGCAGGGGTTTCTGGCCGCCGTTTTTAAGCAGCAGCGCCAGCTTGGCGGCGGTGGTGGTCTTGCCCGAGCCCTGGAGGCCCACCATCAGGATGACGGCGGGCGGCCGGGAGGCCGCGGCCAGCTGGCTCGGGCCTTCCTCGCCGAGGGTCTTGATAAGCTCCTCGTTGACGATTTTGACGATTTGCTGGGCGGGGGTGAGGCTTTCCAGCACCTCCTTGCCCAGCGAACGCTCTCTGACGCGGCCGGTGAAGTCCTTGACGACCTTGAAGTTGACGTCCGCCTCCAGGAGGGCCAGCCGCACCTGGCGCAGCGCCTCGTCGATGTCTTTCTCGGTGAGCTTACCGCGGTTGCCTAAGATGCGGAAGACGGAGCCGAGCTTTTCGGTGAGGACTTCAAACATACGGGTTTATTATAGGATAAAAGGGGGAGGGTGGCAATGGTTCCCGCCCCTCATATTTGCTTTGCTACCGAGGCCGAATGTTATAATACACCCGTAATAACTAATAGGAGAATCTCTGAATGGCTGCAACCGGACACAGCAAGTACATCGTCACCGAGCTAAAAGCGCCCTTTACGGCGGAGTACGCCGCCCGGTATAGCAAATTCGCCAAGCGGATATTATGGATGGATGACAACGTCGTCGAGGGGGCCTTTCAGATGAACTGCTCCTGGTACCTCCATCCCACCGAAAATACCCCGGAGGCCCATACCCACGACTGCGACGAGATTATCGGCTTCTTCGGCAGCGACCCCGACGACCCCTACGCGCTCCACGGCGAGGTGGAGTTCTGGATTGAGGACGAGAAATTCCTGCTCGACCGTACCTGCATGATATTCATCCCCGCCGGGATGCGGCACTGCCCGCTGGTACTGCGGCGTGTCGATATGCCCATCTTTCACTTCAGCACGGTCACGGGTAAAATTTACGAAACGAAAGAGGCTTAGCCGCCGCTTATCCTTTTTTATGGCGGGCGTGTTAAGACGGTATAATTCCCAAGTACATGGATATTTGAGTTATCTTGCGTTATAATTAGCACAGGTTATAATTTAAGAGTTAGAAAGAGGCCACCCCAACATGCGTCGGTTTACCCAACCGGCCTGGGTCTCGTTGCCGCTGCGCCTGGCAGCGGCAAACTTTCTTTCTAACTGCGCCGTCGAGACCTCCAACGTCTTCCTGCCGCTCTACGCCCGCGAGGTCGGCGCGTCTAACCTCCAGGTGGGATTCATCGCCGCGGCCACCGGCATCGCCTTTCTGGTGGCCTCGCTCTTATTCGGGCGCCTGTCCGACAGTCTGGGACGGACGCGCTTTATCCGGGCCGGTTTCGGGCTTTCCGCCCTGGCCTATCTCACCCAGCTGCTGGCCGGCGGCCCCTGGGCGCTGCTGGCGGCGCGGGCCTTCGTCGGGTTCAGCACCGGCATCAACGCCTCGGTCATCATGGCCTACACCTATGAACACCAGAAGCAGATTGGCAAGTTCATTTCCTACGGCGCGCTGGGCTGGCTCGTCGGGGCGATGCTGGCCGCCGTCATCCGGGGCTATCATGCCATGTTCATCATCAGCGCCGTGTCCGTCTCGCTGGCCTTCGCGGTATCGTTCCTGCTCCGCGAGGAGACCACCCGGCGCGTCCCGGCGGCGGTGCTGCCGCTGGCCCTGATTAAGGACGACTACCGGATATACCTGGCCTTTTTCCTGCGGCAGCTGGGCGGGACGGCCATCTGGACGGTCTGGCCGCTGTACCTGAGCAGCCTCGGCGCCAGCCGGACATGGATTGCCGTTATGGATGGGATGAACATGGTGGGGCAGTTCGTCGCCATGCGCCTGGTGGAGCGCTATAATCCGGCGCGGCTGTTCCAGATGGGACTGCTCGTCTCGTCGCTTTCCTTCGTTATCTACGCCCTGGCGACCAATTACCTGCAGATACTGCCGGTGCAGCTGCTTATCGCCGTCTCCTGGGCCGGGCTGATGATTGGCTCGCTCAGCTACCTGCTGCGCCGCAACAGCGAGCGGGGCACCGTATCCGGCCTGCTCAATGCCACCCTATCCTCTTCGGGGAGCCTGGGGCCTTTTCTGGGCGGGACGGTCTCGCAGGCGTACGGCTACGTGGCGGTGATGTACGTGGGGGCCAGCATATCCTTCGTGGCCTTTCTGACGGCCCTGGGACTCAAACCTCGCCGCGCCGCCGGGGCGGTCGAATCGCATGCCGCCGACCCGCTTATCTATCAGTAGGGTCTTACCCCAGCCCGATGCGCTCTTTGACCTCGGCCAGGGTTCGCTCGGCCATAGGGCGGGCCTTGGCGGCGCCTGCCTTTAAGATGGCGTCGATGTGGCCCGGCTCGGCGGTAAGCTCGCGGTAGCGCTCCTGGAGGGGCCGGAGTCCTGCCACCACCACCTCGGCCAGGGCCTTTTTGAAGTCCCCGTAGCCCTTGCCGGCGAACTCCGCCTCGATTTCTTTTTCCGTTTTCCCGGTGAAAGAGTGGTAGATGGTGAGCAGGTTATAGATGCCGGGGCGGCTCTCGTCGAAGACGACGTCGCGATGGGAGTCGGTGGTGGCTTTCATTATCTTGGAGCGGATGGCGTCGGGCTTATCGAGCAGGTTGATGGCGTGGCCGGCGCCGGCCTCGCTGCCGCTCATCTTCTTGGTGGGGTCGTCCAGGCCCATGATGCGCGCCCCCACGTCGGCGATGAGGGGCTGGGGCACCACGAAGGTCTCGCCGTAGATGCTGTTGAAACGCTGGGCCAGGTCCCGCGTCAGCTCCACGTGCTGTTTCTGGTCTTCGCCCACGGGGACGACGTCGGTATTGTAGAGCAGGATATCGGCGGCCATCAGCGAGGGGTAGTCGAAGAGACCGACGCTGACCTGCTCTTTTTTCTGTTTTTCGGCCTTTTCCTTGAACTGGGTCATGCGGTACATCCAGCCCATGGGGATAAAGCAGTTGAGAATCCAGGCCAGCTCGGCGTGGGCGGCCACGTGCGACTGGACGAAGATAATAGACTTCTCCGGGTCGATGCCGGCGGCCATGAGCAGACCGGCGAACTCCCGCGTCCTCTCCCTGAGCAGCTTGGGCTCCTGAGGGACGGTGATGGCGTGCAGGTCGACGACACAGAAGATATTATCGTATTCTTCTTGCATGTTCGCCCAGTGCCGGATGGCCCCCAGGTACCGGCCGATGTGGATTTCGCCGGTGGGCTGGATGCCGGAAAAGACGCGTTTTTTCATAGCTAACTCCCTGGCCAGATTTTAGCACGAATGAGCGCCGAGCGTAAAGATGTTTGACGGCGGGTTGCGCCGCTTGCTACGATAAATCGACCGGAGGTGCCCGCGTGATTAGAAGCTTTAACGGCAAGACCCCCCAGATTGACGCTGCCGCCTTTATTTCCGAGGCGGCCTACGTGGTGGGGGACGTGGTTATCGGGGCGGGGTGCTCCGTCTGGCCGGGGGCGGTGGTACGCGGCGATACCGGGCGCGTCGTCATCGGCGCCAACACCGCCATCGAGGATAACTGCGTCGTCCATTCCTCTAAGCCCGGCGCGGGCGATATCTTCATCGGCGATAACGTCAATATCGGCCACGGGGCGGTAGTGCACAGCCGGCGTATCGGCCATAACGTGCTTATCGGCATCAACGCCACCATCCTCCACGACGCCGTCATCGGCGATTACTGCCTTATCGGGGCGGGCTGCGTGGTGAGCGAGGGCATGGTCGTCCCCGACGGCTCTTTCGTGGTGGGGGTGCCGGGGAAAATCAAGGGGAAGGTGCCGGAGGAGCAGGCCTTCTGGCTGCGCGACGTCCCCGGCGAGTACGTAAAGATGGGGCGGCGGTATAAAGAGGAGGGGCTTTAGATTTAGTCCCTACATACTGTCGGGCGCGGTCATGCCCATGAGGCGCAGCGTGCGCCCCAGGACGAGCTTGGCGGCCCGCACCAGCTTGAGGCGGGCGCCGGTGAGGCGCTTGTCGTCGGAGACGACGCGGCATTGCTTGTAAAAAGAATGAAAGGCCGTCGCCAGGTCCTGGGCGTAATAGGTAAGGTGGTGCGGCTCCAGCGTGGTAGCGATGGTTTCGATGATTTCCGGCAGCAGCAGCATCTTGCGGATGAGGGTCAGCTCCGGCTCGGTGGTCAGCAGCGAGATGTCGCCGGCGCTTTCGTCGACGCCCCTTTCCCCGGCTAGGCGCAGGATAGAGGCGATGCGGGCGTGGGCGTACTGGACATAATACACGGGGTTGTCCGCCGACTGTTTCTTGGCCAGCTCCAGGTCGAAGTCCATCTGGGCGCCGGCGGTGCGCGAGAGGAAGAAGAAGCGGCAGGCGTCGGCGCCGACTTCCTCCACCAGCTCGCGCAGGGTGACGATGTCGCCGCTGCGCTTGGAGATTTTGACTAACTCGCCGCCGCGCCGCAGGGTGACCATCTGCGAGATAATCACCGTGAGGCGCTCCGGGTCGATGCCCATCGCCCCGACCACGGCCTTCATCCGGGAGACATGGCCCATGTGGTCGGCGCCCCAGATATCGATGACGCGGTCGAACTTGCGCTCCAGGAACTTGTTGTAGTGGTAGGCGATGTCGGTGGCGAAATAGGTGGGCGTGCCGTCGGAGCGGACGACGACGTTGTCCTTGTCCTCGCCCAGCGCCGTGGAGACGAACCAGGTGGCGTCCTCCTTCTCGGCGATGTGCCCCGCCTGCTTGAGCATCTTCATCACGGTTTCATATTGCTTGTTATCGTGGAGAGATTGTTCGGAGAACCAGACATCGAAGCTGACGCCCAGCGTCTCCAGGTCTTGCTTGATTTCAGCCAGCATCCGCTTGAGGCCGATTTGCCCCAGCCGCTCGATGACCTGCTTTTCGCCGAGCTTCGCCAGGGCCGGGCCTTCCTGCTTGATAATATCGGCCACCATTTCGGTGATGTAGTCGCCCAGGTAGCCGTCGGGCGGCATCTCGGCCTCGTGGCCGGTGGCCTGGCGGTAGCGGGCGTAGAGCGAGCGGCGGAAGGCGTCTATCTGGTTGCCGGCGTCGTTGATGTAGTACTCCTTCTCCACGTCATAGCCGGCGGCGGTGAGGGCGTTGGCCAGGGCGCTCCCCAGTACGGCGCCGCGCCCGTGCCCCACGTGCAACGGGCCGGTGGGGTTGACGGAAACGAACTCTATCTGGATGCGCTGCCCGCCGCCCAGGGCGATGCTGCCGTAGCTGTCGCCGGCGGCCAGGATATCGTCCAGCCGGGCGGTGAGCCAGCGGCTCTTGAGGGTGAAGTTGATGAAACCCGGCGGGGCGACGCTGACGCTCTCGATTTCCTCGAAAGGTGAGATGAAGGCGGCGATTTCCCCGGCGATGGCCAGCGGGCTCGTGCCCACGGCGCGGGCCAGCTTGAGCGAGATGGACGAGGCGTAGTCGCCGTGCTCCGGGTTCTGGGGGCGCTCGACGACGATTTCCGGTAGACTTACCGTGGGCAGGTTGCCGGCCTGCTGGGCGGCCACGATGGCCCGGCTGATAATATCGATGATGGTCTGCTTGAGCATGAACGTCTATTCTTCTGTTTTCAGTGTGAAACCGATGCCTAAATTATAACATAATGTGGTGGGGAAGGGTAAATACGGCGGGTATGGTAAAGGCCCACTTGCAATAATAAGCGTGCGTTGTATAATAGAGAGTCCCTGATGTAGCTAGAGGTGAGGACAGTGCCCGAACTGGTATCGATGTTGAGTTTGATTATCGATGACCGCCTGCAAGCGGCGGCGTTCAAGCTGGGCCTGCAGTTGGGCAACGAATGGCGCGACCTGGTGAATTCCTTAATCGGCGGCTCTCCGGCGGAATTTGCGCTTGACGATAGAATCGCCTCGCTGGTGCGTGATGACCCGACCCTGGTCAAACTTCAGTTCGTCGATTGTGATGACTGCGGGCACATGATTGGCGAGGCGATTACCGCCGGAGACCCCACCCAGAGCCAGGCGATTGAGCGCATCCGCCGGTCGGCAATCGTAAGCTGCTATTTCAAGCAGCCGCTATGTGCCAGTTGCAGCCAGCGGCGTTACTCGCGCGACATCGCTAACTGGGTAAATACGCAGATTCTTAATGGCAATCATCTCCCCGAAGACGGCGTGATTATTAAGGCCGCCCGGCGGGTATCCGAGGTCTGCTTTCAGGTAACGGGTTCGTAAATATATCGTCATGACGCCCCCCTCCAGGATGTAAGAAAAATGTTTGGAAAATATTTCCCGACCCCCTCTCTCCAGCCTCGAAATCGTATTGACAAAGGTAAACCCTTATGCTAGACTTATACTTGCATATGGTGAAGGCAAAGACATAACGAGCTACCTGGTGGTATACAGCCAGACAAACGGGTCTGGCGGAACTCCGCCAGACCTTTTCTTTTGCCTTCCGCACCTTAAAAACTGAATAGAGTTGAGGGTCTAATATCAAGCCTGAAGCAGGTCAAGCGGTAAGGGCATACGGTGGATGCCTTGGCATCAAGGGCCGAAGAAGGGCGTGGCAAGACTGCGATAAGCCCCGGCTAGCTGTCTAGCAAGCCTAACCGGGGATTCCCGAATGGGGCAACCCGGCCGGACGAACTCCGGTCACCCCCGGCCGAACACATAGGCCGGGAGGAGGTAAGCGGGGGAAGTGAAACATCTCAGTACCCCGAGGAAAAGAAATTATTCCCTTAGTAGTGGCGAACGAAAGGGGACAAGCCCAAACCCGGTAAACCTAACGGCGTTAGGGCCTGTGTTTACCGGGTGTTGTAAGGCAGATTGGACCGAACCTGACATAGGTCGAGGAGTTATCAACCAAACCCTAGTTGAAGGTCTCTGGAAAGAGCCACCACAGAGGGTGAGAGTCCCGTAGACGAAAGGGGGAGGCTCCTAATCTGTTCTTGAGTACCACGGGACACGAGAAATCTTGTGGGAATCTACCATGACCACATGGTAAGGCTAAATACCCTTGATGACCGATAGTGAACTAGTACCGTGAGGGAAAGGTGAAAAGTACCCCAGATGGGGAGTGAAATAGATCCTGAAACCGTATGCTTACAAGCAGTTAGAGGGGGTTTCGGCCCCTGATAGCGTGCCTATTGAAGAATGAGCCGGTGAGTTGTTCTATGTGGCCGGTTAAGCAACTGGCGTTGCGGAGCCGTAGCGAAAGCGAGTCTTAATAGGGCGAATTATGGTCGCATGGAGCAGACCCGAAGCCGGGTGAGCTACCCATGGCCAGGGTGAAGCTTCGATAAAATCGAAGTGGAGGCCCGAACCGGTCAACGTTGCAAAGTTGTCGGATGAGCTGTGGGTAGAGGTGAAATGCCAACCGAACCCGGTGATAGCTGGTTCTCCCCGAAATGCATTGAGGTGCAGCCTCAGGTGTTAGTTAATGGCGGTAGGGCTCTGGATGGACTAGGGGGAGAGTATCTTACCAACTCCAACCAAACCACGAATTCCATTAACCTATAACCTGGGAGTGAGACTATGGGGGATAAGCTCCGTAGTCGAGAGGGAAACAGCCCAGACCATCAGCTAAGGTCCCCAAGAGCAGACTAAGTGGGAAAGGAAGTGAAATTGCCCAGACAGCCAGGAGGTTGGCTTAGAAGCAGCCACCCTTTAAAGAATGCGTAATAGCTCACTGGTTTAGTGGTTCTGCGCCGACAATCCAACGGGGCTCAAGTCTGCCACCGAAGCTATGGCTTTCTGATTCGTCAGGAAGGGTAGGGGAGCGTTCCCCGAGCTGTGAAGCCGTTCCGTGAGGAATGGTGGAGCTACGGGAAGTGAGAATGCCGGCATGAGTAGCGTAAGGCGTGCGAGAAACACGCCCACCGAAAACCTGAGGTTTCCTACGGAAGGTTAATCCGCGTAGGGTTAGTCGGGCCTAAGCCGAGGCCGAAAGGCGTAGGCGATGGACAACGGGTTATTATTCCCGTACCGCTGTTGTGGAGGCAGAGGAGGGACGCGGGAAGGTAGGCCAGGCATACCTAATGGACATGGTGTGTTCTCTGCTGTAGGTGATGCCGGGGCAGGCAAATCCACCCCGGATTTTAGCTAAAGGCAGGGGAAAGTTGAGGAGAAATCCAAGGCGATCTGGTTGTACCTATGCCGTCAAGAAAAGCTTCGCTGTCTTTGAAGCAACAGCGCCCGTACCGCAAACCGACTCTGGTAGGTAGGGGTGAAAGTCCCAAGGTGTTCGAGAGAACCCTCGTTAAGGAACTCGGCAATCTAACCCCGTAACTTTGGAATAAGGGGTGCCTGGATTCCAGGCGGCACAAAATTGGCCCAAGCGACTGTTTAACAAAAACACAGGTCTCTGCAAAAGCGTAAGCTGAAGTATAGGGGCTGATACCTGCCCAGTGCTGGAAGGTTAAGGAGCGGTGTCATGAGTTATCGGAAGCACCAAACTGAAGCCCCAGTGAACGGCGGCCGTAACTATAACGGTCCTAAGGTAGCGAAATTCCTTGTCGGGTAAGTTCCGACCCGCACGAATGGTGTAACGACTTGGGCGCTGTCTCAACGAGGGACTCGGTGAAATTGAAATACCCGTGCAGATGCGGGTTACCCGCGACAGGACAAAAAGACCCCGTGGAGCTTTACTACAACTTGGCACTGGGCCTGAGTTTATCATGTGTAGAATAGGTGGGAGGCTTTGAAGCTCCGGCGCTAGCCGGGGTGGAGCCATCGTTGAAATACCACTCTTGGTGAATTTAGTCTCTAACTCAAGAGCAAGCTTGAGGACAGTGTCTGGCGGGTAGTTTGACTGGGGCGGTCGCCTCCTAAAATGTAACGGAGGCGCCCAAAGGTCCCCTCAGGGTGGATGGAAATCACCCATAGAGTGCATTGGCATAAGGGGGCTTGACTGTGAGACTTACAAGTCGAGCAGGGACGAAAGTCGGGCAAAGTGATCCTACGGTTCCGAGTGGAAGGGCCGTGGCTTAACGGATAAAAGCTACCCCGGGGATAACAGGCTTATCTTGCCCAAGAGTTCACATCGACGGCAAGGTTTGGCACCTCGATGTCGGCTCATCGCATCCTGGGGCTGGAGCAGGTCCCAAGGGTCCGGCTGTTCGCCGGTTAAAGCGGTACGCGAGCTGGGTTCAGACCGTCGTGAGACAGGTCGGTCTCTATCCGTCGTGGGCGCCTGGAGATTTGAGGGGAGCTCTCTCTAGTACGAGAGGACCGAGAGGGACAGACCACTGGTGTGCCAGTTGTCCCGCCAGGGGCATAGCTGGGTAGCTACGTCTGGAAGGGATAAGCGCTGAAAGCATCTAAGTGCGAAGCCCCCCCCAAGATGAGATCTCCCATCCCGCCGGCTTGCCGGTGGGAGTAAGACCGCAAGTAGACTACTTGTTTGATAGGCGGCGTGTGTAAGTGCAGTAATGTATTGAGCTAAGCCGTACTAATGGTCGAGGGCTTGACCTGTTTCAGGGTTGATATTAGATACCAGATTCTGTTCAGTGAGTGAAACGTCCATTAAGGGGGGCAGCAATGCCCCTCTTTTCTTTTATGCGCCCCCGGCGTATCATTAACTAAGATGGAGGTGCCCCCCGATGAAGAACTTATTAAGGCTAATTCTGCTCGGCGCGCTCCTGGCCGCCGGCCTCTCCTTCACGTCCTGTTTGCCGGGTATGAGTGAAGACGTACTGCTGATTGGTGCGGTGACCATCGGCCCGATAACGCCGGTGCAAAAAACCGGGGAATGTCCGCCGGTGCCGCCGGAGGTCTTTAACGAACGCAAGCTAATGATTTACGATGAATCGGGCGAGCACCTGGTGCGTGAGGTGTACTTTACCCAGATAGACGGTGGCGCTACCGGCTACTATGCCGCCACGATTGGGGCTGGCACCTATACCGTGGACATCAACCATTACGGGATAGATAGGGCCGCGAATTTCCCGATGACGATAACCGTATCCAAGGACGAGACGGTGACTATCGATGTGGATATAGATACGGGGATAAGGTGAGGGGTTTTGGTGATATGGTGACCTATCCCCCTGGCCCCCTTCCCTTGGGGATTTGTGAAGGGAAGGGGGAATATTTTAGAGAGGGGCTGCGCCCCTCTCAGGCTCTCCCCTTTCAGGGTTGATATTAGATACCAAATTCTGTTAAGTGAGTTTAAGAAGAAAAAGAGGCGTGTAAAAAGCGCCTCTTTTTGTTTGGAGAATATTGACGAATCCTGCATTAAGTAGTTAAGTATGTGTACATATGCAGGAGGTGTGAAATGAAGAGTATTTTTACACTGCTTCTTGCAATCTTAGCTTTATTGGCTATTGCTGGTTGCGATAGTTCGCAGTATTTTCCAGGAGAGGCGACTGCCGATACTCCTACCCCTATACTAGTGCCTAAAACTTATAATTTAGTAAACGGTGTTATTACGGTCGGACCAAATGATTATTATCACGTTCAATTCATAATTGATACAGACTCTATGCTTAATGTAAAGGTGGAAGGTACGTTTCGGGCATCAGGTGGGTCAGGGAACGATATTGAGGTAATGATATTGGATGATATGGCTTATACAAACTGGATTAATGGCCATACAGTGTCAGCCATTTATTTTTCAGGTAAATTGACTACATCTAATATCGATGCCGAAATAGTAAGTTCTGGCAAATACCATTTGGTATTCAGTAATGAATTTTCAATTATTTCATCCAAGGACGTTTCAACAAAAGTGGACTTGAATTGGTCAGAGTTATCTTATCCTTAGGTTATTCATGTAAAATGAATACAATTTAAGGCCAGTCCAAATAGCTCCTCCAAATTCTATCTTTTCCACTCGCCCACCTAAAAATCCTCCTTAGTCCCCCTTTTATAAAGGGGGACAATAGTTCTGGCACGATGGGTCGTCTCCCTTTCGTAAAGGGAGAGTGAGAGGGATTTAACTCTCCCCCCAACTTGACACCTTAACCCCACCCCACCTAAAATGACCCTATCCCGCTCACGAGGAGGCGTAAATGGCCGAAGAAGAAAAGAAAAAATCCAGCCGGCGGTGGGAAGCCGGCGGGGTCTTTATTCCCGCC
>Ga0307425_1001670_pt1 | contig 13055 bp, 8 predicted proteins | sample SalMarWE160330MG_FD_202152 | JGI IMG/M metagenome (GOLD analysis project Ga0307425, IMG submission 202152) | Salt marsh sediment microbial communities from the Plum Island Ecosystem LTER, Massachusetts, United States - WE1603-30 | ecosystem: Environmental > Aquatic > Marine > Intertidal zone >... | reverse complement strand
ATCAGGTTTACTATTGAGGCGAACGATAAGATTGACCTGCAAACCACAAACATCCAGTTCTTTATCGGCACTTCAGACACAGACACGGCTAAGTTTGAATACCCAGACGCCCTATCCGCTGATTATCTAATCGAAAATGACATCCTGTACCGGTATACGGGCGATGGTCAAATCTGGGCATGGGAGCGCGTGGGGGCGGTCTCTTGTGAAAATTCCAATGGAACTTATAATGTAACAATAAACAAGACTCCTATAAATATCGCCCAAAACAGTCTGATAGAGGTGATAGCGGTCACTCAAGATCAGGAATGGAACCTCCAGGATCAGACCGATCTCCTTCGGATCGTGACCCGAATGAGCCAGTATTCGAGCAAGGAGGACCTCGATAATAATATCCCCCCCCCGGGGGACATCAGGAAAATAGGCGTGGCCCTGACGGACTCGCACATGATGATCACTGTTGATCTGGAGGGCACCATAGATATCGCCAACCATTATGGCGTGTTCATAGATACAAATCCCCTTGAAGAGGGCTATCAATACTATAATATTACCGCCTCTTACATGATTCTCGACAATGGGTTTTACCAATATACCGGAGACGGGGAGAGCTGGGACTGGCGTCTAATCAGATCCGTTGATGTAAATCAGGGAAAAGGAACCTTATCGTACACCATCGACTGCAATAAAATCGAATTTGCAGGAAGCAGTGCTGAACTCATCGGTTTTTCGCTGAATTCCCGTTGGAATGACATAGACAAAAGTGAAGCCCTGCAGATCCTGCTGAATTTGAAAGAGGAAATTTGAAGTACCATAGCACGTGACACAAGATACATGGCATTTCCCGGTCTGCTCTAACTGAATTTCAGAGCTTTTCCTCCATTTCCCTGAAGGCCTTTACCGCGTCTTCACCGGTTTCATAGATTCCTATAAATTTGTACAAATTCATGAGTCTGAAAAGGGCGCTGACCACATCTGAGACACTGCAGAGATGGAGCATGCCACCCTTGTCTTTCAGCTTTTTGTAACATAAGAGAATAGCTTTACACCCAGAGCTGTCGATAAACTTCGGCTTACTCAGGTCAAACACAACCATTTTGTTGTCCTCTAACAGCGGGGCTACTGCGTCGCTGAATTCCTGGGAATTGCTTGCTTCCAAAGTGTCTCCAGGCAAGGTTACGACAATAATATCGCCCTTTTTTTCCACATTAAGATCCATAGGTACTTTCCCTTTCAATACGACTTGATTCTTTTACAAGCGAAATGGTGCATTTTCCGTTTTGGGATCGATCATAAGTGACTTCGTCCACTCTGTTTTCAATGATAAACAAACCAACCCCTGAGACTTCGGCGCCGTCAAAAACAGGCGGGTCCGCAGAGACCGGGGCAAAATCCTCACCCCAATGATTGAGAAGGATGGTCAGTCGGGTATCTGTGGGATGAGCCTCAATCAAAATCGGTTTCCCCATACGTCCTCTGTATGAGTGCTTTATAATGTTGGTAGTCACCTCGTGGACCGCATGGACCAGTTCGCTTATGCTCTCGTTGTTCAAAATTGTGCGCATATGTCTCATGGCAACCTCACGCACAAATTCTCTTACCTTGACTACCTGAGTCAAGTCACTCGATATCTCCAGTTTAAGGATGACGGGTGACATTTTTACTTAATCTCCATTTTTCCCTCTACCCACAACAGATATTGAAGTATGGCCGGACATAGACGTTCACACCGTTCACCCACCACACCGCGATTTGAGAACTCAGTGATACAATATAGGAGAAATGAGTTGCAGAATCAAATAAAAAAGCATAAGAGGTTGTCCGGTGTTAGACGACAGGCTGCCTTGCAAAAGTAATGTATTCCAGGTTACGTATTTTATCTTGAAGAATGCAAAAAGCCAGAATCAGTGATATCAAGCACGAAAATGTATAGCCGTAACCGTAGAATTGAAATCCCATCCTGGTGGTAAGATAGCTCAGGCCTGCATTGGATATCAAAAAGACCGACGATACCACGAGGACCGGGCGCCTGAGATCAAAATAAAACAGGATAATAATAGTAAGCGCCAGGAGGACTTGAAGGAATGACCCAACCAGGGCGATCTTAAACAAAGGCACCTGAAGTGCATTAAGACCCGCAGCCTTGGCCAGATTGGGGGCAAAGACGAGGCATATAACAGTAACAGATCCCTGTATTACAAATACATCCTTCATGCTGTTCCTGAGCGCCTCAATCATTTTGTCCTTTTCCATCAGGATACCGGCCATATTCCACTTCCCCATGATTTTTCCATAATATCCCCGGTAATGCTCATAGAAACTGGTTTCTATGTTGATCAAAAACATGGCCAGGGTTGGCACAATAGTAATGTAGGAAAAGAAGATTGGGGCCTCGTAAATGTCGTTGGTCCTGAACCAGGGCACAATCATACGGGAACCCGGCGCCACCCAGAAGACCATCTTATCCACCCATATGGCCAGATTGAACGCGAACCCAATACACATGAGGTCCCAAAACTTCCTGAAATAGACAATAAACCCCCAATCCCACAGCCCTGAACCAGGAAATTCCTTCAATAGTCTTGCAAGGAGCCAGAAGAAGGTCAGGGCCTGACCCAGCAGATAGCCCATGAGATAGCCCTCTGTCCCCATTGATCTTCCCAATCGAAAGCCGGCAATAATGCTCAAAAGAGAGCCTCCAGCAAAGGCATAGACGATGCTGTTGTAGTCTTTTATGGCGGAAAGGAATATCATAGAAAGCCATATCATATCCACCACCAAAAAGAGCACTACACCGCAAAACTTGTGCAAAAAAGATATCTCGAAAAATGAGTAGCACAGTGTTGAAAATAGGGCACCGAAAAAAAGCAGAAGTATACTGCAGGTCAAGAAGGTTGAAAGCGTATTTTGAGTATCCTTTTCATAGAATCGATCTGCGAGATACCTTGTGACCACTAACTGGAGTATACCCACAAAGATAAGTGAAAAGGCGTAGGTGTAGATAACCGTGCTGCGAAATATCTCATGCTCTATCAGCCCCCGCCCCGAACCGTGATACATACCCAAAATTGCCAGGCATATGATTGACATAAGCCAGGGACCTGACGATACTAAGGCCGCATATAAAAAGGCCCTCATGTCACTGATGAGGGTCCCTTTCTTGAGGATCTTCTTTAACTCAAAGCCTATGCCTGCCATCTATTGCCTCATGACCTGAAGTTTCCCCACCCATCAATTCCCTGTAAACACTAAGGTATTCCCGATTTAAGTCGCTTTCTCGATAAAACTTTTCCACTCGTTTCCGGCCTGAAAGGGCCATTTCCTTTCTCAATTCACGGTTGGAAAGGATAGTGATGATTCCCTCGGCCGTACCCACGGGGTCCGCCACCTGTGTCACAATCCCGGAAGGGCCTAATGCCCTATCCTGTTCAGTACGCCCCTCCAACAACTCCCGGCATGCCCCCACATCAGAAGCAACCACAGGGATGCCGGCACAGTTAGCCTCGAGGATAACTAAGGGTTGCGCTTCGCTTATGCTGGTGAGAACAAGGAGATGCAGTCTGGGATAATAATCCATCACATTGACTTTACCAGTAAATTCCAGATGATTCTGAAGGCGCAAGACATCCATAAGTTCAAGACATTCCTGGTAATATTCCGGATTTTCATCCGTTGGTCCCATGACATGGAATTTCACGTTTGGTAGTCGAAGCGAAACTATCTTGACCGCCCTTAACAGTGTCTTGACATCCTTTATGGGAACTACACGGCCCACAAATCCAACATTGAATGCCCCCTTTTCATCCCACTCATCTCCGGAATCAACCGGTTTCAGACTGCTGAATCGGTTGATGTCCACACCGTTGGGAATGACGAAAACCTTATCCGGGTTAGCACCACCCGCCAATTCCAGTTCACGATTGCCCTCGTAAAGGGTGTAAATTCTGTCCGCCTCCTGGTAAGTGATTCTTCCCAAGCTGTCAAAGAGCTGAATCCAGATTTTCTGAAAGGCGCCAAGCTCTTTTTTCAGTTTGATCTGATCCGCGTCTGCCACATAAACCCATTCCGACTGTGCTATTTCGATCTTTCTTTCTTTTGTATAAATGCCGTGTTCGGTAAGGAGCAGTGGTTTTCCATAAAGGTCCTTTGCCTCTGCCCCTAATATACCTGCATATCCTGTAGATACGGTGTGATAGACCTTTGCCATCGGTATATCTGTGCTAAGGACCTTGAAAATGGGGAGGTGTGTAAACCGAAATGTCCAGAAATAATCGATAAAAGATTCACGGTTTTTCTCAGGCCCGTAGAATTCCAGAAGGAGATCCCATGCATCTTTGCCATAGATCATATCATAGGGCAAATAGGCCTCTTTCTTGGAAGATTGAAAAAAAGGTAAAATATCAGCAAACAGAGAATATTTCTTGCCCTTAATCCCCTGATGAAAGGCGCGTAGGAGTTCAATCTGCCGGGACCTCTTTTTTTGCTTAACCCTTGCCTGCGGCGTTAACTCGTAATCGTGCAAATAGACCACCCTCAGGTCTCTAAAGTTATCCGGCAGATCATACTTTCGCTCCCACTTCTCTTTGGACGTGGGGAGGATGCATATACCGGTAAACAGGAGTTCGGGTAGGGCCTTGACCAAGTGGTGCACCCACGTGGATACACCACCCGACACAAAAGGATAGGTCCCCTCAAGCATTAGACACACATCGTACATCGTCACACCTCCTGGGGATTTCCCCAGAATTGCAAAAGGATATCCTTCTGGACATCGCCACTTTTTTGGTTTTTTATGCGGCCAATGCTCCTCGCCACTTCAGACAGGGACTTGGAATTCCCTTTCTCATAGTAAACGCGACAAAGCCCAAGCAGGGGATCTACAGGATCAGAACCGGTTTTGAGGGCTTTCTTGAAATAGCTCTCTGCCTCGGCGAATTGTCCCATAGAGAGGCTCAGCTCTCCTAAAGTAATCGGTATTTCATTGTCGTCAGGCGAATGACCTAAGAGATCTAAATAGATCTCTTTGGCTAATTCCAAATAGTGGGTTTTGGTTTCGTTTTCCAATAAACCACTTTCAGCATATTCCCTGTACTTCTGTCCCAATTGCTTCAAGTGGTTTCCATCTTCTGTTTTTTCACTGCCTGCGAGCCCCTGTATCTCTCTGATTTCATCGGCGTAATCCTCATTCAACTTTTCTAATGTCGAATGTGCGTAGAGGCGGACTTCGGGGTTATTCTCGGCAAGGCATTTCTTGAGGAGACGTACAGCGCTCGGGTTACCGATCCGGCCAAGCAGATCCACCGCTCCCCTCTTCAGATCTTCATCTTCACTATCAAGGATGTCAAGAATTGGTTCTATATTGGTCTCGTCAGCCAGCAGGATCTCGAGGTTCCTGAGGATATCTGCCACCGGCTTCCGCTCTAAAGAATAGTCTGTTACTTCCTGGTAATCCTCAACAACCCCTCTTGACCGCATTATCCAATTTGCCCATAAAAGTGCGAAAAGGACGCCGACAATACCAATTGCGGGGAGAAAAAGAGTCAAGCAGCCGCTGAGGCAGGAATAGAATTTGATGTCTCTCCGTTTTCCCTCAGGCAGAAGGAAGGGGACACAAAAGATCGGTATGGACGCGCACAGATGAAGGGCAAAAGGGACCAAAAGAGTACTCTCGTTGAAGGGCTGGGTTGAAAGACCTTCAATAAAGAGAATACAGGCTATCCCTTCAAGAGCGACAGCCATGACCCACAAGGGGACAATTAAAATTTGAAATTTGAGATTTGAAATCTGGTAAGGCATAAGCCCCTTAGGCCTCTTTCATCAAAGGATTCATCTCTTCGATGGCATTACTGATAATCTGGTCCGGGTCTTCTGTCTCATCAGTCATTCCTGCTATCCCAATTCTCAAACAAAGTGCCTTCTCTTTATCTTCATAGGGCTTGAACTTGAATGCCCCGACCTCTTTTACGATATTCTCCTGAACCACGCTCGCTCCTTCAAGAGGGGTGTTGGGCAGGAGCATGACATATCTACCGGGGGCATCGCTGTGAAAAAAAAGATCCACACCTCGGGTCTTTTTCGATATTATGAGGCTGAAAACAGTGAGAATATCCTCTTTGACTTCATCAGAGAAGGTATGAAAGTCCTTGATGTCAATGACCAATATGCTGAGTGGAAAACGATACCGTCGAGCGCGGTTGTATTCCTCCTCGAGTCGCTCCTGCAAATAGTTGAATGTGTAAGCCCCGGTAATATCGTCAGATATATTCTTATCCTTTGTTTCCTGGAATGTCCTTGCGTTTTCTATAGCAGCCGCGCTCCAGTCCGCCAATAAAGTAGTCACCCTGACTGCCTGCGGGTTGAACTTATCGAAGGGAAGTTTATGGATATTCAACACACCCAATACCTGGTTCTTGCTGCTGATCAGGGGGGACGAGATAATTGTTTTGAAATCGGAGTTTGACTCGAAATCCTCTGAGGTGACAAGCACATTCATGGTAATTGTTTTGGACGCGGCAAGGGCCCGGCCAGCCATCCCTTTGGAGGGATCAATGTCCCGAGGGTACGTGATATCTTGTCTGTCTCCCGAGCTTGCAACCAATTGGAGTCTGTTTTCAGATAGCATATATATCGAAGCGGCCTCCGCAGATATGAAATCATGTACCAACTCAAGTATGGCCGGATAGATATCCCTTTCCTGCAGGGATTTGAGGGCCTGGGCTGCCTCGTAAAGAGTGGAAAGGGTATGTTCCTGGGAAATGATTCGCGTATCCAGTTCCTGTTTCACCTTGTTAAGGACCTCATAGCTGTCGGAAAGCTGATCAAAGGCCGCTTTAATCTCTCCAAGTTCCTTTTCTCTCTCATTGAATTGTCTTTTCTGGACTTCTCTGATCTGTCCGACTATTAACCCCATCACGAGGAATAGAGCAGGTGTGGTGAGAGGTTCAATAGCCATGAGTTCACGGTAGTCAAGACCGGGTCTGGTGAATTTAAAAAGGGCAACAAATGTTATGGCACACAAAAATCCGGACCATAATCCTCCCCGGAAACCATACCTCGTGGCTATCAATAGAATCACAATCCAGTATGGATGGGGGTGAACCCCAAAAAATCCGACATCATTCCTGAACCACAACAGATTTATGGCAATGAGTGCGGCAATTCCCAATAGCCCTGCCATAAGCTCAGGGTACTTGCCTGTCAAATGCCTTTTTTCAGGTGTAGAGGTCTGTGGAAGCATGGTGGTCTATAGTATTATCTCAAACCCTGCATACAGGGTTTCTGTCTTCCCGCCAAAGGCGGTTTCGGATTCTGTAGAGTATTCGTAGCTCATAGTCGCCAGAATGCGGTTTCCCAATCTGATCTTGACCTTTGGAAGGGCATACCATGAATTGACATTCCTGACGGTATGCCTCCTGAACCCCGCTGAAAAACTGTATCCCCAGTAGGTGCAGGGCCAATGTTCAAGGTCAAAAGAAAGGGAATGGATCTCTTCGGATTCTAACATGGGAATCGGTCTGTAGTCATCATATTTAAAGAGAAAGCGGGAACGATAGTAGGAATAACTCGCATATAGACCGGGTCGGTCGGAGAGTTTCCTCGTGAGAATACCCGTAAAGGCCCTTTTTTGGCCGAATTTCCCCACGCTGAAGGCGGTTTTCCCTGCCGTCCCGTCATCGGGCACAAGAGCAAAGTAGTTGCCCTCTTCTACTCCTAAATAGACTCCCCAGGCCGGGCTAAAGCTCCAGTTTAGAGAAAGGGATGCACGGTTGAAGCTCCCGTCAAGTTCAGCGGCCTCAACCGGATCATACCAGGGGCGGTTATGGGCATAGTCCGCCCTGATCTCGCCTTTGCCCGGAAAGGCATACCCAAGGCCGAGTGAAAAAGATGTTCCGCCTCCGATCCCAGAGTAGAACCCCCCACCCAACCTCGCGTTCCAGCGGCTGCCAAATCGGTGGCGAAGTCTGAGAGTGAAATCCCTGATATGACGATCCACTGAAAAAAGCCCCGGCTGTTTTGGCCTGTAGGCTGAAATTCGGCGGTAGTCCATGTCGAGCTTGGTCTGCTGGGTGATATACTGGGAATAACGCAGGGAAAACACGTCGATGCGGGAACGGTCAGATTCCTGAATATAGGGCCTGTAGTCGGTTTCAAAACGGGGTCGGTGTTCCCTCAGGATAGCATGAACACTTCTTAAAGCTTCCCTGTTTTCGGGGTCCAGCTCCAGCACTCTGCAATAATAGTCAAGGGCCTGGCTCCACTGGCCCGAACTCTCGCTTGCCAGGGCATAGTCAGACCATATCCCCGCATCCCGGCGGTAGAATCTCAAGATATTTTCGTAAACTGGATACGTCCAGTCGAACAGCCCGGCCTCATAATAGACCCTTGCCTGGATCCTTTGCGCCCGCAGGTTTGAGGGATTTTCTTGAAGGAGTCTGACTATTTCATCTAATGCCAGCTCGTAATGGGAGTTGTTTACCAGGGTCTCAATATAATCCGCCCATATTTCTTCATCCCCGGGATAACGCATCCTCAGGTTATGATAAATCTGAAGTGATTTCTCGTAGAAGCCCTGTCTGCTGAGTATTCGGGCCTTGATCAGATTCATCTCTCTTTTGTCGCCGAGGCCCGGAAAGAGATCTTCATCCACGGCGGCAGGTCCGGGTTCAGGCCCGCCTTCAGGCGGCCGAATATCCTCAACTGTCGGCGGGAGTTCTTCATCCGGATACTCTTGGCTTGCAATTAAAGAGATCGGAGGTCGGATTTTCGCAGGATGTGGGACCCCACGAGGTGAAGTGTCATTCTCAATAGCCCTTATCTTTATCCCACGCAAGGCGCCGACCGAAAGAGCAGGGGGTTTCAGGATCTTAAAACGCATTTCTGATGTCTCAATGGATACCTCAGTGCCGACTATGTTTTTTCCCTGGATGCTATAAGACATATTGAATAGCCCAAAAAAAACAGTCGTAAGGGGCATGGTAATCCAAAAGACTTTTTTTCTAATTACTTTCAATTTCTATCCCGCGCTGACACACCCGGATTTTGTGTAACCTCTGTTTCCTTAATAAGGTGAAGGGCTTTTTTGTATTGTTTAAACGCCTCTCCCCTGCGACCATTGGCAAAATAGAGCTCCCCCAACTGGTATCTGACCTCATAGTCATCAGGGTTAAGCCTGTTGTACGCCCTGAACCGCCTGATGGCCCTTTCCGGGTCATTATTCCATGCGTAAACCTGGGCGCTTCCCTTCAGGGCGATCAGGCTATTGGGGTTTTTCCTTAAAGCCATATCGTAAAAATGGAGGGCAAGACCGGGCTGTTTAAGCCAGAGGGCCTGGTTTCCGAGTCTTGCTAAGAGTTTGGGGTTTTCAGAGTTCTCCTGGGAAAGGCGTCGGTATATCCTTATGGCCGCCTCATCTTTTCCGGCAAGCTCATAGGCATTGGCAAGCATGATGCCCCCTTTTTGCGACAGTTTTTCCGCCCTTTCCAAATACTCAAGCTGTTTGAGGGCCCTGACCCCGTCCTTTCTGTCCAAATAGGTCTGGGCCAATGTGATGTGGTCCTCTTCCTTGAGAAGACCTTTGCCATCCAAATACTCCAACTGGGCGATGAGTTTATCCGCTGGCCCGAGCCATCCATAATATGTGGCAAGCCGTCTTCGGAGCGATATATCCTCCGGTCTTAATTTAAGTGCCCGTTCAAGAAAAGGTATCCCCTGTTTGATCTTTCCCGCGTCAACATAAGCCTCTCCGGCGGTTAGTGCCTTTTTGAAACTCCCTGGATCTTTTTCCGAAATATCTCCCAGAATATTTGTGACATCCGCACTCCGGTCGGTCCACGATGCCAGACGTATCAGATTATCCTGAAGGGCGGCATTTTCAGGATATTGACGAAAGAGATCCCTGTATATGCGATAGGCCTGATCGAGTAATCCCGCCTGCTCAGCCATTTTAGCCGCTTCGAGAAGCTCGCCCTTTTTTCTTCCTCCTTTTTCTGCCACCTTCAGGATCTGTTCAAAGGCCTGTTTAGGCTGATTGGTCCAGAGATAGAGCTTGGACAGTTGTCTCCTGGCGGGCAGATCCCCCGGTTTAAGATTCAAATAGTTCCTGTAGGCCGTAATGGCCTTTTTCTCACGGCCTTGACTGAGGTAGAATTTGGCCAATTTGAGTTGAAGCGCCGCGTCTTCCGGCCGCAGCTTTCTTGATAAGACCAGGGCCTCTCCTATAAGTTTGGCCTGGCCTGTAAAATTTGCAGCCTGCAGCATCCTGTCAATGTTTTCCCTTCCCCCCTTATGCCGTATAGCAAGCCTCCTATAAAGCTCATAGGCCTTTTCCGGTCTGTCGATCGAGAGATACATCCTGGCTGCCGTTTTTTCGATCTCAGGATCCGAGGGCAACAGTCTCAAGGCCGTTTTGACAGCCCCTTCGACTGCTGATTTGTCGCCCGTATACCCCGCCACCTCGAGCATCTTGAGAATATCGGCCCTGTTCCCTCCTGACAGGTCCGCTAATTTGAGATAGATAGGGTAGGCACTGGCAGGTTGCTCCCTGGCGAGGTAGAGGTCCGCCATTTTTCTAAGGACAAAGGGATCATCGGGTCTCAGTTTCAGGGCGATTTCTATTGCCCGGGCCTGGAGTACAGCGTTCCCGGTGTACCCGGCCACCTTTATTAGTTCATCTACATACTCAGATGTTCCGCCGGTAGATTCGGCCAGTTGCACATATAAAGGAAAGGCCTTGGCCGGATCATTGCTCTCAAGATAGAGTGCTGCAAGATGTCGCCTGTAGTCCATTTTATCCGGATCATTTTCGACCAATTGCTCATAGGCCTGGATGGCGGTATCGAGGTTGTTGACCTCCTCCGCAATTTTTGCCATGGAGAGCAGTATTTCCTGGTTCTCCGGATTGGTCCTGTTTATCTCAGTGAGAAGCATAAGGGCCTGTTTATCCATTCCATTCCATCTCAGGACCTCGACCATCTCCAGCCTGTTCCGGATGCCTGAACCCTTTTCTCTGTCCAGGTATGAGACAAAGGCCGTGCCTCTCTTTGCCTGATCGGTCCTGACAAAGGCCTCTATGCACTTGAGAATAGCTCCGGTTCGATCAGGGGGATGCCCCTCCTGATCCGGTTCCATGATCTCTTCCCGATATTGTTTCCTGATAAGATAAAGGGAGGACATAAGGGCGTCGAGATAGGGATCATCCTCCTTTTCCTTCATACTAAGCTTTGAAAGTGATTCCAGTTCTGTGGTGATCAATCTCATGAGGGGATCCGCAGAGACCTGCTCGGGAGGCAGCTTTTCCTCAAGCAAGACAAGGTGGGAGATAGCAGAGGCCTCCTTTTCAGAATGCCCGTAATAGCGGTCATAATTGATTAGTTTATTCCAGGCCCCGGCATTATCGGGATCGACCTCGGCTATCTTTTCCCAGACTCTCATGGCGGCCTTGGGATCCCTGTTCCATTCGTAAAGCTGTGCCAGTTCCATCAGATCAGGCACATCCCGAGGGTCTTGCCTGATGGCCCGTTCCAGTGCAGCTATGGCCTTGTGCGGTTCTCCCCGCAAAAGAAAGAGGCGGGAGGCCAGCGCAAGGAATCGGGCATTGTTCGGGTCCTTTGCCAGCAATTCGGTAAGGCATACCTGGGCCTTTTCAAGCTGGCCCGTTTCAATATAAATGGGTACCAGCTCTTCTTTGTCCGGAAACAAAAGAATAGTGACGCCGACTACAATAAACACAAAAAAAATGATCTGCCACGGTTTGACTTTCAACGCGCGTTGATCTCCACTGTTCCTGTACTGAGCCCTTTGAGGGAAACGTCTCCCTTTTCATCCGACTCAAACCACCGGGGCTTATTACCAACTGCTGAGCCTTCTACTTCAAAAGACCGCCCGGGGATCAGACCGCCGATTGCAATTCTTCCCTTTCCGAATCCCTTGAAATTCAGCCTTATTGATTGCTTCTTCGCGTCAAAATCGGTGACCCATCCGGAGGCCTCTTTCAAAAAAGGGCTTTTTGAAGCAGTGCCCACATTTGAAAGCACGATGACGGCCCTCTCCTTTTCCGGGACAAGCGAGACGTAAAGCCCTTGCGGTTCAACTACGTAGCCCAGGACATTTTGACATTGCCCGAGATCAGGGGTCTTGGGCTCTGAATCAAAGCGTATGGTGAGACAGGGGCCATAGTCCTCTATTATGTAATGCCCCGGCTTCTCTACCTTCATGCGCACCTTGATAAAGCCAAGGACCATGCGGATGTAGTCAGAGGAAAATACCGGGGCGATGGTCTGCTTCATAACCCATTCGTATACATCCTGGAGGGCCTTCAGGGAAGCGGGATATTCGCCACTGTAGAAGTGGTAATAGATATCGATCGGTTTGATCCTCCGGGGAGACCCGGTCCGTTTCATGGTGGTGATAATTTCCCTGTAACCGTAATAAGGTCCTTTCCACAGATTGGTCAGGATGTTCTCATTCACCTGGCCGATGAAAACCTGATACCTTGATCCCACCTTGCGGTAGAGCGGGGCAACGGAAGAATATGAATCATTGTAATTGTCAAAAATGGTATCGCCTCCGTTCATGTTCAAGGCCCCCAAGGCATCGCATCGGGCAATGTCCGACTCCGTGGGCTCGCAATTGCCCGACCAGAGCAATACCCTGCAGGGCTTTCCCGGTGGAGCAAGTTCTTCCGTTATGTATTTCATCGAGTAATCGATCTCTTTTTTTGGGTCATGGGAATAGCCGGGAATCTTGATCCCATATTGATGGTCATACCAGTCCTTATGTTTGTACTCAGGGTCCCAGTAGAAGGGATGAGAATAGCTGTGGGAGGCAGGTTCCACATTCGGCAATTTATATATCTCCCTGGCAATACCCACCAGACGGGAATTACCAACAGCCTTTGGGTCGATTTCACCCGCAATCACGGAAACAGTAACGGGAAAATCGTATTTCTTTAGGATCTCATCTCTGATCATCTCGGCGCATAAACTTTTCTTGTCGATCCGTGAAAGCCCACCGAATGCATCGCCGTCTATGTGAGAAAAGGCTACACGAAGCCCGTT
>Ga0307425_1001668_pt1 | contig 13063 bp, 12 predicted proteins | sample SalMarWE160330MG_FD_202152 | JGI IMG/M metagenome (GOLD analysis project Ga0307425, IMG submission 202152) | Salt marsh sediment microbial communities from the Plum Island Ecosystem LTER, Massachusetts, United States - WE1603-30 | ecosystem: Environmental > Aquatic > Marine > Intertidal zone >... | reverse complement strand
GCTCATCCAGGACATTCCTTCACAAGTGGGGACAGAGGTAGACCATCGCCGAAAGTATCATCATGTGCGGATTGAGCCGAACAGCTCATTGGAAAAATATCTTGACAATGAAGAAGCAATGGTCTATTCAAATCATCATCAGGCGGTCGATAAGCTCGGTCAAAATCTGAAGGTTATAGCTCATGCCGATGATGGCGTCATCGAGGCGGCCGAGCGTGTTAACGGCGGCTTCGGTTTATTCGTGCAGTGGCATCCGGAATCTATGAGCGACACCGCTCATCGCAATGCAATTTATGGCGCCCTGGTTCGTGCGGCCGCACAGACAAAAAGTAACTTACGAAAGAGCGGGAAAAACTGAATGAAAATCATCCAGACAATATCACAGTTCGAACATATCCCAAAGGGCTGCGTGCTGACCATCGGCAACTTTGACGGTGTCCACGTCGGCCATCAGGAAATAATAACCGTCGCCAGACAGGCTGCCGAAAAAAATAACGCGGAATTAATAGCGATGGTTTTCGATCCGCATCCGGTTGCTATTCTGCACCCGGAAATGGCACCGGGAGTACTGACTCCCCTGGACATCAAAAAGCACCTGCTGGCAAAGAACGGCGTAGACAGGCTGATCGTGCTGAGAACCAACCATAAGCTGCTCGACCTTTCACCCGAAGATTTTGTAGGACGGTTTCTCGTCGAGTATATTAAGCCGAACGTTATCGTTGAGGGCGAAGATTTTAATTTCGGTGCGGGACGGGCCGGTAATATCGATACACTAAAAAAATTGATCACTGAGAAGGGCTTCGAAGTACGTATAATCAAACCGAAAAAAATTAAACTTTCGACCGGCCAGAGCGTCAGGGTTTCGAGTACCATGATTCGCTATATGCTCGAAGGCGGCCACGTGGCCGATGCCGCTGTGGCTTTGGGCAGGCCTTATCGAATTGCCGAAAGGATTATACCTGGCCGCGGAGTCGGGATAAAACTGGGCTTTCCCACCCTGAATATGAAAAAACCAAAGCAGGTTATTCCCGCCGAGGGCGTTTATGCCGGTTTCGTGAAAACCGGTGAATACATCGACGCTGCTCTGACTTCCAAAGAAAAAATTCCCGCCGTCTATAGTATCGGCCAGGCAAGGACATACGGCGACGATTTCCCACTGCTGATAGAAGCGCATCTGCTGATTAATGACGTCGGAGATATGATAGGTCACTATATGACCATGGATTTCATTGAGCGTATCCGCAATCAGCGCAAATTCAAGACCCCCGAAGACCTTTCCAAGCAAATCGCAAAAGACTGTCACCAGGCAAGAAAAATATTGGCTTCACAGGGGCAAAATTTTACATCTGAATAAAACAGGGATCACTCTTCTCGGCCATGGCTTTGAGCGCAGCTCTCGTCGATTTTGCTGTAATATATAATACGGACCGTTAGGATTTTACTTCTTTCCTGCTTCAGCCTCTCCGGGCTTTTGAGACCTGGCTATTATGAGTTGCACTACGGCACCAATTCCCACCATTGAAAAATATGTCGCCGTTAGTGCGAGCCGATGCCCTCCGAATGCACTGCACATCTGAAAGCCGGCCGCCATGAGCAGACTCTCGAGCCCCACAAGAACCAATAGAGCCCCCACAACGCTGCAGCACAGAGCAATTACAAATCTCTTGATAAGCCAGACCAGAAGCAAGCCTCCGAGGCCTCCGACAAGTGTGGACAGCAGAAGCTTCCATTTATACGGACTCATGGTACCCAACGTGTCCTCAAGCAGCGCCTTGAGCTTATCAAAGAAACCGTCCTGCTCCTCTGAAATCTCGTTGACATAAGATAATCGCGTGGTCGAGTCCATCTGGCTGAACGAGCTAACTGCCACAGGCTCCAACTCTGCTTCCTGTTGCTGCGCAGGACTTCCCAGAATCGCGCCCGAATAGCCGGCCCCACCCGCGAGGGCGAAGACAATTATGGCAAGCACTATGATTATGATATTTCGAAGAAGAACCGCCGCAGCACAGAAGACGGCAGCTCCTATACCCATGCTCAACAGCGAGCTTACATCGAGCCATTGAGAAACCAGCAAGCCGCAAAACGATCCCACTGCGGCCCCAAGGATTCCGATGATAACCGAGCTGAAATATGTGCCCGCCAGCCAGAGCAGCAGACCGGCAACCGTCGCTACCGCCCCAACACCGAGTAACGTCAGTAGCTGGGCTCCCACACAGACCGTCTCAATCCTGATAAGCAATTCATACATAACTGGCTCCCGATTATATAAATCCCAGCCAAAGCTACATTGCCTCGGCCCATTCTTCCCGATATCCGGCCACACCAGTTATACCATTCATTGCTTTCCTGTCCAGCATCAGAATCATAAACGCCTCATCCGGCACATCCCATTCACTGCTGATTCCGAACCGGCCGGCCCATTCAAAGCCAAATCGAGCATAATATTCCGGTTGGCCGATCACAATAATGTAAGGGCATCCACCTTGCTTGATCCGTGCTATTGCCGTCTGTACAAGTTCGGTGCCGATACCTTTTCTCTGGTATTCCGGCAGTACAGCCAGCGGCGCCAGGCCCGTCCCTACGAGTCTTCCATGCTCGCCCTCTATCACTGCCGGGCTGAACAGGATATGCCCCACTACCTTACCGTCGGTTAATGCCACGAGAGAAAGTACGCTATTGCAGTTCTTCCGCAGTTTATCTACTATCGAAGCCTCCTGTTCCTGGCCGAAAGCTCGTATATTGACCTGGCGGATTTCAGGGATATCTTGCGGCTGTTCTCTTCGAATTATGGACATTTTCTTTTATCGCCAATAACGCCAATAGCAAAATCCAAGTCCTGCCTGAAACAGGACAATAGCCAGAAATACAATCCTGAGCCTTAGTTTTTTCGTTTTGTGCCTGAAGACTAACTGGCCCAGGAAAGCACCCGGCGTACCACCCAACAAAGCCAGCATATGCAGGACCAGTTCAGGAACACGCGGCCGATTCCTGACAGCCTGCCGTTTGTCATACCCATAGAATACGAACGCAATGACACTCATACCTATAAGGCAGGCGTAAAGAGCATTCACTCGCATCCACCACAATAATCCAGATACGACAGCTATCAGGATTACAGCAATCACAAAGAAAAATCTTTTCGGATCACGCTTTGACATTCGTCGATTCTGCTCCTGAGCAATCCGAGCAATAAACCGGCTTCCTCCTAAACATCGCAAGCCTGCACGGCCTGAACGAGTGATTCCATCGGATCTCGCGTAGGGGTATACTCGTGGGCAACATAGCCCTGATAGCCGCTCTCGGCAATTGCCCTCATTACCGCGGGATAATATATTTCCTGGTTCTCGTCGAGCTCATGCCGGCCGGGAACCCCTGCGGTATGGAAATGACCGATGAAATCGATGTTCTTGCGGATTGTTGCAATCAGGTCGCCCTCCATGATCTGCATGTGATAAATGTCGTACAGCATCTTGAAGCGCGGCGAGTTGACGCGCCGGCACAGTTCGAAGCCCCATGCGGATTTGTCGCACATGTAGCCGGGGTGGTTGACCTTGCTGTTGAGCAGTTCCATGCAGATAGTCACGCCGGAATCCTCGGCGACCTTGACCGCCTCCTTGAGGATGGTAAGGCAATTATCCATTCCCTGCTCGTCGCTGATTCCCTCGCGGTCGCCGGCCATGCAGATTACGTTAGGCCATTTATACCCGGCCGCTGCTTTGATGTTAGTTTTGAAATCTTCAAGGAATTTAGAATGCATCGATTTATCGTTAAGACCCTTCTTAATCGAGCCGGCGCCAGGCACCATTGTCGCAACCAGGCCGTGCTTTTTGACCGCATCCCAGTCGCCACGACCGACGAGGTCCAATCCCAGCAGACCCATCTTTGCGGCCACGTCAGCTTCCTGCTCCCGACTGAGCTTCATCTTCCCCAGACAGCCCCTGCATATCGACTGTTTGATACGTCCTTTTTTCACGATTTTTTTCGTTTCGCCACCCTTAACCCGGGACAACACCCCTAATATAGACGAGGCACCTACAACTCCTGTCGCCATTGTGAGAAGCCTGCGACGTGTAACAGAATTCTCGGCAGACTTTCGAATATCCAAACACCTGTTAATACGATTCATTTTGTGTCCCTTTCCACAATTGAAGCTTTTATAAAAATTGGCATTACCATCGTGAACGAGCGTCTCATTAGGTCCACTCATGCACGCCGATAGGAGGCAGCTCTCCAACTAAATATTTATCAATCCTATCATTTGGACCGTCGGCAGTCAACAAATGTTCGGCAAAGCTTTGTAATTGCAAGTTAATGCTTAATAAAGTATCTTTATGGAGTTAGGTATTGAGTCGATGGATTTGTTTATGCTGTTGCTCGATTAAAAGATATAGTTTTTTGGAGGTATAAGTTCGTGATGAAGATGTACTATAAGTTTATGATCTTGATGTTCGTGGTTGGGTCTGTAGCTCATGCCGGGGATTGGCCGCATTGGCGCGGGCCTTACTTTAACGGTTCGTCAGATGAGAAGAATTTGCCTTCAGATTGGAGCCAAACCGAGGGGATCGTCTGGAGTGCTGAGTTAGCCGGCCCTTCTGCCGCCACACCAATAATCTGTACAGACCGGGTCTTCCTGTCGGGCGTCGATTCTGCCAAAGATATGCTGCTGGCGATGTGTTTCGACCGCGCAAACGGAAATCTCCTCTGGCAGAATGAGATTGCAAAGGGAATCAGCCATGATAATCGCAGCACTTTCGCCGCCTCCTCACCGGTAACAGACGGCACGATTGTGGTTTTCTTGTACGCTAACGGCGACCTGGTGTGCTTCGATGTCAGCGGTAATCGTCAGTGGGCACGCAATCTCCATCGCGACTACGGTGAATTCGCAATCAATTGGACTTTCGGCAGCAGTCCCACGCTGTTTAACAATAGACTCTACATACAGGTGTTGCAACGGGATGTTCCGGTGAGAGGCCGTGGAATGACAGACAGGATGAACGAATCGTATATACTGGCAGTCGATCCGAGAACGGGCAAGACACTCTGGCGTCAGATCCGACCAAGTAAAGCCCAGGCGGAGGCACGAGAAGCTTATAGCACTCCGATTCCTTATTCACTCAACGGTAAAGAACAATTGTTAGTCGTCGGCGGAGATGTGCTGACAGGTCATGACCTTCAAACAGGAGAGGAACTCTGGCGATGGGGCACCTGGAATCCCAGGCGCATCGGGCATTGGCGGCTGGTTACATCCCCGGTTGCCGGCGAAAATATCGTTCTTGTCTGCGCACCGAAGAACGATCCGATCTACGCTATCCGTCCCAAAGGAACCGGCGTGCTCGACGACAGCGTCGTTGCCTGGGTCAACCGGGACGTTAAAGAAATCTCTTCCGATGTCCCCACCCCAGCCTTCTACGACGGCGATTTCTTTGTCTTAAGCGACCTGCGGAAATGCCTGTCGCGTGTGGAGCCTAGTACAGGCAAGGCAAAGTGGATAATCAAGACGCCCGGTAATGCGAAATATGAAGCTTCGCCGCTTGCCGCCGATGGAAAAATTTACTTAATCAATCACGCCGGAGAAGCTGCTGTGGTCGATGCTGCAAACGGTGATGTTCTCAAGGTGATTCCCATGGACAAAGTCAGCGGCCAGCAAGTCGTTCGCGCATCAATCAGTGCCGCATACGGCCAGCTATTCATACGGACAACTCACCGATTATACTGCGTGGGCAAATGAGCCCGGTCCGACACAAGTGGCATAGCCAGCGGAAGTGGAAGGAATCGTATCTTCGTCACAGCTTATAGATGTCGGCTCGGCGATCGATTATGTGCCCCCCCTTTGTTTGCCGGTCCTTTGGAAAGATCAATCTCAGTGACGGCATAGGTTTTCGTATCGTCTTCGGTGTTACAAACAACACCATCCCTGTGGTCAGTAATAAGGGCCTGTCCCGGGTGGGTAAAAACTGCTCGCGCCGAGACCGACAGAACCGGAGGCTTTGAGAAAACAGCGATGGTCGAGTTCCATAGCAAATTTCCGATTCCTTTATAGCATTATTACGTGCTCATAATAGGCAACGCAGTAAGATTATGCTATGCTATCGGGCAAATACGGATTTGTCAACTTGTGGCCGGGCAAATAGAAACGGGAATTGACCGCTATGAAAAAGCAGAATATCAAAGAGCTAATCAAAATCAGCAAAGAAGTAATTGCAGACGGTTCACTGGAAAATGGGGCAATTGTAGCCGCTAATTCCGATAAGGCAATCTACCCGGCAATCACCCAGGATTACAGGTACGTTTGGATTCGGGACGCGGCGTATGTATGCATGGCTGCTGATCTGCTGAGGCTCAGGGACATCCCGGAAAGGTTTTTTGACTGGTGTCTGAATCGAGCCGAGGATTTTGAAAAAACAGGTTTGTTCTACAATGCATATAATGTCAATGGAACGATTCATGGCACATTGATACCGCCCGATGAGCTAAGAGTGCCCCGGCACCTGCGGGAAAGTTGCATTGATCTGATACACTACGGAACGCAATTCCAGCCTGACCAGAGCGGTTCGTTATTAATAGCGATAGCTCACCACATAAAGCATTTCGACGCCGATGTCTCTAAGTTCGAAAAATTGATAGAGAAAACCGCCTCCGGCATCTGTCGTTCATGGAAGGACGATACGTTTATTTTGCCTTGTTATGATTTATGGGAGGAAAGATGCGTTCTTCCCGAACATCGAGGTTTTCATACCTACTCGTTAGCGATGTGCATCGCGGGACTCCGAGCAGCAATCGAGCTGCTTGGCAAGAAAAGAAAATGGCTGCAAACAGAAAAGGAAATGTCAAAAACTTTCGCGGAGATTTATTCGGACAGCACAAAATCCATTCCGAGGACATATCGGAGGGGAGCAATAGCCAAAAATCGTAAAACAAGAGCTGATGACTTGAAACCCGACACATCGCTGCTGGGATTGGTTTACCCTTCGGGGATATTGGATCCGCTGGATGAGAAGATCAAGAGGACGGTTCTTGAAATAATAAAAACGAACACGATGGATCGCGGAGGCCTGTTCAGATATCCTGAGGACAAGTATTGCGGTGGAGTGCGGAAAGGATGGGTGACGCTTACCGGCGCGGGGGCATGGCCTTTACTCAGCTTTTGGATGTCCATCTATTACAGCCTTTGCGGCGACAATAAAAATGCGAGGAAATTCTTCGACCGGCCTCTTAAGCGAATAGATAAATACATTCCCGAACAAATATTCGAAGATAAGTCGCGTCCATCTATATCTCCGCTCATCTGGTCTCATGCAATGTTTGTTATAGCGGCGAAATTTTTAGGGCATATATAGCGAATCGAAATATCGGGTTTCTATCGAACTATAATTTACGAAAGGTATAAAGATGTTGGAAAACAAAGCAAAATTCTCAAAAGAATCGATGCTGCTGTTGTTCGTTCTTGCGATATTGATATATGTTGCTGCAGGTATGGATGCCGGTGCGAGAGCAGGTGACAGAGAAATAGCGGGCAAACAACTCTTGACATCGACCAATCGTCCGATGCGAAATCGACAGGATTTGGTAATGACTGTCGGTCAGGCCGAAGGCGACCTGCGGGGCGACGATGACAAGGTCATCCAGGCCGGCATAGATTATCTGCACCGGTTGGGCGGAGGCACGCTTGAAGTTCTGCCGGGCGTGTATAACCTGCGGAACGCAATCTATCTGCACCCCAACATTACCCTGCGAGGCTCGGGCGAAGAAACCATTCTCAGGAAAACCGGCAGCGTCGTGACCGCTCTGGCGAGGGATTCTGACTGGTTCGAGTACGGCGTTCAGGTGGCCGATACGAAAGGATTCGTGCCGGCAGGTGGGATTATGCTAAGATCGAAAACAGGCCCCGGAGACTGGCAGTTCGACGTGCTGCGTGCTACGGTCACCGCCATTGAAGGGGATGTCATCTTCCTGGACCGGCTGACCAAAGAGAATTTCTGGCTGGAAAAAGACGCCACGGCTGCGACTATCTTCCCCATCCTTACCGCTGAAAACGTGGACGACGTTGTTGTGGAGGATATCGTCCTCGACGGCAACCGCGATGAAAACGAGCATATTAACGGCAACTTCGCCGGCGCAGTCTTCATCCAGAATTGCAACCGGTGGCAATTCAAGAATGTTACTTCCCGGAACTATAACGGCGATGGTTTCAGCTTCCAGGTCTGCGATGATATCCGGTTTCTAAACTGCACCGCAATAAACAACGCCGACCTGGGATTCCACACCGGAAGCGGCTCCCAGCGGTCTGTTTTCCAAAATTGCTCGGCCCGGGGCAATAGTCAGGGGATTTACTTTTGCTGGAGCGTTTCGGACGGGCTTGCGGAGAATTGTGTTTTGTCGGAGAACAGTACGTATGGAATCAGCATCGGACACCGTGACACTGATAACATCATCCGGCAATGCACGATCGAGCGCAACGGCCAGATCGGAATATTGTTTCGTAAGGAGGCAAACGAATTTCGCAGCGGCAGCCGGAACAAGATCGAGAATTGTATTATTCGTGATAATGGCATAAAAGAGCAGGGAATCGGCATAGACATTCAGGGAAAAATCCGGGACATCGCTATTCACAACACAAGGTTTGAAAATACAGCAGAGAAGAATCAGAATATAAGCATTCGTATCGGCGGGGAGGCTGAGCGAATTATGTTGGAAGGCAATACCTTCGAGAATTGCCCGGTACAAATCAAAGACCTGCGATCCGATAAAGACTGACCAACGCTTATCTCGTGCATTATTCCCGCCTGAATATATATGAATATATAAAAGATGCTAAACCGATAAAATAGGTTTGTCATTTGAATAAACATAATGTTGCTGGTAAATTAATTTATAAACACAACTTGATATTAAGCTTGACAAATGTATATATCTATCATATACTTATAATATAATGAATGATATTGAAAAATTATTGAATTGCACGGGATTTGAGTGGGACAAGGACAATATTGAAAAGAACTGGTTAAAGCATAAGGTAACTCCCGTCGAGTGTGAGCAGGTTTTTTTTAATAAGGCTTTGATTGCTGAGGACGTGAAACATTCTCAGCAGGAGAAAAGATGCTATGCTCTCGGTCTGACAAATAACAGAAGGTTACTTTTTGTCGCTTTTACAATTCGAAGGAACCTAATACGCGTCATCTCGGCACGGAATATTAGCAAAAAAGAAAGGAAAATCTATGAAGAACAAGCTTAAGCGAATACCTAAGTTCAGGAATGAAGATGAGGATCGCGAATTCTGGAGCAAACATGACTCGACAGATTATTTGGACTGGAAGAAAGCAAAAAAAGTTGTGCTTCCTAATCTCAAGCCCTCCGTAAAAACAATTTCAATTAGACTGCCGGAGATGATGCTGGAAGAGCTCAAGCTTCTTGCCAACAAAAGAGATGTGCCCTATCAGTCTCTCTTAAAGATGTTTTTGGCCGAGAGAATTGATAAAGAATTATCTCATTCAACAAAACTCTGAGAATGTAGTATCGATAACAAGCCTTAAAGCCAAAAAATAATTTATAAATATCACAAAAGGATTACAGTGACAAATAATCGTAATTTTCAAAAAGCGGTAGAGTTGATAAACAAATCGAATGATATTTTAATCACGTCTCATACAAGGCCGGATGGGGATGCCTGCGGATGCGTTACTGCGATGTGTGAAGCGCTGGGGGCGCTCGGCAGGAATGTCACGCCGTTGCTGCTTTCGCCGGTGCCGCAGTGGTATGAATTTTTATTCACCCAAAAACCCGCCGTGCTCGATGAAGATATTCAGCTTGATGCGCTGACGGCAGGGCGGTTCGGCCAATTCGACCTGGTCCTCATCGTTGATACCAACAGCCACAGCCAATTAGCGAAATTCAACGATTACCTCAAGCAGAACGATGCTCCGGTCCTGGTCCTTGACCATCACGAAACCTCGGACGGCCTCGGAGACGTGGAGCTAATCGATTCCGACGCCGCCGCGACGGGCCTGATTGTGCTTGATTTGCTTAAATACGCAGGCTGGCCCGTCACCGGGAAAATTGCCGAATCGCTGTTCGTCGCACTGGCGACCGATACTGGCTGGTTTCAGTTCCGCAATACAAACAGCAGGGTCTATCGTGCATGTGCCGAGCTGATTGACGCCGGCGTAAAACCGACGCAAATCTACGACCATTTGTATCTGAACTTCTCATATCCGCGTTTCAAGCTGATGGCCGGGATGCTCGACAAGCTCGAGCTGCATCTGGACGACCGATACGCCGTAATGCAGATAACACGGCAGGATTTCGAGCAAACCGGCGCCGAATACAATGACACGGAGAACCTCATCAACGAATGCCACCGCATCGGCTCGATCGAAGCCTCTGCGTTGTTCATCGAACTCAAGGACGGCCGAATCCGGTGCTCGCTGAGAAGCAGGGGCCCCCTTGACGTCAGCGAAATAGCCACCAAATTCGGCGGCGGAGGCCACACAATGGCCGCCGGAACCTTCCTGCCCGGACCTCTTGAAAATGCAAAACAGCTTATTCTCGATCAAGTCTCAAAAAGAATGGATTAGCTTTCTAAAGGAATTAATTATGGCAGATAGATTTGAAACTCACGGCGATTTCAGTTGGTGCGAGCTGCTGACTTATGATGTTGATAGTGCAAAGAAATTCTACGCGGAGCTTTTAGGCTGGACGATGGACGATCAGCCCATGGGAGAAGGTGCCGGTAACTATACCATTCTGAAAGCCGATGGCCGGCCGGTCGGCGGTATTATGAAAATGCCGCCCCAGGTCCCGTCAGGAACTCCACCTCACTGGGGAACCTACGTCACCGTTGATGACGTTGACGCCGCAGCAGCCAGGGTCCAGCAGCATGGCGGCAAGGTATTAGTCCCTCCCAGCGATTCTCCCGACGCCCGGTTCTGCGTGTTTCAGGACCCGCAGGGAGCAGTCTTATCGATCATTTCCTACACAAAAAAACCCGAATAGAAAAATCTCATATCCGATTGAATAATCTCACCCATCCGTACGTCTATATATTTGGACACGAGCTTTTCGAACGAATAATCTGTCCATTCGTGAAAGATAATGCTCGTAGTCCTTTTGATTAATCAAAAGGACTATGTACTTAAGAGTATTAGGAGATGAGAAAATGGGAAGTTTTTGGTCGGCTGTCAAGAGAGGTTCGCGAGCTACTCGCCGGTCATTTGCGCCTGGTCAATACTCCTCGGCAGGAAAGAAGCTGCTCTGTCCCCATTGCAGCAGGGACGAATTCGAAAAAGGAACGGCTCAGCTTAATACGGCGGGAATGACATTCCTCAACCTCGATTGGGCGAACAGATCAGCAACAATCCTCGCCTGTACAAACTGCGGCAACATACAGTGGTTCCTAAGAGAGCCCGAAAGACTGAACGACTGAGTGTTTCTTTACAGATAATGGTCGCTCAATCTTAGGGCAAGTTGTATAATTAAATTTTGGATTCCGGAAAGCACTTAGTTCAAGCGCGGAGCTTTTACAGTGTCTAATGAGACTATAGCTATCGAAAATATAGAAATCCGGCATCAAAGCAAGCTGCTTATGCTGACAGTCATCCTCCTGTCCATCGCTGCTGTTGCATCGCCTATTCTTATCGCTCGGATAATGCTTTACGATGAGGACGGAATTAGTAAGAACACTCTGCTTACTCATCTGGTTTTACCGGGGGTATGGTCGGCCGTCACCTTGATTGTTATCGTTCTTATTGTACGGACTCGAATAGTAGGGGACCTGGATGTGGTTTGGTATCGCTGGACGCGTTCGGAGGTAGTACTATCTATTTTATTCATTCTCATTATTACAGTAGTCTATCCATTATTGGGCGTGCTGTTGCACAAATTGGGAATGACGGCAAGGCCAGACTTATACTTCTGGGCAGACCAAAAAGGATTAGCCTTTTACATAATCCTGACAATACTCAGTGCCGTATTGGGCCCTGTTCTTGAGGAACTCTTTTGGCGAGGATACATACAGAGGGCTCTTGATCGCATCTTTGGTGGGCTTGCGGCCTGCTTAGTTCAGGCTGTTCCCTTTACTTTGTACCATTTTCTACCCCTGGGGGGATTTCTTCAGGTGTTCGTCTTTGGCCTCGCCATGGGAGCATGGCGCTGGCGGCGCAGAACACTTCTCCCTATCATTCTGGCTCACATCGCTGTCAATTCTCTCTGGTGTGCTGCCCGATGGCCGGATTGGCTGGACTGCACAAGAGTATGGGCAACAACTGACTATGTAGCCGAATTCATCGAACTCTCGAAGCCGACCGGCTACGATCCGAACGATGATGCGCGCGAGGATTACGTCAAGGCGGGACAATTAGTTGTGGAATTTCCCGCAGAACTAAAGGAAGTTCGTAAACGATACCCTTCTAAATGGAGCCGGGAAGAACGAACTAAGGCCGAGGCCTGGGTAGAATCCAACAAAGAGGCTCTGGATCTTATCGAGAAAGGAACACGAAAGAGTTGCTATTGGGTCGAGTATGAACGTCAGAATGAGCGCATGCCAGTATTAATGAAAGACCTCGACAAGATGAGATACTTTGTCTTCGCATTGTGTATGCGGGCAACGCTGAGAACGACTGAAGGCCGGCACAACGAAGGGCTCGACGACATAGAGACATGCTACAGACTGGGACGGCACCTGGCGGCAAACAAAGATATTATTTGTCCTCTTGCAGGATATACTGGTCGAAGCTTGGCACTTCGGACAACGCGCATGATATTGGCGCATGAAAAAATCAATGGCCCGCTGTTGAGCAATCTCCAGAGGCGTTACGAAGAATTTGCCGAGGACGATATTTTCGGATTCGACTTCACAGCGGAGATGCTCCTTGCCAAAGACGTAATCCAGTGCATATTTACAGATGACGGACAGGGTGACGGGTACATACCACGATCCTTCTTGAAACAACGAAGCTTACCCGGGGGCGAGTGCGAAACTGGAATTCCCTTTCTGTCTATCGAGACTAAGTCCGATGCTAATAGATGGAGAAAGCTTCAAAGACGCAGAACAACAGAACAAGTGGAA
>Ga0307425_1001666_pt1 | contig 13075 bp, 11 predicted proteins | sample SalMarWE160330MG_FD_202152 | JGI IMG/M metagenome (GOLD analysis project Ga0307425, IMG submission 202152) | Salt marsh sediment microbial communities from the Plum Island Ecosystem LTER, Massachusetts, United States - WE1603-30 | ecosystem: Environmental > Aquatic > Marine > Intertidal zone >... | reverse complement strand
CCGTTACCATTATCGAAATTAGTTTCCCAGCCACCCATAAATGAGAAAGTCCTGCCCGGTGGCGTATAAGTCAGGTTACCACGTGTCATAATATTATTAAAGACGGTCATTGAGGTGCTGGTAATTTCTTTGGTCAAAAGGAACAGATCAGCGGTTATTAAATCCGTCTCCCTGCCGAAATAGGTGAAGGCGCCTATAACATCATAGGACAGGCTTTCTGATAATTTCTGGCTGATCGTGACACTGTTCGTGGAACGTGTGGTATGATAATCTGCATCATACGCGAGAGCTACCTTTTCAATGTAGTTTGAGTAATTCTTCAACAGAGAATTCATGTATTGGGATTTAACCCTTAACTGAAGGTTCTTGTTCCGGTATGCATATTCAGCATCTGCATTATAAACCCGTTTTGGTTTAAATTCCATATACCTGTCGTGGCCATCGGAATCGGCGGTGTCAACGTTCAGGTCTATATCAACTCCCTGGAATAAATTCCGGTTCCCTGATAATGTAAATGTGTGTTTGCCCCTGATGACAGATCCATGTAAACCGAGATTATAAGTGCCCTTATTATCTGCGTATACATTGCTTTTCAGCAGATTACGGAAGTAGTTGTTTTTCTTCGTAATGATATTTACAACACCGGCGATGGCATTTGTACCGTATTGAACGGACATCGGTCCCTGTACAATTTCAATATGGTCGATATTTGCCATGTCGATCTGTGACAGGTCTATATCACCTCCGACACGGCCTACCAGTGGTATTCCGTCAATAAGGTATTTTATGTTTTCCCCTCCCAAACCCTGCATTTCGATGGAAGTTCCCAGTGAAGGATCTACTGTTAGCCGGATGTTCGTCTCATTCGATAACGCTTCACCAAGATTATTTACCCCACGTTCCTGCAGTGTTTTCGCATCCACTACATCTATTTTATAAATGGATTTATCGACAGGTTTTGGTTGGTACTGACCTGTAACCACTACGGTTTCCACATTTATGAAATCCGGTTTCAGACGAATGGTAATATTTTCACCGGGTAACAGGGTATCGGTATAATTTTCATACCCTATAAAGGAAACATTTATCCTGACTTTACTATCCAGGTGGAACTCAATTTTACCTTTCTCATCAGTTATTCCACCTTCAATGTGTTTATTGTCCAGGCTGGAAATGGTAACATTTGAATAAACACATGGCTCAGCGGTATGATCATCTATAATTTTAACAACTGTTTTTTGTGCTAAAATATTGATGGAAAGAGACAGCAAAACTGCAATGATCGAATACTTATTCAATAATGCAATTAGCTTCATATAATAATCTCCAATAATTATACTGCAAATGTATAAAACGTTTCTTATTGCAGTTAATTGTAATGATAAGGAGTGGGGTATTTACCGGGACATATCCACAGTGCATCCTTCCAGCTTTTCTCCTTCTAAGTATCAGAAATATTTTAATGATTTCGTTCGTGCCACCCGGTAAGGATGGCCCTGAAATTGCTTATTGGATGGGCTCCAATGGTGCACAGGTAAATATGCACGACCATGAAGATCGATAGCAGGAATCCGGTAATGACATGGAGAAGGTCGGTTACCAGCAATCCGCTGACACCGAAGACCTTTTCCAGGACAGTTTCGGGGAACAGGAGTCCCCAGCCGGTTATGAAAAGCACGGGTACACCCGCATACATGGCAATGGCGTAGGTAAATGCCTGAAGGGGATTGAACTTTCTCTCTTCACCTATGGGAAATGGAGGATTTTCCTTCCTGAAATATCCCCGCGTGTAATAGCGCAGCTGCTTCATCAGCCTTTCCTTTTCCCCTTTCCACTGGATCCTGTAATTCCTTCCGTTCTTGCTGATGAGGTTCCCGATGAAAAAGACCAGGTAATTCAGCGTCAGTCCAATACCGCTGATGTTATGCATTTTCACGGATACCGGGAAGGAGATCAGCGGAGCATTCGGGTCGGAATACTGCATGCTCAGGCCTGTCAGGATAAGCAAAAGGAAAAACAGGGCATTCAATAAATGCCAGATGCGGATGTATACCGGATATTGATAGATCATTTGATCGTAAAGCTTTTTATACCTTGTTTCTAATTCGAAATACCAGATGCACTGCAATGCCCACGAAGGTCAGTCCGAATATGACCAGGCTGATCACGTTCAGGAAATAATTCCGGTTAGCCCCGATCACATAGGCATTGTTCATGACCACGGCATTGAAAAAACCGAATTCGTTCCTGGCCTCTTTCGCCTGGAACTTGTAGAGTGTGGCCATCAGCAGGGAATTGCTAGAATGGCATTCGCTGCAGAGCCTGACCGCTTTCTCCTTGGGCTGCACCAGGTGTGCCACGAGAATGCTGTCGCTGATCCTCGTGTGGCATTCGATGCACCGTACGTTCCGGAAATGCAGCGCCTGGTTGGGCAGCCAGTCATGGGTCTGGATGATGTTGATGCCTTCCCTGTCGGTCAACAGTTCAAATTCGTCGAAATCGGCATGGCAGGAAAGGCAGATCGAGTTGTCGTAGGCTATGGTTGCCTCCAGGTTTTCCGTATTGCGGATGCTGATATGATACGAATGCGGGTGGCATTTCCAACAGGTGAATCCTCCAGGATTGGCCAGGTAGTGTACGCTCTGCTTGAACTCCTTCTCGATCTCTTCAAAATGGTAATGGGCATAAGCCTCATCCCCTCCGTGGCAGTCAAGGCAGGTAAAGGGTTCCTCAAGCCTCGGCTCAAGCGGGTGCGGAAAGTCTTTATACTCGTAGGAATGGCAGTCCAGGCAGGCGAAACTTTTATGGTTCGACCTGTAAAAATCCTCCCGGAGTATCAGGTGGTCACGGCACATATGCCTGGTCAGGATCCGTCCGGTCTCCTTGCTGGGGAGGAGGAACTTGGTTTCCCCGTGGCAGCGGAAACATTCCTCGTTCTCATCGACGTAATCATTCACGAGCCTGAAGTAATCCAGCAGGCTGTCGGGGACTTCTTTTGCGGAGCCGGCATGGACCTTTCCTATGGAAAGTATCAGGACGCCGGTGATCAAAATACGCAGTAAATAATTTTCAAGATCCATTAAACCCCTTCTATCTCAGAGCAACCGAAATGTTGAAGCCGAACCTGAAATTCCCTTCGGTCAGATCATTGGTATTGTAGAACAGGTTGTACTGCTTGATGATGGAACTGTAGTTCGCAACAAAGATCCTGAAGGAATGGGTACTGGTTCCGATCTCGACACCAAGGCTCGCATTGGGTTTGGTATCCATGGCTTCATGCTGGGTAATCGGCTGGTCATATTCAAAAATGATGGAACTCGAGCCGATGACCTGTGCTCGCCCTCCGAAGGAAAGGGCAAAATTGACGGTGTTGTACCCATGCTCCACGCCGTTAAACCAGGCGAAGGAAGGGATTAGCTGCAGGCTTACGGGTCCCAGTTTCCTCGAAGCGATCAGCTGGGTAAGATAGGACATCCTGTGCATGAAATTGTACTCGGCCTCGGGACCGAAATTGTCCTTGCTCCGCGCATCGATCACCATGTTCCCGTAATAACTGAGCGAGAGCGGAACGCTTCCGGACCGGGTCTGGGTGAATATGGCCACTTTCCACTCAAAATCCTGGAGCTTGTAATCACGGGTGGTACCGAATCCGGCCATGATCCGGTTGGTGATCCCGTAGTCAAGGGCAAGCCTGGTATTGGCTGAACCATAGATCCCAAGGATATCGCTCATGTCCTTGATCTTGGAGAACCTGTGTGCAATATCAAATTTCAGGGAACTCTTGGTAAGGTTCAGTGTGGTGGGATTATCAATCAGGATGGTTGTTCCCCAGGGTTCGCGCACCGGCCGGTCATCCCTCTCCTCTTCCCCCTGGGCCGCAAGGGGAGCAGTAGTAATTATCATTGGCAGAAGGAATGCGAGGATTGCCTTCAGTACAGGTCCGGCGGACCTCTTTGTGAAAAATATCAAGTCTTTCATTGCTGTTATTTTAAGTTTTAATTATGGTTCGGTTAATTATCCTTGGCACCTTCGGTGATCCATTGAAGGATCAGTAGTTTCTCGGTTCCGGTAGCCCTGGAATCATGAGAGCCGTAAAGCTTCTGCATAATCTTGCTGGATGCCGGGTCGGCCGTATTTACATAGCCTCCGTTTACGAGTGCTTCGTGGGAATGCCCCGCCCGCAGGTCGGGGTTCCTCGAGCCTCCGTGGCAGTCCACGCATTTGCTGTCAAAGATCGGCTGTACATCAAGCGAATAGCTGACAGATTCCGGAAGTTCCAGCGGCGGATACACCACTTTCTCACAGGCAGAAAATAGCATGATCAGAGCGAGCATCCCGGCAAAAATGATAGGGACAATTCTTTTCATCAGTTATACTGTTTAGTTCAGGGTGTAAAAATATCTAAAAGATGCAAGGAACAAGAACGGTCAAACATAAACTAAGTTAGGGTTAATATTGATTTATGTCAACAAATACATCGATATAGCTGCGAATATTTTCGTATCTGATCTACCATTGAAGTAATTGGAAATCACCTCTTTAAATTTATTATTACAGCCGTAACTGAGTGTCTGACATACAGATAAACAACATTGAAGGATTTTTTTGCTACTTTTACCCCCCTCTTGAATAGTGTAAAGGATTTCCGGAATGAACTCTTCGGCGAAAAAGATTTACGAATGCACAAATTGTAAGGATTGTCTTCATAAAGCCCCGTATTTTGACAGCCTTTCCGATTCAGAACTTGAAATTCTGAACAGGGACCGTTATTCGGTCCGTTACCGGCAGGGCGAAATGATACTCAAACAGGGTACAACAGCAACTCATGTCCTTTCCCTGATAAGCGGGGTTGTAAAACTTTACATTGAAGGGGTCGGGGACCGGAACCTGGTCCTCAGCCTGCTCAGTCCATGGTCCCTGATCGGCGGACCAGGCGTTTATACCGACCGCAAAATCCATTACTCCGCCGCTGCCGTGAGCGATGTAAAGGTCTGTTTCATCGATACAAATTATTTCAAGCAGGTTACCGATACCAATGCCAGATTTGCCAACCAGATCATCGTACACACAGCCGAACGGGCCATCGATATGTACCATAAGCTGATCAGCCTGACCCAGAAACAGATGCATGGAAGAATGGCAGATGGCCTTTTGTACCTGGCCAATGGTTTCTACAAATCCAGTTCCTTCTGCCTGCAGATCACCCGGCAGGACATCGCGGACATGACGGCCATGTCAAAAGATTCAGCCATCCGCATCCTCAAGGAATTCGAACGCGACGGCATTATTTCACTCAACGGGCGGGAACTGTCCATCCTGGATATGGACCACCTCCACGAATTATCCCACAAAGGATAGACCTTCAGATCTGCTTATTTACTTAACCGGTCCCGGCTGCTTTGAAACAGGTATTGACAGTCAGATGCCCGTTACCTGCACTGGATTTTTATCAGCAGCCGGACTGTCTATCAGCTTGTGGAGTGTTTATCAGCAGGCGGAATGTTTATCAGCAGGCGGAATGTTTATCAGTAGAGGGACTGGTGGCATTCCGAACAGTGGAATTCCTTCCAGGCTTCCCCGATGTCAACCGGGTGGATAAATTCAAGAGAATCCCTCACCCCTACCTCCTTCATTTGCTCCGGGTTTCCCTGCGCAAGGATCATATGGCAGAGGTTGCAATCCCTTGAGATTACCTTTCCGGATTCGGATTTGTGGTTGTTATCGTGGCAACGGTGGCAACCGTTAGAATTGATATGCCCGATGTGGTTGGGATAACTTTCCCATCTGGCCTTCATCTCGGGAAAAATGTTCTGCCTGAAATCTTCCTGGATCCCTGTTATGGCCTTGTCAATCAAGGCATAGTTGCCACTGAAAATCTCCGGGTGCTTCGACTTGTAGTATTCATTGATATCATCGCGGATCACGATCATCGCCGTATCGGTTGTCGCATAATGGGCATAGAGAAGGCCCATGGCCACCTGCTTGATATCCGGAAGTTCCTTGGGTATATCCCCCCGCATCAGTGATGTATTTATAAAGAACGGGGGTGAGTGATATTCGTGGGAAGGCCGGTTATGGCAATCAATGCAGTCCATCATGCGCAGGTTGTCCTCCCCGAGAATGGCCGTATCCGGTTCATTTTCTACATCCGTATAAATCCGGACCTCCCCCGTTTCAAGGTTTGTATAACGTACCCAGGGAATGGTTTCCCGGTCTTTGGATTCAGGGGCATATTCGATGTGTACCTTCGGATTGATGTGCCAGTGAATGCCCTCTTCCTGTCCCAGGGCACTGTATTCAGAGCCGATCTTCATTTTCAGGATGATATCCCATTCCGTGTTTTTGTCGTCGGCCAGAAAATGTCTTTCCGTCCTCAGTAAAGGGGCGTAGAACTGCTCGGGCCAGTGGCACCGCTCACAGGTTTCCCTGGCCGGCCGCAGATCCGTAATGGGCGTCGGGATGGGCTCGGGATATTTTTTAAATATTACCGAATAAACCTGGTACAGACCGGACAGCTTGGAACGTACGTACCAGTCCGCTCCCGAACCAACGTGACATTCCACGCAGGCAACCCGGGCATGCGCCGAATTCTGGTAGGTGGTATATTCCGGGTTCATCACCTTATGGCAGAGTTTACCACAGAATTCGGTCGATTCTGTGTAATGAAACGCTTCATAGGTACCGATGGCGGAAAGGAAAAGGAAGGCTGTGGTGGAAATGACAAAAATCACGAAGGCGTTCCGGTGCTGCTTGATATTCAGATCGACCCAGGGCCAGGGCCTGGCTTCCCTGTCGGTCACCTTCCTGAGCTTCCGGTTCTTCCGAAGCATACCGATCGGGATCAGGATGAGTCCCAGGATTAGGAATATCGGCAGTATCATATAGATCACCAGTCCCAGGTAAGAACTGGTCACCTCAATAAAAATGGAAACGAAGATCAGGAAAACGATCATGAAAAGGGCGATAATGGCAATAACTGTCCCTATGAGCGATGTCCAGTTGTAATAGGATTTCGGGAGCTTCATGGGTAAAAACACTTTAAGCGTGCAAATTATGTATTAATTAATAACAAAACAAAGCCCTGGAATCGATATAAAGAAGAGCCAGCAATGGAATAACTCGTTTTAAAAGATTACCAATATTCCAGAGGATGCTTAATGGCATACCGGCATACGAAAACCAGTTTGCAACTTCGCCTGAAGTCCACCGCCCGAAAAGTCTTATGACTGCTTCTTCTTGTTCCAGATCAGGTAAAGCGTGCAACAGATGGAGGCAAGCAGGAAACACATAGCCACATGAAAGTAATTGATCACATGGTTCACGGTGACCAGTTCCACCTCAAAGAAAAAATCGATGGCTCCGAGCAACATTACCAGGCCGGCAAAGATGCCAAAAATCCAGGTGAGATACTCCAGGTATTTCATTTTATCAGGGATGGGTTAATAAAGTAAAATTATCACTTTTTACTTTCACGATCAAGCAGATAAGGAATCTAATCCGGTTTGCAATCCTTTTTATTTTATTTTATTTTAAATTTGATAGAGATGGAAAATGATGCCGACATACAGGTCCGGCTTTTCCGGAGGATAAAGGACCAGATCCCTGCCCATGTCTCCCTGGTGGACGACATTGCTGAACTGCTGAACATTAGCAACGACAGCTCCTACCGGAGGATCCGCGGAGAAAAAGCCCTGTCACTCCAGGAAGTCTGCACGCTATGCAAGCATTACAAAATTTCGCTTGATGACCTGGTTGGCGGGACACCCGCCAGCATTACCTTCCGGACCGAGCTGCTCAAGGAGGACAGTTATACCTTCAGGGACTGGCTGAAAGGGCTCCTCTCCTACACCTTAAGCACCAACCGGACGGAGGACAGGGAGGCATTCTTTATCCTGAACGAGCTGAACATATACCAGATCATACAGGTTCCCGAAGTATGTGCATTCAAATTATTCTTCTGGCAGAAATCCAACCTCGACTTCCCGAATTTCAGGGATGCACGCTTCCGCCTTGAACAACCGGATCGGGAGATGACCGCGCTTCTTGGAGAGATCGTGGATCTTTACGTCGGGGTAAGGACGATAGAACTCACCACGGAAGAATGCCTTAATTCGTACCTGAAACAGATCCTTTACTATGCCGAGGCAGGGTACTTTGAATCGAAGAAGGATGCGGTTACCATCTGCGAAAAGCTGGTTGAGCTTCTGAACCACCAGCAGAAGCAGGCTGAGCTGGGCTTTAAGTTTCCGTACGGGAAACCTCCCTCCGGGAAGGAGGGCAATTTCCAGCTGTACCATAACGACATCATCCTGGCGGACAATACCATATTGATCCGCGCAGGCGATGCCATCACCTCGGTAATCACCAATAACGCGATCAACCTGATGGCCACCCACAACAGTGAATTCTACCGGTACAATTACAACTGGGGAAAGAACCTCCTGGGCAAATCCATTCTCATCAGCGGGACGGCCGAGAAGGAAAGGAACCGCTTTTTCATGAAACTTCGCGAACAGGTTGAACAGGTGGCGAACAGGGTCAGGGACTGAATCCAGTTCCTTGTTCATGGAATATTTTTTCGAAAGCTCCCACTTCGCCCCTCCCTTCCAGGAATTTTGCCGCAATTTCTGCAAGAAATCACATGACGGTGGCAGAAAGTCCCAATAATAGTTCAACCTAACCGCCACCGGATACCCGTCCGGTATTTTTTGCAAATCCCCGGAAGCACAGCTCGGAAACCCGTTTCATTAAACCTTTGCCCTGTCCTAATTTTGCTTTGTAATCCGGATCCCGGTAAAACTTCAAAACCATGAAACAGCAGAAAACATTCAGGGAAGAGGGGATTCCCTCCAGCCGGCTCATGGATCGGCTCAGAACGGTAAAATCTTCAGATGCCCCCTGGAAAGCAGGAAAGGTATTCGGCTACCTCTACCACCCCGGGAATGATCATACCCGCATCTCCGAGGAATATTACCGGGCATTCTATTATGAGAATACGAACAATCCGACCACCTTCCCATCGCTTAAGAACTTTGAGCGGGACATCGTCCGGATGGCAGCCGAGCTTATGCACGGTGGCAGGCAGGTCTCCGGGAATGTCACCACGGGAGGCACAGAAAGCATTTTCCTGGCAGTCAAGGTGGCGAGGGACCTGGCCCGGGAAAAGGATCCTGACCGGTTCAGGGAAGCTGGCAACACACCTGAAGCGCTCTTGCCTGTGACAGTGCACCCGGCCTTCCTGAAGGCCTGCCATTACCTGCAGGTCCGCCCGGTCACGGTGGCGGTCCGGGAAGATAAAACCACTGATCCGCAGGAGATGGAAAAGGCGATCACCGCCAACACGGTTCTCATAGCCTGCTCGGCGCCCTGTTTCCCATATGGGGTGATTGATCCCGTCCGGGAAATTGCCGGGATCGCCCGCAGGCGGAATCTTCCTTTTCATGTGGATTCATGCATGGGAGGATTCATGCTGCCCTTCCTGGAAGAACTCGGGTACCCGGTCCCCGAATTCGATTTCCGCGTGCCCGGGGTCACATCAATTTCACTCGATGTCCACAAGTACGGATACGCTCCGAAGGGATCCTCGGTCATCCTTTACAGGCACCGCAGTTTCCGCAGGAAACAGTTTTTCATCGATACCGAATGGCCGGGCGGGATCTTCGCCTCGACAACCTTTATGGGGACCAAGTGCGGGGGACCGCTGGCCGGGGCCTGGGCCATTATGAATCACCTCGGAAAGGAAGGTTACCGCAGACTTGCAGCAGAGGTGATGCAATGCACCGTCAGGATAAGAGAGGGCATTGAATCCATAGAGGGACTCAAAATCATCGGCAGGCCTGACATGACGATCATGGCTTTCACTTCGGAGAAAGGGGACATCTACGAAATAGGCGATGCCCTGAGCCTGAAGGGATGGCACCTGGACCGGCTCCAGTTTCCCGAAGCCCTTCACCTTACCGTCAACAAACTTAACGTCGGCATGGAGAACGAATTCCTCGATGACCTGAGACAGATCGTAGAGGAGCAGGTTGAACTTCGCAGCCGTTCCAGGGCTACCCGGGCATCGTTGCGCCTGGTGGGGGGACTGGCAGGTATCCTGCCGGCCGGGGTGTTCGAGGGACTTGCACGGATGGCCGGCAAGCTTATGGGCGGCGAACCCCAGGACTCCGGCCGGGAAGGCACTGGCCGGGATGGCGCTGGCCGGGAAGGACACACCACAGCGGGAGGATCCCGTAAAAAATCACGAGGCGGGTCCCAGGCAGCCCTTTACGGGATACATGCTTCGTTCAACAACCGCGGTAACGTTAAAAAGCTGGTCGAGAACCTGCTGGACGGAATCTATAGCTAAGTAGTACCCGGGATCCGGACAGGTGAGTGGGGGTTTACAAATGGTAAGAACCCTTCCAGTTCAGGGACGAATTCTGCCAGGAATACACTGGGGATCAATCCCAACCCGGGCCTGTTTGCATATCGGTTTTTTTCCCCCCTCTCAGATAGATAAACCAGTAAGCCAGGCCCACAAATACCGCTCCGCCCAGAATGTTGCCAATGGTCACGGGCAGGAGATTTCCAAGGAAAAAATTACTCCAGGTAAGGGATTCGTAATTCGACGCCGAGCTCTGGATCAGGTCCCACAGTGCCGGATCAGCCCAATTCTTTAACAATATTCCTGCGGGAATGAAATACATGTTCGCCACACTGTGTTCAAACCCGGCAGCAACAAATGCAGTAATCGGGAATACAATGGCCAGTATTTTGCCGTGTGTAGTCTTTGCACTGAAACACAGCCAGATGGCAAGGCATACGAGAATGTTGCACAGCACACCGAGAGCAATGGCCTGAGAAAAACCCAGTTCGCACTTGGCTTTTGCGATTTCAAGCATACTCAGACCTGTAAGGCCTTTCCCGAAAAGGTACTCACCTGACAGCAGAATGAGGATTACTACGGAGGCCGCTCCGAACATATTCCCTGCATAGACAAAGGCCCAGTTTTTCAATACATGGAATGTTTTAATCTTCCGGTTGGCCCAGGCCATGATCATCAGGTTATTGCCGGTAAACAGCTCGGCACCCCCGACCACAACCAGGATAAGGCCGAGGCTGAAAGCAATTCCTCCAAGAAGTTTGGTCAGACCGTAGGACATATTGGACCCGGATATGACAACCGAATAAAACACGGCTCCAAAAGCGATGAATGCCCCGGCCAGAACGGCAAGCGCCGAAGTTTTAACGATTCCCATCCCCGCCTTCTGCACACCAATGTCTTCGGCTTTCCTGGCCATGTCTGGCGGAAGCAGTGAATCCGTGATAAATCCTTCCATGGATAATTACATCATTCCCGTGATATTGCCCTGGTCATCAATGGTGATGTTTTCAGAGGCCGGATGGGCCGGGAGTCCCGGCATACGCATGATGTTCCCCGTGATGGGTATCAGGAATCCCGCACCTGCTGCAATTTCAATCTCTCTTACCGTAATGATGAAATCCTTCGGCCTTCCGAGCAACAGGGGATTATCGGACAATGATTTCTGGGTTTTTGCTATGCATACCGGGAGTTTGTCCAGTTTCAGAGCTGAAATCCTTTTCAGATCGCTTTCCGCCTGTGCCGCATAATCGACGTGCTCCGCCCCGTATATTTTAGTAGCAACGGTAACAATTTTCTTCTTGACATCCCAGTCCCATTCATAAAGAGGACGGAATTCAGGCGGATCAGACTCGGCAACCTCGATTACCCTTTTGGCCAGTTCGATTGCCCCTTCTCCTCCTTTTGCCCATACCTCGCTCACTGCACAATGAACGCCGAGTTTTTCGGCTTTCCTCTGTATTACTTCAATTTCCTCATCCGTGTCGCTTTCAAACCGGTTTATGGCAACGACCGGTGTGACATTAAAAAGCTTGATGTTCTCAAGGTGCTTCTCCAGGTTGGGTAACCCGGCCTGCAATGCATCGCAGTCCGGCTGCTTGAGGGAATCGAGGGACTTGCCGCCGTGGTATTTCAGGGCACGGATGGTGGCTGTCAGGACAACGGCTTTAGGCGAGAGTCCCGCACTCTTGCACTTGATATCGAAAAATTTCTCGGCCCCCAGGTCAAACCCGAAACCGGCCTCGGTCACCGTATAATCGGAAAAGGTCATTCCCATGCGGGTGGCAATGATGGAATTGGTCCCCTGCGCAATGTTGGCAAAGGGTCCCCCGTGAATGATGGCCGGATTGCCTTCGATCGTCTGGACCAGGTTGGGCTTTATGGCATCTTTCAGCAGGGCTGCCATGGCACCCTCCGCCTTCAGGTCATGGGCATAGACGGGTTCCTTGCTGAATGTATACCCGATGAATATATTCCCCAGCCTTTCCTTCAGGTCATGTAAATCACTGGAAAGGCAGAGGATCGCCATGATCTCCGAGGCTGCGGTGATATCAAACCCGGATTCCCTCGGGATCCCGTGGGTGGTGCCTCCCAGTCCCACTATAATCCTCCTGAGCGACCGGTCGTTCATATCGATCACCCTTTTCCAGTAGATGGTGCGCGGATCGAGGTTCAGGGAATTGCTCTGGGACTGGATGTTATTATCGATCACGGCGGCCAGCAGGTTGTGGGCCTTCTCGATAGCGGCAAAATCCCCCGTAAAGTGGAGGTTTATGTCTTCCATCGGAAGGACCTGGGAATATCCGCCCCCCGTGGCTCCCCCCTTGATGCCGAAGACCGGTCCGAGGGACGGTTCCCTCAGCACAACCGTTGATTTTTTGCCCAGCCTGTTGAGTCCCTCTGAAAGCCCGATTGAGGTTGTGGTTTTCCCTTCACCGGCGGGTGTCGGGGAGATGGCCGATACCAGTATCAGCTTGCTTTTATGTACTTTCTCCGGATTGATCAGGGACAGCGGCAGCTTGGCCTTATACTTGCCGTACAGTTCGAGATCATCCTCACGGATGCCCAGTTTTTTTGCTATCTCATTGATGTGCAGAAGCTTCACCTTTCTTGCAATTTCCAGATCGTTCATGGTGTTGATTTAATTACGAGGTTGGTTTTATGATAATATTGGCTTTATAATGATATTGGCTTTATAGGATGCTGAAGCCC
>Ga0307425_1001665_pt1 | contig 13082 bp, 11 predicted proteins | sample SalMarWE160330MG_FD_202152 | JGI IMG/M metagenome (GOLD analysis project Ga0307425, IMG submission 202152) | Salt marsh sediment microbial communities from the Plum Island Ecosystem LTER, Massachusetts, United States - WE1603-30 | ecosystem: Environmental > Aquatic > Marine > Intertidal zone >... | reverse complement strand
CAAGTGCCCTTATAGAATTTTCCCGTCCTACGAATAGGGGCACAACCACGTTAGGAAAAACGACTACATCCCTTAATGGAAGTAAGGGATAGTAATATTTTTCATCTCCCTGGAGATCGACCGGATCTTTCCTCGTTAACTTGAACATTGGTTTATGCATATTCTACCTGATTTTCGTAAAGTAATAGTGGGGATTCACCTTTTGTTATGACTTCTTCGCCGATCACGCATTCGTTGATTCCTGGAGTGGACGGGATATCATACATGATATCCAGCATGACGGACTCTAGTATCGCCCTCAGCCCACGGGCTCCGGATTTGCGGTTTATTGCATTTTTGGCAACCGCCAAAAGGGCACCGTCAGAGAATTTTAGGTTGACATCTTCAAATTCGAATAGTTTCTGATATTGTTTTACTAGGGCGTTCCTGGGTTCTGTCAGAATTCTTACTAGGGCGTCGAGACTCAATTCATCCAGTGTGGCGATAATGGGTATCCTCCCGATAAATTCAGGTATCAAGCCAAATTTTATAAGGTCCTCTGGTTGTACGAGAGGCATGATTTTGTTGTTATCCATCTGGCCGTTGCCTTTAATATCGGCCTCAAAACCAATGATTTTGCTACCTATTCTATTCCTGATTATCTTGTCTAGGCCATTGAAGGTGCCGCCACAAATAAAGAGGATGTTACTTGTATTAACTTTAACAAAGTCCTGTTGTGGGTGCTTCCTTCCACCCTTAGGCGGGACGTTGGCCAGGGTTCCCTCTATAATTTTTAGCAATGCCTGCTGCACACCTTCACCTGATACATCTCGGGTAATGGAAGGGCTGTCTGATTTCCTGGCTATCTTGTCGATTTCGTCGATGTATACAATTCCGCTGCAAGCGGCCTCCACGTCATAATCGGCCATCTGGACCAGATTCAGAATGATATTTTCCACGTCTTCACCCACATACCCTGCCTCTGTGAGAGTGGTGGCGTCAGCAATGGTAAATGGGACCTTCAGGATTTTGGCCAGGGTCTGAGCAAGGAGTGTCTTTCCTGAGCCTGTTGGACCGATCAAAAGAATATTGCTTTTCTCAATCTCAACACCTTCCATATCAACCTTTGTGCTGATCCGTTTGTAGTGATTGTGGACAGCCACTGAGAGAATTTTTTTTGGTTTGTCCTGTTCAATCACATACTGGTCAAGGGTTTCTTTTATCTCAGAGGGCTTCAGTAATTTACTCGCAGTGTCGTCTTCGCCGTCTTGGCTGTATTCTTCGGCTATAATCTCATTACAAAGTTGAATACATTCATCGCAAATATACACTGACGGACCTGCGATAAGTTTTTTGACCTCATCCTGACTCTTTCCGCAGAAAGAGCACAGTAAATCATCACCGGAGTCGTTCTTTTTGCTCATGTTATATTACCCTTTATTAATGATTAATAAAAAATCGCGGGCATATGCGCCGGGGCGAACCCTGGTCCTGTTGAAATCTATTTCTTGGCTATCTTGTTTTGAATTTCTCGTGTAGTGATAATCTTGTCTACGATTCCGTACTCTTTGGCCTCCTCACTGCTCATAAAAAAATCACGTTCAGTGTCGTTAGTAAGTCTTTCCATGCTTTGGCCGGTGTGTTTTGCAAGAATATGGTTCAGGGTATCGCGGATTTTCAGTATTTCTCTGGCGTGGATATCTATATCTGTGGCCTGGCCCTGGGCACCCCCAAGGGGTTGATGAATCATAATCCTGGCGTGAGGGAGTGCATATCTCTTCCCTTTTGCCCCGGCGGCGAGGAGCAGTGCCGCCATACTGGTGCTTTGTCCCATGCAAATGGTAGCAACATCCGGTTTTATGTACTGCATGGTATCATATATGGCCAATCCGGCCGTGACAGACCCACCTGGAGAATTCATGTAAAGGTTAATATCCTTATCCGGGTCCTCGGACTCCAAAAAGAGCATCTGGGCAATAATTGTGTTGGCCACACCGTCTAATACTTGTTCTCCCATAAAAATTATTCGATCTTTCAAGAGTCTGGAGTATATGTCATAGGCCCGTTCACCCCGGCTTGATTGCTCAATAACCATTGGAATTAACATGATATTTAACTGGTCTCCTCCTCAGAATCGGTTTTTTCAAGGTTCTCCTTGTCTGTTTCTACAATTTTCGCACATTCAAGCAAATAATTCAATGTTTTTTCTTCTAGCCACCGTTCCCTAAGGTAATCCATAAGATCTCTATCTTCATAATGTCTTCTAAGCGTTTCCGGGGCTTTTCCCGTGGACGAGGCCATTTCTTCAAAGCCTTTGACTAGATCCTCTTCATCTAAGGTGATCGTATTTTTTTTCGCTATCTCGCCCAAAATCAGCCTTTCCTTGACACGTTTTTCAGAAACCGGCCTGAGATCCTTTTTGAGCCTTTGTCTCGAAAGCCCCGCCTTTTCCAGGTTTGAGCCGCTCCTTTCAAGGGTCTGTTTGATGTTTTCGATGGAGTACTCAATCTCTGATTCCACAAGGACTTGCGGGAGTTCAAATTCAATTCCTTCCGAAATTTTTTGGAGCAACCTTTGCTTTGTCTCTCTATCGATCCTTGACTCCTCTCGGGCGGTAATTGACTCCATGACCTTCTTCCTCAAATACTCCAAGTCTTTGAATTCGGGATCGAGATTTTTGGCGAAATCATCGTCTAATTCAGGGAGAACCAGCTCGCTGACGCCAGCTATCTTTACTTTGAAATCGATATTTTTTCCGGCGAGCATTGAATGAGAGTAGGTTTCTTCAAAATTGACATTGATTTCTGTCTCCTCCCCTTGCTTAAGCCCAATCAAGGATTCCTCGAATTTAGGGTGAAAGTCGTTGCTCCCCACCTTCAAGAGAAAATCCGCTGACTTGATGCCTTCCAGCGGTTGATTTCCTTCAAATGCCTCGTAGTCTAGGATGACATAATCCCCTTTCTTTACAGGCCTTTTTTCTTCAACCGGTGTCAACTTTCCATTGGCCTCCCGGATCCGCTCAAGCTGATTGCGCACATCTTCTTCTGTAACAGAGCATTTTTCCCTCTGCACCTCGCTGCCCAGGTGCTCACCTACCTCAATGTGGGGGAGGACCTCCATGACCGCAGAATATTTAAAGCTCTGGCCTTGTTTTAGAGACTCTTTTTCAAGGGAAGGTGTTGTCAGGGGGAAGGTCTTTACATCCTCCATTGCCTTGGGAAGGGTATCGCTAATGAGATCTCGTGTCACATCATCTATTACCTGGGTGCCATAGTAGGTCTCCAGGAGTTTTCTGGGCACCTTGCCCGGTCTAAACCCGGGTATGGTGGCCTTTTTCCCCAGCTTCTTATAGGCCTCGTTTAATTTACCGTCGACCTCCTGAGGCTCAATTTCAACCAGCAATCTCTTTTTTACGGTACTAATGTCTTCCAGGTTGGTCTTCATGATCAGCCTCGTTCATATGTTATCTCTGGCTGGCCATAACCATATAAAATGTAAGAGCTTGGCCATTTTCAAACATCTAAACTGTTACTACAAAACAAACCGCCGAGGATTTTCCTCACAGGGCCTTTGTTACCAAGAATTTTAGCAAAAAATATACCATGACAGGGACACAATGCAGAATTTTTTCTAAAACACCTCAAAAAAAGATAATGATCATATTCCAGATTGCAAGAAGTGTCTTCGCTCCGCCCGGTCAAAAGGGGCAAATCAAGATTTTGTGGTGCGAGAGAGGGGACTCGAACCCCTACGGATTACTCCACTGGATCCTAAGTCCAGCGCGTCTACCAATTCCGCCACTCTCGCGATCCTCCAATAATTCTTGGCGTTATGATTCACAATTTTGGCGGCGTGTCAATGATTTAAGGCGGTGTTAAAGATCTTTTCATATTCGTTTTGAAATCGCTTAATAATGCCCTGATCAGCAAAGCTATAATATGTGTTATTCCCTATGATTATGTGATCAAGGATCTGAATCATCAACATCCTTGCGGCAAAGATAAGGTCTCTTGTAAGTCTTTGGTCTTCAGCGGAGGGGTTGGGATCGCCTGAGGGGTGATTGTGCACGAAGACCAGTCCCGCGGCCTTGTGTTCCAGGGCCATCCCCATGATCTCTCTCGGGTAAACCGCGCTCCCCGTAAGGCTTCCATAAAACAAGTCCTTATCCAGGATTAATTCATTTTTCCTGTTTAAAAACAGTACTTTGAAAACCTCCCTTTTCAAATCCCGCATAGAATGGAAAAGATAGTCAAATACAGCCCGAGACGAACCAAAAAACGTTTTTGAGGCGGCCCTGTCCTTTAGGTACCTCCCTGCGACCTGATGAACGAGCTTGAGATATAGGACGTTTCTGGGGCCTATTCCCTTAATCTGGGTCAACTTTTCTATTGGCGCAGACAACACCCCTGAAAGTGTGCCGAACTGTCTCAGTGCCTCCCGAGCTGGGATTTTGAGGTCGCTCCTGGGCGTACCCAATGTGAGGAGAAATTCAATCACCTCATCATCTGAGAATCTTTCGAGGCCCCCTTCCAGGAACTTTTTACGCAACCTTTCTCTATGGCCCTTGCCCCTAGTCTGTAAATCTTTATTGGTCATTTCCAAGGGAAATCCATTTTAGGATATAATTTAGGCGTGAGATATTAACAGAGCTAGAGGAAAAATCAAGGAGCGGTTTAAAAGCCGCAAAATTGATTTGGAATATAGCGTGAAGGCGCCTCAGCGTTTCTCTTTGCCGCAAGGTGGAAGACTCCCCACATTCCACAGAGGTCACAGTCTGCGTCGTTGCCGGCGCAACAGAAAGGGACCTCGAATTCTTTGCCATTGAGATAGAGCGGGAGCAAAAATTTCTTGGGAAGGCAGTTATCGGTCACTGCCTTCGAATTGGCCGGGAGCATAAGTTCGAGGCTATCCAGTGAATTCCAGACAAAATCGGGGTATTGGCCCTTTAATTCCATCACTCGACGGACGGCAGGCTCGCGTTTCTCAAGCGAATGCCAGGCCAAGGAAGATGTATCGTGTCGCCGGGGTATATAGAACGAATACACTAATCCATCAACCCTGGTGCCGATGATTGTTTGAAGGAGTTCCTCCAAATGCGCCTCGTTTTCCTTGTTAACCACGCATTGAACCTGGATAGTAGGCGCGAACTCATCAGGAACACGCCCCAAAGACCGCATTACACGCCTAAAGCTGTCCCTGCCGCGTATGTGGTCGTTGATAGCCTCGGGGCCATCCAGGGAGACTACATAGACACAATTTCCTAGATCGAGGAGGTCGATAGTCCCGTTTGTGACAATAGTATTCTCTTCAAAAAGCCTTACACCTTTGATCAATACATCCTTTCTTAAAAGCGGCTCGCCGCCCATCCAGACCATAGTATGGATTTGGTGCCTGTCCCTTAGCTGTTCAAGGGTTTGAAGCATCATGGAGGTGTCCATTTCATCCGTCAAATGCCTGGGACGTTGATTTGGGTTGCCCTCGCGAAACACGAAACAGTGACGGCATCTCAGCGTACAACGGTTCGTGATGTTAACCATGGCCGCGGGAAACAACCTATCGCCCAATTCATCGATTTTCATGAGTCTTGCCTGCTTTTCTTGCCTTAAATGTGACGTATACAACAAAAATGTTTGACATATCTCAGTGAGTGATATTCCAGTCGTGGTGAATGGAATCTATCTAAAATTGGCAGTGGACCATGCGCGTGAGCCCATGGGTGAATGGCTTTATCTTTAAGTATTCAGGGGGCGGCGAGTCATTGAGGCCTCGCCTCATGTTTCTGGTGGCACGGGCGTGAGCCCGTGAGCTGCTACTTTTAGAGAACATGGTATGAGAAAATAAAATAATGTGTCAAGTCTTAAGCCTTCGCTGTCTGAAAATCCGCAACGAAGAAAAGACATGCCCATTCGCTTGAAGTAGACCAAATTATTTTGAAAATGACCAAATTGATATTGCCAAGTCTGAACGAGATATATGAGTCTTGAAGGGAGGGGTCTTCTTGCTCTCTGAACTATTTGCAAAATTGACATGTTGAGGCAAAGAGAAATATCATGGTAGAATAAGAATATAGGAGAGACATGGACTCTATTATAAGGATACTAGCGGAGAGGGTGGTATCTCAGATCGCGGCAGGAGAGGTCATTGACAGACCTGCCTCTGTTGTTAGGGAGCTGATCGATAACAGTGTGGACGCGGGTGCAGACAGAATTGTTGTGAGGTTCGAGAGGGGGGGCAAGGGTTTAATCAAGGTGAGCGATAATGGCATGGGCATGTCACGAGATGATTTGCTATTGTGTGTGGAAAGGCACGCTACCAGTAAGATTGAGACAGCCGATGATCTCTTGTCAGTGAGGTCAATGGGGTTTAGGGGGGAGGCCCTATCGAGCATTGCCTCCATATCCCGTATGCGGATCATATCAAGGCCCAAGGATGAGCTGATGGGGCACAAGCTAACAATTTCAGGGGGAAAGTTTGGTTCAATAGAAGAGACGGGCACGCCTTCCGGCACCATTATTGAAGTCAGAGATATTTTCTATAATATTCCTGCCAGACGGAAGTTTTTGCGTGGTGAAAGGGTTGAGGCAGGTCACATTATCGATGTCCTCTCGCGTGCTGCCCTACCGCTTGCAGACATAGGCTTCAAACTTGAGGATGGAGGCAAAACGGTCATAAGTCTCTCGCCGTCGGCGCAGCATTTGTCCAGGCTTTCCGCCTTGATGGGACGTAAAGTAGCGAGGTCCATGATAGATGTTCAAGAGGAAGGCCATGGTATGGCTATTAAGGCCTATTTGGCACCCTCTGATCTTGCAAGATCCAGGGGAGATCGCCTGTTTTTTTATGTAAATGGACGCAATATCAGGGACCGGCTGATTACAAAGGCCGTTATGGAAGGCTATGGACAAAGACTCATGAAAGGGCGCTATCCCCAGGCCGTTATATTTATAGAAATCAATCCTTCAGAGGTTGACGTCAATGTCCATCCTGCCAAACAGGAGGTCAGATTTCGCAATGGTAATGTCGTGTTTGATACTATCGCTTCAACGGTTGAGAAGGCAATGGATCAATCTTCTCACGCATTTTTCGCCTCTATTCAGGGCAAGGAGAAAAGTAACCTAGCGCAAAGAGCGCCTTATAGATACGTGAGCGAGCCGGCCTGGGAATATTCCAAGAGAACTAGGGAGATAACTCCCCCGGCCGGGACAGAAAAACGAGAAGAACCTATGCTCAGGGAAGGTCCTCAGATTATTGGCCAGTTAGGAAATACATATATCCTGTGTCAAACAGAAGATGGGTTGCTCCTGGTCGATCAACATGCGGCACACGAAAGGGTCGTCTATGAGCACCTAAAGAATGGGTTGCTCTCTTCACAAATTGAGGTTCAGAACCTGCTAATTCCCCATAAGATAGAATTGACTATGAAAGAGGGCGGGATTGTGCTCAAAAAGGGTGAAAAACTTTCCCGTTTCGGTATCCAGCTTGAACATTTTGGGGGGAATAGCTTTATGCTGAGGGCGGTGCCGGTCCTCTTAGGCGATGTAAAATGGGAGCCTTTTTTGTCCGAACTCGTATCAAGGCTGGAGGAGGGTGAATTGGAAGATGAGGCGGTATTGGACAAGGTATTGACGGTCATGGCATGTCACAGTGCCATTAGGGCGGGCCGTCACATGAGCCGTGAGGAAATGGTTCACCTCCTGAGCCAGTTGGAGGAAATGGACCTGCCCACAAATTGCCCTCATGGTAGGCCTATTTTCAAGCAGTTCACGTATTATGAGATCGAAAAGATGTTTAAGAGGGTTGTGTGAATCATATATGGCCCATAAATCGTTTGGCACAAGGCCTTTGAGAAATGACAGACAATATAAGGCCAAAAGTTATTGTGATTGAGGGCCCAACAGCGAGCGGCAAGACGTCTTTGGGTGTGGAGCTGGCCCTGACCCTGGGAGGAGAGATTATCAATGCAGATTCCATGCAGGTCTACCGCGGTATGGATATCGGTACGGCGAAGCCAACCCTTGAACAGCAAAAAGGGATTCCCCATCATCTACTGGATGTAGTAAAGCCTGATGAGGAATTCAATGCCGCAATCTACCATTCTATGGCACGGCCGCTGGTTATTGATGTTTGTGCAAGGGGGAAGATATGCCTGGTGGTAGGTGGTACCGGTCTGTATATAAAAGGCCTGCTCGGTGGGTTTTTCAAATGCCCCCCTGCAGATCATGTATTGAGGGAATCGTTGTTAGAGGAATATCAGCATTACGGTCCGGAGAGGCTTCACAAGAGGCTCATGCGTCTTGACACGGAGTCGGCCAGCAAGATCCATCCAAATGATAGGACAAGAATTATCAGGGCCCTGGAAGTTGTATATCTAACGGATAGGAGGCCTTCTGATCTGATAAGGGAGCATGGTTTTGGAGACAGTCCTTTGAAGGCCCTGAAGTTTTGCCTAGGACTTGGCAGAGAAGAACTTTATGAACTCATCAACGAACGATGTCTCGAAATGGTGAGGGCCGGACTAAAAGAAGAAACCAAGGCGCTATTGAGAAAAGGATATTCCCCCGATCTGAAAGCAATGAAGGCCATAGGATACAGGCATATGATCAGACATATTGATGGCGAGTGGAGCCTTACAGAGACTATCCAAAATCTTCAAAGAGATACTAGAAGATATGCAAAAAGACAGCTCACATGGTTTAGGGCCGACCCGGATGTTATCTGGATTGCTCCTTCAGATTTTAAAGTTGTTCTAAGGAAGATAAGAGATTTCATAACAGTTTGACGCCTTATGCCTGATAGCGCTTGACCTTTGGCGTTTTTTATTTCAAGATTGCGGAGGGACTTCAAGAAGGCATGCAGATGCTTAGAACATCAGGGTAGCCGGTATGCTATTGAACCAGGATTTTAAGGAATGAAGCGTTTCCAGGAAAAAATTGGTGTAAAGAGGGCCATGAAGCCATTGTGTTTTGCCTGTTTGCTTTGTTTTTTCTCTTTTGGGTTTTTTACATTATATGGCAAGGCCCAGGCACGTACAGGTAAAAACGAAGTCTTTGCAATTGGCACGAGCTCTATTGTGAAGGGGAACTTGGCGTCAGCAAAAGAGCGTGCCATCTCTATGGCGTTGAAGAAAGGCGTGGAAAATTACCTCATACGTCGACTGGGCAGCCAGGGGACGATGAATAACTTCAAGCGGCTTGTTCAGGATATAATTCCAAAGGCGAAAGAGGAAATTGAAAATTTTAATATCTTAACAGAAGAGCAGATCGCCGACGAGTACGTTGTCCTTGTAAAAATCAGGATTAACAAAGAGGTTATAGATGAAAAGTTTAGAGATGCAGGGCTTATTTTCGCAGAAGGTCCTCCTATTAAAGTTCTTTTTCTGGTTTCTGAAAAGAAGGATAGTGCTGTCTCTTACTGGTGGAAAGACCCTGAGGTTCAATATGCCCTGACTCCCACAGAGGTTGTCCTCCACAATATGTTTCAGAAAAGGGGTTTTGCTCCCATAAATAGGTCGTTGGGCCTTCCAGAGCTTGAATACTCGAGGAATATGCGGTCTTCAGAGCTTGAGGACTCGGATATCTTGACATGGGGAAAGCTTTTTTCTGCTGATTTGGTTATATACGGGCAGACAGAGATTGTCGACGGAAAAGAGGTTTCCATGACTCTGAGGGCCCTGGAGATGAACCATGGTATCCAAATCTGCCAAGGCATGGATTCAGAGCCGATTGTGAAGCGGACTGAAGGCAAGGAAGGTTTAATTGAGGCCCTTGAAATAATAGCCAATCGCCTGGCCGAGAGGTTGACCCCGAGTATCATTAGAATTGCTGCGTCGGATATTGAAACGGTCCGCCATCTGGATGTTACCTTGGAGGGTTTAAGTGGCTACAGAGATTTCAGTGCCTTTAAGAACTTTTTGATTAAGGGGGTAAAGGGTGTAAAATCTGTGACACAAACCAGGATGAGAAGGAATTCCATCTCTATTGTGGTTGATTTTCAAGGAGGCAGGGACCTATTTTTGGATCGAGTCCTAAATAATCGAGGCCTTCCGTTTTCTGTCGATCTTAATGAAACGGAAAGCGGTGGGATACTGCTTATTGTAAACCATGGTAAAGAGTAGGTTCAGATGACTGTACCCAATCTAATTACAAGTATAAGAATCATTCTGGTACCAATCTTCACCATCTATATTATTAATGATAGATTCTTGCCTGCGTTGATTGTATTCATGCTGGCTGGTTTGAGCGACGGGGCCGATGGCTTTGTTGCCAGATTATTTGACCAGAGGAGTAAGGTCGGTGCCTTTCTCGACCCGCTTGCAGATAAGACCCTTCTGGTCACCGCCTTTGGGACCCTTTCTCTCAGAGGTCTTGTGCCATCGTGGCTGACTGTTATTGTAATTAGCAGGGACTTTATGATTTTGCTGGGAGTGTTGATCCTGTTTCTAAGCAGTACCGAAATCACTATCAGGCCGTCATCTCTTAGCAAGATGACTACCTGCTTTCAGCTATTGACCGTCTTTATTGTGCTTTCACAAAGGCATTTTCACTATTCTTTGCATGTCAATATCTATGTATTTTGGGTTACGGGTGTCTTTACGATTGCATCTGGCCTGCACTATATGCGCTATTGGTTTCGTATGATCGGCGAAGGCTCTTTGGCGGATTGAGGAAAAGGGGTTCATTTCGATTGTTTATTCTGAATGTATATATATCACGAAAACCGGCAGAATCCGTCTTGACAACCCGAATCTGGATTGCTAAGAAAAATACATGTAGGCACGTAGCTCAGGGGGAGAGCACTACCCTGACACGGTAGGGGTCAAGGGTTCAAATCCCTTCGTGCCTACCACATAAAAACAACGACTTAGGCCACTTTTTCGAAGTGGCCTTTTTCTTTGATTTTGGCAACATTCTGTATCATTGCCGTCCAAAATAAATTCAAATCGCGATATTTTCTTAGCTAACTGCCTGAAACTTCTTGACACATATATCGTTTCAAAAATCAGGTTGTCATATTTATTCACCGCCCGTTCGCTACGCTCACTCAAGGCACAGATAACGCAAAGCTTAAGGTGTTTTGAAACGCCCTATGATTATCAGTCAAAGATGTAGTGCATTTACATAAGACGCAGTAGTCTTTAAATTGGCGCATCTCACGACAATTTAAAAGAACAAACTTCTCGGCGTGCTCAGCGCGTCGGCGGTGAAATTTGCAGTTTTGCCAAACCGTTTTTGGACAAGAATTGCCTACCAGAGTTATTCAAAAGCCGTATAATCACTTGTTCGAATCATAATGGGAAATGATAGGGGTTGACATTTGGTATAATTATAGTATATTATATATATCATCATGGAATTTGAATTCGATAAACGAAAAAGCCAAATTAATAAGAAAAAACATGGGGTCGATTTTATTGAAGCCCAAGGTTTATGGAATGATCCGGATCGGATTGAAATCCCCGCTAAAACGATTGATGAAAATAGGTTTTTTATAATCGGTAAAATTGCTGATAAATGCTGGTCTGCAATCATCACATACCGGAATGAAAAAGTCAGGATCATTTCTGTCCGCCGATCCCGGAAAGAGGAGGTTGAGATTTATGAAAGCTAAAGATTTAGATAAGAAATTTGATTCCGGGGAAAATATTACTGAGTTCCTCGATTTTACAAACGCCAAGAGACCTGGCCAAGATCAGAAAAGAGTCAACGTGGACTTTCCAGTGTGGATGATTCGTAGTTTGGATAAAGAAGCCAAACGACTTGGTGTGCCTCGGCAGTCTATTATAAAAATCTGGATCGCCGAAAGACTTAAAGAGGTTTCCAAATAACCCTGATTCGAATAACAGCATGAACAAGGACTGGCATTACGCTGCGCCGCTATCGCTCTGCAGCTCCACACCAGCCTGTTATGCTGGGCGTTATAAGCCAAGAACAAGATGATCGATTCATTCGCGAAGGCGCTTTACTTCAATCCAATAATCTTTGAGAGTACTTTCTAAAAAGGAATTGGGTCTGCCTTTGACTGTTGCTTTTAATCCTAAGAGTCAAAGGCAGACTTGACCCCACGATGAGGAGGAGCAAAATGGCAAAAAAAGTTGTGGAAACCGATGTCTTGGTGGTCGGTGGAGGCGGTGCCGGTTTCAGAGCGGCCATCGGCGCCCGTGAGGCGGGGGCAAAGGTCATGCTGGTGAGCAAAGGCCCTCTAGCTCGGTGCGGGGCTACACCGATGGCCGGTGCCGACTTTACTCTGGATGGCCACAGTATGAGTGAAATCGAGGGGTTCACCGGAGATCCCAATGACAGCCCTGAGAAAGTCTTTAATGACATTGTGACACAGGGGTGCTTTCTTAACAATCAAAAACTCGTGGAACAATATATCCGGACAGCCCCCCAATGTTTGAGGGAGTTGATCGATTGGGGAATACAGATCAAAGCTTCTGACGAGCGGATGATCTTTACCTCCGGTATCGGGATCATGGATGCATTACTTAGAAAGGCTAAGTCTGTGGGGGTTGAGTTGCTGGATGATACAGCCATTTTGGATCTGCTCGTCAAAGATGGCGTGATCATCGGGGCGGTGGGGCTGGATGTTCGTTCCGGGGAGTTCATCCATTTCCGGACCAAGGCCGTGGTCATGGCCACGGGGGGTTGGCACAAGGCTTTTTGGCCCAACACGGGTATGCGAGACCTGTCTGGTGAAGGTATTGCCATGGCTCATCGGGCCGGGGCTGAACTGGGGAACATGGAATTTATCACTTTTTGCTGCAATGTCTTCTATGATCCGCCCATCTGGCGCGGCAGCATTGCTCCTTATATGTTGAACCTGCTGGTGGGCGGCCGGCTTACTAACCGGGATGGTGAAGAATTTCTAAAGAAGTATGACCCAGTTGTGGTGCAAACCGGCACTTCCACAGAATGGAACAAGAGTTTTATATCTTATGCTACCTTGAAAGAGATCAGGGCGGGGAGGGGCCTGCCGCACGAAGGGATCTATTACAGCCGAGGGGATGTACCGTGGGAAAACATAGAGCTGATTGCTTCAATTGTTTTTCCCAGGTGGAGGTATAAGGCCATTGACTTGAGGGAATGGGGCCGAAAACTGAAGGACAA